>Ga0272448_1000465_pt1 | contig 62582 bp, 54 predicted proteins | sample YNPCB0191_FD_202220 | JGI IMG/M metagenome (GOLD analysis project Ga0272448, IMG submission 202220) | Hot spring sediment microbial communities from Yellowstone National Park, WY, United States - YNP-CB-019-1 | ecosystem: Environmental > Aquatic > Thermal springs > Hot (42-90C) > Sediment... | reverse complement strand
GTCTGCGCCCGCCGTGAATTGTTGCTCCCCGATCTTCAAGCAGGGCAGTTGCACTTCGTGTTCCTGTTTGGTGAACTGGTTTTTGACCTTCCAAGATACTTTTGTATTGTCCAGAGCAACCGTGCCCATGTTGTCCAGCAGAGTTTTGACCATTTGCAGCTCGCTGTGCAACTGCTTCTTAAGGGTTTCGTGATAAACAGTAAGCATGCGATATACATCGGTAGCGGCATTGGTTACGCTCTTTTCCGCTTCTTGGTTCATGATCCCCAAGATTTCCGAGGTAATTGCGTTTTTTCGCCAAGCAACTGTTCCCACGATGAGCGCGGCTGTAAGTGCTGCGCCGGAAATGCTCAAGGCAAGAATTTTGGTTCTGACTTTCATAGTTTACATCTCCTCAAAACTGAGAAACGAAGTTGAAACAGGCTAACTTAAAGTCTGCAAGGAGATACACTCCAAAAAACAATACTTTCATGCTGTTTCACAAGTTGCCGCTAACACCTCTTCGATGTTAAGTACCGCGAGCAAGCCGTGGTCCAACTCCAGCACACCTTGGAAGAATCGTCCTTGCGCTGAGGTGAGGTTGGCCGGCAAGGCTTTGATCTCGCTTTTGTAAGCTTTGACTACATCCGCCACACGGTCCACCAAGAGTCCAATGCGCTCTCCGTCGGCGTTGATCACCACGTTTCTGGTTTGTGGGCCGATTTGAATGCGTCCCAATCCCAAGACATGGCGGAGGTCCACCACCGTAACGACTTCACCACGGAGGTTGACCACGCCTTGTACCCAGGGCGGAGAATGAGCAACAGGCGCAATATCCAGGTGGCGATTTATTTCTTCAACCTGGCTGATCTCTGCACCTAATAACAATGAGCCGACGTAAAACGTTACAAACTCCACTTCTGGTGCAAACGTTTCCTGCAAATGATTCATAATCTTTTTCTCCCGCAACCGATGTCTAATCGCTGGCGGAGCAGCTGCTCCGGCCACTTGTACGCAAACGCTTGGCGATAGTAGCCATCAGACGTTCGCGGTCCAACTTGATCAGGTATTCATCGATGCCCGCTTTTCGTCCTCTTTCGATATCTTCTTCACTCGCCAAAGAGGTTACGGCAATGATGGGCAGATGGCGGAGATTAGGGTCCTGTTTGACTTTTCGAGCCAATTCAAAGCCGTTCATGTGCGGCATTTCCAGGTCCGTAACAATCAAGTCATACGCTTGTCCTTGATCACGGAGTGCCTCCCAGGCGGCTTGTCCGTCTTCGCAGGCCAGCACCTTATAGCCGTCGGCTTCCAAAAAATTAACTAATTGTTGTCGAAAGAACCCGGAGTCTTCCGCCAGAAGAATAGTGGGGCCGGCGGCGGCATGCATGCGGACGGCCGGAGCATCCTTGAACCAATCGGGATGTGCGGTCCGCGTAAGCTCCAGCAAGTCCAGCAACCGCGTTACGGCGCCGTCCAGAACTACGGACCCGATAACGCCTGGCTCCCGGAAAGTCGTATGGTTGATTTCCGTGGAGATTCTGCGAATATCCGTAAGTTGTGGAGCGATCAGGCCGACCTCCTGCCGTCCCACGCGGAAGACTATCACATACACCCGTGGTTGCGGCTGCCGCGGCAAAGCCTTGATGTATTTTTCCAAACTCAGCAAAGGCAAGGAGGAGCCCCGATATTGCAGCACTTCCTGTCCTCCGACGGTGTCAATCTGATCGGAGCGAATGCGTTCCAACCGAGAGACCAGGCCCATAGGCACGGCAAATTGCTCCGTCGGCGCATTAGTGAAGATCAGCATGGATTGACTCTTGTCGGCAGCCTCCGCCAGCACTTCGGCAGTCTCGCCTTGTGATTTAAGTTCCTGCGCGGCCAACGAGACTTGTGCGGCAATTCCGGCTACGTCCAATATGAGAGCCACTTGACCGTCACCCAGAATGGTAGCGCCCGCAAAGCAACGACATTCCTTTAAGTGTTTCCCCAGAGGTTTGACCACGATTTCTTCGGAATCGTGCAGCGTATCAACCACGAGGCCGTAACGAATCGGGCCGCTTTCCAGCACGATAATATTCGTCGTGCCGGGCTTATCAGCAGAGTCATCTCGGGCGGAGTCGTCCATCCCTAAAGCCGTTTTCAAGCGAACCAACGGCAGCAAACTTCCGCGGAGCCGAAGCACTTCCGCGTTATTGACGTATTGGATTTTTTCTGCTCGCTCTCCGGCCTTGACACGCACCAGTTCGCTGATGCTCGCTTGGGGAATGGCAAAGGGCCGACCACCGCAACGAACAATTAGGGAAGGAATGATGGCTAACGTCAAAGGCAGAGTAATAGTTACAGTAGTGCCTTCGCCGGCGCGACTCTCTACCTCCACCGCCCCGCCTAATCGCTCGATATTCGTCTTCACCACATCCATGCCCACTCCGCGGCCGCTAAGGTCTGTCGTCTGTTCGGCAGTGGACAAACCGGGTCGGAAAATCAGCCGCAAAGCCTCACGGTCGTTCATTTCCAAAGCTTGTTCGGCGGTGATGATGCCCTTCCTGACGGCTTTCTCTTTAAGCTTCGTCAGGTCGATTCCCCGACCATCGTCACTGACGACCAAGTGAACCTTGCCGGCCTGGTGGAAGGCTTTCAACAGGATGCGACCTACCGGCGGTTTTTTGACCGCGCGACGTTTTTCGGGTGTTTCCAGGCCGTGGTCCACGGCGTTGCGGATCAAGTGCGTTAAGGGGTCGCCGATGGCTTCGATGATCGACTTGTCCAGTTCTACGTCCTCGCCTTCTACAATCAATTCGCTCTGCTTACCGAGCTTGTGGCAAAGATCGCGCACCAGGCGAGGAAACTTCCCGAAGACTGTGCCCACCACTTGCAAACGTGTCTGCATCACCACTTCTTGAATTTCGCTGGTAACCTGGCTCAGACGTGCCGAGATGGATTCCAGGTTTTCTTTGTTTTTGCTGGCGACCGTTTGCAACAACTGATTTCTTGCTAACACCAATTCCCCGGCCAGATTCATTAGATGGTCCAGCACCTGCACCGATACCCGAATGTTGGTTTCCGCAGGGGAAGAATGCGGCGAGGTCTTCAGCAGACCGACCGGCCCAGCTGAAGAATCCATATCGAGATACGGTTCGTCGATGTCTGCCGGGGCCTGGGGCGATGTCTGAGCCGGATTGTCGTTCTTGTTTTCCTTGGCAGTGGCGGCGTCTGCCACGAAGGTCTCCAAAATCTCCAGCGTCTTTTCTGCTTCTGTTTCCGGGGGTGGTGGATCCGAAACCACCGGGGCTTCAACGACTACGTTCGGCGAATTTCCGGCGGCGACCGCCTGCAACTCGCTTACATGTCGGGAAACGTCAAAGGTCTCGGATTGATCCACCTGGTTGATCATTGCCCGCAGAGTATCGGCGGCACGCAGAAGAACATCGATCACAGCACTGTCGGGCACGAGCTGCCGATTACGAATCAAATTCAACACGCTCTCCATTTCATGGGAGAGTTGCTGTATTTTGGCCAATTGGAGAAAACCGGCTGTGCCTTTTATCGAATGCACCGCACGGAAAACCGTATTTACTAATTCTTCATCAATGGCCGCACCGTTGGCCTCGATAGCCAACAATTGGTTTTCGATATTTGCCAGGTGATCGCTGGATTCCACGACGAACTCGTCGATTATTTGACGATCGTTCATTTACGTGCTCCGACAGCTATTGTTTAAGGAACTTTACGAGTCGAAGAAATGGAAACGGCGCTCAAAACTAGGCCGGCTTTATTTTGGTAGGCAAATGTTCTTGCTTCCGTAATAAACGTCAATCCTTTCCCTGCCCCCTCTTTCCTTGCCCCTAAGGATAACTGCATAAAAAAATAGGTTACAAATTTGTCGCCTGTCAAAAAGAATGACCGCTTCTTACGGCCATTTCGACAAAGATGGGATATAGTGCGGGAACTAAAGCAAGTGGGCCGGCGGGAAGCTACAACCGATAAAAAAACAGCTTACACCGACTGTTAACACAACGGTTAACGGACCCCGGCTTTTCGACCGCTGCTGATCCTCAAAAAATCAGAGCTGGGGCCGATACCACTCATCATCGGTTAAAGCGGGGTCAGCTAATCCTCTTCCCCCACTCGCTCTTCGGCGTGGAGTGAGAAACAAACTGGGGATGCCATCCGGCCGAGGGATCGCTTTTTTCCGGCTTGACATGATTGTCGAGGATTGCGCGAAGCTTAGCCTGATCGAACGGCTTGACGAGATAGTCCGAAGCTCCGGCAAAAATGGCCTCGGCGATTCGGTCCTTCTCGGATTCGGTCGTAATCATAATAATGGGGACGGTGGAACCGCTGCTCCTTACTTCCCGAACCACATCCAGGCCGCTCTTGATCGGCATGTTCCAATCGAGCAACAACAAATCAAATTGATCGGCGGCGAAAGCTTTTAATGCCTCTTCGCCGTTGGCTGCCTCGGTAATCGAGCTTACCTCGACTTCTTCTAATAATCGCCGAATGATTTTTCTCATCACAGCGGAATCATCGGCGAACAAGACTTTCATGGCAAGGCCCTCCGATGGTTTGAGTCATCTTCAGGGCTGAGATATTTATTGTGAAGTTATTTTTCCACTGCTTCTCTAGCTTATTTGGTAATTAAAGTCAACTTCTGCACGACAGCTTGTAAGACTTCTTGTCGAAATTCGGCAGCAAATACCGATTAAGCCGATTATTACCCTTCTCACGGAAGGTTATCTTATCAAAGAAAAGACATACCTTAACGACCCATGATGTAGCGCACAGGACCTGGATAGGTAATGTTATTCCTTACCGACAGGGCGCGGCAGGGTAGGAAAGGCGTCCAGGTCCAAAGGCTCAGTCAGGCCGGCGCGCAAACGCTCTAAAGCAATAGCGCACATGGCCGCATTGTCGGTGCAGAGCTTTGGTGGAGCAAAATGCACTTCCACGCCACGCAGTTCGGCTTCCTCCTGAAACCGAGAGCGGAGTCGGCCGTTGGCGGCCACTCCGCCGCCGATGCACAAGGTATGCAATTGCGTTTGCTCCAAAGCGGCAAAAGCTTTCGCCAGCAAGCAATCGATTACCGCTTCCTGGAATCCGGCGGCTATATCGGCAATGAATTGTTCCTCAGCAGTGCTCCTCGTACCGGCCTCTTCTGCGATAGAGACAGTCGGGCTGCCGGCACGGGTTGTTCCCCACCGTGCTTCGATGGTATAGCGGACAGCGGTTTTCAAGCCGCTGAAACTGAAATCCAGACGGCTCTCGTTTATAAACGCCCGGGGAAAGCGAAAAGCGGTCGGGTTTCCGTGTTGGGCGGCGTGTTCGATGGCCGGTCCGCCGGGATAAGATAGCCCTAGCATCAGAGCCACCTTGTCGAAAGCTTCGCCGGCGGCATCGTCGATCGTGCCACCGAGAAAATGGAAATCCAGCGGGCTGCGGCAGCGAAACAGGCTCGTATGCCCGCCGCTAATCACCAGGCCGACGCAGGGAAACACATCCTGCGCAGCGGCCAAACGGCAGGCGTAAACGTGGGCTTGAAGATGGTTCACTGCCACCAGGGGTATCTGTTGTATGAGGCAAATGGTTTTTGCGGCCATCAGTCCCACGAGCAGCGATCCGGCCAGTCCCGGCGTGTTCGCCACAGCGACAGCGTGAATCTCGTTGAGCTGCAAACCGGCACGGTGCAATGCTTCGTCTATGACCGGCAGAATACGCTCCAAATGGGCACGTGCGGCAATTTCCGGCACAACGCCGCCGAATCGCGCGTGCAAGTCATCCTGCGAAGCCACGACCGAAGAGAGCACCTCGCGTCGGTCGGTAACGACAGCCGCAGCCGTTTCATCGCACGTGGTTTCCAGCAATAGCAGGTTCATCGGCTTTGTTCCAGGCGTTTGGCGGCGGCTTGATCGACGGACAAACGGCGAATACTGAGCGCGCGGCCGGTTTGCGGATCAATCTCGACGATCGATCCGTTTAGTCGTACATCGCCGCCGGCTACATCGTAATGATTGGGCCGAAAGGTGCGAACGCTCTCCAGAACGCGATCGATTCGTCGCCCCAGAATGCTGTCGTGCGGCCCCGTCATGCCGACATCGCATTGAAAAGCAGTGCCCTTGGGCAAGATACATTCGTCGGCGGTAACGACGTGTGTATGGGTGCCTAAAACTGCGCTGACGCGGCCGTCTAGATGCCGTCCCAAAAGTTGTTTGTCGCTGGTGGCCTCGGCATGAAAGTCCACGATAATCATGCGCACTTCCGGCGGAAAGGCGGCCAGGACGCGATCCGCCGCTTGAAAAGGGCAGTCCACCGGCGGCATGAACACCCGACCGAGCAGCACCATCACACCCACCGGCGTTTGATCGCGTGTGCGCAGCACCATCTGTCCGTGGCCGGGGGCCAGCGGGGGGTAGTTGGCCGGTCGGACTAAACGGCGTTCGCTCTGGAGAATGGAAAAAATTTCCTTCCGCCGGAAAGCGTGATCGCCGAGAGTGATGCCGTCGATGCCGGCATCAAGGAGTTCGTGGAAGATTTCCGGCGTCAAGCCGGAGCCGCCCGCGGCGTTTTCTGCATTAGCGATGACGAGGTCTAGTTTTTCTTCTGCCCGCAGGCCGCGCAGGGCTTGCACACAGATGTTTCGACCGGGTTTGCCGACGATGTCGCCGATAAATAGGATGCGCATAGGAATACTCTGGGGAGGAACCAGGAATTACAAAATGCTATGGACGTTAGGGCGAAAGCTCCCGTAATCTATTTTGGGCACTCCCAAAGCGGTTTCTTATCTCGCCATTTCTACATGCCGGGTTTCACGGAGTACGGTAACCTTTATCTCGCCAGGATAAGTCAGTTGCTGCTCAAAAGCAACGGCGATGTCATGGCAGATTTTGGCGGCGATTTCGTCGGTCGTATCCTTGGCGCTCACGATCACCCGCAGCTCGCGGCCGGCTTGGATGGCGTATGCTTGCTCGACGCCGGGGAATTTGCCGGCAATGGCTTCCAACTCTTCCATCCGCTTAATATATCGTTCGAGAGTTTCGCGGCGGGCACCGGGCCGGGCGGCGCTACAGGCGTCAGCCGTGGCTACTAACAGGGTATAGGGATTTTCCACACGCAAATCTTCGTGATGACCGAGGGCGGCGTGAATCACTTCCGGGCGTTCACCATAGCGTCGCAGCAAATCCGCGCCGATTTTCGGATGTCCGCCTTCCACTTCATGGTCGGCGGCTTTGCCGATATCGTGCAGCAAGCCGCACCGGCGGGCGAGCCGGCCGTCGTAGTTCAACTCGTCGGCCAACATGCCGGCCAGGAAAGCCACTTCAATGCTGTGCCGCAAGACGTTCTGGCTATAGCTGGTACGAAAGTGCAGCCGCCCCAACATGTGCATCAGCCGCTCATGCAGGCCGTGGATTTCCACTTCCTGACAGGCTTCTTCGCCCAGCTTTTGAATGTGTCTTTCGAGTTCGCGTTGGGTGGCGGCGACGACTTCCTCGATTCGAGCAGGGTGAATGCGGCCGTCGGCAATCAATTTGTCTAATGCCAAACGCGCCACTTCCCGCCGAATCATATCAAAGGAACTAACCACCACCACGCCCGGCGTATCGTCGATGATCAGGTCCACGCCGGTCGCCTTCTCAAAGGCGCGGATATTCCGCCCTTCGCGGCCGATGATTCGGCCTTTCATCTCGTCGTTGGGTATGCCGACCGTACTGGTGGTGGACTCCGCCGTGTGCGGAGCAGCGTAGCGTTGCAGGGCCGAAAGTAGAATTTCACGAGACTTTTGCTCGCAGATTTCGGCTAACCGGTTTTGATGAGCCTGTATGGCCGCGCCCATCTCTTTTTGCAACTGGCCGTTAAGCATTTCCAGCAATCGCCGCGTGGCTTCTTCTTGGCTGAGTCCGCTGAGCTCGTGCAAGGTCTGTCGCTGCAAGTCCAGGATTTTGGCCAATTCTTCCTTGCGACGGTTAACCTCCTGAATGCGTTCAGAGAGTTTCCGCTGAGCGCTTTCCACCATTTTTTCCTGCTTGCGAAGCTGTTCGGCCTGTTCTTCCAGAGCGTCCTGACGTTTGTCCAACAGACGTTCGCGTTCGTGCAGTTCGGCGCGCAGCCGGCGAAATTCCTTTTCGCTTTCGGCTTGTTGCTGCAAGGCGGTTTCTTTGATTTCCAACTCCGCTTCGCGGCGCCTATTCTCTACTTCAATTTGTGCGCGACGAATAATTTCCTGGGCTTCCGACTCGGCATCCCGCCGCCGCAGCCAGTCCAATAGCCGCGTGAGCAAGAAACTCAGCGCAGAGGCCATTACGGCAACAAAAATGACCAAAACTGTTTGAGACACGTAGCTTATCCCCTTGACTATAACCGGACAGAACCCGGTTGGGGCGTGCGCGGAAGAGCCGATAATGCCGCCGATATTGCTAGAGCGTTACACCTATGTCCAGGCAAGAAAGGCTTTCCAGCCAGGACTTTCCGGCTGAATGGTTCGCTGCGTCGGGAGGAGGCAAGAGCTTACCCAGCGGCGAAGAATTCGCCGACCGGATATATTCACCAGCGGCCTTGGCAACATTGCGCCATGCCGCTGGGAAAAGACCTTTCCAATCTCTGCCCAGGTGAAAACGACGCCATCCGATGCTGCCGGCAGGGCGACAATTGCTCCTGCTCGCCCACCGACAAAAAAGGACCGTCAATAGTCCTAAGATCAACTCTAGCCAAGACATAGGTAAAATTTGCTCTTTATGCGCCATTTGCGCACAATATGCAGCTTCTCGACTCCGGCCGCCTAACCGGCCTGCCGAAGGTCATCTTACAATTCAACATTTATATCCTAACAAACTCACGAAAAACTGCAACCGGCTCTCAGCTCAAACCTGGCGAAAGATGAAAAAACCTTTAGTTGGGTCGCCCATTTGTGCCAATTTTGCCAATAACCTCGGCTGCACAAACTAAAGAGCAATCTACTTCTGCCGCCGGTGCAAGTCTCGATGTCTAGCGAATACTGTTAATGACCGCGTTCCTTAGAGTGGGGTTGCGACTGCTGCTTTGCCTAACCCATACGCTTTGCTCCGCTTCGATCAAGAATTTGCCTTTTCCATCGAAACCAATAAAATGATTGGCGAAAGCGGACAAACTTAACATTGAGGAGAATCAAGCATGTGTGATGTTCAGACCCGTCTTCCGCTGATTGGCGAGAAGGCCCCATCGTTTAAGGCCGAGAGTACACAGGGGCCGATCAATTTTCCCGAAGATTTCAAGGGCAAATGGGTAGTTTTTTTCTCTCATCCTGCCGACTTTACGCCGGTTTGCACTACCGAGTTCATGACCTTTGCCGTGATGCAACCGGAGTTTGAGAAGCTCAATTGTAAATTGCTGGGCCTGTCTATCGACAGCACCTTCAGCCATATCGCCTGGCTGCGGACGATCAAAGAAAAGATCGAATACAAGGGTATGAAAGACGTGGAGGTCAACTTTCCTGTCATCAGCGATTTGACAATGGAGGTTTCCAGGGCATTCGGCATGCTTCAGCCCTCCGCCAGCACCACTCAGGCGGTTCGTGCCGTGTTTATCATCGACCCGAACGCCATTGTGCGGGCGATATTGTACTATCCGCTGTCCAACGGGCGAAACGTGGATGAAATCAAGCGGCTGCTCGTGGCCCTGCAATATTCGGACGCCTACAAAATCGCCACGCCGGCCAACTGGCAGGTGGGCGAGGATGTGATTGTTCCTCCGCCGAACTCTTGCGGAGGGGCGAAGGAACGAATGGAAAAGCCGGCGCCCGACGCCAAGATACTCGACTGGTTCTTGACCTTGAAGAAATGCCCTACTGGAAAGCCCTAGAACAGCGGCTTCGTGGTGCAGCATTTTCCTTGTCAGAGCGAAGCAGGGTTTGGTTTCTTTCACGGGTGGCTGATCCAGGCTGCACTGCTAGCAGTGCTAGCAACACAACTCCTTGTGTATCAACTACTTGCGGCACACAAAATGGCGCGAAATTATTGCCTTTTTCGACGCCTGTTTTATATTTTTGCCCGACTTGCATTTCTTTTCGAGGTCGCCACGTCGTCGTGAGCAACAGAGAATGAGAGTTGAGGCTGAGGAAGGAGCCGGGTGTACGGACACTTCGCAGCCTTCGATTTCTAATTGGTTGGTATGTTGCCCACCACCCACCCACACCAACACTGCCCAGCTCATCTCTTGCTCGTAAAACAGACACAGGAAGTGTCACAAAAGGAGTGTACAATGGCTGAGAAACCGCTGATAGGAATCAATGTCGATTACCGCCCAGCGAGAAAGGATTCGTCCGCCTATTGTTTTCTCCATGCAGGCTACAGCAACTCTCTGGCCAAGGCGGGAGCAATCCCTGTCCTTCTGCCGCCGATGATCGAAGACGAAGACCTGCCGCGAGTGCTTGACTTGTTAGATGGTTTGTTGCTAATCGGCGGGGCGGATTTAGACTGCCGCCGAGACGGCTATGAGCTGCACGCTTCCATGCGCCTGCTCGATCCGCGTCGTGAAGATTTTGATCGCAAACTGATTGCCTTAGCTGCTCAACGACGTTTGCCGGTCATGGGTATCGGCTGCGGCATGCAACTTTTGAACGTCTCCCAGGGCGGCACGCTCTTCTTGCACGTTCCTGAAGACCTGCCGCGCGCCGTCCCGCACCTTGACCCCATGGATCCCAACCACCGCCACGCTTTGGTCGTAGAGAAAGGATCGTTAATGGAAAAGGTGTACGGGGATGGTGAGATTCGGGTAAACAGCATGCACCACATGGCTGTGGATGATGTGGCGCCAGGCTTTGTACCTACTGCGCGATGCCCTGACGGCATAATCGAGGCCATTGAAAGCACCACGGATTGGTTTGCTTTCGGCACGCAATTTCACCCCGAGCATGAATCCGCCTCGGCCCTGGACCTGAGAATCTTTGAGGAGTTTATCTCCGGCATTACCGGCCAGGTGTGGGAGCAGATGCGAATGGTCGCATAAAGACTCGACGCGGGAAAAGCTCTCAGCACATGGAGTTATCCAGGGTAGCGATTCCAGGCCTGGGATGTGGGCAAAGGCTGGCGGTATAAGGAGTGGTTACAGAAGCCATGCCCATCTTCCCTATATTATCTGTTTTCAACAAGCTCTGAAAAGTAGCTTCACCGCTTGGAAGCTTGGATAATTTGCCGAAACGATGGCAAATCCAGGCTCAGCTAAAGCCCTACATTTTGGCTTTTTGGACTTAAGAATCGGAGATTTACCAGGGAGCAGGCATTGCCGTCTTGAGGGTCGTTTTCTTGACTTGTGTCAACGAAATCAACGCAATTTTTCTTACTTGACTTGACCATCTTTGACAAAGTCAGTAATTTTCGCCGCTTTGGAAAGTTATCGTCGGCCAGGTTTTCCGAGATTCAAGCATTGTTTGGAGCATTGAGTTCTTAGGCCTTCTGACCCTCTTGCTTACACGAATCTTTTCTACGGTCTTCACTAGGAAGAATCTAAGAGTCCAAGCATGAAACGGTTTGCACTATGGTTACTGGTTGTACCGGTGTTTTGGGGTTGTTCCAGCCTTGAGACGTTGGCCCTTTTCAATCAAGCTGCTGAAGAGCCTCTGCCGGAGGAACCTCATACGCGCTTGGTCGGCGACATTGCCGTGCCTACGGGGCTACAGCCGGTGCGGGTGGAAGCGGTAGGTTTGGTAACCGGTCTGGCCGGTACGGGCAGCGATCCTAGTCCTTCGCCGCAACGGGCCGCGCTACTCGAGGAAATGCAAACCCGCGGCGTAGCCAACCCCAATGCTCTCCTGGCTTCGGGGAATGTGGCCCTGGTGTTGATCCAGGGTTGGCTGCGAGCAGGCATTCAGAAGGGCGACCGCTTCGATGTCGAAGTACGCACGCCTTCTCAAAGCGAAACCACCAGTTTGCGCGGCGGATACCTCCTGGAAGCCAGACTTACAGAAACCGCCGTACTGGGCAACCGACTGCATCACGGGCATTTGCTGGCTACGGCCAAAGGGCCGGTGCTGGTCGATCCTGCCGCCGATCCGAAGAAAGGCCGCTTGTTACTCTGTCGCGGCCGTGTGCTCGGCGGCGGCGTGGCCTTGAAATCCCGTTCCCTGGGGCTGGTGCTCGTGCCCGGCAGCCAAAACGTGAGAAACAGTGCACAGGTGGCCAACGCCGTTAATCGCCGCTTCCATGTTTTTCAGGATGGTGTGAAAAAGGGCATGGCTACCGCCAAGACCGACGAGTATATCGAGTTGCTTTTGCATCCGCGCTACAAGGACAACGTTAATCGATATATTCAGGTTGTTCGTGCCTTGCCGTTAAGCGAATCGGCGCAGGAACGGATGCAACGTGTGGCTGTGTTGAAGCGCCGCTTGCTCAACCCTGAGACCGCCGCCGAAGCCGCATTACAACTCGAAGCATTGGGACCGGAAGGAGTGGACCCGTTATTGGAGGCCCTTTCTTCCGAAAACCTGGAAGTGCGGTTTTATGCCGCCGAGGCCCTGGCTTACCTCGATCGTCGTGAAGCGGCGGAACCGTTGGGCAAAATCGCCCGCGACGAGCCGGCATTTCGTGTCTTCGCTCTTACGGCCTTGAGTACGATGCGTGACGTCGCGGCCTACGATCAATTGCGCGAACTGCTTTCCTCGCCCAGCGCGGAAACACGTTACGGGGCGTTTCGTGCACTGTGGGCGATGGATGAAAAAGACCCCTTTGTTTGCGGCGAGCTGTTAGGCGGGCAATTTCATTATCATGTGCTGGATGTTGCAGGCCCGCCGATGGTTCATGTTACACGAAATCGTCTGGCTGAAGTGGTCATTTTCGGCAAAGATGTTAAATTGTCCACGCCGCTGGCAATCTCCGCCGGCAACGAAATCATGGTTACCGCCCGCAGCAGCGGCGAGGAAATCACCGTCAGCAAGTACACTGTGGCCGACGGCGACCAGAAACGTATGGTCTCCGATTCCCTGGACGAAGTGATTCGCGCGATTGTCGAATTAGGAGGCACTTATCCTGACGTGGTTCAAGCCTTGCAAGAAGCCAAGAATTGCGGGGCGCTGACGGCGCGTTTTGAGGTGGACGCCTTGCCCCAGGCCGGGCGGAGTTATCAGCGTAAGAGGTCGGACGAAAACCGCGCGCCGGCAAGTTCAACGGAAGAAGAAGGCGGAAAGCTTACGCCGCCCTCCGAGGCGCCGGAACTGTTCCAACAAAGAGTCGCCAACCATAATTCGTCGGATGCGCCGGCTGCGGAAAAGGAAGAGAAAAAGCCGACCGCCGACGACTCCCAGCGCCGGACAAAAGGGCTAGTTAATAAGCTCTTGGCCCGCTAGATATTTCAGGTATGATAGGTTTCGTCAGAAATATGATTGCGGAGCGTAATTTCACGTTATTTTAAGCACGCTCAGGTTTCAGCAGCCGCATGCTCAAAGCCCTGGAAATCGTCGGTTTTAAGAGTTTTGCCGACCGCACGCGGTTCGAGTTTCCGCCGGGCATTACGGTCATCGTCGGCCCCAACGGCTCCGGAAAATCGAATATCGTGGATGCCGTCAAGTGGGTGCTGGGCGAGCAGAGCGTGAAGAGTTTGCGCGGACGGGAGATGACCGATGTGATCTTCAACGGTTCTGGCAGCCGCAAGCCGCTCAACTCCGCCGAAATCACCCTTACCCTCGACAACACTAGTCGGCTGCTGGCCATCGATGCCGCGGAAGTGCAGATAACACGTCGGGTATATCGGGGCGGCGAAAGCGAATATCTTCTAAACCGCAACCCTGCCAGACTCCGCGACATTCGGGATTTGCTTTCCGGCACCGGACTGGGTAACCAGGCCTATTGCATCATCGAACAAGGCAAGGTGGAACAGCTTCTCCAGCCTTCCCCGCGAGACCGGCGAGAGATTTTTGAAGAGGCGGCCGGCATCAGCCGCTTCAAACTGCGAAAGCTCGAAGCCCTGCGGCGCCTAGAACGGGTGGATCAAAATCTGCTGCGGCTGAACGACATTCTGGAGGAAGTGGAAAGCCGGCTGCGGAGCGTGCGTGCTCAGGCCGGCAAAGCCCGACGGTATAAAGAATATGCCGATCGTTTACAAGAGCTGCGCACTCAGGCGGCCCTGGTCGATTGGAAACACCTCGGCGAGCGATTGGCCGAAAAGGAAGGCGTGCTGCAAACCTTGCGTGCTCAATGGGACTCTGCGGCTGCAGAGCTGGAAAAGCTGGAAGCCCAGGCGCTCGATCTGGACAATCGTCGCACACTTTTGGATGAGGAAATCCGCCGCGTCGAGAATCAATTGTCGGCCAACCGCGAACGCATCGCCGCTGCTGAGTCCGGTTTGACTCACGAACGGCAGCGACGCGAAGAATTGGAGCAAGAACTGGCGCGGTATCAGCGCCAACTACTGAATGCGACCCAGCGTGCGGCCGTTCTCGAACAGCAATCGCAAGAAGTGGCCGGCGCACTGTATGCGGCCGAAGAGAACCATCGCCGGCTAAGCGAACGCCTGGCGCAGGCCGCGGCGAATGCGACGGAGCTGGGCACGGCTTGTCATCAACTTTGTTACGAGAAAGAGCGGACGGAATCCGCCCGCTTGCAACAAACTCGTCTATCGGCGGCGGTGGAAAACGAAATCGTGGTGGTGGAAAGCCGTGTGGCTGCGATACGCGCGGATTGCCGACGCCGCGAGGAACAACTGGCGCACTTCGTGGATGAGGCCGCCGGGCTGCGACTCCAAATGGAACAATTACAAGCCCGTCAAGCGGAATTGAACCAGGAGGCCGAACGTGCCGCCGCAATTCTCCACGAAACAAAGGAACGCCTTACCGAAGCCCGACGCCGGCAGACATCAGAACAGGAAAAGCTGGCCGAACTGCGGAGCAGATATTCTGCTGCCGCCGAACGCGCCGCCCTGCTGGAAGAACTTATCCGCCGGCATGAAGGTCTTGGCGAAGGCGTGAAAGAAGTGCTGCGTCGGGCGGCGGACCCGAATGATGCCGTCTTCAAACATGTTTTCGGTCTGACGGCCGACGTGTTTCAAGTAGGCGTGGAAATCGCCCCCTTAGTAGAAATCGCCCTGGGGCCGAAGGCGCAATACGTTCTGGCTTCGCCGCATCCCACGCTTCTTAATTATTTGCAGACATCGGCGCTGGGGTTGCAAGGTCGGGTAGGGTTCATTTGGTTCGACGAACCGGCCGCGGCGGCGAAACACAGCGGCGCTGCTCCTTTGCCTGACCTGCACGGCCATCCCGGCGTAATCGGTCGTGCGGACCACTTTATCCGCGTGGAACCGCCGTTTGCGCTGCTGGCCGAACGGTTGCTCGGCCGCACCTGGTTCGTTGAAAAGCTGGAACACGCCCTGGCGCTTTCGGAGGGCAAGAACGCCGGCTTGAACTTCGTTACACTTGCCGGCGAATTGCTTGAAGCCGATGGCACGCTGACCGTCGGTCCGCGCGAGGCCGCTGTGGGTTTGATCTCACGCCGCAGTCAATTACGGGCATTGAGCACACAGCTCAGCGAGTTGGAAGCGACACTTGCCGAAGCCCAACAAAACCTCGCCGCCGCCGGCGAGCACGTCGCCGCGGAAACGCGGTCGCTGGAATCTCGACAGGCTGAGCAGCAACGAATCCTCTCACAATTGGCGGAAAATCGAGCTTCACTTACGGCGGCGGAACAGCAAACCCGACAGCTTGAACAGCAATGCCGAACACTCGAAAGCGAATTGCAAAACGCCCGGCGGCAGGAACAAGATGCCGTTACACGCTTAGCCCAGCTTCGCACTCAGTCGGCCCAAGCAAACCAAGAATTGGCGCGGCTGGAAGCCGAACTGCGACAGTTTGAAGAGCAATTGCAAAATCTCGAATGTCAAAGACTCGCCGCCGAAAAGGATGCCACGGAAACCAAAGTGGAACTGGCCAAAAGCGAAGAGCGCCTGGGTGGGTTGCGGGCACGCGCCGCCCGACTGGCCGAAGACCGGCAAGAAAACGACCACACAATCGCCGAAGCACGCAATCATCTCGATGAGGGTGCGCGCCGATTAGAGGCTTGCCGCAGCGACATCCTCCGCGTGGAGGCGGAAATTGCTGAGTTGTATGCCGCCAAAGAAAAACTAGCCGCCGAAAGTAGCCTGCTCTTCGGCCGGCGCGATGAATTACAGGGCGAAGAAGAACGCCTCGGCGAGGAGGTTCGTAAAATCCGCGAGGTCCTGCGGAAGTTGGAAGAGCAAGCCCATACGGCTGCTTTGGCGGCCAATGAGGTTCGCCACGAACGCAACGCTTTGGCCGCGCGTTTCCGCGAGGACTACGGCCTCGAACTGGCGGAGCTGGAACACCAGTTTAACGCCGTGGAACCGCAGGAACGAGCCACGGTGCAGGAGGAAATCGAAGAATTGCGGCGAAAAATCGCCAATCTAGGCAATGTCAACCTGGAAGCCCTGGAAGAGCTGGAACAACTCGAAGCCCGATACAACAACCTCGCCGAACAACATCAAGACCTGAAATCCGCCAAACAATCGTTGGAAAACATTCTCCAGCGCATCAATGCCGACAGCCGGCGGATGTTTTTGGAGACTTTGGAAACCGTGCGGGGACACTTCCAGACGCTTTTCCGCGAACTATTCGGCGGCGGTCAGGCGGACATCGTCTTAGAAGAAAACGTGGATGTCTTGGAAAGCGGCATCGAAATCGTCGCCCGTCCGCCAGGCAAGGAACCGCGCAGCATTTCGCTGTTAAGCGGCGGTGAAAAGACCCTGACGTGCGTGGCTTTGTTGCTGGCCATTTTTCGCAGTCGGCCCAGTCCTTTTTGCGTCCTCGATGAAGTGGACGCTGCGCTGGACGAGGGCAACATCGACCGCTTCATCGAGGTTCTCAAAGGTTTTCTCGCCTGGACGCAGTTTATCATCGTGACTCATTCCAAACGTACGATGACCGTGGCAAACACCATCTACGGCGTAACCATGCAAGAGTCCGGCGTATCGAAGCAAGTATCGGTCCGTTTCGAGGACGTAAGCGACACCGGCGAGATTCTCTTGCCTCCCGCCGCAGAAGAAGAAAGCCAAGCGGCTTGAATCGATGATCGGTCAAGCCGGCGATGGCTACGTGGCCGGCAGGTCTTGCAACGCTTCTCGCAATCGCCGCACTTCGACCATCAACCGCCGAAAATCATCGAACCGCAGGCTTTGCGGGCCGTCGCTGAGGGCTTTTTCCGGCTGCGGATGAACTTCGACCATTATCCCATCCGCCCCTGCGGCAAGCGCCGCCCGCGATAACGGCAACACCAACTCCCGCCGACCCGTCGCATGACAAGGGTCAACTATGATCGGCAAGTGCGAAAGCTGCTTCACCAGAGGGATAACGCCCAAGTCCAGCGTATTTCGGGTGGTGCGCTCGAAGGTACGAATGCCGCGCTCGCACAGGATAACTTCGCGGCAGCCTTCTGAGAAAAGATATTCGGCGGCCAGAAGAAACTCTTCCAGTGTGGCGGCCATGCCGCGTTTCAGGAGCACCGGTTTTCGGATTTCGCCTACAGCCCGTAGCAAGGCGAAATTGTGCATATTTCGTGAGCCGATTTGCAGCACATCGGCATATTCGGCAACCAGCGGAGCATATTCCGGTGAAAGCACTTCGGTTACCACCGGCAGGCCGGTTTCACGCCGGGCCTCGGCCAGCAACCGCAGGCCTTCCTCTCCAAGACCTTGAAAGCTGTAGGGCGAAGAACGCGGCTTGAATGCGCCGCCGCGCAGCAAATCGGCACCTGCTTCTTTGATGACCCATGCAGTGCCGAGAAGTTGTTCACGCGATTCGACGGAACAAGGTCCGGCAATCACCGTAAACCGTCCTCCGCCGATCGTTTTTTCGCCGATGTGAATGATTGTGTCTGGCAGTTGATGAGAACGAGCGACGAGTTTGTAGTGGGGCGAAGGAATCGCCACCTCCTCGACACCGGGCATTCTCTTTAGCTCATGCAGTTCGGCTGCGGGAAAGGATGGCCCAGGCCCTCCGAGGCTGATGTAAGTTTTCAGTGCGTCCGCAGCGACTTGCGGCTGATAGCCCAGGTTCCTCAGATGCTCGACCACAGCAGCGACTTCCGTTGTTGCGGCTCCTTCTTTCATCACCACGATCATCGCAGTCTCCGGTGCCTCGTCGGCAGCAATGTCCCTTTCGGCCGAAAATGCCTTTTCTTTGTACTCCTACCGTGAGCCTCGGTCAATTCTTATTTATGCTAACGTTTCGGCGGCCGTTTTTCTACCGCCACTATGCCGCTGCTTCCCTGCATTCCAATCAAGCGAATCAAGCAGGTTTTCGTGAGGTGCCTAAAAATCGGGACTTGCTTTGTCCGCCGGAGATTGCCGCTTTGGTTGTCCCAAAAGGGTAGAGCTGTGGGTACTGACCGGCGGCCGCCAGAGAATAATTATCCGTTGTGCAGACGGGAGTTATGGGTTGCAGAAGTTTCGCTCGGCATGTTGCCAATCGAGCACCCGGAACCAATCGGCTACACTATCGCCGCGCCGCCATTGATGCTTCAGATAATAAGCATGCTCCCACAAGTCACACACGAGGATTGGTTTGCGATCGAACATCAGGGGCGAGTCGTGGCCGGGCGTGGTTTCAATCAGCAACTTGCCGGCGTTGTCCAGGCTGAGCCATACCCAACCGCTGGCGAAATGGCCGGTTGCCGCTGCCGTGAATTGTTGCTGAAACTTCTCAAAGCCGCCGAAGGTGGCATCGATGGCCGCGGCCAATTTGCCCACCGGCGAGCCGCCGCCGTTAGGGCTGAGCATGTGGAAAAACAACTCATGGTTGGCCACCCCCCCGCCGTTGTTTCGCACTGCTGTGCGAATCTCGGACGGAATTCGCTCCAAATCCGTAATCAACTCCTTTACCGACAGCCTTTGAAACTGCGGGTATTTTTCCAGGGCGGCGTTGAGCTTGTCCACATAGGTTTGCGTATGTTTCGTATGGTGAATCTCCAGGGTGCGAGCGTCGATATGCGGCTCCAAAGCATTGTAGGCATAAGGCAGCTTAAATAGGGTGAACATTTTTTCCTCCTTCGATTTCGACCTAGTCGTATTTTGAGCCACAAACTCTTCAGCAGTACCCGCCGCCGAAGCACCCCAGGCAGCAATCACACCTGCACTTCCGGCGACGGCCTTGAGAAAAACACGTCTCTTCATAACCGAGTTACTCCCAAAGAAAAAAAGAGTTGCAATCGTGCGGCGACCATCGCCGCAAGGTATTATACGCCCCGACCTGTACGAAGGCCACCCGCGATCCCAAAGCCAGGCGAAGAAGAATTCGTGAGGCGTCAAGTGGTATTGGCGGCCGTACTTCGCGCAAGCCGGTTAATTTGCTTTACCACCAGGAAGATGGCAAACGCGATAATCACGAACTCTACGAGCGTGTTGACAAATTGACCATACCGAATAGCAGTCTTTTCGTTGATGACAATCGCCAAACCGGAGAAATCTACACGTCCTAAAAGCATGCCGATTACAGGCATAAAGATATCGTTAACCAGCGAGGCGACGATCTTCCCGAACGCCGCACCGATGATGATGCCTACGGCCATGTCGATAGCGTTGCCCTTGACGGCAAATTCCTTAAACTCCTTGAACATCTCCATCTTTTCTCTCCTTTCGTAATTGGAAAAGATTCTCAAAGAACTACAAAAAAGATAGCTCAAAATACAGGGGCCGGAACACAGGCACTTAAATCAGCATTTAAGACGGGATAGTGTCGCCTGTTCAAGCAAGCTGCTCTTTAATGGGTGGTTGACGAGATAGGCTCCATGGGGAGCCAATAGCCGATACACTCTTCCCATTTTGCCGGCCTTATACGCCGATTCTGCCAACTGCAACTTACCATAGCCCTTCTTATCATCTTTAACCGATGTAATCCATAGGCAGTGGTGGGCACGTGAGAGAGAAGTTGTGCACTTCAGGGGTGCACTTTCCTTTGACGACATTCCATTTCGGTGGTGCGTGATGTTAAGACTTTCATTTTCGCTGATTTTTGCCGGCCTTTCAGTCGTGCTGGCCGGGACAATCTGGTCGGCTTATGCCGAAACCACGCTGGAGATCGGCTCTCACCAAGTAGTAGATGCCGGCTCGACTACTCCCGGCGAGCCGACGCCGGTGGTTTCCAGTCTGGCCATCGACCCCAGGGGAAAACTGTTGGCAGTCGTCGGCGACGATCATTTAGTACGCCTCTTCGACGCGCGAAGCTATAGGCCGTTAGGCTTGCTGGGTCACCACGCCGATTGGGTCCATGTCGCCGCATTTCGACCTGATGGGCGGCAACTGGCTACGGCCGGCGCAGACGGGCGGATTCGCCTCTGGCAACTTGATGGAGAAAACTTTGCACCTCTTTCGCCGCGCGAACTGAGCGGCGAATTGCCCGCTATTTATACCTTGGCTTTCGAGCCGGGCGGGCAATTGCTGGCCGTCGGCGGGTTCGCCGATAAACTTTGGGTGTTTGATTGCCGCACCGGACGCCTGGCCTGGGAACTGCCGGCGCCGGGCAGCGATATTCGGGCGATCGCTTTTTCTCCCAATGGCGAGTTTCTGGTGGCTGCGGGGCGTGCGGGTATTATTCGCCTCTGGCGCGTGGCCGACGGGCGGCAGATTTCGGATGTGCCGATTTCCAACCGGCGAATTTCGGCGCTGACTTTTTCGCCGGACGGCAACACCCTGGCTGTCGCCGGCGCACAGCGGCGCGTCTGGTTGCTCAGCGCCGACCTGGGACAAGTGCTCATGGAATTGCCGGAGCGGCCCGGCGAAGTGCTGGCGCTTTGTTTTTGCGGCGGCGGGAGGTTGGCCTCTGCCGGCAGCGGAAACGTGATTCATCTCTGGCAGCTTCCCAGCGGCCGGGAAATCTGCCGTTTAGTCGGTCATACCGGCTCGATTACCGCCCTGGTTTACAAACCCACGACGGAAATCCTCATTTCCGCCGGCTATGACACGACCTTGCGCACCTGGAGTTTGAAAAACCTGGAACGGGAGACAATTACCAGGCGATAGGAAGAGAGGGCGGGCTGGGCTTTCTTCATCCATATTGCATATCCACAGTGTTGGTGAAAATCCGACAAGGAGGTTGACGTGGGGTGGTGGAATTTTAGCAAACGTAATCGCAACGCAAGCCGAAGACGCCACGCATACTCAATAAACAAGTGGCGCCGGTGTCGCTTCGAGCAAATGGAATCGCGGCGCCTTTTGTCGATTACGCCGCTGCCCATCAATCTAGGCGTGGTCTATTTCGAAGATTCCAGCCCTTTCGACGAAGCCGGAGATTTGTTTGAAATTACTTTCAACGACGGAGCACCGGGTACGCAACTCGTGGAACTTAGCATCGACACCGACAAGCTCGGCGACGGCTTGACGATCGGCGACGTGTTTTTCGACACCACCACCGGCGGATTGGGCGCCTACGCCGCCACGCCTTTTACTCTCCTTAGCCATGAAGGGTTCGAGCTGGTTTCCTACGAAGTCAGTGACGGCGGCACACAATTACTGCTCCGTTTCTCCGGTTTCGACGCCGGGGAAAAACTCGTGTTCAGCATTGATGTGGACGAGCAAGGTTTTCTCGGTCCCAATGCCGTCGCGGAAGGCAACGAGTTTGAAGGGAGCAAACTCCTGGCGCAATTTTCCGCCCCGCATTATTACGATGCTTTCGGCGAGGACATGTTCATCGATGCTTTCGATACGAAGTTATCGGGCACAGGTCTATCGCTGCCGAACGACAATTACGTTCCGTCCAGTCCCTTTATGCCTTCCACCGCTTCGCCGGGGCCGGTTTATACCGCCGGAGCGATTATTACACTGGAACAGCAACCCTTGCCGGTTACGATTTCCGGCACGGTCTTTGCAGACCCCAATGCCGATAATGTGCGACAAAGCGGCGAGCACGGCATTGCCGGCGTAGAGTTGACGCTCTACGTATTCGAAGGTGAAGGTTATCTCGATACCGGCATAACTACCACGACTGACGCCGACGGAAATTATCGCTTTGAAGACTTGCTGCCGGGCACCTATCGCGTTGTGGAAATACAACCGGCAGGCTATCTCAGCGTCGGCGCCATGGCGGGCACGGTCGGCGGGGCCACGCGCGGCGTGGTTACCACAGTGGATGTAATCAGCGACATCACACTTTACGGCGGGGAGGACAGCATCCATAACGATTTTGCGGAAACTCTGCCCGCCTGCCTCAGCGGCTACGTCTATCACGACGCAAACAACAACGGCCTACGGGAAGCCGGCGAGCAGGGGATCGGCGGTGCGGTCGTCACTTTGCTAGACGCAAGCGGCGAACCCACCGGCCTGACGGCGTTTACGGACGCCGCCGGCTATTACCGATTTTGCGGACTAATGCCCGGTCAATACGCCGTGGCAGAAACCCAGCCTGACGGCTACTTCGACGGACTGGACACGGCGGGCAGTGTCGGCGGCGCCGCTCACAACCCCGGCGATCTCATCGACGGCATTGTACTTTCCGGCGGCGTGGCGGCAGTAAATTATAACTTCGGCGAGTTGATGCCTGCTTCGATCGGCGGTCGAGTGTTCGCCGACTTAAACGGCAACGGCGTAGCCGACTCCGGCGAACCGCTGCTGTCAGGCGTAACGATCTACTTGCTCGACGCCGGCGGCGCGCGAATTGCCGCCACTACTACGGACAGCGCGGGAAAATACGTCTTTACAGGTCTGCAACCAGGCTACTACGGCGTCGAGGAAATTCAGCCGGCCGGCTATCTGGACGGCGATGAACAGGTCGGCACTGCCGGCGGGGCGATCACGGAGAATGATAAAATCCAGGGCGCTTACTTGCCCTCCGGCGTGGATGGTCGAAATTACGACTTTTGGGAGATAATACCGGCCAGGATTTCCGGCTATGTTTTCCAGGATGGTCCGGCAATTGTGGTGTACGAAGGCGACCCGATGCCGGAAATCCCCGCGCTGCGCGACGGCCGGTTCACGCCGGACGATAAACCCCTCGCCGGCGTTCGGTTGATGCTCTGCGACGGCAGCGGCTATCCGTTATTAGACGCCGAGGGCAATCCGATTGTGGCCGTCACCAATGCTGCCGGTTACTACGAATTTACTATGCTTATGCCCGGCGTTTACTCTGTGGTTGAAGAACCGCCGGCGGGCTTCTTGCCAGGCTTGAACTCCGCCGGCAGCAAAGGCGGGCTAGTGGTCAATTGCTATGCCGACATCGACCCGCTCATACTCAGCACCCTCGCCGTTGATACGTCCGACAGCGCGATTGTCAGGATACCGCTGGCGCAAGGCGATGCAGCGGTGGATTATAACTTCAGCCATGTCGTGATCGTAACGCAACCGAAGGAAACCCCGCCTTTCTATCCGCCGTATTATCCGCCGGTGGCGCCGACGCCGGTGCTACCGCCGCCGACAGGTTTGCCTTTCGGTGAGTATCATCCGGTCGGCCAGTACTATGTAATGCCGATCGAAATCGTCAGGCCGCCGCTTCTCGGAGGCGGTGGGTTCGGCGGCTATAGCTGGCATTTAAGCGTGATCAACGGTGGGCAGCCGCGCGCGGATTCCGCCGGCGCACAATTCGTTCAAACCACGTCGAATCCTTATTTCGATCCCATTTCGTGGTCCGGGGCGGCGCTGGATCGAGGCCGCTGGCTGCTCGCCGATAAAGAAGGCAAACTGCTGGCCGAAATAAACTTCGGTTTCCCCGGCGCTCTGCCGGTTACGGGCGATTGGAACGGTGACGGCATAACCGATCTCGGCGTCTTCTGCGACGGCGTCTGGTGGCTGGACCTCAACGGCGACGGCGCCTGGGACAACAACGACTTGTGGATCAAACTCGGACGTAAAGGCGACCAGCCCGTCAGCGGTGATTGGGACGGCGACGGAAAGAGTGACATCGGCATCTTCGGGCCGGCCTGGGTCGGCGATCATAAGGCCGTGGCGGTCGAGCCGGGTTTGCCGGACGCGCAAAATCCTCCCAAGCAACGTCCCAAAAACCTCCCTCCAAAACCACAAGAGGCCGCCATCGGCTGGCGCACCATGAAAAAGGGAACCGCCGGCAAGTTACGCTCCGATCTGATTGACCATGTCTTTCAATTCGGCGGCAAGGACGATCTGGCCGTCGTCGGCGATTGGAACGGCGACGGCATCCATACCATCGGCGTCTTTCGGAACGGGGCATGGTATCTGGACGTTGACGGCGACGGCCAATGGAGCACGCCGGACTTGCTCGTTGAGTTCGGGAAGGAAGGCGACCTGCCGGTGGTCGGCGATTGGACGGGCGACGGCGTCACCAAGCTCGGCGTTTATCGAAACGGCACGTTCTATTTGGACGTCAACAACAACCATCAACTCGACGCCCAGGATAAGGTGCTTCAGTTCGGCGCCGCAGGCGATCGACCCGTCAGCGGCGATTGGGACGGCGACGGCGCGGATGAAGTCGGCGTATATCAAGCCGCCCCTGCACCCGATGCCGGTGCTGAGCCCTCCACCTAAAGCTACTATCCTTTTGCCCTCCAGCGACTATTTTTCAAGCACGGTCCCTCCCGTGATTGTCTTTTTTCCGAAAAGCAGGACTATTCCTGACTTTTTTTGTAATCCCAAACTTGCTCCGGCTATTTACAATTGAAGGGTAGTGCGGGGTGCATTAGCCGAGAGAGGGGGGTATTCTCTTCTGGCAATATTGGGTTGTCCCTGGCGGCGTTTTCCCAGATCGGCCTGGTTGAAAACCACGAATCTAAGAAACTCCAGTTTGCCGATCAGCTTGTGGCTATTCAGAAAGCCCTCTATAGCTACATCTTCACTTTATTGCCGCGACCGGATGAGGCCAGCGACGTGCTTCAGCAAACCAACCTGGCTCTCTGGCGCGACGCCGTGCGCTATCAGCCGGGGACCGACTTTCGCGCCTGGGCTTACCGCGTGGCCTACTATCAGGTATTAGCCCAGCGCCGCAAGACGCAGCGCAGCCGATTGGGTTTCGACGAGGCCTTGCTCCGCGACCTGGCCGAGAACATGGAACGCGAAGCCGTGGACCTGGAACAGGAAACCCTCGCCCTGCGCGATTGTCTGAAACTGCTGCCTGAGCAAGACAAAGAATTGATTTTCCGGCGATACGAAGCCGGCATTTCCGTCAAGCTCATCGCCGAAGAACTTAAGCAAACACCCGGTGCCGTCGCCGTGCGATTGCACCGCATCCGTCGATCTTTGCTGAAGTGCATGGACCAGCGTCTTAGCGAGCAGGAGCAGAGGTGAAGCTGTGGAAAAATCGTCGTTCCATGACGAACCCTTGCAAGAGCTGCTGATCGCCTTGACGGATGGCGAGATGGACGCGGCGCAGTTTGCCGAACTGGAAAAATTGCTCCTCAACGACCCTGCTGCTCAGGCTTACTATCGGCGATACATGCGACTGTGCGCGCTGTTGGAATTTGAGCACGCCGCTGCGGCAGGAGCCGGGGACGCGCCGAATGCCGCCGGCAAAGCGGAGAATGGCTTTCCGAACGTATTGCCGGACATTATTCCTCCTTCTATTCCGCCGATTGCCCCCTCCGCTCCCCAAATCAGCGGGAAAGGGAAATGGGATTTCGATTTGCCGCCCGAAAAGCCGCGACCGAAGGTGGTGATCGAAACCTCGCCCCCGTCGCCGATCCCGTGGTATAGCGTCAATTCGCCGATTGGATTGCCGCTGATTTCCTACTCTCTCGGCGCGATCATCATGCTTATCGCCATCGGTATCGGGGCTGTGGTCCATATTAGCCATAGCCACGAAATCCCCGCCGGTCAGGCTGCAACGAGCGAAGATGCCGGCGGCGGAAGTGGCAGTGGTGGTGGACTATCCGGCTCTCTGGCAACTGCTGAGAAAGCGAAGCCGAAGAAAGAGGAAGCGCCTGTGGTCGGCCACATTAGCGGCATGGTCGGTTGCCGCTGGGCGGACCCGTCATTAAAGTCTGTTGCTCCCCGCATTCGACAAGGCACGAAGTTCGCCCTCGCCTCCGGCCTGATGGAAATCACTTATACCACCGGCGCGAAAGTCATCCTGCAGAGCCCTTGCACCTACGAAGTCGAGTCATCCTCCGGCGGTTACCTCTCGCTTGGCAAACTCACGGCCAGAGTGGCTAGTGGCCAGTGGCCAGTGGCTAGTGCTCACTCGCCGGCAGAAATTCCGAAATCCGCAATCTCCAAATCTCCAAATTCGTCGTGCGAACCCCGACCGCCGTCATCGCCGACCTCGGCACGGAGTTCGGGGTGGAAGTGGGCGAGGATGCCAGTACTACTTCGCACGTCTTTCAAGGCCGGGTACTGATCACTGTGCTCGGCGGCAACCATGAAGAGACGCTTGTGCTCGGCGAAGACGAGTCGGCAGTGATTAGCCATGGGAAAGTTGAAGTCCGGCGGCAAAGTGAAGCCGCCGTTCTTTTTGCGCGGTCGCTTCAGCCGAGTCCCTTCCCCGGGCTGGTGGATATGGCCTCGTGGGCGCTTGTGTTCTGCGAGACCTTTGACCGCGATACACAAGACGCCGCCGCCGACTATCCGGAATTTCGCTTTGACTCAGGCGATATATCCGCCGGGGCCGGCCGGACTGAGGCAGTGGTCCTTGGCGGCGTCTTCCAGTTGCGCAGGGAAGGCGGCGGAAAAGGGCGCGGCTGGAACTCCGCCATGACTGTCCGCCGGTTCAGCGGCTCGCTGATCGTCGCCGTGAACCTCGGCGCAGACCCGTCGTCGATCGGCGATTCGGCGGTTGCTCTGCGGCTGGGCGAGTTGGCCTTGGTGTTTCACCCCGGGCTTGCCCAATGGCACGGACATGAGGCTCGCGGCATTTTTCGCGTCGAAAGGTGTCTCCCCAACGGCAAGGGCGACCGTGGTGCTGCCGAATACCAATTTGGGTTTTCTTTCCCATGTGGACTTGTTGCACCATCTGTTCGTCTATTACGACGGCAAAGAGACCTTGCACGTTTGTTTTGTCGATGGCGTCAACCCCCGCAAAGTATTCCGTACCAGCTTTACTGATTCCAGCCTCAGCAATAGTTCGTTTTCTGGGGGCGTACATCGCGGCGGTCGGCCGAACCGGGGGATGTTCGACAATCTTCGCGTCTATCAAGTGCCGAGACGGAAGGCGGAAGCCGATAAACCATTTTCTCCAAACCATAACCAATCTGCTCGGGAGGAATCGCTATGAATGGTCCTTAGTTCGCGGAAAAAATCACCCACGGAACAGCGAAGAGTCCTCGCGGAGCCGTTGCTCCGCCGCTAAAGGCTGGGCTTGCAGCCGGAGATGCCTCTAACAAGCGAGGCGGAGAAACTTTCGGGACGAGTGAGGCTTTGTCATACACAGGTAATTTGCGTATTAGTTAGGTGTTTTATTTTTTCACAACAAGAGGTGTTAGAATGCGTTCTCGAGTAACTGTTTTGTTGGCGCTGGCGGTTCTTGGGCTGGTAGTAGTTTCAGCTTCGATTGCCACAGCGGTGCCCATGACGTACAAGGACTACGTCCTTGCCGATGGTCCGCGATATTATTGGACCTGGGATGAGGCGAGCGGCAGCGCTCTAAATTACGGAGCAGGGGGCGGCGGAACCCTCAAGCCCGGTTCATCATCCAGCCGTGTGACCTCCACCACCAACGCCGCAGGCTTGAGCCTCGGCCCGGCGGCGAGCTTTAACGGCACGGCTTACACTCAACATTGGAGCACGCTCCGTGCCACCACGCAGGAGGAGTTCGACTCAATAAAACTGACCGACGGCAACTATGAGGCCTATGTGATCGAGTTTTGGTTCAAACCACTCGAAGCAGAGGCCAACCAGGTTGTTTCCTACACTACCCAGCTTTCCGTCTCTGGCACCACAAAACGATATTATTCGAGTCCCCAACTTCCGTGGGATTACGAGCAAGGCGATCCGAAAACCCGTAACTGGATCGAACTTTATACACACACGGGGTCGAGCGGTTTCCCGGAAAGTGTGCAATCGGGAAGGACCGCCAATTTTGTCTCCGGTGCACAACTGGCTGACAATACCTGGTATCACGTGGTTTGGGCTTATCAGAACAAGGGTGGTAATGATACCACTAATGATAGGGTTCAGCTATGGGTTAATGGCGTAAAGTAGGGTGAGAAGAAAGACCTCTTTAAGAACGTCACGTACCGCAACCTTGTCATGACGATAGGAGGCACTCACAAGTCGCCAGTCGTGTGGGATCCGGTTAATGGCTATGATCAAGCTAATTTTGGGAGTCCTTTAACCGGCGTGGTTGATGAGTATGCGGTTTACAAGCTGGACGATTTGCTGACCGACGATACGGCTTTCGACGCCAAGGTGGCTCAGATCGCCGGCCACTATTCGATACCTGAGCCGAGCACAATGGCGCTCTTGGCCAGTGGGCTGGCGGCGTTGCTGGCTTACGCCTGGAAGCGGTGAAAATAGCTTTAGGGTTTACAATTTGGAAAACGGCTCCGCGCGGCGGCGCGGCTTTGTTTGCACCGGCGCCCGGGGCGTCAGCGACCTTGTAGGCCGGGTTGTAAACCGGCGGGGAGGCGGAACAAGAGGTCGTCGGGGTGCATCCCGGCCTACATTTACGGAGGATAGTCATGTTGTCGAAAAGTCGAAGAACAATAAATAGAAACTGCCTACATGGTTTCACGCTGGTGGAGCTGTTGGTCGTCATTACGATCATTGCGATTTTGATCGCTTTGCTCTTGCCGGCTGTGCAATCCGCCCGTGAGGCGGCACGGAGGATGCAGTGCCAGAACAACCTGAAGCAACTGGCCCTGGCCTGCCTCAATCACGAGCAGCACAACGGCTTCCTGCCTTCCGGCGGGTGGGGCTTCTGGTGGACCGGCGACGCAAATCGCGGCTTCGGCAAGGAGCAGCCCGGCGGCTGGTCTTTTAGTATCCTCCCGTACCTCGAACAAGAAGCTTTGTTTACGATAGGGAGCGACAGCCGATTTGGCGTTATTACTCAAGCTCAATATACCAATACGCCGCTCCGCGATACCACTCCGCTAAATGTGTTCATCTGCCCTACGCGACGAAGACCGATCGTCTATCCCCGGCCGAAGAATCGCTATTATTTAAATTCAAATGCAATCATGCAAGCCGGGTCCATTGACTACGCCGCCAACAGCGGTAGTACGGTTCCCGATTATCACGAGACATGGGGGCATCACCCTTGTGGTGGATCGCCCGATCAACCTATTTCTCTTCCCTGTACGATTCCAGAATACCAGGACAGTAGCTGGGGAGGCCAGCAAAACTCCGGCATAGTACGCCCGCGAATGCCGGTGAGGCTTGCTGAAATTACAGACGGCACTTCCTGTACCTACCTGCTCGGCGAAAAGTACCTCAGCCCCGATAATTATGAGAACGGCGCGGATTCGGCCGACGACCAGGGAATGTTCGAGGGTCACGGCGTGGATAATTGCCGCTGGTGTACTTATCATTGGGAGTCGTCGCCGGGAGTGTTTTACGATTTGGTTCCTTTGCAGGACACGCCGGGCCAACTACTTTATTGGTGGTTTGGCAGTGCCCATGTGAACGGCCTGCACATGGCCTTCTGCGACGGCAGCGTGAACCAGATCAGCTACAACATCCACCCGCTAGTGCATTCCTACCTTGGTGATCGCAAGGATGGACAAGCAGTGGACGCCAAGCAATACTAAGGTTTTCCGCTTAAGCCTATCGGAACGGAGAACGAAGGCTTCTTTATTCGTCATCGAAGCAAGTGTTAAAGACGCTTAGCAGTCTTCGAGGAGATACCATGAAGTCGAATGCGGCTTTTCCCGCAGGGGATGATTTATTGTTTCCGAAACGAGGTATTCCGTATCTTTTAAGGCTCTTTTTAAGCTTGCTTTCTATAGCTTTGTCTATAACCTCGTCGGCTGTGGCCGCACCGCCGGCGATCCGGCCCGGCTCCTGGACCTTGGCCATCCTGCCCGACACCCAATACTATGCTCTAAAGTACCCGGAAATCTTTTTCGCGCAGACGCGATTCCTTGCCGAGCAGAAAGCGTCTCTTAACCTGGTTTTCGTTCTTCACGAAGGCGACGTTACCCAGAACAATCAGCCCGGCGAATGGCTAGTAGCCTCGAGGGCGTTTAAGTTGCTTGAAGACGCAGGTGTTCCCTACTCTTTATTGCCGGGCAATCACGATTACGCCCCGGACGGCAGCCGGCGATCCTCCTGCCTGATGGCGGAATACTTTCCCGTATCGAGACTCTCTGCCCAAAAGACTTTCGGTGGCGTGTATTCCGGCGAGCCGGAGTCGCCGCACAATAGCTACTCGATTTTCCATGCCGGCGGAAAAGACTGGCTGGTGCTGGCGTTAGAGTTCGGTCCGCGCGACGCAGTTCTCCAATGGGCCGACGGCATTCTCAAAACATATCCTAAACACCAAGCGATAGTGGTTACTCATGCTTATCTGTATTGGGACCACACCCGGCTGGATTGGGCGGCCAAAGGCAAGTCGCAGAAAGACAACCCCCACGATTACCCATTCGCCAAGCAGCCCGGCGGCGCCAACGACGGCCAACAAATCTGGGAAAAGCTCCAAGAAAACCCGAACTTGCAATTCATCTTTTCCGGCCACAATTACAACCGCGAGGCCGACGACGGCTTCGGATACCGTGCCGATCAGGCGAAGCACGGAAACGTGGTCCATCAGATTTTGGCCAACTATCAGTATTTCCGGGGACGAAACTGCGGCGACGGGTATCTCCGGCTGCTGGAGTTTCAAGCCGACGGACGGACGGTACACGTGCGGACCTATTCGCCCTTTCTGGATAAATCTTTGACCGATGAAGAAAATGATTTCCTGCTTACGCTGACGTTTGCCGAACAGGCTTCGAACGGCGGAAAAATTGAGCCTAATGCTTCCCAGAAGAGAACAGGTCGAATACGGCATTCATCACGGTTTCCGATGACAGATTCAGACATTTGCAAGGAGAACTACCGATGGTACGAAGTATGTCTTTAGGCGTTTTCAAGACTCCCTGCGGTATGACGGCGTTAGGTTGTGTGGGAATATTGTTACTTGGAATCGCGACTTCGGTTTCGGCCCAGGGTTTTTTGGACGAACTTGCGCGGCCGCAAGAAGGGCGGAGCATGAGAGTTACCTCCACCTTTCGCGGCAAGATGGGAGGAAAGACCAGGGTCATCAGGGATAGCTATGGACAACCGCGAAGAGACAAGTACGGCAATATCATCATCCGGCCTGTCTATGATCCCGAGGCCGATTATCTTTCAGACCCCAACGTCGAGGCCAGCAACTACGACAACTTTACGGTCGAGCCGGGCGAAAAGCATGTCCTAATGGAAGCCGAGGGGCCGGGCGTGATTACCCATATCTGGCTTACCTTCCTCGGACCGGAGCCGCATCCCTGGGCGCCGGAAGGCGCGGCCGATCATCAGGAGATGCTTCTGCGAATCTACTACGACGGCAACCCTCGGCCGGGTGTCGAAGCTCCGGTGGGTGATTTTTTCGCCAACTGTTTCGGCAAGCGCAGCGAGGTCATCAGCCTGCCGGTGATCGTGGAAGACGGCGACTCGTACAATTGCTTCTGGCGCATGCCTTTCCGCAAGTCCATCAGGATTGAAATTCTCAACGAAAGCAAGAAGCAGATTCGCCTGTTGTATTACAACATCGACTGGATCAAGAAGGATTCCTTGCCTGAAGACACACCCTACTTCTACGCCCAGTATCGTCAGGAATATCCAGTCGAGCAGGGCAAGGACTACGTGATTCTCGACACGCAGGGGAAGGGCCATTTTGTCGGCGCGGTGCTGGCCGTACGCACCCGTTCTCCGGCATGGTTCGGCGAAGGCGATGAAAAAATCTATATCGACGGCGAAGAAAAGCCGTCCATCTGGGGCACGGGCACGGAAGATTATTTTCTTTCGGCGTGGGGGTTGAAACGATGTAGCACGCCTTACTTCGGCGTGCCTTACTTAGACCAACGGGGCATCATCGGTATGCACGTCAGCGCCTATCGCTGGCATATCAACGACCCGATTGTTTTTCAGAAAAGCATCAAATTTACCATCGAACATTTCGGCTGGATTTCGGAGGACGAAAATCCGCAGAAGAAAAGCTGTAGCTGGAACGAACGCCAGGACGACTACGCGAGCGTGGCTTTTTGGTATCAAACGGGCGAACCGACTTTTTCCGCCCGCGCCCCCAGCGGAGCGGAACGAAAACTGCCCAGCCTGGAGCGCGTAATAGTCCCGGCTAAAGACTTCCTGGCTGCGGAACATCACGGCTCAGGCGCCGCGCGAGCGCAGATGCTCGGCGGGCTTTACCCCCAGGAACAAATGTTCTACAAACCGGAAAATCCTGAGGATGCCTGGGTGTCGATTCCCATCGAAGTGGCGAAAAAGGAGCCGCTGCGGTTGCTCTTAAACGCCACGCGCGCCCCGGATTACGGCCGCTATCAAGCCTATTTGGACGATGTGCCGCTAGGGCAACCGCTAGATTTCTACAACGAGAATATCGACAATTTCGAGTATCATTTGCTCGATTTTTGGCCGGAGCCTGGGCGGTATGTGCTGAAGCTGAAATGCGTCGGCAAGAATCCCAGGTCCGCCGGCTACAACCTCGGCCTGGAAAGCGTGCGGCTGCGCGAGCGCCGGCCGCGGGTGATGGAATACGGCCACTATAAAGATGAGGACTGGCGAAAAAAGCCGCGCCTCTTTGAGTAGGATTAAGCCGGTCACGGTTATACGGATTTTTCGTCATCCAGGCGATAACGGCCGCGATACTGTTCGGCAGGGTATTTCCGTTCGTTCGCCGCCAGCTTTCGTTGGGTAACATCGGCCAGGTCCAGCACCAGCTCGTTGGCCAGGGCCAGGAGGTAGCAAAACACATCGGCCATTTCTTCGCCGACGGCTTCCAACTGTCGTGCGTCGAGATTTGTCCGCCGCGACTCTTCCACCTCAGTCCACTGGAAATGTTCCATCAATTCGGCGGCTTCGATGGCCAGCGACATTGCCAGGTTTTTCGGCGCGTGGAAGCGCCGCCAATCGCGTCGCGCAACGAAATCGGCAACCAACTGTTTCAACCGGCCGATGGTGGTGGTTTCATCTGCGTTCATTCGATACCCGGCAGACGAAGTTGGACGGGAGGATTGAGCCGCTGCTGATAGCGGTGGCGATAACCTTCGGCCAGATGCAGCAAAAGTTCCAGCGCCAGCAGGTCCGCCCGATTCATCACATGGCGCGAGCTACGTGAACCCAGCCCGTGAATCAAGTCTTGCAACACGTGCAGATGGAGTTGCAAGGTTTCCCGCGCGTTAAGCCCGGCGGAGACGAGCAAGTCGGCTAATCGACTAAGGTCGTCGGAGAGTGTGCCTACCCCCATTATCACGTATGTGCGCAGCAGCTCCCGATAGAGGTTGATAAGTTCGGCCGGCAGGAATTGCGGCGGCGGCAAGGGCTGTTGCGGCTCAAGCGATGAGAACGCCTCGCCGAGCAGAAGTTTTTGCTGGCGAAGCAGGGCCGCAGTTTCCTCCTGCTCGCGCAGGAAACGGTTTTGCTCGGCTTGGGCAAGACGTTGATTTTCGCGTTCTAAACGATGCCGGTGGACGGCGCGCGCGATGACCCAGAGCAAGTTGCGCGTCGTGGCGGTGTGGATACAAAGATACCCGTCGGCGCCTACTTCGTAAGCGAGGGCGGCCATTTCCTGCTCGCTTTGCACGCCGAGGATGACAATCGGTTCGGCGGCTCCGCCTGCCCGATAGCCCTCGACCAAATCCAGGGCGTTCAGTTCTTCCGGCTCGTGGCTCACCAGGAGTGCGTCGAAGACCTCATCGCGTAGGCGCGTCAATCCGGCCCTCATGCCTACGGCTTCTTCCAGGATCACCTTCGCGGCGCTGTCGGCGGCAAAAGCTTCGGCCAGCCAACCGCCGGTACGTCGGGGAGTGGTGATATACAAGACGCGCATCCGCGAGGGCAGTCGCAGTCCGGCGGCTTTGCGCGGCGCTGCGGCCGGCGACAGTTCGATGTCGGAAATCACGGACGCCATACCTTCTCTCGCCCGATGCCCTTTCCCAACGTTTTTGGACCTGCTCCGTAGGGCGGTAACTTTAGCGAAGCCCGCCGGTCGGGTCAAGCTCGACTCTTGCCAGAAAGCAAAAAGTTGCCACAATGTGGGCAGAAGCCTGGATTTAGAGCAACCTGATTACCCACGAAAGTTCCGAAATCATGGCCCTGACAGCCTATCTTGATTGTTCCAGCGGCATCAGCGGCGATATGATGCTGGCCGCTTTGCTCGATCTCGGCGTAGAGCTAAAGACCATAACCACGGCTTTGGATTCCTTCGGTTTGCCTGGGCTGAAGCTCCGTACTGAAGAAACTAAGCGTTGCGGATTCAGGGCGAAACGGGTGGTGGTGCATTGTACGCCGGAGCACGACCATCGACAGTGGCGCGAAATTCGGAGGATGATTGAAGAAAGCAATCTTACCGCCCCTCAAAAAAGTCTGGCACAAAGTATCTTTGCCGTATTGGCGGAAGCCGAAGGTCGCGTTCACGGCTGCCTACCCGACGACGTAGTGTTCCACGAAGTAGGGGCCGCTGATTCGATTGTCGATATTGTGGGCGTAGCCGTGGGCTGGGACTTGCTGGGAATCGAATATGCCGTCGCCTCGCCGGTAGCCCTGGGCTACGGCAGAATAAAATTCGCTCATGGCGAATGCAGCGTTCCGGCGCCGGCAACCGCCGAGTTGTTGCGGGGCGTGCCTCTGGTCGAGTCAACCACGCCGGGCGAGTTGACCACCCCGACCGGCGCCGCCGTTTTGGCCGCACTGGTGAACTCTTTCGGCTCGCTGCCGGAAATGAAAATCAAACACATCGGCTACGGCGCAGGCCGAGAAGATTTCGCCGACCGGCCGAACATCCTCCGCATCATGTTGGGCGAATCCGACGAAGCGGCCGTTCAAAGCGAGCAAGTACATCTCCTGGAAACCAATCTTGACGATTGTACCGGCGAGGTGATCGGACATTGCATCGCTTTGCTCTGGGAGGCCGGAGCGCTGGATGTCTTCACGACGGCCATCACGATGAAAAAGAACCGGCCCGGCGTGAAACTTTCGCTCCTTTGCCGGACGGAGCATGTTCCGCAAATGGAAGAGATTCTCTTTCGAGAAACCGGCACGCTCGGCGTGCGACGCTATTGTGTCATGCGGCACGTATTGCCGCGAGAAACAATTCGGGTGCAGACGCCGCTGGGCATTATCGAAGGCAAGCTGTGCCGCCTTGGCGACGGCACGAAAAGGTTTTCGCCGGAATACGAATCTTGCCGCCGGCTGGCTCTGGAAAAACGCTTGCCGTTAAGAGCGGTTTACGAGGCGGCGGAACAGGCTTTCGCGGCGGGAAAAATTGCCTCACCGGAAAAGGGTTAAACGCTTTTCCTTCTTCAGCCCGGCTCAACTTGCATTGGGCATGTTCAGCGAGGTTGAGAACCTTCTAACAGCCGACGAGGATTATCGCATAGCAACGAGCGGACTTCATCCGACGAGAGGCCAAGCTCATTGCGGAGCAAGGCCTCCATCTGCGGCATCGTCGCCGTGGAGCCGAGTAAGTGCGAGCGATCGGCGGCACAAGCCACCAGCGTTGCATCGATCTCGATCGTGAGCGGACCAAGCGTGTAGCGGCCGGGGCCCGCGCCTGCGGCGGAAATGGCATCGGTTACGGCAATTGCTCTCTGAATACCTACCAGCCGCAAGTAGTTACCCAACGCCATCGCCGGAATATGGACCCCATCGGCGATGAAAGTGAATATCAACAGCTCCCGGAGGCTCAAAGCCCGCTGGATTATGTTATCGTGCCGATGGAGCAACATGGGACAGCCGTTTCCGAGATGGGTGAAGAGCGACAAGCCGGCGTCAATGGCGGCGCGGAGCTGGTCGAGGCTGGAATCGCAATGTCCTGCGGCAACCAGTATTCCACGCTGAGCGAGATATGAGGTAACTTTCAGGCCGGAATCGCGTTCCGGGGCCAAAGTAACCAGCCGAACCAATCCGCCGCCGGCGTCGAGAAAGCGTTTTGTAAGTTCCAAATCGGCCGGCTGAAGGTACTCCCTTGGATGAGCGCCGCGATAGCCTGGCGACTCGTTCAGAAACGGCCCTTCCAGATGGATGCCGCGAATGAGCTTGCCGATCAGCGGGTCTTGTTCACAGAGTGCGGCGATGCGCTTCAATCGCGCCGTAATCCGCGAGGTTTCGTCGCTGATAATCGTGGCCAGGATGCCGGCCACCCCGTCCGCCTGCAATCGCTCGCAAGCGAGGCGCAGCTCTTTGACAGTCAAATCTTCGCGGTTAAAATCCACTCCGGCATAGCCGTTAACCTGAAGGTCGAAATAGCCTGATAAGTCGGACATGGTTCTGGCTTGTAAGTCAATAAACTACGAACCTGTATTGCTTCGGCCGCGGCAGAGCGGCAGGCATAACTCGGCGATTATTTTCGTGAAAGCAATTCTGCTGCCGGTGGGTCAACGTAGAGAGTAACCTGGGGATGTCGCTGGAGGATGGAGGCGGGCAGGAGCGGCGTAACAGGGCCTTCCACCGCACGACGCAGCGCCTCGGCCTTGCGACGATCAGGCACGCTGCACACGATCGCCCGCGACTTCATTATTTGTTTGATGGACATACTGATTGCCCGTCGGGGAACGTCGTCAAAAGTTGCAAACCAGCCTTCGCCGAGTTGTTGGCGGCGACAGGCCTCATCCAGCTCGACGATGATATACGGCTGCTCGGTTTCAAAATCCGCCGGCGGATCGTTGAACGCCAGGTGACCGTTCTCGCCGATGCCTACCAGAGCTACGTCGATGGGATGTGCGGACAGTAATTCGCCTACGCGACGGCATTCGGCCGCCGGCTCTTCCGCCTCGCCGTTAATGAAGTGGAACGCGCGGAAAGGCACTAAATCCACCAGCCGCTTCTTCAGGTAATTGCGGAAAGAGGCGGGATGGGATTCCGGCAGCCCGATGTATTCGTCCAGATGGAAGCCGACGACTTTTTGCCATTCCACGCCCTCGGCGGCCACGAGTGCGGCCAGGACCTCGAATTGCGAAGCACCAGTGGCGACGACGATATTCGCCGAGCCTCGCTCTTGGACGGCCTGGCGAATGTGCTTTACGGCTTCGGCGACAGCCATTCGGCCCATCTCCCGTACATCTCGGCAAATCTTCAGTTCCATTTTGCAACTTCCTCTTTCAGGTAAGATGGTCATCAGATCCGCAATTGACCTTATTGTAGTGCCAGGCTGACAGGATACAAGAAGGACACCAAAGTAGAGAGAAAAAGAAGACTAACGAGATTGCGGGCAGGAGCGTTTAGCACCCAGTTTCCTTAGCTTCAAGGCGGTGCTCCGTGAGGGGAGATTCTCCTGAGTTGCCGGAACGCAAGTCGAGCAGTTCGCTAAGCGGTCGCGCAAAGCGGCGAAACTCTCCGGCGGACATCGCCCAGGTGTCCCAGCGCGGCGAAATGGGATGGGCGTGCCCGGCATAGTCGGCCAGGGTAACAGCCACGAATCCGTAGAGCCGGCCGCGATGACGAAACAATTCTTCGCTCTGTAGCGGCGACCGCTGACTGAGCACTTCGTAGGCGAACACGAACAGCCCTTGAAAGCCTGGACCGAAAAGCGCTTCCCACTGGGCGAGGCTTTGCAGGTCGTCGCGGGTGGACCAGTTTTTCCAATACTGCTTTTGTACGTTGCCGGAAGGGAAACGCCGACCCTTTACATCGATAAGCCAGGTAGTCGCTCGCGGCGAAGCGTCCTCAGCTTCCCCATCCGCTGCGGCTGTCAGGCGGCTTCGGGCGGCCACAATGAAATCCAGACTTTTCAGCGAGGTTCCTTTGTCGAACAGCGAGCGACGCGCCTCATCTACGGCGACATAGGGGACGCCGTGCAACCGCAAAAACTCCTCAAAGGCCGCTTCGTAATGGTTATCACGATTGGCCATGCTGAAACTCCGTCCACGCGGCTTTCCGTGCCGGATCTGACGGTGCGATTATTCCTCCACCGGTTGCTCGACCATAAGCTGTTCGGTTTGGGGATCGTAGCGGTAACGATGTTCGGGCGGCAATTCCGGCAGTCGGATATGGTTTGCGCGGATGATCTTCTCCATGAACTCCTCATGATCCTTCGGCGGCCGACCTTCGGCGGCTTTGAAAAGATTCATGGCGTGGGGGATTTCGATCTCGAAAACCTTTCGCTCTTGAAAAGCAAACAGCGAACCGATAGGCGTGGCGACATAGCCTTTGCCATAGCCGCGGCCTTTCTTGCCCACCCCTACCTCGGCTTTTTTCTGTATGGTCTTGGGCTGCTGCGGCGCGGCGAGATTTTCCGGCGGAGGCGGTGGCGGCGGAGGAGGCAGATTCGGCGGCTGCGGCCCTACAGCCGGCGAAGGTGATTCCGGTGTAACAGTCGAACGAGCCGCTTCCTGCCGACTGCAACCTATCGAAGAAAGCACAATGACAATTAGGGCAAGAAAAATCGCTGCTCGGTAAGGGGTTCGCTTTGCCCGCTTTTTGGGGAATGTGTGCTTATTCATCGGCCATCCTCCGTTTTTTCTCTAGTATCCGCATAGGCGCAGCAGCATGACAGGTATGTTTTCCGGCGGCAAGCGGGGAAAGGCTGAACTCCCAGGTGCGCATTTCATTTAGCGCCGTCCGACAAGTCATGTCGTAATCCAGCGGTGTAAGGGTGATTTTCCCTTTGGCAAGCGCCGAGAGGTCGGTCTCTTCGCCGGCAACGGTTTTCGGCGGCCTGCCGATGAGCCAATAGTAGTCGCGTCCCCAGGGGTCCACCCGGCGCTCGAAGCTGTCGCCGTAGCTGGTTACGTTCATGGGAGCGATGCAGATTTCCGGCTCGCCGCGGAGCGCCGCGGTGGGGATGTTCAGATTGTACAGCCGCGGCCCATCGGCATGTTTCCGGAGCACTTGTTGTATGATTTCCCTGGCCAGTACGGCCGCCTGGTCGTAGCGTGCATGCGCATCGAATTCCAGGGAGACGGCGAAACTGGTAACGCCGAAAAAAGCGCCTTCAATGGCGGCAGCGACCGTGCCGGAATAGAGCACGTTGATGCCGGCGTTTAGTCCGCTGTTGATGCCGCTGACGACGAGGTCGGGCTTTCGCGGGCAGAATTGGAGGATGCCGATTTTCACGCAATCCGCAGGGCTTCCCTCGACCGCCCAGCCCCAATGGCGTTCGCCGTCCTCGCCCTCGTTGCGAAACACATCTTTGACGATCAACGGCGCCAGGTAGGTGATGGCGTGTCCTACTCCGCTTTGCTCCGAAGACGGGGCGACGACGACCACCTCGCCCAACTTTCGCATCTCCCGCTCCAGAGCCGCCAGCCCGGGTGCGTAAATCCCATCATCGTTGGTAAGAAGAACCAACATGATTTTTCGCCGATCGAGATTATCTGTAACCTTTTCTGGAGAAAGATTACTTTCGAGAGGAGCGGGAGAAACGGCCTGGATCGTTGCCCCCGCGCTGCCTGCTCGCCATATTGTTTGTGATAATTATTCCTACAACCTCCTCCCAGGTGGGGATGCCGCGAAAAGCAGCGCGCGGTGAAGGCTCGACTTGCTCGGCGCCAAGCACCGTAGCGTCCGTCGGCGGATGTTGAACTTCGTCAGCGGCTACGGCGGCCAAGCTGGCCTGCTCGGCCGGCTCCAGGCCGATGACCATCTCATGCTCCGAAGGCCAAGATGAAGAAGTTGGTTGCAGGGCGTCGCCTTCCAGCAGACGCTTATCCTCCTCCGGCATCCCAGCGGAAGAGTCAGCCACAGCAGATGCTGTCGCCTTCTTCGCGGTGTCCTGAGGAGTCGGACGCCGACGTCGCCGACGCCGCCGTTTATCAGACGATTTTTTGCGTCGAGGTTCAACAGCCGCAAGCGGTTGTTCCCGGTCGCTTTCGTCAAGCGACTCCTGCTCTTCAGCCGTTATCGCTGTTTCCGGCGGAACCGACTCAACCCTCGCTTCTTCCGCCATAGATATCTCATTCAGCGAGGGCTTTTCTTCCGTGCCTGAGAAAGAAGTTATAGGCTCGACTTTCAGCCCCAATTGACCGGCGATGTGGTCCCAATCCGTCGGCGGTTGTGTCGGCGGAGCCGAAGGCCGCGAGGCCGGTTTGACCAGCCGGGGCAATTCCGAGGGCGGAGGTGCAGGCCTTTTGCCCTCTTCCTGTGGGGGAGGAGTTACTCCAAGTGAGGCTATCAGGTGATCCCAGTGATTTTGCTCTTCCGTCATTTTTGGAACGTTTGTGAACCTCTGATTTATTTGCCAGTTCGTAAGATACCACTAATCGACTAACAGTAAAGGTATGTATTATAGAAGGTTTGTATTCTGTTGAATAGCAAAATAAAGGAAAAAGTGCAGGGCAGGTGTTGTCAAAATGATACATCAAGTAATCATTTTGAGTACATTAGCTGAACCCGGAAAAAGTGCATGACCGTTGAAATTCCCTTAAAAGGCTATCCTTTGTTCTTTTGGCATGGTAATCGCTTATGAACTATTAGGAAAGGTTGCGCATAAAGATATTAAGGAAGGGCAAAAGAGATGAAAAGCCGGTTGTTCTGTAAGGTTGTTACCTGGTGCTGGATTCCGCTCTTTGTGCTGGGGATCATCTGTGCTGGAAAACCTGCACTGGGCAGAGGTCCGCACTCGTTCTCGTGTCCTGGCTTCAGCGGCAGGGCATCAAGCTGGGAAGAAGATCAGCTTCAGCGGCGACAATTCGGCGCCGGCCACTTTGGCCCATCTCAAAGAATGTCGTCCCACGAACAACCTTCCGGCGGTTCTCGACCTTCGCTGAGTGCGAAAGGTTTTCAAAGCCCAACCCCCGCTAGAATACCGGCAAGGGCAAACCGGCAGCCTGGTGGGTCGCGCCTGACACTGCCCGAAAGAAACAACCCATCCCAAAGAATAACACTGCCTACCAGAGAAAAAACCTATTTGCCAAATAGAGAAAGCGCGTACTTGCCGAGTCGGAAGAATATCTCTTTGCCCAGCAAGCAGGATAGTACTTTGCCTACCGGCTTAAGAACCCCTTCCCGCTCTCGACAAACAGATTCCTTTGCCGATGCGGACTCGACACGGCACGTTTCTTCGCCGCCTTTCCGTTTCCGGGAAGAAGCACTCAGTCCTCAAAAGCCTTCGTTGCGTGAGCCTGTCGCACAGGAGCCGAAGGGTATTGAGGGCTTCGCCACCAAGCCGATCGGTAGCGACAGCAATCTTTCCGGGCACGGTCGGCAGAGGGGGTTTATGGAGATGAAACCGCAGCCACCGGTAGGAGGCGAAGTCAAAGACCTGGGCCGCGCACCCATTTCTGGGCCGCGATTTCCCAAAGGCTCTTTATCGGTCGAAGACAAACCCGCTGGAATTTGGGCTGATAGGCCACCAAAGTCTGGCGGAAAAAACCCTACACTGGCTTATATGCCTCCAAAGTCGCCGCAGTCGCCGGATGCTGGAGAAAAAAAGCCTTTTAGGCCTCTAGTTCCCAGTGGACTAGAAAAGAAGCCGCCTGAGTCGCCGACCGGTGCTTTGCCGAAGGCGCCCCGACTACCGGAACCGCCGACAGAAAAGAGTCCGCCTGGAAAACCGCCGGGTGATAAGCATTCGCCGCCGATGGCTGCCGGAAGCGACCATTTTAAGGGACCGAGCAAAGATCCCGGACATCACCATGGCAAGCCGCCGGCAGGGTTTCACGACCACTACAAGCCCGCCGATCTCCATCGTCTGACCAGTGGGACGACAGCGAAAACCCTGAAGTTGGCCGAACAGTATCGGCTGTGTTTACACGGCGACGTGGCGCGTCGGATGGGCTATTATCATCCCGGACCGCACCCGAAGTATTATCATGGTTGGATTAGTCCCACTTATCACCTCCATTGCGTGCGGTGGCATTACTGGGGGCCGTCAATTTTCGTCGGTGTTTACTGGTATCCGCGCTGGACTCCCTGGGTGGCGTGGGCTTGGCATTATCGTTGCCTGCCGCTTTACGACCCGCGACCATACTGGTGTCGGCCGATTGTTTATCCGGTCTGCCCGGTGTGGATTTATTGGGTAACGCCGGTATGGGAGCCGCTGCCGGTGGTATCCTGCGGGACGTGGGTGGAGGTGCAGGCGGAGAAAGTGCCTGCCGACACGACGGACCTGCAATTGCTGGCGATTCGCTTCGTCGATCCTGGGCACCCCGATGAAAAACTCGGCCCACGCTATCGCGTCTGGTTCCGCAACAACGGCAATCAGGACATCGACCAGCCGTTCGACGTTTTCCTCTTTGCGGCCAACGATGAGAAGCTCTCAAAGGATTTGCCTCAATCCGGGGTGCGCGTCGGGCGGATAGCCGCCGGCGAAGCCCAATGTGTGGATATTCGCTTGCCGTTCGAGGTATATACGATGGGCCGCGATGCAGATGGTCAACCGGCGCCTTTCAAGGTGTTGCACGTCTTGGTGGACGCCGGACAGGAGATTAAAGAAATCAAGGAAAACAACAACGGCGCGCACCTCCCACCCAGCGAAATCTTGCCGGTCGATCCGGCGGCGTTCGCCGTCAACCCGGAACAAGTTGAGCAGGGCGGGGAAGTAACAGTCGCCGGCGAAGGATTCGGCCCTCAACCCGGTCGGGCTTTGATGGTGCTCGACGGAAAAGAAACGGACTTGGAAATATTGGGCTGGTCCGATTTGGGCGTGCAACTGCGGGTACCCAAATTGCCACAAGCCGCCGCTACGGAAGCCGAGATTATCATCATTCGCAGCGACCGCACGGCGGCCAATCCCGTGAAAATCACTATCACGCCGTAGAGCAAGCAAAGCGGTAGGGGGCGGTCGGCGAGCGGCGCGGCTTCTTTAAGCGATATTTTGCTTGCTGTGCCGGATGATGCGCCCTTCGCACATGTAGATTACGTCTTCAGAGATGTTCGTGGCGTAGTCGGCCACCCGTTCCAGATTACGGGAAACGGCCAAAAGCCGTAGCAAGGGGCGCACTTTTTCCGGTTCACGGCGGATCTGTTCTTCGATGTTTTCGCGGATTTCGTGCTTAAAGCGATCGACCTCATCGTCCCACCGGCACACATTTTCAGCAAGGCGGCTGTTTATATTTATGAGTGAGTTGATGCTTTCGTGGAGCATCGTTTGGGTCTTTTCCCACATCCCGCGAAGATCGATATTCACAGCCACCGGCGGCTCGGCGGAATATGACACGGCCTTGCGAGCGATATTCACCGCCAGATCGCCGATGCGTTCCAGGTCGCTGTTAATCTTCAAGGCGGAAACGATAAATCGCAGGTCGAAAGCCACCGGCTGATAGAGAGCGAGGATTTTCAGGCAATCTTCTTCGATTTCGACTTCGCGGCGGTCGATTTCTTGATCGCGATCGCCTACCTGGTGTGCGAGATCCACGTTGCGATCCAGCGTGGCGCGCACCGCGTCTTCAACTTGCTCTTCAACGATTGCGCAAAGCACGAGGATGTTTTTCTTTAGTTGCTCGATTTCGCGCCGCATGTGGACCGACATGACCTTTCCTCGCCGCCGTAAAAGGTGATGTATGCAACTGCCACAATACCCGACAACGGCCAAAATGGCAAGGGGAAAATCGCCTATGGAGACATGCGAAGCCGCTTAACCCGCTTGAGCAGAGTCGGCGGAAGCGGTGCGGCTCAATTCCAAACCTTTTTCCAGTATCCGCCGGTTGGTTTCGAGCATGACCGGATTTTTCTTGCCCAATGTTTCTTCGAGTAAGCTGACGAGCAATTCGCGGTCGTCGATGCCCAGCAAACCCGAACAAAGTCCGAGGACGAGCATGTTGGCCGAGCGCAGGCTGCCCATCTCGGCGGCGATCTTGGTCAATTCCAGGCGAAGGATATTTACCCCGGGATGTTTGCTCACTGTCGGGACCAGTGAGGCATTGACCACCAGCGTCGAGCTTTTCCGCAGTAAGGGGGAGAAGGCCTTATAGGAAGGCTCATTCATGGCCACGAGCAAGGTAGCGTCTTCGACTATGGGTGAGCCGATAGGCCGATGGCCGATCTTCACGTGGCAATGAGCAGTACCCCCGCGAACTTCGGCGCCGTAACTGGGGATATATGTAGCGTTGAAGCCCTTGGCCACGGCCGCTTGGGCGAGCATCTTGCCTGTAAGAATCATTCCCTGTCCGCCGCTGCCGGCCAGGAGAATCTCCTTCGTAGGCGGTACCGGTGGGGAACCATTCGCTTTAGGCTTCCTGACTCTCTTGGCAGTGGACGGCTTACGACTGTGCGATTTTGGCATCTGCCGCCTCCTTGTTTTTGAAAACACCCAACGGAAACGTCTTCATCATCCAATTTTCCACGGCTTCCATCGCTTTTGGCGGCGGGAGTCGCCAGTAAGTTGGGCAAGGCGAAAGCACCTCCACCAGACTAAAACCCTTGCCGGAGACCTGCCTGCCGAAAGCGGTAATAATCGCCTGCCGCGCCTTGCGTACGGCTGCCGGCTTGTTGACTGTAACGCGCGCGACGTAGCTGGGAGCATCCATCGACGCCAGCAATTCACAGACTTTCACCGGCGGACCTTCGTTTACTTCACTTCGACCTTGCGGAGTGGTGGTGGTTTTCTGGCCGAGCAGGGTCGTAGGCGCCATTTGCCCGCCCGTCATCCCATAGACGGCGTTGTTGACGAACACGACGGAGATGTTCTCGCCGCGATTGGCTGCATGGATGATCTCCGCCGTACCGATGGCGGCCAGATCGCCGTCGCCCTGGTAGGTAAAGACGAACAAATCCGGTCGAGCACGTTTCAAGCCGGTGGCTACGGCCGGGGCGCGGCCGTGAGCCGCTTCGACGGCGTCAACGGCGATGTACTTATAAGCCAGGACTGAACAACCCACCGGCGCCACGCATACCGCCCGCTGTTGAACGCCGTAATGCTCCAGAGCTTCGGCCACAAGCCGGTGTACGATGCCATGACCGCAGCCGGGGCAATAATGCGTGATCTGGGGAAATAAGACCGGAGTACGGGCGAAAACTTTCTTTTCTGTAGCAATCATCGTCGTCTTCCTCTCCGCGAAGTAGCATACTTCTTCAACAGCCGGCGGCCGAATTGGATTAGTTCCTTTACCGTGGGCGCCTCGCCGCCGGTTCGGCCGACAAACTCAATCGGCAGCTTATCGCCGACGCTCAAACGCACGTCTTCAATCATCTGGCCAGCGCTCATCTCCACCACCACAAGAACAGCGGCGGACTGCACCGCCGTTTGCAACTTCTTTTTCGGGAAAGGCCAAAGGGTAATCGGCCGTAACATGCCTGCCGCAAGTCCTTCTTTCCGCAAGTAGTCCACGGCCTCGCGGCAAAGCCGTGCGCAGGCGCCGTAAGCGACGAAGACCAGTTTTGCGCCGCTGGTGTGGTAGCTTTCGGCGCGCTGCTCGCGGCGCTCAATTTCGCGGTAAACCGCCTGCAACACGCGGTTGTGGGCAGCCAGTTCGGGGATGGGCAAGTGAAGTGAGCAGACGACCTGCTGCGGGCGACCGTCTGCGCCAGTAAGCGCCCAGGGCTTCGGCACCGGCGGCCTTCGCGGCGGATCGCGCAACTCCACCGGCTCCATCATTTGCCCTAGCCGCCCATCGCTCAGGATTAGCACCGGAGTGCGATATTGTTCGGCCAGGTCGAAGGCTTGAGCGGTGAAGTCCATTAGTTCCTGGGCGCTGTCCGGGGCGAGAACGATGGTTTGATAATCGCCGTTACCGCCGCCGCGTGTGGCTTGGAAATAATCTCCTTGAGCGGGAGCGATATTACCCAGCCCCGGGCCGCCGCGCTGCACATTGACGATGACTGCCGGAAGCCGGCTGCCGGCCAAGTAGCTGATGCCTTCCTGCATGAGCGAGATGCCGGGGCTGGAGGAAGTGGTCATTGCTCTTTTGCCTGCCGCTGCTGCGCCGTGCACCATACTGATGGCGGCTAACTCGCTTTCCGATTGGAGAAAGACCTTGCCCAGGGGCGGGAGTCGCGCGGCCATGCCGGCAATCACTTCGTTTTGGGGCGTGATGGGATAGCCGAAATAGCAATCCACGCCGCCGCGAATCGCACCCTCTACTACGGCGTCGTTGCCGCTCATCAACACTCGGTTAGGTTTACTCATGATGCCGCCTCCTGATTGCTGCTTACCTGCGCTGCGGGGGAAGGTAACTCGGAAGAAACAGCCGCTTGTTCGCTTTCTGTGGCCGCTTTTTCCGCCGGCGCTTTTTCTTCCACTGTGCGATAGACCTCAATGGCCGTATCGGGACAAATCGTGGCGCAAAGTGTGCAAGCGGTACACCGTGCGTCGGCGCGCATCCGCATGGGAAACACGCCGTAGCGATTGAGCGTATCGCTTTGTTCGATACACTCGTTGGGACAAACGGAAATGCATAGTTCGCAAGCCTTACACAACTCCGCGGCAATTTCAATGCGAGACATTCAGCGATACTCCTGGAGCTTAACTTTTCCGGCCATGGCGTCTTGTGCGGCGGTGGCCAGAGCAATCATTTCTTCAGTTTCAGGATAGATCATCAAAGGAGCGATAAAAGCGATATATTTGCGGATCATGCCGATCAGCATCCGCGAGCGCGACAGGCCGCCGGTGATGACGATGGCCTTCACATCTCCGGAAAGAACGGCGGCTGTTGCTCCCACCCATTTCCCGATCTGATAGGCCATAGCCTGATAGACTTCGCGGGCTTTTTTATCGCCGCGGCGGATGCGGCGTTCGACCTCTCGGCAATCGTTGGTGCCGAGATAGGCGAACATGCCGCCTCCGCCGACCAGCATCCGCCGTACTTCGGCAAGCGTGTATTTGCCGGAAAAACACAGGCTCACCAGCGGTCCGGTCGGCAGCGAGCCGCTGCGTTCGGGGGAGAAAGGGCCGTCGCCGTCCAGGGCGTCGTTGACATCGACCACGCGGCCGCGCCGATGGGCGCCGATGGAAATACCTCCGCCCATGTGAACCACGATGAAATTGACTTTTTCGTAAGCCACGCCCAATTCCCTGGCAGCCCGCCGAGCGGCTGCACGTTGGGAAAGCGCGTGAAATCGGCTGCGGCGCTCGAATGCCGGATGGCCGGCGTACCGCGACCACGGCCAAAACTCATCGACCACCACCGGGTCGGCGATCACCGCCGGCACGCCGCAACGGCGGGCGATTTCATGTGCCAGCGGTGCACCCAGGCTCGAAGGATGTTCGCCCCAGCGGCCGCTGCGCAAGTCGCGGAGCATCTTCGCGTTCACGCGATGGACTCCGCCGGGGATAGGCTTAGTCAGCCCCCCGCGTCCGGCAACCACCAGACAACGGTCGATGTCGATTTGCCGGTCTTTGATGAACTGCCAGACCGCCCGCCGGCGGAATTCATACTGTTCCGCCACGTGTTCAAAGCGCGCCAACTCTTCCTTGGGATGGAAGATTTCTTCGTTCGTCAGACACTCTTCGCCGCGAAAAACGGCCAACTTCGTAGAGGTCGAGCCGGGGTTGATGACAATCACCAGGTCGCGCTGCTTTGCGCGGCGAGTCATGATTCGCCTCCTCCGGTGAGAATTACGGAAAGTGCCATCGTGTAGAGCTTCGTGAGATAGCTGTCCGAACGCGAAGTCATCACAATCGGCGCCTTCACGCCCACCAGCGCATTGGCCATTTCGCGGCCGGCGAAGTAAACGAGGGCCTTATATAGGATGTTGGCCGAATGAATATCGGGGCAAATAAGGATGTCCGCTTTACCGGCCACAGGGCCTTGGATATGTTTGCACTTGGCGGCGTACTTCGAGACGGCGATATCCAGCGCATAAGGGCCGGCAATATCCGCCCCGGGAATCTGGCCTGACTCGCCCATTTTGGCGATGACGGCAGCGTCCACGGTGGCGGGCATGTCTTTCACGTTGACCTTTTCGATGGCGGCCAGAATCGCCACCTTGGGTCGGTTAAAGCCCAGCCGACGTGCCACCCAAATCGCATTGCGAATCATGTCCACTTTCCGTGCGGCGTCGGGGTTGATATTGACGGCCGGATCAGACATGAACATCAAACGGCGTTCGATGGGCGATTCAAAGACCGTAACATTGCTCAACAATCCGCCGCGCCCCAGACCATTTTCCTTATCCAGTATCGCCCGCAGAATTACATCCGTGTTCACCGTGCCTTTCATGAGGATGTCGGCTTGGCCTTCGCGGCAGAGGGAAACCGTCCGACGCGCTGCCTCGACTTGCTCAGGCTCGTGAATCACTTCCACGCCGGTGAGGGAAAACTTCAGTTCGCGGCAAACTTGCAAGATGCGCCGTCGGTCGCCGATGAGGATGGGAGTAACCCAGCCGCGGCGTCGGGCTTCAGCGAGGCATTTCAGCCCTTCTTCTTGATCGGCGCCGGCCAGGGCCAGCTTCTTTTTTGTCCCAGAAACTTCCTTGGCCAGTGCGAGTAGTTCCCGCAATGAGCGAATTTTATTCACCCGGGGCATTGCTACACCTCGTCGCCCCGCTTCAAGGCTACGCGGCCGCTGCGGGCCAGGGCACAAACACCATAGGAGTTCAAGGCCGTGATGAACCCATCCACACGTTCCTCCTCGTCCGCGATCTCAAAGGTAATCGTCTCCTTACCCATGGAAATCACTTGTGCGCCGAAGACCTCGGCGAGTTGCGTAAGTTGGTTGAGTTCTTCCGGCCGGAACTTCACCTTGATCAGGGCCAGCTCGCGGTCCAGAAATTCGTGACGTGCCAGATCGTCGATCTCCAGTACGCCAGCCAACCGCCGGATTTCCTCGGCAACTTTCCGTAATTCCCTGTCGTGGCCTTCCACGACGATGGTCAGCCGCGAAGTGTCGAATAATTCGGTTTCACTGGCGGCAACGCTTTTGATGTTGATGGCGTGTTTCTTGAACGCGCCGACGATTTGAGCCAGAATGCCTGGTCGATTTTTTACCAAGCCGGAAATAACATGAGTTGTCACTTAACTCACCTGCAACAAGCAAAACTTTTTTTCTGCAAGAAGGAAAGCGGCAACTATGAATAAACCGGCCACAACCCATAAAGGAAACCGCTCTTTTTCCGCTTTCCTTTTTGGCATGAAAGTATATTCTTTCGGCTTCCGAGAACCGGCTTCTCTTGTTAGGATGTTATACGAGCGAAATGCGATTGTCAAGCGCGGCAGAACGGTCGTCGCAAACCACGACGACCGAGAATTCTGTTCGATAATACATCGAGAGAGGTGCTTTCGCTAAACTAATAAAAGCCTATTTGTGGCCCCATTTAAGTAGGTTTTCATATTCCCTGGAAGGCTGTTGAGGAATCGCCTTTTCGTCCGCCTGAAAGGTTCTAGCCCCGCGAGAAAAAGCGCATGGAATGGCTTCTGACAATCAAAGATTTTCTTTCTCAACTTATCGACCCGGACCAATTGCGGCTGCTGGTGGCCGCCTATGAGCAGACGATCTATTGGATTTTGTTTGCAATAATATTTTGCGAGACGGGCTTGGTGGTGACGCCTTTCTTGCCCGGCGATTCCATGCTCTTCGCCGCCGGGGCTGTGGCCGCCACAGGCGCGCTGCACCCCGTATGGCTGTTCTTCCTGCTTTCGACGGCGGCGATCCTCGGCGATACCGTAAATTACTGGATTGGGGCTTTGGTGGGACCTAAGGCATTTAGCGGCGACATTCGCTGGCTGAAAAAAGAGTATCTCGATCGCACCCATGCCTTTTATGAAAAGTACGGCGGAAAGACAATCGTCATTGCTCGGTTCGTGCCCATCGTCCGCACTTTTGCACCCTTTGTCGCCGGCATCGGGGCGATGAACTATCCGAAGTTCCTCATCTACAATGTTGCCGGCGGCATGAGCTGGATCGTAATCTTCGTCTTCGGCGGATACTGGTTCGGAAACTGGCCCCCGGTCAAGAACAATTTCTCCTGGGTAGTGCTGGCGATCATCATTATCTCGGTAATGCCGATGGTCGTGGAACTCTATCGCTCGCGGCGCTCAAGGTCAGTGTAACCGACGAGGGGCTTATTCGCCGGAAACCGCCGTCGTCGGCGGCTGCGGCTGCGCGGCCGGAAAATCCACCAAAGATAAAGGAGTTGGGGTAGGACTTTTTTGGCGCCCGGCTGCAACCTGTTCCAGTTCCGCCGGCAAAGGGATATGTCGCTTACCGCCCAACAAATAGTGCAAATCGGCGTGCAGTTGCATACAGGTGATATATGTCCGCCGCGCTTCTTCATTTTCCAACAGCAATTGCTCAAGCCGGCGAACTTGTTCCACAGTGGCTTGATCGTCAATTAACGCCCAAACCAATTCCTGGACCTCGTTTAGCAATTCTTCATTGGAGGGCATTTGATAACCTCCTGCCTGTCGTTTTTGCGAATAGTTAGAGCCGACAACTTCACGGCCTCGAAAAGTATCGGCTGGTAGAATAAAGAAAATCTATTGAAATCAGCGGACTTTGCCGGTTGGAAAAACTTCGCACGCGGAAGCCTAACTACTGGGGAAAAGACCCTGTTTTTGTCATCTTCTTCGGCATTTCCGCGAGAAACGTTTTTCTCGGCATTTCACTGTTCCGGCCAAGCAGATTCGTTTTCGCTGACAAATTATTTCAACAGCTAGAGGGCGGATTTTGCCCAATCTTTCTATACAACCTAGATTATTATTGGACTATTGTCGGCAGTGTTCCGCCAGACACTTAGCCACCAAGGACAAAATCCCATGTCGCTGGATACGATGCCGCTAGCCGATGGAACGACGCTTTCGGGCGCCACCCTGCGCGCAGCCGAAAAGAAGGCTCCTGTAGTTTCTGAATTACAGTCGATGTTAGAGTGGGCGTATGGGCGACAGTTTACCATTCTCGATGGCCGCAGCGGCGAAGTTGTTTTTGCCGCTCCTGAACAGCCGCATCGAGATTGGACAAGATATACCGAAATCTGCCGCACAGTAGCCGCCGGCAACCGGCCGGAGTTCATCGACGACGAAGACCCTTTCCTCACGCTGGCTTTGCCCTGGCGGGACAATGCCGGCAATGAGTTCATAGCCGCAGCCGTATTTCTTTCTCGCAAACCGGAGGCGAACGAAGACCTCGGCGCACCTGCACGGATGCTGGGCATGGAGGTAGAGGAAACCACCGCCTGGGCGGCAAGTCAAACTCCCTGTCAACCTGAATCCTTGCTCCGGCTCGGCGAGATGGTCCTCGACGGCGTCAAACTCAGACAGCGCGTGCGAGCGCTTCTGACGGAAAATGACAACCTGGCTTTGAATCTTACTGCGACGTATGAAGAAATCAGCCTGCTCTATCGTCTCACGCAAGGGCTGAAGATCTCCCGCAGCGACGAAGAGTTGGGCGCCCTGGCCCTGGAGTGGATGCAAGAGGTGATACCGGCGTCAGGTTTGGCGTTGCTCTTAGCGCCCTTACCGACGGCCAAAGTCGCGCCCCAAACCGGCCGCACGCAACCATTGCTTCTTAGTCGCGGTGAATGCTCTTTGGATATTCCTCAGTTTTCCGCCCTTCTGAAGCATCTGGGCGTCGAGGCGACGAAGCAGCCGCTCGTGGTCAATCGCACGACTACCGCCCAGGACGATTGGCCTTGGCCGCAAATCCGCCAGATGATTGTTGCCGTGCTCAGTGATGGAGAAAGTAGCTACGGCTGGCTGGCGGCGATAAATCATGTTTCTGATGCGGAGTTCGGCACGGTGGAAGCCAACCTGCTCAGTTCCGTGGCGGCGATTCTCGGCATCCACGGCGGCAACATCGCTCTCTATCGGCAGCAGGCTGAGATGCTGGCCGGCGTGGTTCGCGCCTTAAGCTCGGCCATCGATGCCAAAGACCCTTACACCTGCGGCCATAGCGAGCGCGTGGCACATATCGCCGTGCGGCTGGCCAAAGAGCTGGGCTGTGATTCCAAAACCCTCACCACTTTGTATCTGGCCGGCTTGCTCCACGACATCGGCAAGATCGGCATCGACGACGGCATCCTGCGAAAGTCCGGCAGGCTTTCCGACGAAGAATACGAGCACGTCAAGCGGCACACGCAAATCGGCCATCGCATTCTTCACGATCTGGCGAAAATGGAGGAAGTTCTGCCGGTCGTGCTCCATCACCACGAATCCTGGGACGGTCGCGGCTATCCTGATCGTCTGGCCGGAGAACATATCCCCTTGGGCGCGCGAATCGTCGCCGTGGCGGATGCCTATGATGCCATGCACAGCGATAGGCCGTATCGCAAGGGCATGGCGGATGAGCAGATCGAAGAGATTTTCCGGCAAGGCGCCGGCAAGCAATGGGACCCCGCCGTGGTCGAGGCTTTTTTTCGCTGCCGTGAGGACCTGCACCACATCTGTCAGGCCGGCCCGCAAGACACACCCTTCCTTTCCTTCGCTTGATTTCCGCAAATCGTTTGCAATCGTGGCCTGGTTACGCGGTAGAGGATCGCAAGGCCGGTTTGGTCTTACTGCCGCTTCCTTCAAGCCTGGCAGTGGGAAAAACCGCCAAAACCCTGGTCCCGTCCATACCACGCCCATAAAATTCCTTGCCGGTAGTTACTGATTCGAAAGACGAAAGAAGGCCATAAAAATGCATGCTGTAGTGGATCAAGATTTATGTATCGGCTGCGGCCTTTGTCCGGAGCTTTGTCCGGAAGTATTCGAGATGGGCGAAGATGACAAAGCCCACGTAAAGACCGATCCCGTACCGCCGGAGAGTGAAGAAAGTTGCCGCCAGGCTGCGGACCAATGCCCTCAATCGGCAATACGGATTGAATAAACGACCGCACGGTGAGCTGGTGTGCCACGTTCTCAAAATGCATCATACCTACATGGAGCAGGCGGTGCTGCGTGTGCGTTTGCTGATTGTTAAGAGCCTATGAAGAGCGTCATGGCAGGATGCCCCGTACCTATTTCCACAGGGCCCCTTTACGATAGGGCTTGCCTTGCCTGCCTGCGGCGTGCTATCCTTCTCGGTGGCGATGGCAAGTTTTATAGAAGCATATCTCTCCCTATGAAAGGCGGTCTGCCATGACTTGTAAAGGTTTATTTTTGCGGCCTTGGACAACAAAGATGCTCTGTATGCTTTTGACGCTGACGGCGTTTGTCTTACTCGGCTGCCCGACAAGCGAAAAGAAACATCCTCCGGCCGGTTCAGTACCTCCGTCGGCCGAGTTCAAGCAAACAGGAGAAAAAGAAAGGGAAGTGTCTGAGCGGCCTGTGCCTTCTCACCCAAAGTTGGAAGCACCACTGTTGGAAGAACAACACGTAGAGAAACAACCTTCGGCCGAGGCAGAGCCGCCGGTGCCCGCTGAGAAGCCCCAGGAAATCACACCACCGGAAGCCGGACAACCCGAATCCTCCAGCCCCCCGGAGACGGCGCCGAAGGAGAAAGAAACAGACCTCGGCGAGCCGTTGGTCGATGATCCCCAACAATTACAACGGCTAGACCCTGTGCAGCCGGTATGGGTTGACCGCGCGAAGAAGTGTGTGGTAGTGCAGGGGAGAATCTGCCAGAACAATGCGCCCTTGGAGATGTTCGCCTGTTTGCAAGGAACGAAGGAACATGAGGCGATCGTGGCCGTTCCCGCCAAGGCGTTTATCATTCACGCCGGTTTGTTGGCCGTCGGCGCCAAGCCTGGCCGACCGGTGCAGTTTATCCCTGAATATGTGCCTGCCGGCGGTACGGAAATCGAGGTCATTGTCCGCTGGAAGAACGAACAAGGCGAGGTCCAAACTGTTCGGGCGCAAGAGTGGATTCGGGACGTGAGGACCGGCAAGGCCCTGGAGCATCCCTGGGTTTTCGGCGGCAGCGGCTTCTGGCGAGACCCGGAAACAGGCGAGCAGCGCTATCAAGCCGAAGGCGGCGATTTCATTTGTGTGGCCAACTTTTCTACCGCCATGCTCGATCTGCCCATTCCCAGCAGCCAATCTAATGCCGAACTGCTGTATCAGGCGTTTACCGAGCGCATCCCACCGCTCGGCACTCCAGTTACGCTCCTGCTTATTCCAAAATTGGACACGTTACCGAAGCCGGCAGAGTAAGAAAATAGCGTTTCCTCGCCTGCAAGCGTGATACTCTCGAACCCGAAGCGCCGAACCTTCCGTTCAAGTCCTATTCACTCAAAAGGCGGTTCACACTCTCGAGCAAGCGGTCCATAGCGAATGGCTTGCGAATGTAGTCATCCACGCCCAACATCTCTGCATAGGCCTTGTGCCGATTGCCTTCGTTGGCCGTAATCATAATGATTCTGGTCGGGAACGGCCGTGAGCGACGCAAGCGTTCCATTACGAGAAAGCCGCTGCGTTTGGGCATCATCATATCGAGGATTACCAGATCAGGGTCTTCACGTTCGGCCAGCGCCAGGCCTTGATTGCCGTCGCGGGCGATGAGAATCTCATAGCCGCACGCTTCTAAGGCGATCCGCATGGACTCGACTATTTCCCGGTCGTCATCGACCAGCAGGATCCGTTTCCGCTTCTTTTGGGTGGAATCGTTAGTTGTTTTTTCCTCGCTCATAAATACTCTGTCCTTCCGCCGCGAGCCGCCCCCTTCAATTTGTTTTTCCTCAAACCATTATACCTATTCCATTCCGGTCTTTCTTGCAAGTGGCATCCAGCCGGCGGACGCCTTTTACTTGCCCGAAGGACTTGATTGCTTTAAGGGGAAAAGCAGGCTGTGAGTCATAAGTCCTTGTTCTGAAAGGACATATAACTGGAAAAAATCCGCCTCCCCTGATTCGTGAAAAGTCGCTACATTGTCGGTCCTTTTTTGCAACTGGGTTTTGTTTCATTGTGCTGCACAAGCCGGCAGCAAGAGGAGGCTTTTTTTGATGCACGGGATACAAACCATTTTTTCAGCAGCCGGCTATCGTTGGAGTCTGAGCGCGGCTTGCTTGGCGGCATATCTGCTGTGGCCGGTTAGGGCGAATAGCCAGACGCCCACCCCTTCACTCATGCCGCCTAGACAAATGCTTGCGCAGGAAGCAATGCCTCAGGATTATCCTCCGACCTACCCCAATACAGCAAGCCCGTCCCGTAGCGATCTTCCTTCCTCGACGTCCTCTGCTGGGCAACCTCTTTCCGGGGGCACCGACGGCCTGACTCTGCCCTCGACCGAGTCACCCGTTTCGGCGGCCGGACAACCCTGGGATACCGGCACCTTTGTTGAACGATCGCTGATCGGCGAAGAACCGTGGTCCTGGCAATTGCTGCCGACGGGTTTTATGTATAAGCCCTACTTGGCCGGCAACCGCGAAGCCCGTTTTGCTGCGCAATGGGTGCATCAACGCGATTACGGCTGGCTCTGGGATGTCGCCCTGGGCGGACGTGCAGGCTTGTTGCGCTTCGGAAGTACGGACATGTTGCGCCCGGAAGGCTGGCAGCTCGACATCGAAGGCGCCGCTTTCCCGCGCCTCGACCTGGAACACGACCGCGATCTTGTTTCCGCCGATTTTCGTTTCGGCGTTCCTCTGACCTCTCGTTGCGGACCGTGGGAGGCCAAGTTCGGCTACTACCATCTCAGCTCCCATCTTGGCGACGAATATCTACTCCGCTTTCCCGGTTACAGCCGCATAAATTACGTCTGGGACGGACTGGTGCTGGGCTTAGCGGTCAACCTTGGCCCAAATTTGCGGGTATATTCCGAGGCTGGCTGGGGGTTTAACACCGATGGCGGCTGCAAACCATGGCAATTCCAGTTCGGCGCCGATTTTTCGCCTGCCGACCCTACCGGCCCCGCTGGTGCTCCTTTCCTGGCCGTCAACACACATCTCCGCGAAGAAAACGATTTCGGCGGCAACTTCACCGCACAAACGGGCTGGCAATGGCGCGGCCACGGTGGGCAACTCCTTCGCTTCGGCCTGAAATACTTCAACGGCCTCTCCGAGCAAGACCAATTCTACCAAACCTTCGAAGAACTGATCGGGCTGGGGTTGTGGTACGACTTTTGAGCCTTGCCACCGCAGTTCAGGCGGCTTTTTCTGTGGCGCCTCCCTGATGCTGTTTGTAGGGGTTTTCTATTATCACGAGGCGGCGCGGGCGGTTGGCTCGGAGCGCTCGAAGAAATGCTCCATGCCGTGGCTTTTGGCAATCACAGTGATGCCTTTCTCGGTAACTGTAAAGCCGCGACTGCGGTCCAGATCGTGATCGTAGCCGATTTCACAGCCGGGAGGGATTTTCACGCCTTTGTCGATGATGGCACGGCGGATTTTTGCATGTCGGCCCACATCCACACCGTCGAACAGGATGGCATCGACAACCTGGGCGTAGCTGTTGATGCGCGAGTTCGGCCCCAGAATCGAGCGTTCGAGCTGGCCGCCGGAAACAATGCAGCCCTGGCAGACGATGCTATCCAGCGCCTGGCCGCAACGGCCGCCGGTCCCTCTTTCGGCAAATACGAACTTCGGCGGCGGCAGATTGGGCTGATAAGTGCGGATGGGCCATTCTTCGTCATACATGTTCAGCAAAGGATCAACCGCCACCAGGTCCATATTGGCTTCGTAATAGGTGTCCAGTGTGCCTACGTCGCGCCAATAAGCTTCCGTCTTCCGGTTTTCGTCGATGAAGGGGTAAGCGAAGACACGGTGTGTATCAATCAACGAAGGAATTATGTCGTGGCCGAAATCATGGCGGCTTCCCGGTCGCGTGGCGTCCAAACACAGTTGCTCGAAAAGAAATCTGGCGCTGGAGACATAAATGCCCATCGAAGCTAAGGCACGATGCGGGTCGCCGGGAATGGACTTCGGCTGCAAAGGCTTTTCTTCGAACCCGACTACTTGATTATCCTTATTCACTTCCGCCACGCCGAACTGCCGCGCGGCGGCTTGGACGGCCACCGGTAGTGTTCCAATGGTCAAGTCTGCGCCGACTTCCTTATGGTATTCCACGAGTTTGGCGTAATTCATTTTGTAGATATGATCGCCGGCCAGCACGATGATGTATTTCGGACGTTCTCTTTCGATGGTGTAAATGTTTTGATAGACGGCGTCGGCGGTGCCTTGATACCAATGTTCGTCGATGCGTTGTTGCGGCGGCACGACATCGATAAACTCGCCCAACTCACGGCAAAGATAAGATTGCCAGCCGAGGTGAATATGCCGGTCCAGGCTCATAGCCTTATATTGAGTGAGGACCAGGATTTTTCGGATGCCGCTGTTAAGGCAGTTGGAAAGCGTGAAATCGATGATGCGATATGAACCGCCGAAAGGGACGGCCGGTTTTGCCCGATCCCTGGTAAGCGGCTCCAATCGCGAACCTTTTCCGCCGGCCAGAATGACTGCCAGGACGTCGCGTAATTCATGCCCCTTCATAACCCACGTGCTCCTCTTGCAAAAAAATTCCTCTGGACTCCTGGAAAAAGTCTGCTCGCCAGGACAAGCCGCATATTCAACCCTGGCTTCAATTCTATCGGTTAATCCAAAAAGGAAAAGCACCCTAAGTAGGAGAGGTCTAAACAAGTGCCGCGCCGTCGGCTGCATGACAGAGATAGACGGCCGGCGTAAGGCCGGTTCGTTGCCGGTAGCGTGCGGCCACCTGCTCCAGGAAGCTTTCTGCCCCGGCCTGCCGAACCAGAGCAATCGCGCACCCGCCGAAGCCGGCGCCGGTCATCCGCGCCCCCAGACATGCTTCATGTTCCAGGGCACACTCGACCATCGTATCCAACGCAGGACAAGAGACCTGAAAATCATCGCGCAAGCTGCAATGGCTTTCGTAAAACAACCTCCCCAGTAGCGCGGCGTCTCCGCGTCGCATGGCCTCGGCAGCCGACAAGGTCCGGCGATTTTCGCTGATTACATGTCTGGCCCGAAGAAGCAAGGCGGATTCCATACCCTGGGCCTGGTTTGCAAGGTGTTCGTCAGTTACGTCCCGAAGCGTGGGCACGCCGAGAAAGGATGCTGCGGTTGCACACTCCGCCCGCCGTTTATTGTAGGCCGAGTTGACCAGGTCGCGTCGTGTAGCGGTATCCAGCACGGCGACCGCCGTCTGTGGTGGCAGCGGCACAAGATCGTAGTGCAGCGAGCGGCAATCGAGAAGCAGGGCATGACCTGCGCGACCGGCGGCGGAAATCAGTTGGTCCATGATGCCGCAATTTACGCCCACCCATTGGTTTTCCGCACGTTGAGCGAGCCGGGCCATGAGCGAAGGTTTCCACGGCCAGTCTGAAACAGCGGCGAACGCTCTGGCCGTGGCCAGTTCCAGGGCGGCTGAGGAAGACAGCCCGGCGCCGACCGGCACGTCGCCACGAAGGACGCCTTCCCAACCACGGAGCTGGAAGCCTGCTTCACCGAGGCTCCAGGCGACGCCCTTCAGATATTCCACCCAACCGGTACTCGAAGAAGAACTTTTTTGCGGGGGAAGTAAGAACTCCTGCCATTCGGCAAAATCCTGCGATCGCACACGCACCGTATTATCATCTCGCGGGCGCAAGGCGATCCATACCGCCCGATCTATGGCCATCGGCAGGACAAAGCCATCGTTATAGTCGGTATGCTCTCCGATGAGGTTCACGCGGCCGGGAGCGCGAACCACCCAACGAGGTGCTTCATCAAAGAGGGCAGTGAAGTCGGCGACAATCTCGGCTTTAGATAAAGGCATGTCATCCCTCGCAGAAAATGCCACGCAATCTACCGCTGAGTATTACAAATGTATTCGGGCGTTGACAAGCTGCGCCGAGAAAAAAAGCGACCCTAAACGGCTCGGCCGCTTTCAAGTTGAGGAAATGTTGCTCAGTGCCGCTCAGTGTCCGCGATCAATGAACACATCTTCGGGAAGTCGGCGTTCGGCGGCGACGCCGAGTTCGTTCAGGCGGCGGCGGCGTCCTACGGCATGCCAGGGGCCGACGTTGGCCAACTCCGGCATGATTTCCACGAGCTGGTTGATCATCGTTTCGGCCATTCGCTGGATGGCCTTCTGTTTGGCTTGCTGGCGAATGGCCAATACGGTCTTCATCAAGCGCACCAGTCGGGCACGCTCTAAAACCGGCGGCGATAGACCATCTCCCGGCTCGACAAGCAGTTCAGCCACCGGCACATCCAGGGCTTTGTGCCAGGCATACAGAACGCTGAGCGGCAAATCAGCATCTGCGGCTTCCTGCCGACGGACCTGGTCCAGGTCGATGTTCAGGCGACGCGCCACCGTGCGACGCGAAAGACCCTGCAAACGCCGTACTGCCGCCAGGCGTTGCAGGGGACGCGCGGTATTGGGCAAAGCCACCTCCCGCGGCAGCCCGTTGCCGACTGTACTACAATTACTACTGATACTCATGATGACTGCCTCCTTCTCTTCGGCGCATAGAAGCGCTCTGATCCGGCTTGAAACCCGAAAACAAAAAAGGAACGAAATGAATAAAAGAGATAAGACACTGGCTCGGCCAACTGTTATGGGCGAACGACATTTGGAAGTCGCGCGCTTTTTTCGCCGCTGCTTGCCCGGCTGTTCAGCGTCGCACTAACCGCTTGGCCCGACGGCTTTTCGCCATGTTTGCGGCCGTCCTGCCCCAAAAGACCGCCTCTTCTACTTCTATATTATTTTACTAAGCAGAAGAGTGCTGGGCAAGAGCAAGCCGACTATTTTTGAGCTTTCACACCCCAAGCGGCACATCCGTCTTCGGCTCCGGCGCAGTTGAGGCGCCGTGGCCGAAGAGAATACTTTTCAGCCTATTCAAGTATTTTGGACGCGCAGGCGGCATGTCCGTCGGTCGGTCTTTCCTGCGCTCCAGCCGACGAAGAACGCTGAACCTCCTTCCTTCCTCGACGAGCATCACGACTTTGCCGTGACAATGCTTCAAGCCGGTCAGAACCGCCTTTTCTCGGCCCAGGGGGACGGAATGCCGAAGGCAACGCACCTGGGGATAGCGTTGGCAAAGCTCGTAGGCAACCTCGATCGTGGCGTCCGTTGAGCCGTCGTCGATAATCAGCAGCTCAAATAGATGCTCGTTTTCGGCCATCAGTTCCAAAATCTCGTGTACCTGTCTGTCCAGGATTCCTTGGGCATCCCTTACCGGTAGTAAGAGCGAAAGCATGGCGGCTCTCTCTGACAAAGATCCACGGCAACTTCAACGTTCATTCCTGCCGACGTTGAATAAGCTAACAGTCTTTCTTCGTTTCCATTCATTTCCAGAGTGCAAAGAAAATGTTCTTGAACATGTTGTACTTTATTTAACCGACGTAACCCCTCTGGCAAACACCAAGAAGAACGATTATGCTGACTCTGCCTGAAAATGTGATGTTTTTGGTTATTATTGACTTGCGGCACTAGGCAATTTGACTGGTTTTTCAACATAGGTTTGCCATGTCCTTTGAAACCCGACTTAATGAAGTGCTCACAGCCCTCGGCTTGAAGATGCCGGCAGCCCCGACACCCAAGGGTCTTTATCGCTCCGTTCTCGTTGTGGAAACTACGCTCTACACTTCCGGCCATTTGCCGATCGACGCCGAAGGCCGGCTGATCACCGGTCGTTTGGGAGCAGGGATGGATGTTGAGGCCGGCTCTCAGGCGGCGCGTTGGGCGGCCTTGAATCTTTTGGCCGCAATCCGTCAAGAATTAGGTTCGCTGGATGTCATCTGTCGCGTAATTCGCATTTTTGGCGCCGTCAACTGTACGCCGGAGTTCACCCAGCAACCGGCGGTGGTCAACGGCTGTAGTGAGCTTCTGGCCGAGGTGTTCGGGCGCGAAGCCGGCGTCGGCGTCCGCACCGCCATCGGCGTGGCCTCACTTCCACTCGGCGTACCGGTGGAAATCGACGCCCTGCTGGAAATAAAGTAAAGAGTTGCCTCCCTGTCATCAGCTATACGGTAAAGCGATAGGACAAACGATCTTGGCCGGCGTGCACGGCAGGGCTATAATTACCCCTTATTGCAGCCGGCGCGGACTATTCGAGCTGCGACGTGTCTCAGATTTGTTTCTTTTCGCCGGTTGGCGGTTGAGCGAAGTGCCGATACTCAAGCAAGAGCAAAACTTGTTTCCCGAAAACCTCTTGGACGAGCCGCCCGCCGACGTTAGTGGGCGGCGCTGGCTGGCTTATTATACCAAGGCACGGCAGGAAAAATCTCTGGCCAGAGAATTCCTGAAGTTGCGCATCCCTTTTTATTTGCCGCTGGTAAAGCGGCATTGGGTTTCGCCTGCCGGCCGTCGTCGCTTATCCTATGCGCCGCTGTTTACCGGCTATGTATTCGTTTTCGGGAGTGAAGATGAGCGGTTGCAAAGTTTGACGAGCAATCGGGTGAACCGGGTGCTTTATGTGCCTGATGCCGGGCAGCTCGTCTTCGACTTACAACAGATTCAACGCTTGATTGCCACGAATGCGCCCTTAACGGTGGAAAGCCGACTCCTGCCCGGTCGGCGCGTGCGGGTGCGCCAAGGGGTCTTCGCCGGACTGGAAGGCACTGTGCTCAAACGTCGCGGGCAAACACGGCTACTGGTCAGTGTAAACTTTCTCCAACAAGGCGCCTCGGTGGAAATCGACGATTTTTTGCTGGAGCCGCTCGATTGACCGTTTTCTTCTGTGATGGGGTTCACTTATGGCCGAAAAATATCTCCTTACAGGCTGTGCCGGGTTTATTGCTTCGAGAGTCGCCGAAATGTTGCTCGAAGCAGGCCACACTGTCGTCGGCGTGGACAATCTTAACAATGCCTACGACCCTCGATTGAAACTATGGCGTCTGGAACGACTCCGCTCGCAGGCCGACTTTTGCTTCCATCAACTGGATATTTGCGACGCCCAATCCCTGACGCCGCTCTTTGAAGACAAAGAGCCGTTTGCGGCGGTAATCAATCTGGCGGCGCGTGCCGGCGTCAGGCCCTCGGTGGCCGATCCCTGGGTCTATTATCAGGCGAATTGTCTGGGAACGCTCAATTTGCTGGACCTCTGCCGGCGGTATGGAGTACGGAAGTTCTTGCTGGCCTCCACGTCCAGCCTTTACGGCAAACACAACCCCGTGCCCTACAACGAGGAAACCGACACCAACCGGCCGCTTTCCCCCTATGCCGCCTCGAAGAAGGCCGCTGAGGCCCTGGCTTTCACCTATCATCATTTGCACGGGCTGGACATCTCCGTGCCGCGCTATTTTACGGTCTATGGTCCCGCCGGCCGCCCGGACATGAGCATCTTCCGTTTCGTGCGCAGGATTGCCGAAGGAGAGCCGATTATTGTTTACGGCGATGGTTCGCAGAGTCGTGATTTTACCTATGTGGACGACATCGCCCGAGGCACTATCGCCGCCCTGAAGCCGCTGGGCTACGAAATCATCAACCTCGGCGGCGACCAACCGGCAAAATTGTCGGAAGTAATCGAGGAGATTAGCCGTTTGGTGGGCAAGCGGCCGCAGATTGAATATCGCCCTGCCCATCCTGCCGACGTGCCGGCTACTTGGGCGGATATTTCCAAAGCCGCCAGGCTTCTCCAGTGGCGGCCGAAAACGCCGCTTAAGGAAGGGTTGCAACTTTGCGTGCAGTGGTACTACCAGAACCGCGCGCTGGCACGCACGCTGAAACTCGTGGACCGCGAAGAATAAAGCCGGCAATCCTGTTTGGCATGATTATTACGCGCAGTAAACAACTCGGCAAGCAATTGACGGTAGATAATCTGCAACGGAGGTAAAGCTACTTAAAAAGACTCCCGACCCAATCCTGTTCGGCACGATTATTGCATGCTGGCATTGGGTTAGCAAGGGTTCGCTAGCGGGATGATCTTAGCCGGTCGAGAAAGGTGCGGGCACAAAGC
>Ga0272448_1000464_pt1 | contig 62603 bp, 27 predicted proteins | sample YNPCB0191_FD_202220 | JGI IMG/M metagenome (GOLD analysis project Ga0272448, IMG submission 202220) | Hot spring sediment microbial communities from Yellowstone National Park, WY, United States - YNP-CB-019-1 | ecosystem: Environmental > Aquatic > Thermal springs > Hot (42-90C) > Sediment... | reverse complement strand
CTGCCGTACGGGGTGCGGATCACCCCCGAAGCGCTGGTGATGGCCACGCGGGCCTAAAGAGACGGTGAAGAGGCGAAATCCCCGTCAGACCAGGGCACTACTGCGTCTGAAAATGGCTAAACTTCAGACGGCGGGAATGACGATCATTTGATTAATACGCAGCAGGATATCGCCATGCGCCATAACCACGGTTTTGTCGCGTCCTTTGCCGATGGGCATGCCAAATACCTGCGTGAAGGTGAGACGGTGTCGTTGGCGATCAAGTAGCTTTCACGAAAGATGAGGGCATACCATGTCGGTTCAACAGAGATCCTGTGATGGATCATATTTCGCTAGACCGCAGATCGCGCAAAGCAGCAGACCTGGCGTCAGCGAACTGCGATTCAGCAGCGTGTGTGCGCTCGGGGCAATCGCAGGCTTCATCTTTTTTTCTTTCACACAAGCTTCTACTGGTATCGGAGAAGCCGGCATCGCGGTCAGTTTGTTGTCCGGTGTAGGCTCAATTGTGGCCTTTATCCTGAGCCTCAGCGCATATCTCCGAAGGAACAGATATAACGGTCAAGTGAAAGACAACAATATCGCAAAATTAAGTATGGCGTCCGCTTGCGCCGGGATAATGGTGTTTCTACTCACGGTGATCTCTTTCCCGTTTTTCGCCAGAGCCTGTGAGAAAGCAAATCAAGCCGAGTGTATCAACAATCAGCGAATGATCTATCGAATCTATCAATGTAAGCAAAATTCGTATTACTGGGCTGCTCACAAATAGCTTAAATCACACAGCGATCTGATATCCGAGAGGCCGACATGGATTTTCCTGGAGCGCGAACCTCCTGGTGAGCAGATTATCGTCCCGCCACCACAGCTATAATTTCCAGCCAAGGCGCGTAATGCAAGCAGGAATTCCGCCGCCTGGGGTGAAGACATGCAATAACTGAATACGCGGTGATTTCTATGGAAAGAGGATTGCACGTCATGCGATGTCCACAGTGTGGCACTGAAGTGCCGCCGGCTACACCGTTTTGTCCCAACTGTGGCGTAGCGCAGCCGCCGCCCGCGGCGCAACAAGCTCCCGTGATGCCACAACAGACGGCATATGCATATGTGCCGGCTAAAAACATCGCCATCTTCGCCCTTGGGGCAATCGTGGGTTTTATCCTTCTTACGCAGATCCAATCATCCAGTGAACTGGGCATTGCCGGTATTGTCATCAGTTTGTTGTTCGGTGTCGGTTCAATTATGGCGTTCATCCTGAACCTCATCGTGAGGATCAGGGATATAAAGCACCAAAGACAATTGAAAAGCAGCGGTGATGCTATAACCAGTATGGTGCTTGCGGGCATTGGCATGATGGTGTTCCTGCTTGCGATCATATTGTTCCCATTTTTTACCAGAGTGCGAAGTGCGAGATCTACTGAGCATTTATCAAAAGTGAGACAAATGGTGCCGGCAGAGTATAAAAAGCGCTAATTCTACAAGACGACATCGGCTACTTCGTTCTCCAATAACATGGGGGCGGCAGAGAAAGACTCTGCCGCCCCCATGTCGTTTCAAGCCATCTCCCCCACCCTTCTTCTGATATGCTATGTTAGTTCATGTTAGTATTTGCATATATTTGTGGTTATTTGTTGCATTATGTCAGCGTTATATGGTATATAAGAGTCAGAGCTAACTAGAAAGAGGTACTGACTATGCGTGGATGTCGTCCATTGAACGATGCTGAAGTGGCTGAGGTGCTGAAAAGCTTCTGGGGCGAGCATGCCCGGCGCGATAAGGCGCTCTTCCTGTTGGGCGTGAAGAGCGGGTTCCGCATCTCCGAGTTGCTCTCCCTGCAGGTGAATGATGTCGTGCAGGCCGGTCGCCTGGTCGACCGCGTGACGGTCGAACGGCGCCATATGAAGAAAAAGACCGAGGGGCGCACCGTGCTGCTGCACCCCGATGCCAAAGCGGCGCTGGAGGCGTGGCTGGATGACCTGCGCGGGATATGCCCCCTCGACCCCGACACCTTCGTCTTCCAATCGCGCGAAGGCAAAAACAAAGCCATCAGCCGCGTGCAGGCCTACCGCATCCTGTCGGAAGCCTACGATTCCTGCGAAATGAACGGTAAACTCGGCACCCATTCCATGCGAAAGACCTTCGCCAACAAGATTTATGATAAACTGGAAGGCGACCTGGTGAAGACCCAGAAAGCCCTCGGGCATCGCAATATCAACTCAACCGTGCAATACCTGAGCTTCCGCGAAGAAGAGATCGATGAGGCGATATTGGCGATTTAGTTATTAGACAGGATTAACAGGATTTAGAGGATTTTGCGCTTGCACTTTAGGTGATGCGCCGGCACTTTGGGAGTGCAACCCTTCCGGTGCGCAACCGTTCATAATCAACAAGAGCAGGTATCGCCAATAAAATGAAACAAAATCCTGTCAATCCTGTTAATCCTGTCTAAAAATAGAAGAACGGGGAACCGATGAAAGAATTTTATACCATTAAAGAGCTTGCCGAATTGCTGGCGGTCACTGATCAGACGATCTTCCGCCTGATGAAGCGCGGTGCTATCCCCTATTACAAGATCGGCCACTCGACACGTTTCCGCCATGACGATGTGGAGGGGTTTTTACAGCGTTGCCGGGTGGAGACGCCCGATGAGGATCAATGCGATTCAGGGAATTAAGACTGGGAGTATTTCAGCGTCATACAGGTAAATACGCTATTGTTGGCAAGAGATGCACTGGTATCGGGGACTGACATCGAAACTCCGGCACTTGGCTCTGCGCTCGGTGGCACAGTTGCTGACCGGTGGAGATGCTAAGGAGTTTCGGTGTCTGTCCCCGATACCCTATGAGCGCTTTGTTCTCGAAAGACATTAACATTCGTATCTGAGGACGCGGAGTCGCGCCACGCTGCCCGTGGTGAGCCTCTGGGTTGAACGAGGCGCGGCCTACCTCCGGTTAAGTAACCGTTGACTTTTGGATGCACGGCTGTAGCAGGGCTGAATATATAATGGGGTTTTGGGGACAGACACCGAAACTCCCTATTGCTCTCTACCCTTCACTATGTTTGGGAACCGAACGCATCCTTACAACTGGAGTTTCGATGTCAGTCCCCAAAACCAGTGCATCCCTCGCATCCCTGTTTGCCCTTTTCCCTTCATTCGTCCCATCCGTCCCAGGGCACTTCCATGGGCGGCAATTCGTAGGCGCCGGGGGGCGGGACGGCGGGGGGAGTGATCACGAGAGTGGTTTCCGGTGTCGGTTCCGGCTCTGGCTCCGGGGCCGGCTCCGCTTGTTGCCGCAAGACATTTGCCGTGGCTACGTGGAAGGCTTTCTCGGCGGCGCTCAGCGGGGTGATGCCGGCCTCATCGGGGGCATCGATCGCCGCGCCGTATTTGCACAACAATCGGCAGATTTCAGTATGGCCTTCGCCGGCGGCCAGGCGGAGCGGGGTCCAGCCCTCATTTGTGCGTGCGTCCACCTCCGCGCCATGCTGCAGCAGGAAGGCGGTAATCGCCTGGTAATCATGCGCCGCCGCGAGGTGCAGCGGGGTTTCCCCGCGATTATTGCGGAGGTTCACATTGGCGCCGTTTTTCACCAGGAAGTGGGTAAATTCGACGCTCCCCTTCCCCACCGCGCGATGCAACGGCGTGCGCCGGTTATCGTCCACCGCATCGACGATGGCGTAATGATCGATGAGCAATTGCGCCAGCGCCATCAGGTGGCGCGAGACGGCGAGATGCAGGAGCGTCAGACCGCGGAGGTCCTTGGAAGTGACGACGGCGGGGTTCGCCTGAATGATGCGCAACACGCGTTCCATATTGCCCGCCGTGATCGCACGCTCGACATCACACCGCGGACAGCTTGGTGAGAACGGGTCAACGATAAAACCACACTTGCTACAGGCCATGACACATCCTACACCGACCAGGTCGCTACTCTCAATTATTCGCCTTACGCAATGGTTATCCTTCATGCAGTTCATCTGTAGGTGTGCAGGAAGCAGGACATCGTTGGAGACTGCCCCGCGGAAGAGTTGTCCAGATGTCATGCGACCAAGGCAGCAATTGGCATGCCGGATTGATCGAGAGTGCTCGGTCAGGGCTGTTCCCGTGTGGTTCTGACCTGTTATCGTATATTATTAATGCGGCCACCCCCGCCACGCCCTAAAGGGCATGGCTACAGGATCAAGCACGCTAAAGCGCGCTGTGGACGGGTATACGGGCAGCCGGGTTTACCCGGCTTGATGGGGTAGCCATGCCGTTTACGGCGTGGCGGGGCAGGCCGCTTGGAATGACACAAACCGTATAGCCGTGGGAGCAGTTCCCAACCGTGGACTGTCGCAATCACCGACATGCGCGTTGGGCGAAATTGTGCAATACTATGACAAACTTGGCTATCGTAAGCGTTGGGGAGTGACAGGGATGGGAGATGAGGCATACCGCCGGTTGCAGGAGCGCCTGCAGGCGGTTGAAGCGGAAAATCGGGCCTTGCGCGCGCAGCTTGATGACCGGCAGCGCACCGGGAGTGAAGCGCGCCTGCGCGCCGTGCTGGAGAGCATCCCCGACGAGGTCTGGTTCACCGATGCCACTGGGGAGATTGTACTGGTCAATGACATCGCCATCCACAACCTGGGCTTCGCCTCGTGCGATGAATTTTGCCGCAACAGCGGGGAGGCCATCGCGCAACTGGCGATCTTCTCCCCCGACGGCACCCCACGTCCGCCGGAGGACGCCCCGCTGATGCGCGCCCTGCACGGCGAGGTGATCCGCAGCGAACAGGAACTGGTCCGCACTCCCGCCACTGGAGAATTCCGTGCGCGCGAGGTGAGCAGTGGGCCGGTGCGCGATGCGGCGGGGCAGATCATCGGTGCAGTCGCCGTGGTACGTGATGTGACGGAACGCCGGCAGGCCGAGGAGGCGTTGCGCCGGAGTGAGGCCCGCTGGACAGCCGCGATTGAGAACTTCGACATCGGTGTCATTATCGCCACCGAGGATGAGCAGGTGATCTATTGGAATCCGGCAGCCCGGGCGATGCACGGCTTTACCTCAGCGCGCGAAGGCCTCGGAGCGCTGGAGCGCACCCCCATCACCTTTCAGTTGTGGACGCCGGATGGCACTCACCTGCTGGAACTGGATGAATGGCCCATGCGGCGCATCAAGCGCGGTGAGCCGGTGCGCAATCTGGAACTGCGGCTGCGTCGCCCCGACCAGGGTTGGGAGAAGATCGTGTCGTACTCCGGCAACATGGTGGAGACGGCGAGCGGCGAACGGCTCATCTTCCTGTCGGTCTACGATTTGACCGAGCAGCGGCGCGCCGAGGAGGCCTTGCGCGAGAGCGAGGAGCGGCTGCAGTTATTCATCGAGAACGCACCGGTCGCTCTCGCCATGTTCGACACCAGCATGCGCTACCTGGTGGCGAGCCGCCGCTGGATGACCGATTACGGCCTGGATGAACGCGATCTCCGTGGCCTTTCCCATTATGAGGTGTCTCCTGAAATTCCCGACTCCTGGCGAAGCGTGCATCAGCGCGCGCTGGCCGGCGAAGTGCTCCATGCTCGGGAAGACCGCTTCGAACGGCTTGATGGCGCTGTGCAATGGCTGCGCTGGGAAGTGCTGCCCTGGCGCAAAGCAGATGGCAGCATCGGCGGTACCATTATTTTCACCGAGGATATCACCGAGCGAAAACGGACCGAGGAGGCACTGCGGAAGAGTGAGGCGCAACTCATTTCGATCGTTGAGAATTTGAGTGAAGGCGTGATTGCCTCTACCACTGATGGCTTTGTCTTCCAGTGGAATCGTGCGGGATTAGCCATGTTCGGCTTTTCCACCCTGGCAGAAGCCCAGCGCATGCTCCCGGAGTTTCTCAAACTCTTTGAAGTACGCACGCTGGACGGCGAGGTGGTTCCCTTTGAGCAATGGCCGCTCTCACGCGTCCTGCGAGGTGAACTATTGCGCGAGTGGGACGTTTGCATGCGGCGTCTCGATACCGGGGTCGAAACGATCTTCAGTTACAGCGGGTCTTTGGTATATAACGAAAATGGTCAACCGTTGATGGCGGTGCTTACGGTGACGGATATCACCGGGCGCAAACAGACCGAGGAGGCGTTGCGTGAGAGTGAAGAGCGGTTGTGGGCCATCTTTCGAACGCTCCCGGTCGGCATACTGATTACCGACCGCCATGGACGCGTGGTCGAGAGCAACGGGGTCGTTGAGCGGATATATGGCGGGGCCGTCACCCTCACCCAATCGCCGCAGGAGTATCGAGTGGGCAAAACGTGGTGGGCGGACACCGGGCGCCCGGTACAGGCCGGCGAGTGGCCGTCAGATATGGCTCTGCGTACCGGCGAGGCGGAGTTGAATCGGGAGATCGATCTCTTGCGTGCCGATGGCACCTGCGGCACTGTGCTCGACTCCGCCGCCCCATTGCGCGATGCCGAAGGGCAGATCATCGGCGCCGTGGTGGCCATTCAGGAGATCACCGACCGCAAGCAAGCCGAGCAGGCCCTGCGGGAAAGCGAAGCCCGCTTCAGCGCCCTGGCCAACAACATCCCGCAACTCACCTGGATGGCGGACGGCACCGGTTGGATCTTCTGGTACAACCGGCGCTGGTATGAGTATACCGGGACGACGCCGGAGCAGATGGAGGGCTGGGGCTGGCAGCGGGTACATGATCCCGACGTGCTGCCGCGGGTGCTGGACGAATGGCAGCGCTCCATCGCCACCGGTGAACCGTTCGATATGGAATTTCCCCTGCGCGGCGCCGATGGCCGCTTCCGTCCATTCCTCACCCGTGTCTTCCCCGTCAAAGACGCCGCGGGACGCGTGGAGTACTGGTTCGGCACCAACACGGACATCTCGGAGATCCGCCAGGCCCAGGATGAATTGGTGGAGCTCAATCGCACCCTGGAGCAACGCGTCCACGAGCGCACCGAGCAACTGCAGCAGACACTGACCGAGGCGGAGTCGGCACGCTCGCGCTTCCAGGGGCTGCTGGAGTCCGCGCCGGACGGCATCGTTATCGTGAATGCCGCCGGGCAGATCACGCTGGTCAACTCCCAACTGGAACGGTTGAGCGGGTATACGCGCGACGACTTGCTGGACAAACCGGTGGAGTTGCTGGTTCCCGAGAATTTCCGCACACTCCATATCCGGCAGCGCGAGGAATACATGGCGGCGCCGCGTACCCGTCCCATGGGGGTCGGGATGGAGCTCTATCTCCTGCGTAAGGATGGGGAGCAGGTGCCGGTCGAGATCAGCCTGAGTCCCTTTCGCACGCCGAATGCCACCCTGGTCATCGCCAGCATCCGCGATATCACGGCACGGAAAGCGGCGGAAGCCGAGATCAAACGCCTGAACACGGCGCTGCAGCGCAATGTCGAGCAGCTCACGGCGGCGAACAAGGAACTGGAGGCCTTCAGCTACTCCGTCTCCCATGACCTGCGCGCGCCGTTGCGCAGCGTCGACGGCTTCACCCGCATCCTGGCCGAACGCTATCCGGACCGCCTGGATGAGCAAGGGCGGGATTATCTGGCGCGCGCGCGGGCCGCGGCCCAACGCATGAACCGCTTGATCGAGGACATGCTCAACCTCTCGCGCATCGGGCGGCGGGAGATGCGGTGGGAGCCGGTGAACCTGAGCGCGATGGCGGCCTCCGTCGTCGAGGAGTTGCGCCAGCGCGACCCGGAACGGCAGGTGGCGGTGGAGATCCAGCCCGACCTGCAGGTGCACGGCGACGCCGGCCTGCTGCGCATCGTGCTGGACAACTTGCTCGGTAATGCCTGGAAATTCACCGGCCACCGGGAGGATGCCCGCATCGCCGTCGGGATGATGGTGCAGGACCACGAGCGCGTCTACTTTGTCCGCGACAACGGCGCCGGCTTCGACATGGCCTATGTCAACAAGCTCTTCACCCCCTTCCAGCGCCTGCACACTGAGGAGGAGTTCCCCGGCACCGGCATCGGGCTGGCCATCGTGCAGCGCGTGGTAACCCGGCACGGCGGACGCGTGTGGGCAGAGGGCGAAGAGGGCAAGGGGGCGACGATCTATTTCACGCTGGGAGAAGCGGCAGCCGATGCATGACACCGCCAACGATGCCGGGATGAAGAAGGGGGTGTTGGAGCGGAGCATCGCGGCGCTCGCCCACGTCCCCCTCCTGCGCTATCTACTCGCCATTGCCACGGTGGCGCTTGCCTACCTGCTGCGTATCGTCATCACGCATTATGTCGGCAACGGATTAGCCACCTATATCACCTTCTACCCCGCCATAATGGTCACGGCTATATTGGCCGGCTTCTGGCCGGGGATCCTGGCGACGGCGCTGTCCGCGCTGGTGGTTGATCTCTGGGTATTGCCGCCCTACGGGCTACCTGCGATTACCAGCCCGGTCGATCTGGCCGGCCTCATCTTGTTTTCCATCCTGGGTCTGCTGATGAGTGCCTTCGCGCATCTCTACCACCATACGCGGGAACGCGCCACGGCCACACTGGAAGCAAGCAATGAAGCGTTGCGCCGGAGCGAAGAACGCGTCCGCCTGATACTCGAGGGAGTAAGAGATTATGCGATCATCCTGCTGGACCCCGAAGGCCGCGTCACCAGTTGGAACGCGGGCGCTGAACGCATTAAGGGCTACCCCGCAGAGGAAATCCTGGGAAAGCCATTCGATGTGTTTTACACCCCGGAGGCGATCGCGACGGGGAGACCGCACGCCGAATTGCAGCAGGCACTGATCGAGGGGCGGTTTGAGGAGGAAGGGTGGCGCGTGCGGAAAGACGGCTCGCGCTTCTGGGCCAATGTGGTCATCACCCCGCTCTACACCGAGGAGGGTGCCCTCTTCGGCTTTGTGAAGGTCACCCGCGATATCAGCGAACGGCGCAAAGCGGAAGAACAACTGCAGGCGTTGAACGCCGACCTGCTGCAGCGCACGGCGGCGCTGGAAACCTCGAGCAAGGAGCTGGAAGATTTCAGCTATTCGATCGCGCACGATCTGCGCTCCCCGCTGCGCAGCCTGGACGGCTTCAGCAAGTATCTGCTGGAGCACGCCGCTGATCGCCTGACCGCCCAGGAGCAGGACTACCTGCACCGCATGCGCGCGGCGGCGCAGCGCATGGCGCGGCTCATCGACGACCTGCTCAACCTTGCGCGCATCGGACGCACAGCCATGCGACCCGAGCGCGTCAATTTGAGCAACCTCGCGGCGGAGATCCTCACCGGGCTGCACCGCCGTGACCCGCAACGGCGGGTGGTCACCGAGATTGCGCCGGATTTGATCGTGCACGGCGACCGCAGCCTGTTGCGCATTGCGCTGGAACATCTGCTGGACAATGCGTGGAAATTCACCGGCACGCGTGCGGAAGCACGGATTACCGTGGGAATGCAGCGGCAGGACGACACGCCGGTCTATTACGTGCGCGACAACGGCGTGGGCTTTGATATGGCATATGTCAACAAGCTCTTTCAACCGTTCCAGCGCCTGCACACCGAGGCGGAGTTCCCCGGCACCGGCATCGGGCTGGCGCTCATCCAGCGCATCGTGCAGCGCCATGGCGGTCGGGTGTGGGCGGAAGGCGAGGAGGGCAAAGGGGCGACGATCTACTTCACGCTGGGAGAGACGATGCCATGAGATCAGTCGGTGTAAAAATAGCCGGGAGCTTTGGCATCGCGCTTATCCTGCTGATGCTCATCGGGATACTGTCCTACGTCAATATCCGCAAGTTAAACGCCAATACGCAATGGGTCATCCATACGCATCTGGTGATCGAAAATTTAGAGAGCCTGCTTGCGCGGCTGGTGGATGCGGAAAATGCGCAGCGTGGCTATATCATCACCGGCGACAGCAGTTATCTTGCGCCATATCATGCCGCAATCGCACAGATTGACCAGCACATGCAGGTGTTGCGCCGCCTGACGCACGACAATCCGCGGCAACAACAACGCCTCGACCAAATAACGCCGTTGATACAGCGCCGGTTGGTATTCTTTGCCCAAGGGATCAACCGCCGCCAGAGTTCCGGGGGCTTCCGCGCCGCGCAAGCGTTCATCGCCGCTGGATATGGGCAAAGTGTGACGAATGATATCCGCGCGCTGGTTGCCGCGATGGAAGGGGAGGAGCAGCGCCTGCTCGAACAGCGCAACCGGGAAGCGCAATCAAGCTCCCGCGCGACCCTATTCACGATTGTCGTGGGGATACCGATCGCCTTCGTCCTGCTGGGGCTGCTGGCCTTCGCCATTACCCGCAGCATCGCTGTGCCCCTGGCACGCCTATCCGGCGCGACGGAGCAGATTGCCGCCGGCAAGCTGGCCGTCGACATACCGGTCGAGGCCGGTAGGCGTGACGAAATAGGGACGCTGCAGCAGAATTTCCAAAAAATGCAGCAACGCGTGCTGGAACGAACGGCCGCGCTGGAAGAGAGCAATGAGGCGCTGCGCCAGAGCGAAGAACGGTTCCGCCTGATGATCGAGAGCGTGAAGGATTACGCCATTATCCTGCTGGACCCGGAAGGTCGCATCACCAGTTGGAATGCCGGCGCCGAGCGCATTAAGGGCTACCGCGCAGAGGAAATCCTGGGGAAACCGTTCGAAGTATTCTATACCCCGGAGGCGATTGCGGCAGGGAGACCGCAAGCTGAGCTGCGGCAGGCCCTGGCGGAGGGGCGCTTTGAGGAGGAAGGATGGCGCGTGCGCAAAGACGGTTCGCGCTTCTGGGCGAACGTCATCATCACCCCGCTCTACACCGAGGAGGGCGCCCTCCTCGGCTTCGTGAAGGTGACGCGCGACATCAGTGAACGGCGGCGGGCGGAAGAGCAACTACAAGCGTTGAACGCTGACCTGCTGCAACGGACCGCGGCACTGGAAGCCTCGAACAAGGAGTTGGAAGACTTCAGCTATTCGGTCGCGCACGATCTGCGCTCCCCCTTGCGCAGCCTGGACGGCTTCAGCCGCTATCTGCTCGAGCACACTATTGCGCACCTGAACGCGCAGGAGCAGGATTACTTGCAGCGCATGCGTGCAGCGGCTCAACGCATGGCTCGCCTTATTGATGACCTGCTCAACCTGGCGCGTATCGGGCGCACGGCCATGCGCATGGAGCCTGTGAATATGAGCGACCTCGCCGCGGAGATCCTCGCCAGACTGCACCGCCGTGACCCGCAACGGCGGGTGGTCACCGAGATTGCGCCGGATTTACTCGTGCAAGGCGACCACAGCCTGTTGCGTATCGCGCTGGAACATCTGCTCGACAATGCCTGGAAATTCACCAGCACCCGCGAGGAGGCACGTATTACCCTGGGTATGCTAAGGCTAGACGACACAGCGGTGTATTTTGTGCGGGATAACGGGGTGGGCTTCGACATGGCGTATAGTGATAAACTCTTCACTCCCTTCCAGCGCCTGCATGCCGAGGAGGAGTTCCCCGGCACCGGCATCGGTCTGGCCCTCGCCCAGCGCATCATCCAGCGCCATGGCGGCCGCATCTGGGCGGAAGCGGAGGTCGGGCACGGGGCAACATTTTACTTTACGTTAGGGGCTTAGGGTTATGGAAGGGCTTGATCGGCACCCGATTATCCACCGGCCAAACCCCCTAAAACCCTTGGAGGTAACCAGATGAGCATACCGGTCATATTACTGGTAGAAGATAACCGTGACGATGCGGAGTTGACGCGTCTGGCGTTGGCAGAATCGAAGGTCGTCAATCAGATGGTGTGGGTACACGATGGGCAGGAAGCGTTGGACTGGCTCTACTGCCAGGGGGCGTATGCCGACCGTGATCCCTGCCAGTTGCCGTCCGTCGTGCTGCTCGACCTGAAATTGCCGAAGATCAACGGGCTGGAGGTGCTGGAACGGATCCGCAACAACCCCTACTCCCGCCGGATGCCGGTGGTCATCCTCACCTCCTCCCGCGAGGAGCAGGACCTTATCCGCGGGTATGAATTAGGCGCCAACAGCTACATTCAAAAGCCGGTCGACTTCGACCAGTTCACCCATGCGATTAAAGAATTGGGCATCTACTGGATGGTGCTGAATGCACCGCCGCCGCCGGGGGAGCGGGGAGAAGGGGAATGAGCGGCCCCCCTATGCCACGCTCGTTATCGCATACCTTGGTAGGGAACGCCCTCCGTGGCGTTCCGTGTTCGCGTTGATCTGTCGGCGCGCGGAGCATGCCATCGGTGATCACCAACGATCATTGTCCGATTACCGACGGGTCAACGGTAACAGGAACGCCACGGAGGGCGTTCCCTACGGGGCGGGTTACAGCCACTTCGCCAGGAAGGCCAGCACTTCCGCGCGCATGGCGGCGGTTTCGTGGTGGCCGATGGCATACCGTTTGAGTTGCCAGGCGTCGGGGACGCCATATTCGGCATAGACGCGCTGCAATTCGGCATCGATGCGCTCCAGCCCGGCGGGCGGGGTGAGCAGGTCGTAGTCGCCGGCCAGCCCCAGGTGCGGGCGGGGGGCGATGAGCGCGTTGATCTGCGCGGTAGTAAAATGCTTGAGCAGGTTCGGCACGTAATAATAGATGCCGTGGCCGTCCAGCCCGTTGGTTTCGATGAGCGCCTGGTAGTCGGTGAGGCAGCAGATATCCACGCAAACGGTGATGCGCGGCTCCAGCGCCGCCGTCCACCAGGCCATGGTGGAGCCCATGGACTTGCCCAGCGTGGCCAGCCGCCCCGCATCCACTTCCGGGCGCGTGACCAGGTAATCCACGGCACGCAGGTTGTCGTAGACCATCATGCCCCACATCACCTGTCCCTGCCAGAGCATCTGCTTGAAAATGGCGGACTCCGTGCGTCCGCGCCGCTCGCCGAAGGCCCAGGTGTCGATGCACAGCACGGCATACCCCTGCTGCGTCAGCGCCTCGCCATACGGTGCGCGCTGCCGGTCACTGCCCCCCCCTTCGATGAGTTCATCCTTCCCGCGCTCATAGTTCCCCCCGTGCGCGTGGTTGAAGAGCACCGCGGGAAACGGCCCCTCCCCCACTTTCGGACGGAGAAAATACGCCGGCACGGCTTCGATACCGTTGAGGTCCAGCACCAGCTTCTCCAGCCAGTAGCCTTCGCGCTCCTCCACGGCAATGGTCTCTGCGCTGATCGGGCGCGTCCGCTCCGGCAAGTCTCCGAGCAAGGCGTAGAGCTCCGCGCGGCGAGAATCGATGGTGGTGATCATGATAGGACTCCTGATCGCGTTTACAGCCGGAGGGCGATGCCTATCACCGCCCTCCGGCACAAACGTAGCCTCACGTCTACTCGAACGTGCACAAGGCTGAGACTTCTTTCCCAGCGAAGGTATTGTAGTTCGCCGGCCACACCATGCAGCGCTGACCGTCGGTGCCGGGGACGTCATTATCGTCGATCATGAAGCCGATCCAGGCCGTTTTGCCGGAGGCCATCGGGAAGATCGCGCCGGGATCGCCGGCATAGGTGATTTCGTCGATGGGGAGCTTGTACTCCATGACCAGCACTTTGTCTTTCGAAAGATCGACGCCATAGTTGTCCTCGATCATTGACCGCTCCGGGATATCTTTCGGAGAGTCGTATACCGTGACCTTCAGGGGGCAGTGCTCTTTCGGCAGCACCTTGGCCAGGTTGCCTGCGAAGAAACGACGGCGCCAGATCCCGTCGCCGATACCCGCAAAGTTGCTGAGGCTGAATTGGAAACCGCCTTCCATGAAGCCGTTGATCATCATCTCGGTGGTGTCCTGACATTGCGTCTGCTTCGAGGGCGAGTCCATGTTCACGACATCATCGAAGCGGATCACCTGCACATACAGGTTTTTGCCCTCATAGGCCAGTCGCACCAACGCGGAGCAGTCGGCCGCGTTTTTGATCCCCCCGCCGTGCGGCAGGATGGTAATCTGCGGCGCCACCCCGGCGGTGCGCCATTTGGCCATATCGCCGTCAATGGTCAACGGCGCATCGAGTTTCTTAATGGTCACGCGCGGCTGTTCGGCACGGGCAAGGATGGCATATCCCGCCTGTTTCGCGCCCGCGACATCGGGGAGGAAGGACTTCGCGATCAGCGAAACCGGATAGCTATGCTTTACATAGGTATGCGCGCCGGAGAGGATCAGCCAGTGCTGCCCGTTGCGCACGTAGTCGCCGGCGGAGATGCTCACTGTGCCGTCGGTGTTCTCGAAGGCGGTATAATGATCGGGATGATCGAGCCAGTAGCCGCCCCAATCCGCCGCCACAGGATAGCCGAAGTGTCCGAGTTGCAGGCCGTCGGGATCCAACCCGATCCACTCCGCCTGGTGTCCCCAACCGGTCAGCAGGAAATTGCCCACGCTCTTGATCCCTTGAATCGGGCCGTAATCGTTGAGGGGCAGGAACCATAGCAGGTCGCCGTCTTTCGTGAGGCGCGCCAGGTCGGTCGCCCCGCTGTTGGATAGCCCCGTGCCGATGGGATCGCCCTTGTCAAACGCGCTGAGCACCATGCCGCCATCCGGCGTCATGGTGGATTCCGAGCCGAACGCCAGATCGACGGTCTGACTCGGCTGATACGGTGAGCCGTGTTTCGCGACTTTGCACAGCGGCGAATACTTCTTGTTCGTATCATAGGTCGGGCGCTGCTGGGCATCGAGCCCCTGGAATTTCATCACGTAGCCGGCGGTGTCCGCGCCTTTTTCCATCACGCGGATGGAGCCGTCCGCGTCCACATACGACCATCGTCGCTGCAGGAACGGCGGCTGCGGATCGAGCGGCGTGCCGTCGCCATCCTTCGCATCGATCACGCCGTCATTGTTTTCGTCGTGTATCACCACGAATTTATTGGTCGTCGGGCTCTGGGTGTAGAAGGCGACCGTGCGTCCGATCCCCTGGTCAAAGCGCACAATGGCGAGGCCGTTTAGCTTGACTTTCTCGCTGATCGGTACTTCCTGGTTATATACGCCAAACAGCAGTCCATCGGCGACAAAGCCCCCGATGTTCCCTTTGATCGTGTCCGGCAGATAATACAGGCTGTCCGGTTGCCAGGTGAGGGTCGTCGGGTCGTCGACCCAACTGAGGTGCCCCGCCTGATCGAAGAAATGCACCTTGCCGTCGTTGGCACCCTGTATGCGGTGCGGGGCATTGCCAAACTGGCTGAAGGAACTATGCAACAAGGTGCCGTCGGCAGCGAAAATCGTCACGTAGCGATCGAATACCGCGAGTTTGCCGTCGTCGGTCAGCGCCAGCACGCAGTTGGATGCCGCCGTGCCGCGGAATGCCTGGAAGCGGAAACGCGTCGGCGCATAAGGGCCATACGGGCCGTCCCCGCTGCCCAGCGTCTTCACCAGCACCGGGGCCTGCGGGTTGTCGATGGTGAAGAGATAGACCTTGCCGGTCTTCGCGCCCGCCACCGCCATGCGATTGCCGGCCACCGCGACCGCAATCGGGTTTTCCACCTGCGTCAACGTGGCCACCGTTTTGCCGGTGCGATCCACCGCGACGACTTTTTGCTGATGGCTGACGTACCAGAGCAGGTGGCGCTGGGCGTCCGCGGCGAGCGAACCGGGCGCGTCGGCGGGCACGGCGTCGGTAAACGCCGGCTGGGCGACATCGCCGCTCAGCAGCCGATTACCGCTCACGTCCGCGAGATACAGGCGACCGTCGAGATACACCAACCCTTGTGGGGTACCGAGCGTTGCCTTGGGAAGATTGAGCATCGGTGAATCGGCAGACCAGGGAATGGGCAAGCCCGTTGCGGGGTCCAACCGCGTGAGCACCATGTTCTTGTCCGCATCTTTCGCGTAATAGAGCGTTTTCCCGTCATGGCACATCCCGATGGGCTCTGACATACCCTGAAATGCCCAGCGCGCCTTTTTCGTATAGGTGGGGTCAATGCTCATAATGTTGAGGCCGCGTTCACCCCACCCCATGATGACCAGCAGGTCGCCGGTCGGGGAAAAGGCCACACGGCGTGTGCTGTCGCTATCCGCCAGCAGGTCGCCGTTCTGGCCGTTGTTGGCGGACAGCGTGTGGTATTTCACCGCGAGCTGCCCTTCCGCCACCCGCACTTCGTACGCCCCGGCGACCACCGGCTGGCCGTATTGATCATACGACGGCAAGACAAACCCGTAGCGGCCTTTCTTCAACGGCAGATCCTGGAAGAGGTAGCGGATGACCTTGCCGCTCGGGGTAAACAGGCCGGCGCTTTTGCGCCCGGCATCATTGGAAACCTCGAAGTAGCCGGCGTAGGACGGTTTCGGACCCGGCGGCACGACGACCGCGCCGAGATCGGGGATGGCGGCACGTTTGGCGCCATTCAGGTCCTCAGACGGGGCGGCAATCCCCTGCAACGTCGCCACGCCCCAGCCGACGACGGTTGAGCGCGAGGGATCCCAGGCGAGGGTGGCCGTCGGGGTGAAGTCGCCGGCGCTCGGATCTTTGAACGCCACCGGGAACTGCACGGAATGGCTGTCCTGCCCCCCGGTGAGCGTCGACCACGGGCCGATATTCACGCGTGTCCCGTCGGACGTGCTGCCGACGTACAGCGCCTTATAGAGATTGTGATCCAGTGCCAGGCGCGTATTGACGCCGCCGAGGGACGTGCCGATGCCCGTCTCAGCGATCACGTTATTGAACACCGCGCAATCCGTCACGTTGACCAGGCTGATGCCGGTGGTGTTGTTCGCGTAGAAGGTGTTGTTGACCACGGCCACCTTCGCGCTGCCGTTCACCGACACCCCGAGCTGGCAGTGATTGCCGACGAGGTTCATGAGGGTAACACCCGTGGAGTCTGCCACCTTCACCGCCATGACGCCCTCACTGATAAGCAGACGTTGCGCGGTGATCTCGCGCGCGTGCGCCACCGTGACTGCCGCACCGGATTTGTTGGTAATGCGCAGGTTGCGCACCGCGGCCTTCTGCACGGAGTCAAACACCAGCCCCGCGCCGCCAGGCTGAATGGTGAGCTGGGTTGCCAGCGTCCCGCTGCCCTGCACGCTTACGCCACTGGGAATTTTCACCGTGGAGACGGCAAACGTCCCCGCGGGGATGGTGATAGTCTGCCCCGCTTTAGCCGCGGCAATCGCCTGCACGAACGCCGGCGGTGCCTCCGCCGTGCGACCGGGGAGCGCCAGACCAATGCTCACACCCAACACGAGGAGCGGCAACGCCGCTCCCACCTTGCCAAATACGCTCATAGAGAAACTCCTACCCTGATAGTTTGGATGGCCTACGCCAGTTGGTACCGCGACCGGTGATTGGGGGTTAAGGTCTCCGCGCGTAATGCTGATCAGCGTAAGCGGTTGGTTATGTCGCGCGGTTAGCCATGCCATCAACAGCCATTCCAACCGCAAAAGCGAATACAAACCGCAAAACTGTAACACGACGGCGAAGCGGTCGTCAAGGAACTGGTCGCACGCCCGCAGGAGTAGCGTTATATTATATATTTTTCACCACGAAGACGCGAAGGACACAAAGAGATTGTATTGTGCTTCACGTGTGAGATCGAACACGTCGGACATCAACGGGAGGGCGAGGCTCCCACCGAGCTGATCGGTCAGGTCAGCAATATCGGCTTACCGATGGCTCCGCGGGAGCGTCGCCCTCCCGGATTTCCCGCGTTGCAGGAGGATCGTGAATCCCACCAGCCTCTCAACCGACCGCCGAACCAAAATCTTTTCGTGGTTCATTCACTAAAAACGATACTCCTCTCGCACGTCTGGATAACACCAACCGTTGCAAACACTTCACCGCATCATCACGACCTCCTGCCGCTCCTGCAACCGCCCCACCTTCTTCTCCGCGATGAAGTCGGTGAAGCGGGCGGCGTTGCGGCGGATGCGGTCGAGGGAGGACGGGCTGAACAGGCTCACCCATTCGGCGGGCACGTTGCCGGCGCCGCGCAGGGTGCCGGCGAGCATGGCGGCGCGGCCCGCGATAGTGTCGCTGTCGCGGCCAATGTTGGTGCCGCCGATGGCGGAGCGGCGCACATCGCCGTCGGCGATTTTGAACATCGCCAGCGCGAAGCCCCACAGCTCCAGCGGATCGATCATGTGGTAGAGCAGGCACTTCTCATAGAGCTCGGCACGGGCGGCCAGCACATCATCGTACTTGTCGGCCACCTCCAGGCAGGCGCAGATATAGTCGTACGCGCTATGGAAGGGGCGGTCGTCAAAGGTGTGCAGCTTCCCCTTGGGGGCAACGTCCAGCGCCGCCTGCAGCACGCTGTCCACCGTGGCCTGCGGGCGGAAGGCTTCCGCCACCGTGGCGGCGAGCATGGTGGCGGCGATGTTGTCCAGCCCGCGCTGGTACATGTAGGCGATGGCGGTGGCGTCGATGGCCGCATAGGCCGGGTCGGCCAGGTGGTAGATGCCCACCGGCTCAAAGCACATCACCGTCGAGCCGGTGGTGACGCTCCAGTGCCCGGTGATGCGCGGGTCCCAGCCGGCGCAGATCATGTCATAGGCGTTGCCCATGCACAGCGTGTAGAAGTGGTCGCGGTTGAGCTTGTCCTTCCAGGTACGGCCGAAGTGTCGCGCCATCACCGGCAGCCCCTCGCGCTCCAGGTAGGTTTCCGTCAGGTGCATGGCCATCTGGTTGTCGTCTTCGCTCTCCAGCCGCTTCGGCTCAAGCACACCCATCACGCCGCCGGGGTGCTGTTCATCGATCTCCCAGTACATGCGGCCTTCCACCGGGGAGCCCATGGCGTTGCCGATGGCGCCGGCGAGGATGTTGCCGTACACCTTGTCGAAGAGCAGTGTAGAGCCGTCTTCGCGCGGGGTGGCCAACTGCTCGGTGACGCGGATGATCTCGCGCTCGGTTGCCAGCCGCTTGTCGACCACCGCACTCAACGCGAACCAGGGGGCCGCCTGCGGCTCCGCCCAGGCGCGCCAGGCGGCGGGGAAGACCTCGAGGCCATGCAAGGCGCCGGCGATGGCCGCAGCGGTGATCGCCACCAGCACATGGCCGCCCAGCACCCCATCGTACCAGGAGGCGCAGTCCGGCGCAATGGCCAGCGCCAGCAGTTGCTGCGGGTCATGGTGGAAACGGCGCACCAGCGGCAGCACGTTGCGGATCGGATTGGGTGCAATCCAATTGTTGTCGCGGTTCGGCATTTCCGTGGCCCCGCGCGTCATCCACCAGCGGGCGAACGCCTCCGGCGTACTCCCCTGCCAATCGCACGTCCCGGTGAACATATTGATCTTATAATAGATCTCCTGGTTGTTCTGGTGGGCGAGTTTGAGCACGCTGGAGATCACCACATCGGGATCGGCGGCCTCGTTGAACGCCGCCGCCACCGCTGCCGCGCACAGCGCCGCCCAGTCCGCGCCCAGCCGCGGCTGCGCCACCGAGGCCAGCTCCACGCCGTCCAGATAGGCGTACTCCGGATCATTGAAATGGAAGCACCCCACGGCGGGCATGCTGGCGGCCACCAGCCCACACGGCGCGGCGCCATACCCGCTGATGCGCGGGTGCATGCCTTCCTTCAGCACTTCCTGAATGGAATGGAGGATATCCCAGAAGAAGACCGGTCCGGCAATCTCCTGGTCGTTCTTCAGCAGTTCGGCATAGTCCTCCGGTGTGGCGCGCCCGCCGGCGCGCAGGTAGGCCTGCACGCCCAGGTTGATGAACGGCGTCAACCGCCGCGCATCCACCCGCCCGCGCGTCTCCTCGACCTCGCCGGCCGGTTCCAGTTGCAACGCCAGCACATCTTCCGGCTGCTGCAGCACAAAGCGCTCAGGATGCACCCGCTTGGCAAAACTCAACTCCGCCCCGATAACCGCGCCCACCAGGCACCCCTGGATACGCGCCTCAAGCGATGGTGATGACATGGACAATACTCCTTCATGCGGATTGCGGACTGCGGAATGATTGGTCGGCATTTGCCATCTCGACGGGCACTTTTTCTCGCCATCAACGCGTCCGAATACTTCAGCCTCATCTTACGGCAGCCTTCTCCGGCAGGCAATGGATATTTTGGGTGAAATATTGTACTTTTGCGACAACATTTCGGCAAGGTCTCCGCGGAACGGTGGGCAAAATTGGAGAAACGGACTTGCGCAGCCTTCGCCTAGCCGGCCACCGGCAGGGTGAACGAAAATGTGCTCCCCTTCCCCACTTCGCTCTCCACCCGGATCGTTCCGCCCACCTTCGGCTTCCCTGCTTCGGCGGGTAAGCCGTGGGCTTCGACCAGCTTGCCGGTGATGTAGAGGCCCAGGCCGATGCCTTCCGCCCGGTGTGCGCCTTTTCCCCGGTAGAAGCGTTCGAAGAGGTGCGGCAAATCCTCGGGCGGAATGCCCGGTCCCTGGTCGGTGACCGAGATGACGACCTCGTTATCACGGTGACATGCCTGCAGCACGATTGGTGCCCCGGCCTGCGAATACTTCAAGGCATTGGTCAACAGGTTGAGGATGATGCGCTCCAGCCGGGTGCTGTCGGCGTACACCGGGGGCAAGTCGGGTGGAATATCCAGTGTCACGCGTTGAATATCCAGCACCGTCTGCCAGCGTGTCAGCAAGTCCGCCAGGTAGGGGCCAAGCAGGAGTGGTGCGCGGGTGAGGGTAAGGCTCCCCCCGGCGAACCGCGTGGCATCCACCAGGTCCTGGATCATGGCGTTCATCTGCTGTGTGCTGCTCATGATCGCCATGAGGCTCTGCCGCACCGTCTCATCGGACACCTCTGCCTCCACCAGCACCGACTCCAGCAGCTCCGCATATCCCCGAATGACGGTCAAGGGGACGCGCAAATCATGGGAGACGATATGCAGGAAATCCTCTTGCTCCGCGGCCCGGTGCTCCAACTCACGCGCCAGTTGTTGCTGTCGCTCGATGGCTTGCCGCAACCGGCAAAACAGGTAGGCCACCAGCAGAAACGTCAGGAACGCGACCAGCATATTCAGGATGGCGATCACTTGCTCACGATACGGAATGAAGAGATAATTCGATACATAGAGCGCGATGGCACTGACCGCTGATGCCAGGACACCCGCCCAGAGCCCGACGTACCAGGTAACAAAGAGGATGGGGATCAGGTAGAGAATCGAGAGCAGCAGGTCCCGTCCGGTGTAATAATCCAGCAGGCCAACAAAGGCGATGGCCAGCAGCGCTATGAAAAGCATGAGATATTTCGATTGTACCGCACGAGACATGTTCATGCCGCAGGGATACCGCCTGTTCCGGCTGATCAAGCTAGCGTAGCACATTTGCGGGCGGGGTTGCTGCCTGCCTTCCATACAAGAATCTTCCTTGGTCACGGAGTCTAGATTCGGATGGGTAGAGACTCTTGTGTGGAAGGTAGGCGGCAGCCCCGCCTGAGTATAGCAGGAAACACCACCTGCAATCCCGAATAGCATGACCTACGATGTTAATACCCGGTTTCCTCATCAGTTTGCTCACCTTTCCCGGCGTCATCGTGCATGAGCTGGCGCATCTGCTCTGTTGCCGCTGGTGCCGGGTGCCGGTGCATAAGGTATGTTATTTCCGGCTGGGCAATCCGTCGGGGTATGTGCTGCATGAGGTGCCGGACAGCCCGTTGCAGAGCCTGTTCATTTGCCTCGGGCCGTTTTTCATCAACACGCTGCTCGGGCTGGTCATTGGTTTCCCGGCGTCGCGGGCCATCTTCTCAATGCCGCACGTCCCGTCGGCGGATTTTTGGCTGCTCTGGCTGGGTGTCTCCATTGCCATGCACGCCTTCCCCAGCACCGGCGATGCGCGCAGCCTGTGGGCACAGGTCACCCGGCGCGGCATCTCCTTCCTCTGGCGCTTGCTCTTCGCGCCGATTATCCTCATCATCTACCTTGGCGCACTGGGCTCGATCCTCTGGCTCGATCTGTTCTATGGCGTCGGCGTGGCGCTGTTGCTGCCCAAGCTCCTCATGGGGCATTAATCCGGCTGATTGGCGTGCGCTGCTCGGTGCCCTCCCACCCCTGGGATTCTCCCCCTTTACCCAATGTCTTGCACACAAGACAATTTACCCATCCTCCTAATAAAAACCTCTGTATAGTATATTGACACTGGCGATAATACTGCTAGAATAAAATATCAGGCGTATTACACACGAGTGACCCCTGTCTCTGCATCACCGACAGGGTTCTCCGGCCAACCCGACGATGCACCGCGGTTTGGCGCTTCAGCATATGTAATCCGGCTCCGTGTTTCAGGGTAAGGCCGGCGTTCGACAAACCTCATCAGTAGCATTCATGATTTTTTAGAAAGAATCTTTTGCTCTAGTTAATAGATAATCGGTTATATAGTGCCACTTTCGCACTGAGTTACCTGCATCCGTCTGCCACCGGGGTGATGGGTGTATTGCATCGGTCAGCATGACCGAGCATCCGCGGTGGACTCCCGCGGTGATCTTTCTTCAGGATCGTGCGCGTTCCGCATTATTCACCATGAATAATGCCCGGATATCCCGTACATGGCGTGTTTTGGCCCAACACGGGATAGCGGTCTCCTTGCAGAAGCAGTCTTCACCTGATCCATCGTCGGATGATGCCCGTTTCGCAGCCTGCTTCTCTGGCGGCAGCCGCACCGAGTCTGCGCTGCCCGACATTCCAATCAGTTTATCTTTTCACGGGAGGTTCATTATGCGAACACTACGGATGTGTAGCCTGTGGAGATTGTCGCTCTTCACCCTGCTGGCGCTGTGCGCCATGCTCGGAGCCGTAGCGAAAGACATCAATCTCCTCGGTTACACCGCGGGAGGAACGCTGCCTGCGGCGTATCCCAGCCCGGCAAATCTGCAGCAGGACGTGCGCGCCCAACTGCAGGCGGCCATCGATGATGCCGCCAGCGACGGAGGCGGCACCATCACCATTCCCGGTGACTACAACTGCTGGTACATCGGGAAACCGGTCTTCATCGACAAGCCAAACATCACCATCGCCGGCGACGGCGCCCCGAGCTTTCAGAGTTCCGCCACCATGCTGAGCTCGATGGGCGTCGACGGCGGGCACGCCAGCGTGCCGCTCTTCGTGGTCGGCACGCCACGCCAGACCAGCGGGCTGGAGATCACCCCCAGCCACCGCACAGATCTCTATGGCACGCTGGACACGTCCATTCCTGCCAATACCTACTTCGGGCTGAAAACGAAGGGGCGCAACAAGGCCAACACCGCCGATGTTTATGCCCATGGCTACTTCAGCAACTGCGGCGCTTCTGTCGGGCCGCGCAACAGCTACAACCGGAACAACGTCGTCATGGGCTGGCTGTGCCCGGTGGAACCGGTCTACCAGTATGACATCAACAATGGACAGTACGATTGGAGCGCCATCGTTCCCTATCCGCAGAATTACCAGCTCACCTTCGACATTGCCATCAAGCAGAATACCGCCGGCACGCTCACCGGCACCATCTGCGGTGACGGCATGGCCAATGACATGACCCACCCGCAGACCTACTGGATGCTGGGCACCTTCCCCGGCGATGCCGATCCGAATACGGTGAAATTCAAATTCAAGACCGGCAATCCGGATACCGGCGTCTACACCATCCGCACGCTGACGCTGGGCACCATCACCGATACCAATGTGCACCGCATCACCGTGCAACTCGACATGGGCGGCACGACCGGACCCGGCCAGCCGGTCAATCCGCAGGCCGCTGCCTGGCTGGATGGCGTGCAGACCAGCACCCTCACCCTCCCGGCCATCGGCTCCTGGCAGGCGGTGCCGAACTACAATCAGAACGTCCCCGGCACCTACCACGATGGACAGGGCAATCCGGTGCAGTACCTGTTCAACATCACCAACCCGGAAAACCAGCTCTGGCGTTATGAACAGGGCGCTTTCCAACTCGGCAGCCTGCACGCCGGCATGCTCGGTGACCCGGCCGCCACCCCCGGCGTCACCACGCAGCAGCACGTCGACTGGACCTACTGCGGCTTCATGATGACCTCGGCGCTCCGCTACACCTGGGCGCCCACCCTCACCCGCCTCGACAACGGGCAATCATGGCCGCAGAATAATTGGGACGGCTGGCGCTACTTCACCTACTGGTTGCCGCAGATGGAGTGCTACCTGCAGCTCACCGACAACCCGCAAGGCACCGATTGCGACAACATCGGCACCGTCTGCTCGATCTATAATAATTGCGGCGCCAACCAGGGCTTCGGCTACTGGGTGCCGGAACGTGGCCCCTACCTGGCCGGCGACGGCAAGTATGGCGTGAATAACCTCACCATCCAGGACGTGCTGCTCAAAGCGCACCTGGCTATGGGCGAAGTACGCTCCTTGCTGTTGAGCGGCGTGGTCCTCTGGGGTGGCGGCGCGTATGATATTGATGACTACAACTGCGGCGTCATCAACAACGGCGTCCTGCCCACCATCACCGATTACGGCCTCTGCCTCAGTGGCACCGGCGGGCCGTTCGCCCACCTCTATCTCGCGAATAAGAATATCAACTCAAACGAGAATTATTTCGGCTCGACGACCTTCGCCCCGTTCCGCCTGGTCGGCTGCCAGGGCACTTTCAAGTATTCCTTCGGGAATATCGGCGGCGACCGGTGCGATTATTACTGGAAATCCTACGCCGGCATCGAAGGCGGCTCCTTGACCATCGACAACCCGGCGCTGGACAACGAATGGTCGGTGTTCCCGAACAAAGCGGTGATCTACCATGAGTTCAGTCCGCTGGTGAACGGCGTCACGCGCGAGACGAACACGCTTAATCTCCTCGACGTATTCGCCTCCATGTCCGATGCGACCAAACCGGTGGTGGAACTGGCCAATGTCGGGCAGGGTACGCTGAATTACCAGCGCAACGGCGCCTGGCCCGTCAATGAACCGTTCTATAACATGGTGGCCGTGACTAACAGTAACCCCAATGCCTATGGCGCCGTCAACGTGACCGTGCCGACCATCGGCAAATGGATCGGCCAGGGACTGCAGTGCGGCTACCCGTATAGCGGTGGCACCGTCGTCTACAATGAGGACGATGGCCAGTACTATCGTGGCCGTGCTATTTGCCATCCGGGCGACATCTATACCACCTGCACACAAAACGGCACCTTCTATCGGGTGCATGAGGATAACCGCCCCTTAGCCGGCGAGCCGTGGAAGACGTACTGGAAACGTGCCAACTTCTGGGCGCTCAGCACCAGCTACGCGGTCAACGATCTCTGCGTCTACGTCACCAACGGCTTGAGTACGATCTACCAGTGCACCCAGGCGCATACGTCCGCATACAGCAACATGCCCGGCACCACGGTGGGCCAGAGCTACTGGACCACGCTCTTTGCCCCGTGGAATAGCTCGACCAACTATTCGGTCGGCAACATGGTGACCTTCACCTACATGCCGTGGGGCTACGGCGCCGGCGCATACTACATGTGCCTGTTCAAGTGCATCCAGGCCAATACCAACCAGTCGCCGAATATCGACGGCACCAGCAATGCCTACTGGCAGTCGCTGCAGTGGGACTATAGCACGGCTTACACGGCCGGCGGTTATGTCGCCTGCGACAGTGCGATCTACCAGTGCCTGCAGACCCATACCTCGGGCGCCTACACCTACACCATTCCGGTGACCCATGAGCCCACCCGCCCGCGTCCATGGGATCTCATCCCCGCCGGCAACATCACATGGATCAACTATACCGGCACCGGCAGCAACAAGATCATCAGCACCCACATGGAACTGAGCAAGCTGCCGCCCACCTCCGGCCAGTGGAACGCCAATGAGCCGGTGATTTATCACCCGGCGCCGTTGACCGTCAATGCGCCCTCCGAGTATCGCAACCCGTTGGGTGGCGCTCCCGGCACCTGGCGCGCCGACAACACCTTGGGGACATTTGTCACCCCGTAAGGGAAGGAGAGAAGGACCATGTTGAGACATTCTTTACCCACCAGTTGGCACCTGGTTCTCCTCGCGATGCTGATGGCCTTCGCCTTCACCCGCGGGTCAGCCCAGACAATGCTGACACAGACCCAGGCTTCGCTGGATCTCAGCCAGGCCTACCAATACTATAATACCCAGGGACAACTGATCACCCTGGCGGCGGTGTCGCCTAACGGCATCAGCACGCCGACGCAGATTACCCAGAAGTTCCTGGGCTGTTTCCGTTACTTCGCGGAGCGTGGGATCAACGGGGCTGTCCGCATCCCGGCGGGCACCTGGCAGGTGAACCAGACGCTCTACACTTCCCAATACAACGCCAGTATCTGGCCCAATTACTATTGTGTCGCCCTGCATGGCGCCGGTCAGGCGAATACCATCCTGCAGGCGGCCCCCGGCTACGAAGATATGCCGGTCGTACAGATGAATGAGGTCATCCAGCAACAGAACAACGACCTCAATGCGTTTCACCGCCCGCAGGTCACCGGGGTGAGCATCCTGGACGGCACGGTGACCGGCACCCGCTATGGCTACCGCACGCTGTCCGTGCCCGGCACGCTCGGGGCGCACACGGGCCGCGGCCTCTGGGATGCCACCGTGACCTACAATCTCGGTGATATTGTGTTCTACAACAATAACACCTATCTCAGCACCACGGCCAACAACCTGGGCAACACCCCCGGCAGCGGCGGCGCCTGGGCCTCCCCGGCCACCTGGACCGCCGGCACGAGTTATGCCGTGGGCGATGTGGTGACGCTCAACGGACTGTCGTACATCTGCACGACGGCGCATACCACCGTCCCGTCGGTAGCGACGCTCGAGGCGACATCGGCCTCCCGCAGCGGCAACACGGTGACCATTACCACCAATAACGCACACGGCCTGTCCGCCGGCGCGCTGGCGCAAGTCAACGTATACGGTGTGCCATCGACGCATCGGGACTTCAACATGCGCGACGGGTACACCTACCTGCAGATTCAGAGCATCCCCAGCGCCAATCAACTCACCTATAACCTGCCCGGGCAGGATACCAGCAGCGGCACCATTGATCCCGGCACCACCTCGGTGCGGATCACGGCGGCCACCCAGCCGAATATCGGGGTCGCCTGGCATTCCTACTGGCGCCAATTGCACGTCTATGCCAGCGGCTACATCGAGCACTCGCCACTCGGCGTTGGCCCCCTGGACCCGGCCACGAATAAAACGCAGGCCACCTACTGGAAGAATACACCGCAATGGACGCTGGACTGCTGCGTGGTGAACAACACCGCCGGCCAGTTGAACGGCACAATCTGCGGCGTGCTGAGCGCACAGCTCAACAGTTCCATGCAGAACAGCATCTGGTGTCTGCGGGCGGACGGCAGCAACCTGTATTTCAGCTTCACCCAGCCGCCGGCTCTCCCGCAGTTCACGGGCCAGGGTAGCATCGGCCTCACCCTCGGTGCGGCCCCCGGACCTGGCGTACATCGCCTGTCATTGCAGGTGGACTTTACCAACCAGCAACTCACCTTCTGGGTCGACGGGATACAGCGCGCGATCAACGGCAGCGCGTATTACACCCTGCCCGCGGGAGCCTCATTCATGCCCTTCAACGTCGGTGGATTGTATCTCGGCTGCGATACCAGCGCCTATGCGTCCAGCTACCAGGCAGACTGGACCTTCGCCGGCTTGAAGATGTCCAACACCCCGCGCTATGCGGTCGGCGCCATCGGCTCCACCCAGCAGTGGCAAGGGGGGGGCACACCGACGGATAACCAGCGCTACTTCACCAACGATACCAACACCATCGCCTACCTGCCGCTGGATGACGCCCCGCCGGCGGACAGCGACTATCTCAACCCGGCCTGGATCCTGACGAAGATCCAGAGCGGGCAGGCGTCCACGCCCACCGGCTATACCCCGGCACTCGGGTATGGGCAGTGGATGCAGGATGTCTTCGAACCCGGCAGCCAGGGCCCGGTGGTCAGCGACCTGACCATCCAGAAACCGCATAGTTGCTACAGTTCGCCGATGTTCATCTACAACTCCTACGCGCCGATGATTCGCAACTGCACCTTCGATGGCGGCTTCGCCGGCATGAGCGTGCTGCCCAACCACCAGGCGAACTTCTACGTCCTGCAACTGTACGGCATCACGTTCAAAAACAACGCCTACACCGGGTTCCAGGGGGACGGCGGCGCCGGCTTGATGGTCACCGCGGACGGCGTCACCTTCACCAACTATGGCATGCGCGCGCTCACGCTGGTCGGCGGCAACTACGACTGGCGCAACCTCACCGTCGGAGCCGCTGCGCAGAACTCCGATTACATCTTCAAAACCTTCCCCTCGGATGGCAATGGCTGCATCTTCGCCAATGTCAACATCACCGCCAACAGCGCGCAATGGCCGAGTAAGGGGGTGTTCTACCAGGAGCAGTGCAACGGCGGCAGCAAGCTGCGCATCGACAACTGCACCGCCACCAACCTGCCGCCCAACATCCACTTTGTCTATCTGCCCGGCAGCAGCGGTGGGGCCAGCGATCTGGCGATTACTAACCCGAGCTTCACCGTCTACGGCGGGGGCAAGCTGGCCTCCTTCGTGCATGCCTTCACCATGCGCTACACGGGACGCATCGCCGGTTGCACCAACGCGCTGAATCAATCTGTCAACACCTGGCTGGATTCCAGCGGCGTGATCCCCTGGAATGACGTCTACAACTGGGGCTATACCATCGACGACCTGGTCACGCACAACGATACCAGCGGGAACCCGCAGATCCTCCGCTGCATTCGCGCCCATGGCGTCTACGAAGCGCCGATGTATTGGAAAGATGGCGTCGATGCGCATGAGCCGTATGTGGGCGCCGACTGGCAGAACTACTGGGAAGTGCACAACTGGTGCAACATCAAGTTCATCCATCCGGACTTCACCGCACTGCCCACCACCGGCACGTGGGTGCAGGGCAGCCACATCCTGCAGATTCCGACCAATCCGAACGGCACCACCGAGTATGTCTGCGTGCGCTCCGGCAACGCGGCGGATGCGGATGTGAACAAGCGGCCCACCTGGGCGCCGATTGCCACCACCCCGCCCACCGTGACCCTCACCGGGCCGGCCGGCGGCAGCTATCCGGCGAACCAGACGCTCACCCTCACCGCGACGGCCAGTGCGACCACCGGCACGGTGAGCAAAGTGGACTTCTACCAGAACGGCACCTGGCTGGCCACCGGCACGCCGGTGAACGGGGTGTATACCGCCACCTGGAGCAATGTGCCGAACGGCAGCTACAGCCTCACCGCGAAAGCCTACGACAGCCACGCCGCCTGGACGATCTCCAACGCGGTCAACGTGGTGGTGGGCATTCCCAGCACCGGCATGCTGCTCTGGCTGCAGGCGGATGCGCTGGGCCTGAACAACAACGATCCGGTGAATACCTGGACGGACAGCAGCGGCAATGGCCGCAACGCGATTTCCATCGGCGGCGCCGCCCCGGTCTATACCACGAACGTCTTCAATGGCAAACCGGTGGTGCGCTTCAGCGGCAACAGCCACTTGCAAGTGCCCTCCCTGCCATTAGGCCCGTTCACTATCGTCACTGTATTCAAAGCCAACGGCACCAGCCCGGAGATGATCTACGAGCACAGTGCCAATACCGTGGCGAACGATGGCTGCTTCCTCTACACCAGCACCGACAGCACCATCTCGGTGCGGCGCGGCACGCAGACCGGAAAAGATATCGTCTGCTCAAGTGCCTCCACCTGGGCCGCCAATCACACCGCCCCCATGCTGGCGGTCAATACCTTTGACGGCACCGACGCCGGCTACCAACTGGCCATCAACGGCAGCACACAGCCGATGAACCAGACCTACACCGGCAACATCAACACGACCAATGTGGTCACCACCACTTTCAATATCGGCGCGCGGGTGCAGGGGCTGTATCTCCACGGCGATATCGCCGAGGTCATCGTCTACGACCATGTGCTGAACAGCACCGATATGACGCAACTGCAGAATGCGCTGAACAGCAAGTATGCGCTGGATGTGGCCCCCACGGTGAGCCTCACCAGTCCGGCGAACAATGCCAGCTACACTGCCCCGGCGACTATCCCGCTGGCGGCCACGGCTTCGGACAGCGACGGCACTATCAGCAAGGTCGAATTCTATAACGGCGCCACGCTGGTCGGCACCGCCTCCACCAGCCCGTACAGCTATACCTGGACCAATGTGGCGGCAGGCAACTACACGCTGACCGCGCTGGCCTATGACAACCTGGGCTTCACCACCGTCTCCGGCTCGGTGAACGTCACCGTCTCCACCTTGCCAATGACCGGGATGCTGCTCTGGCTCAAAGCCGATGCGCTGGCGCTGAACAACGGCGACCCGGTGAACACCTGGACGGACAGCAGCGGCAATGGCCGCAATGCGGTGCTCGTCAGCAATTACGGCCAGGTAGCCCCCGTCTACACCACCAATGTGTTCAACGGCCGACCGGTAGTGCGCTTCAATGGCAACAGCCTGCTGCAGGTGCCTTCGCTGCCTATGGGGCCATTCAGCATCATCACCGTCTTCAAGGCCACCGGCAGCACCACGGAGATGGTCTATGAGCACAGCGACAATTCCATCGGCAACGATGGCGGCTTCCTCTACACCAGCACCAACAGCACCATCTCGGTGAAACGCGGCACGCAAACCGGCAAAGACATGATTGGGCCGGGCGCGAACACCTGGGCGGCAAATATCACCGCTCCCATGCTGGCGCTGAACACGTTCGATGGGACGGATGCCGGCTTCAAGCTCTATCTGAACAACAGCCTGCAACCGCTCAATCAGACCTACACCGGCAACATCAATTCGCAGAACGTGGTGACCGCGCATTTCAACATCGGCGAACGCGCTTCGTACGGCAACTGTGCCCTGCATGGCGACATCGCCGAGATTATCGTCTACGACCACGTGCTGAACAGCACCGACCTGAGCACGATCAACACCTCGCTGTTCAGCAAATATGCGCTGGACACCCCGCCGACGGTGACGTTGACCGCCCCCACTGGCGGCACGGTCTTCACCGCCCCGGCGAATATTACCCTGACCGCCACTGCTTCCGACAGCGATGGCACGGTGAGCAAGGTGGAGTTCTACAACGGCTATACGCTGCTCGGAACGGCCAGCAGCAGTCCGTACAGCTACGCCTGGAACAGCGTGCCCGCCGGCAGCTACACGCTGACCGCGCTGGCCTATGACAACCTGGGCTTCACTACGGTCTCGAGCGCGGCAGCCATCACCGTGGATGCCCCGCCAACGGTGAGCCTCACCGCCCCGGCAGCCAACACCAACTACATCGCCCCGGCCAGCATCGCCATCACCGCCAACGCCTCGGATAGCGATGGGACGATCAGCAAGGTGGAGTTCTACCAGGGGAGCACGCTGCTCGGGACCGACAGTACCAGCCCGTATGCCTACACCTGGACCAGTGTGGCCATGGGCACCTACAGCCTGACCGCGAAAGCGTATGACAATAACAACGTCGCCACCACCTCCAGCGCGGTGAACATCATCGTCTGGGGCACCAGCGACATCGGCTCCGTCGGGGTGGCCGGCTCAGCCAGTTATTCCGGCTCCACCTTCACGGTGAGCGGCGCCGGCGCCGGCATCACCAGCACGGCGGATGCCTTCCGCTTCGTCTATCGCCAGTTCAGCGGCAACACCACCATCATCGCCCGCGTGGCCACGGAAGCCAGCGGCACCTCGACGGAACGGGCGGGGGTGATGATGCGGCAGAACCTCAACGCCAATAGCATTGAGGCGTCGACGCTGCATACGCCGACCTCCAGTTACTACGTCTACTTCCAGCGGCGCACCAGCGCCGGCGGCAGCACCTCCTCCTCCAGCGCGACCGGCGCCGCCGCCCCGTACTGGGTGAAGCTGGTGCGCAGCACCAACACGCTCTCCGCCTACCTGTCCGCCAACGGCAGCAGTTGGACCCAGGTGGGTTCGGGCACGACCGTCACCATGACCGACCCCATCTACGTCGGCCTGGCGGTGACCAGCGGCAGCACCAGCGCCGCCAAAACGGTCACCTTTGACAATGTGAGCATCACGCAACCGTAACCTGGAGTGCAAACCTCCTGGTGAGCAAAGGCGGGGCTGCCGCCGGCCTTCCGAACAGGAATCGCGACCCATCCGAAGCTGGATTTCGGTACCAGTTGAGATTCTTGTTTGGAAGGAAGGCGGCAGCCCCGCCCGCGTTTATCCCATGCGGGCCGGGCCGCTCGTTGCGCGGGGGATGAGTTCGACAGGTAATACCACTTGCTCGCTCGCCACCTCGCCTTGCTCGGCCTGGGCGATAACGCGCCGCACAGCCAGGCGGCCAATCTCTTCCAGCGGCAGGCGTACTGTGGTCAACCGGTTCGCCATCTTAGGCCCCGACATTGGATCGGTATCGTCGCAGCCGATGACACTGATATCCTCCGGTACGCGGAAGCCGGCGGTCTCGAACAGGCAGCAGGCATTGATCGCCGTGGCATCGTTGATGCCGACAACGGCGGTAACCTCCGGATGCTCCAGCACATAGGCGACGAGCGGATGGCGGCGTGCCTGTTCCGGGGTGGTGGCATGTTCGGTCAGATAGGCTGTGATCAGATGCGGGTTGGTGATGAGATCGTACAGCGGGAACGGATGCAGATACGGCCGCGCATCCAACCTCATCTCCCGATAGGCAGCCGCCATCCCGGCAAGGCGTTCGTCGGTTGGGGAGCGCTCTGCGGTATAGGTGAAATGCAGGACGTGGCGATGACCCAGTGCGAGCAGGTGCCGTCCGGTTTGATAGCCGACCTGAAAATAATCCGGGATCACGGCAATAATCTCGGTGGGTTCATACGAAAATAAGCAGACCAGCGGCATGCCGCCGATCGTATTGTCTTGAATAAACGCCTGCAGCAGTGGATTGATATACTGGGGGGGAAGGTTGGTGATAATGATGCCGTCGACATCCGCGCGCGCCAGCACCGGGGGGAAGCGCAACGCAAGCTGGGTATCGGCTCCGTCTTTGAGATATGTGGTCACCAGCGCATATCCACGCGCGTAGGCCTCCTGCCAGATGCCGGAAAAGACACGCGCATCATATCGCGACAGGCAGCTATCCGGCGCCATCAACACGGCGATGACATAATGGGCGGGCACTTTACCATACTGGCGGAGCACCAGCCGGCGGGCGCTCTCCTGGGCGGCGGCATTATAGCCCATCTCGCGCGCGACTTGCTGCACGCGCACCCGCGTTTCCTCGCGCACCGTCGGATCGTCCAGCAACGCGCGCGAGACGGTGGAGCGTGATAGGCCACAGCGATGGGCAATATCCTGGTGCGTGATAGATTTGCTGATCAACCGGCGATTCTTGGGCATGTTGCTGACCGTCCTCCGTCTTACTCCCGCCATCGGTGCAATTGTTGATTCGCTGATTCGCTGAGAAATCCTCCACTCCTCCTATTGACGCTACCGCTCTCTTTGATATAATAGTTTATATACTGAAATTTCACACGTGTGAAGAATTACCACCGCTAAGCTACAGTTATATCAGTGACGCGTATGAACAGGCGTCATTACCCGAGAGGATGCACGGTATCCAGTTGGCGGATGCAGTCGCTTATCCTACCTGCCCGCCCAGGGGTCGGTGTATGAGAGCCGACACCCCTACTGTGATCAAAACGATTGTCAGATCACCGACCTATCAATCTCTCGTAGCCTTGCATTGCACCCAACCTGCGATACTCCTGCTGTTGCGGGGGTACTGCACTGCCAGCTCGAGCCGGCGTAAACCGCTGGCGCCGGGCGACTCCGAGATCCGAAAGGAGATCATTATGCTTCATCGTCCCTTGGGCTTGCTCAGCCGGTACGGCTGGTGCTTGCTCGCCTTCCTCTTTATCGCGTCCTGGGCACACGCCTTAGACGTCGATGTGTCCACGGCCCCGTACAACGTCGATCCGGCGGTGATGACTCCCGACCAGATCACCACGGGGCTGCAACAGGCCCTGGATGATGTCGGCGCCGTCGGCGGCACGGTGACCATCCCGCCGAACCTGTCCACCTACCAACTCTCAGGGCCATTGTACCTGTGGAGTGTCAATAACCCCGTTACGGTGAAGGGGGGCGGGTATGGCACTAACATCTGCGCGCGACCGCAGATCGGCCCCACGATCCCGTTCATCCTGGGCATGAAAAAGGATTACGGGATGACCGCCGCCCTCTATCCGGCGCTCACCGGCGTTTATGACAGTTCGGTGACCACTCCCAAGTACGGCCTGTGCACCTATGATGCCGCCAGCGGCGTCCGTGCCTCCGGCTACTTCCCCGTCTCCTCGCTGGCCTACGGCTCCAACAAGGAGCGCACCATCGCCGGCACGTATTATCCGACCGGCTGCGCGCTGCCCTCGCACCTCTACCTGGAGACCGCGTGGACGCTGGACCTGTGCGTGCGCAATGACGACGCGACACCGATGGTCGGTACCATCTGCGGCGCCGGCGCCGGCGGGCCAAACGGCAACATCACCGACCCGCGCACCATCTGGACCGTCGAGACGGACGGCACCACCACCTGGTTCAAGTTCAAGACCCAGGGCAAAACCGACCCCACCAATCTCACCACCGAATCACTGACTATCGCCACCAGCCCGCTCACCCAGGGCGTGCATCGCATCTCCGTGCAGCTCGATTTCGTCGCCGGCACCTGCCGCGCCTGGTACAGCAAGGACAATCCGTCCCTCAGCCTGTGCCCCACCGGTCAGCTCAACCTGGCCGCGGATTCCCGCCGCTTTATGAATCTGGAATACGGGTCCTTCCGCCTCGGGAAGATGGCCGCCTCCTGCTACGACGGCGCGCCCGCCAAAGGCGACAGCTCGCCGGCCAAGTGGACCTTCTGTGGCCTGCGCATGAACTGGGATGCCGTCTACAACCCGGCCAGCTCGCCGCAAACGCTGGTGAGCAACGGCACGCTCAATGACAACGTGCGTTACTTTGATGCGGACAACGGTGCCGGCTCGCGGGATAAAACCCTGACCCGGCTGCTGTTGGACACCCAACCGAGCGCCGGCGCACATAAAATGGTCGTGGCCTATCAGGATGGCCGCAACATGCGGAACAACGACGGGTATACCTCGACCGGCTTCTGGCTGCCCAACCGCGCCCTGCAGCCGATGACCGGCAAGATCACCCTCGCCGATATCTACATGGCCATCACCGGGTATTATGATGGCGCGAATTTTGCTATCGCCGAGGCCAGCAGCGCCGAGTTGCACAACGTCAACGGCGCCTCCTGGCCGCTGCACGGCATCACCACCTTCGATTGCCCCATCGCCCGGGCGCTCACGGTCATCACCGCCAATATCGCCTCCAATGATACCGCGCTCTTCGCCCAGTCCACTCAACTCAACGTGCGCGCCTCCGGGATGGGGGCCTGTGGGTCGATCTTCCGCCTGGTGGGGTGCTGGGGTGAATGCAATAGCATTATGTGGGGAGAAAGCCAGAGCCTGGAGCGGGCCGCCTGCATCTATGCTGGGCCGGCGTCGATGCCGATGAACGGCCCGTTGAAGATGTATGGATTCTGCAACGATAACGAGGGCGGGACGCCGACACTCTTCAAGTTCTTCTATCTGGAACCCTCGCTGGCGGCCGGGCCGGGCGGCAATGTCTTCGAGATTTACGCTTATGCCAATGGCGGGCAGGTCGATCCGAACGGCTCGTTCCTGGAGCTGGCGGATCCGCCGCTGGTGGGCGGGGGCGTACCCAAGGCCTTCGTCACCGTTAACATCGCCGCAATCAATGCCGCGATGAACTGTTTTGCCAAGGTGCACAGTTCCAACTGGTATGGCTCGCTCTATGACTGCAGCCGCAACTGGCCGCTGAGCTGGGGCTACCTCAACGTCGATAACGGCATCACCTGCCACATGAAGACCTTCAGCCAGGATGCCAACAGCATCCCGAGCAATGCGAACTGGCACTGGTATGCGGGCTGCGACGTGGTGCAGTGCCCCACCCCCGCCGCGCAAGCGGGCGCGGTGACGGAGTATCGCTGCACCGGCTCCGGCGTGGGTCCGGCGGCAACCTGGACCACCGATACGCTGCAATAGGGACCGTCGCGGACGGCCTGTGTGGAAAGGAGAGAACAAATGAAACACTTGTTGATCCCCGCGACGGGACCATCGATACTCATACTGCTGGTCGCGCTACTGCTGTGCGCGAATGCGCCGACGGTGGCCCAGAGCATGCGGTTTGATATCAGTGTGGCGGATGCCCGCTTCCCGCATACCGCGGTGGCGAATACGAATACGCTGGCCAACGCGCAAAACACGCGCCTGGCCATCCAGGAACGATTTGATTATGTTCGGGATAATTACGCCCGCAACAACACCGGCACGCAGATCGTCATCCCGGCCGGTGACTGGTACATCGATCAACCGATTTCGATGAGCGCTGTCAATTCCACGCTCACCGGGGTCACGGATGCGGCGGGCAATCCGCTGACCACGCTGCACCCCTACCAGGGCTATCGTGGGATGCCGCTGATCCTGATGGCCATGCGCAATATCGAGAACGGTCTCTGCAACGAGCCGTACAATCCCATCTCCGTGTCAAACCGCGAGTCGCTTTCCGGGGTGTTGGACGGCACCATCGGCACGCGCTACGGCCTGCGCACGCTGGGCCAGACGCCGGCTCCCGGTGAAATCCGCAACGGCCAGACAGTGCCGGAAGCGCGCGGGTCCTACACGGCGAGCAATCCGCCGAGTTGGGCGTCCGGCACCAATTATACCGTCGGCACCTGCGTGCTTGATAACGGTGGTTCGTACTATTGTTATATCGCGCACCTGTCGGACGCGACCAACCGGCCCTTCTACGGGGCGAACTGGCAGAATTACTGGGTGAAGTACACGCTCTTCAACGGGTACTTCAATTCCGATGGGCTGGCGCATGGCGGGGTGGACGCCAACAACCTCCCCTCCTATTGGAATGGCCTGGATCGATTCACGCTGGAGTTCGGCTTCAAGTGGAATAAATCGCAAGCCACCGGCGGCGTTCCGCGCTGCCTCCTCGGCTACGGGCGCTCGGTCTATGTGGGGGGCGTCTGGACGCTCGTCAAGGATGAATATGATCGCCTCAGATTCGGGCTTGCGCTGGACAACAGCCAGGGGGCAAGCCTGAACATCTTACAACCGTTCGGCGGTGTCACCGGGATGTATCGCTTGACGGTCCAGGTCGATTGCGTGAATGGAACTCTGACCTCCTGGTTGACCACACCGGATGGGGTGGTGCATACGACGGCAACGACATTCACCGCCGGGGCACATGCACGCCGGGAGGAAAAGGGCTATCTCGATATCGCCAGCGGCGACTGGGGGGTGAACCCGCACGGCACGGATCTGGACATGACCGTCTGCGGGCTACATGCCGAGAACAGCCTGCGCTATGAAAACACCTTCCAGGTGTCCGACACCACGCCGTCGGGGCAGCTCACCAAATGGAAGATCGATACGGTGAACGCCGCCACCGACACCACTAATGACACCATCTACTGGAGACTCCGTGTGGACGGCTGCGGCCTGTTCGGTACCGACCGGCGCTATGTCGAGCTCTTCCGCGATGCGGCGATGACCGACATGGTCGCACAGGGGTCCACCAATATCTACGAGAATATCCCGCTGGCGCCGGTGGGCAGCCATGGGGTGAGCGGCAGTGTGTGGATCAATGAATTTGGCCGCAATTGGGTCTCTTGCACCGGCACCATGGTCGTCAAATTCGAACGCAAAATCGGCACCGCCAATTTCGCGACGGACAATGAGCGCTACTTCCTGAATGACGCCTCGACCATCGGCTTCCTGCCGCTGGATGTCTACCCGACGGCGACCGATCCACTGAACAACATCAACCAGGTGGGAACATACGTCGCCGTGCAGCATGGTGCCGGCGCCGGCGATGCGAGCCAGCGCGGCTACGGCTATCTCACCACCAACCGCGGCACCTGCGGGATGGCCAACCAGGCGATCGATAATCTCATTCTGGACTCCGGCTACACCTGGGGCAACGGCATCGTCTTCGATAACTGCTTGAGTGCCCACGTCGAAAATGTGCAGATTCGCGGCGGCTTCGACGGCATCGGCACCAATGACCGCGGCGCACAATATTACGAATACCTGAACAACGTGACGCTGGAAGGCACCCACGCGGCGTACAACTGCACGTCGGATATTGATTTACTGGACAATATCACCATCACCCCTGGTCGCTTCGGCATTCTGGGGTATGGCAGCAGCCTCACTTTCACCAATCTGACCTTCAATAACCCGGCGAAGAACCGCGCGGAATACTACGTGAAGTCTATCACTGCTGGCTCGGACTACGCCGGCGGCATCAGCATGACCACCGTGCGCGACAACGGCGGCAGCAATGACCCGTTGCACGGCGGTTATGCCGGTAATCCGAACTATCCCTCGAAAGGGGCTTTCTCCGTTGAGCCGGCCTCCTGTCCCGGCTGGCCGGACGGCGCCGTGGACCAGGGCTCACGTTTGTGCGATATCCAGCTCGACAACCTGGGCGCAGGGACCGCCTTCGTCGATCTGTGCGGCAGTTCCGCCCGGCGTCCACTCATGCTGGTGAATAATTGCCGCTACAACGGTGCCAACCGGATCAACTTCGTCAACTACGGCGATCCCTGTTGGGTGGTCCGCGTGAACGATTGCGACCCGACCATGCTGCTCAACCAGTGGGTCACTTCTACGGTGTCCGCAGACCAGGGCTCGCTCTTGCTCACCCACGAATTGACAGGCAATGCCGCCGCAGGCAACACCGACCTGAATGGTACCGGCAACTTCGGCGTGCAGAACCGGCCCATTGTGAAGAACATTAACGCCACCAGCGGCCCCATCGAACGCCGCTGCACCTCCACCAGCACGTCGCCCACCTGGATGACCTCGAAAATGTATTCCGCCGGGCATGCGGCGCCGACGGTGACGCTGACCATGTCGCCCTCCTGGACGAACCCGGCGACCGGGGCGGTGCTCACCTTTACTGCCACGCCGATCGATGCAGACAACGACATCGACGAGCTGGGCTTCTACCTGGATGCTGACAAAACGCCTTTTGATGTGGTGCGGCAGCGCGGTTTCCCATCCGGCTATGCCTATGCCACCACGTGGACGGTGCCGGACCAATACCAGCACACCATCACCGTGCGCGCGCTGGATGCCTATTACCAGGCGGCCATGGCCAGCATCTCCATCAATGTCCCCATCCCCATTCCCACCAGCGGCTTGCTGTGCTGGCTGAAGGCCGATGCCTTGAGCCTGAACAACAACGACCCGGTGAATACGTGGACGGACAGCAGCGTCAATAACCGCAACGCGGTTTCCATCGGCGGCACCGCCCCGGTCTTCACGACCAACGTGTTCAACGGCAAACCGGTGGTGCGCTTCAACGGCACCAACTGGCTGCAGGTAAGCGCGCTGCCGCTGGGCCCCTACACCATCGCCACCGTCTTTAAGTCGAGCGGCAACAGCCAGATGGTCTATGAGCATGGGGCCAATGCGGCCGCCTATGACGGCTGCTTCCTCTACACCAGCACCTACAGCACGGTGACGGTGCGGCGCGGTACACAGACCGGCAAAGACATCGTCCTCTCCAATGCCGGCACCTGGGCGGCCAATCTCGGTGCCCCGGTACTGACCATCGATCAGTTCGATGGCACCGATGCCGGCGAGAAGCTCTCCTTCAGCGGCAGTGCGCAGCTGCTCAACGAGAACATCGTCGGCAATATCAACAATACCACGCCCATCACCGCCGACTTCAATATCGCGGCACGGTATGGAGGCTGGCTGAACCTGCAGGGTGACATCGCCGAGATCGTCGTGTATGACCACGTGTTGAACGCGGCGGATCTCACCATGCTGCAGAACGCCATGAACAGCAAGTATGCGCTGAATACCCCGCCGATGGTATCCCTCACCAGCCCGGCGAACAACGCCAGCTACACTGCCCCGGCGACTATCCCGCTGGCGGCCACGGCCTCGGACAGCGACGGCACCATCAGCAAGGTCGAATTCTATAACGGCGCCACGCTGGTCGGCACCGCCACCAGCAGCCCGTATAGCTATACCTGGACCAATGTGGCGGCGGGCAACTACACGCTGACCGCGCTGGCCTATGACAACCTGGGCTTCACCACCGTCTCAACGCCGGTGAATGTCACCGTCTCCAGCCTGCCGATGACCGGCATGCTGCTCTGGCTGAAAGCCGACGCGCTGGCGCTGAACAACGGCGACCCGGTGAACACCTGGACGGATAGCAGCGGCAATGGCCGCAATGCGGTGCTCGTCAGCAATTACGGCCAGGTAGCCCCGGTCTACACTACCAATGTCTTCAACGGCAGGCCGGTGGTGCGCTTCAATGGCAACAGCCTGCTGCAGGTGCCGTCGCTGCCCATGGGGCCGTTCAGCATCATCACCGTCTTCAAGGCCACCGGCAGCACCACGGAGATGGTCTATGAGCACAGCGACAATTCCATCGGCAATGATGGCGGCTTCCTCTACACCAGCACCAACAGTACCATCTCAGTGAAACGCGGCACGCAGACCGGCAAAGACATGATTGGATCAGGCGCGAGCACCTGGGCGGCAAATATCACCGCTCCCATGCTGGCGATCAACACCTTCGACGGGACGGATGCCGGCTTCAAGCTGTACCTGAACAACAGTCTGCAACCGCTCAATCAGACCTACACCGGCAACATCAATTCGCAGAACGTAGTCACCGCGCACTTCAACATCGGCGAGCGCGCCGTGTACGGCAATTGTGGCTTGCACGGGGATATCGCCGAGATTATCATCTACGATCACGTATTGAACAGCACTGACCTGAACACGCTCAATACGTCGTTATTCAATAAATATGCGCTGGATACCCCGCCCACGGTGAGCCTCACCAGCCCGGCGAACAACGCCAGCTACACCGCCCCGGCGAGCATCACCTGCACCGCCACCGCCTCCGATTGCGACGGCACGGTGAGCAAGGTGGAGTTCTACAACGGCGCCACACTGGTCGGCACCGCTACCAGCAGCCCGTACAGCGCGACCTGGACCAACGTGGCGGCGGGCACATACACGATCACCGCGCTGGCCTACGACAACCAGGGCTTCACCACCGTCTCCGGCACGGCCAATATCACGGTAACGGCAGGACCGGTCATCACGGCGGCCATTGGGATGACCGGCGCGGTGCGGCTGACCTGGAGCGCCTTCACCGGCGCCACCGGCTACAAGGTGGAACGGAGCCCGAACGGATCAACCGGCTGGGTGCAGATTGCGACCACCGGTTCGGCCTCCACCGCGCTGGACAACACTGGCCTGACGGCATCGACCACCTACTACTACCGCTTGCGGGCGACCACCGGCGGCGGTGACAGTGCCTATGGCAACATCGTCAGTGCGGCTACCAGCGCCACCACGCCCCCCTCGACGCTCTTCGCGGATGCCTGTGACGGCAGCAGCCTCAACAGCGGTTGGACGACCTGGTATGGCACCTGGGGAGAGAGCGGCGGCACCATCGCGCAGACGGATACCACCACCGCGCATGATCCGGTGAAGCTGGTCCTCAGCAATGCCGGAACGCTCCCGACGGTGAGCACCATCTGTGCGAAGATGCGCATTGACAGTTGGACCGGCGGCGATGGCGCCCGCGCCGGCGTCTCGCTCTGCTCCGGCACCGGTAACGGGACGGGCTACTGCCTGCTCGTACACAACAATCTGAACACCGTCCAATTCCTCGCCGACTACATCGCCTGGGGCAACAGCTACACCTTCACCTTCACCCTGGGAAAATGGTACTGGTTCAAGCTCAAGCGGGATACGGACGGTACCCTTTATGGGAAGATCTGGGAAGACGGCACCGACGAGCCGGCCACCTGGCCCTTCTCACAGACGGGCTGGACCTACTACCCCAGCGGGTATCCGGCGCTCGTCGCCTGCAGCCCCGCCTGCGGCGGCTCCTGCGCCACGGCCTATGACGAGGTAACGGTGACCAATCCGTAGCACGACCGTTGCATGCCAGGCCGGCCCCATTTCCGCCGGCCTGGCGGTGACCAGCGGCAGCACCAGCGCGGCCAAGACGGTCACCTTCGACACTGTAAGCATCACGCAACCATAACCTGGAGCGCGAACCTCCTGGTGAGCCAATGCACGGTGCGTGCCACCCCACCCGGTGGCACGCACCGTTGTTACTCGCGCTTCCCCCCGCCCCCTTCTCTACCGCGGAATCGTCGGAATCTCTCCGGATGGCCCACACACTCATTCGGCACTCTACTCCCGCGCGATATTATGATAAAATAATATTGCAATATGAGAGGAGAGCAGGCTTGGTCACCATGCAGCAACTGGCGGCGTTGGCCGGGGTGTCGGCGATGACGGTAAGTCGCGCGTTGCGCGACGATCCGCATGTGCTGCCGGAGACGAAGGCGCTGATCCGCGCGTTGGCGGAGGAGTATGGCTATCGCCCGCGCACTACCGTCATTCGTACCAGCTTACCGACCCTCGGCTGCATCCTCCCGTTGGTGGCTGATCCGTTTTATGCTCTCGTATTGAGCAGCATCCTCAAGTTTACCTTTCGCCATGGCTATCACCTCTTCGTAAGCGAAACGGAGAATGCCCCGCAGCGGACGGGGACGGAGCTCCTGCGCATGGTGAGCCATGGTGTCAGCGGCATCCTCATCGCCAGTGGAAACCACGATCCGCTCACGCGTGCCATGCTCCTCCCGGTGCTTGGAAAAGGCGTGCCGGTGGTCGGCCTGGATATGACGGTCGCGGAGATCCCCATCGATATCGTGGCCAATCAGGAAGAGGAGATCGCCGCAACAGTGATCACCTATTTGCTGCGTCTCAACCATCGCCACATCGGATACCTTGAATGGGCCAGTCAGCCGGACAACCGGCGACGGCGAGCGATTTTTCAGGCGCTTTACCAGCGGGGGCTGGCCAATTCGCCCCACCATCAGCTTGCCAGACAACCCATCGGCAAACATCCTGCGGACATCTATCGCCTGTTCTGTTCCGGCACCACGCTGCCGACAGCGATTATCGCCTTCAGCGACGTGGTCGCCCAGCAGTTTCAGCACCTGGCGATACAGCAGGGTCTGCGCATCCCCGGCGACTTCAGCCTGATCAGCATTGCCAATGTGAACGGATCCGAATATTTTTCCCCTCCGCTGACGACAGTGGAGCAATACCCCGGGCGCCTCGGCGAACAGGCGACAGCATTACTGATACAACGAATCAACGCATGCGACGATTTCACCACTCCACGCCAACGCATCAGCATACCCATCAACCTGCAGGTGCGTAATTCGTGTGCCGCGCCGACCTGCACGGCAACCAAGCGCTTCGCGGCCCTCTGGCACGAGTGAGCGCCCATCAAGGCGCGGCGTGCGCATAAAATACACACGGGCCTTTTCCTCTTTCGTCATGTTATAACAAACATGGTATGCGAACCTGCGATTCCAGTTGTGTATCCTATACTTGAAGTATTCGATACGCATTCAGGTAACGCGAACGACAGGACGCTTGCTTCATGGCCACGTTTTCCCGAATGAGATCGGAACGGCAGCGTTCACACCGCTACTCATGCGCATATTACGGAAAGCGGATCGTGGCATTCCTCAACGGAATGATTATGGAGGCAATCGCACAATTCCAAGGTTATTTCGATTTTCGCGAAGCAAGAAAGGGGGAGTACATCATGAGATACCAGGTAAGGTATGCGCTCTGTGCGCTTGCCGCGAGCCTGTTGCTGGCGTGCTGTGTTACCAGCGCCCACGCGACCTGGCTTGACATCGATATCGGTTCGCCGACGGTGGCGGGCAGTCACACGGAAGGCACCGGCACGGTGACCGTCACCGGCGCCGGCACCGGCGATGCGTACTACGGCACGGATCAACTGCATTACACCTATCAGACGAACGCCGGCGGTGATCTGGATATCATCGCGCGCATCGCCGCCTTCAGCGGCAATGCCCATGCCCGCGCGGGCATCATGCTGCGCACGACCAACGCCGCCAACGCCACCACGGCGAACGCGGTCTTCGTCTACCAGGACGCCAGCGGGGGCAAGCACAATCTCTACGATACCGGGCGTGACCAGACCTCAAACACGTGCGTAAACTATGGCGCCACCACCAACATGGCGCTGCCGCTCTGGGTGCGCCTGGTGCGCATCGGCCAGCACTTCGCAGTCTATAAATCTCCGGACGGCATCATTTGGTCGTCGCCGGGGGCAAGCAGCGGCTGGAAATTCATCCCCAGCGGATCCATTGAAGTCGGCTTTTTCGCCGCCGGCGGCGCGGCGGGCACTACCTGCACCGCCACCTTCGACAACATCAGCATCGGCACCCCCAACCTGGGCTATTCCACCAGTTGGATCGGCAATACCTTCGGCGGCTCGTCGCTGGACGGCCATGTCTCCAATGGGGTCAGCGCCATGTGGACGGCCCCGGACGGCACCTGTTACACCAACAGTTGGTATGACGAAGGCTGGGGCGAATCGGCGAAAATCTACAAGGATGGCCAGGTGGTCAAGCCATACGTGTATGGCAATTCCGAGTGCAACGAGGGGACGGTCACCAGCGATGGTACGAAGGTGTACTGGGCAGGTGCCTCGGGCTGCAATTATCTGTCCCAATCCGATATGCAAGGCAACAACGCCTGGCCTATGCTCATGATCACCAACCTCTGGGATGCGGCGAAGAGTAGCAACGTCATCAGCGGCATGGCGACGGTGGGCAATAAACTCTATCTCGGCAACGAACGGGATAACACCATCATGGTTGCACAAACCGATCTCCCGCGGTACTACACTATGAACTGGAGTACGGTCGCCAACACCAGCACGACCATTGACACGACCGGAGTGCTGCATGCCGCACCGGCTACGCTGTACCAGACACAACGCCGCTGTGGCGATTTCCTGCCATATGTCGTGCCCAATCTCACCGCCAACTCCACCTATACTGTGCGCTGCCACTTCGCGGAATACACGGAAACGCAGACCGGACAGCGGCTGGTGGATGTCGATATCAACGGCGCGACGCCCGTCCGCAATTACGACGTGGTCGCCGCCGCCGGCGGGACGTTTAAGGCCGCGGTGCTCGACATCCCCAATGCAACGACGGATGCCTCGGGCAATCTGACCATCACCTTCAATCCGGCAAACCGACACGGGGGTGGCGGGGACGGCGTCCTCATCATCTGCGGCTTTGAAGTGCTCACCACCGGGGGCTCCCAGGTATTTGCGCTCAACTGCGCCGGCGGTCCGGTCAGTACCTTCCAGGCGGAAGCCAATGAGCTGGCCAGCCTCTCCTTCCCCTTCACCCGGCCCGGCCCCATGGTGGCGGATAGCCGCGGCGACCTGTGGATCATTCAGGAAGCCAACGATTTCCCCATCGGCACCACGGTGACCACGAAATATCCCGGCGTCATCAAGTGCTATCACACCAATGGCACCTATGCCGGCAAGCAGATCACCGATGTCGTCAACCCGGTGGCGCTGGCGTATGATGCGGTCAATGATCGCTTACTCATCGCCGATAACAGCGTCAACCAGGACATCGCGATTTACAACAATCTCGCCACCACCCCCGCCTTCCAGAGCAGTTTCGGTGTACTGGGCGGGCTCTATGCCGGGGCGAGCCCCGGGCGCATTAATGACCCGGCGAGCGGCGGGTACGCCCGCTTCTATGGCCTCACCGGCGTCGGCATCGACAGCACGGGCAATATCTACGTCTCCTCCTCTTTGCAGGGCACGGACGTGCGTAAATTCACGCCGTCCGGCACGCTGGTGTGGATGGTCAACGGCTTGCCGTTCTGCACCGTCCCCGCCATCGACCCCGCCAATGAGACCGAGGCCTATGCCACCTACTGGCATGCCACATTGAATTATGCGAACACCGCGCCCGGCAGCGAATGGTCGTATACCGGCTACACCTGGAATGCCGCCCTCTATGGCCCTCCGCAAAACCAATCCGGTTCGCAGGCCATCGTCCGCCGCGTCAACGGCGCGAAGATACTCTATACCGGCGCGCAGGGATCCTCCCCCGAGACGTTCATCTACCGCTTCAATGGCGAAATAGCCGTGCCGTGCGGCTTAATTACCGCGAACGCCGGCACCGTGTGGATCGACCTGAACGGCGACGGGCTGCAAACGTCGGACGAAGTGGTCACCGGCACCTCGCCCGGGAGTCAACAACGCTTCACCGTCGACGAACACGGTGATATCTGGGCCGTCTGCATCGGCAGCACGACCCCGCTCTTGCGCCATTTTCGCTGTAAAGGACTGAATGGCATCGGGGCGCCCATCTATACCCTGACCACCGGCGATTATGAGGATATCGCCTACCCGAGTCCGGGGCAGACCTACGGCATGTGGGGCCAGCGAGCCGCGGTGCATTATGATGCCGTCCACGACATCATGTATCTGGTCGGCCCGGCCAATACCCGCACGCAAGACGCAGATCCCTGTCTCAGCTACCTGGCACGCTACGATGCCTGGAGTACGGGCAACCGCACGGCGCGCTGGTTGATCACCCTGCCCGACCCCAGCACCGGCAGTGCCAATTTCCCGAATGAAACCTGGCTACCCTATGGCTGTGTCTTCACGTGGAATGGGTTCGATGTCGCGGACGCCAACATCTTCCTCGCCGAACTCTGGGGCCCGGTGCATGTCTTCAACGCGGACACCGGGGTGCAGACTCGCATTCTCAGCCCCGGCCCGGAAGTCGACGGCTTCTGCGCGTGGGATGATTCCGCGCAGGGCTGCACCGCCTTCACGCGCTCCAACGGCGAAACCATCATCTTCACCGAGAATAGTGGTTTTGACGCCAAATGCAATATGTACCGCCTATCGCAAGCGGCCACGCAAGGGACCACCTGTTCCGCGCCGGTCTTCTCGCCATTGACGGGAACATATGATTATGGCCAGCCGGTCACCATCGGCAGTTTAACCACCGGCGCGAGCATCCGCTATACCACCGACGGCACCACGCCGAGTGATACAGTGGGCACGGTGTACAGCGGCCCGGTGGCCCTCACCGCTTCCTGCACGCTGCAAGCCATCGCCTATAAGAGCGGCATAACAAACAGCAGCGTTACGTCCGCGGTCTATACCGTCCGGAGCCTGTGCGCGGCGCCGACCTTCTCACCGGCACCGGGCACCTTTACCAACTCCACCACGGTCACCATCTCGACGACCACCACCGGCGCAAGCATCCGTTATACCACCGACGGCACCACCCCGAGTGATACGGTGGGTACACTGTACAGTAGCCCGCTGACCCTCACCGCCACCTGCACGCTGCAAGCCATCGCGTATAAAACCGGGATGACGAACAGCACCGTGACCAGCGGGGCATACACCTGCGTCGCGCCGCTGTCCGCCACGTTCCAATACATGGATGGCTGGGTGGCTTCGCCCTATAACACCTGGTATAACGATGGCTACTTTACCAGTGCCCTGATCACCACCACTGATACGCCACTTGCCATCGGGCAGCAGGATTATGACAATCGTGGCGTATATTGGTTCTCGCTGGATCTCGGCAGCGTACAGACCGTCAGTGCAGTGAAGATCTGGAACTATTTCCGGAATGATGGATGTGAGCAAGGCCGCAGTTTCCGCCAGCTCAGTCTCTGGGTGACGAATACCGCCGCCGCGGATGGGGCGAACGGCGAAACGAACGTCAGCATCGCGAATCCCACCCCCACCGTACCGCAACAACTGTTGAACCAGAGCAACGGCTCCTCGGCGCTCACCACCATTGCCGTGCCGGGCAGCCCGTCCGGACGCTATGTGTTGCTGCGCTTCTTCGGCACCTATGGGAATCCGACCGGGGGCACCACCTATGGTGATTATGAAGGGTTCAACGGCATCGAGGTGCTGGGGCAGGTGACCGCCGCCCCGACCTTCAGCCCGGCGGCCGGCACGTATAACGGCACGCAAAACGTGACCATCACATCCGCCACCACCGGCGCATCCATCCGGTACACGACGGACGGCACTACGCCGACTTCGACCATCGGCACGCTCTACAGCACGCCGGTGGCGATCACCGCCAGCGCCACGCTGAAGGCCATCGCCTACAAGACCGGGTACGTGGATAGTCCGGTGGCATCCGGGGTCTACACCATTAACGCCCCGCTGTCTGCCAGCCTGCAATACCAGGACGGCTGGGTCGCCTCGCCGTACAACCAGTGGTACAGCGCGAACTATACCACTGCGTTAATCACCACGAACGACACGCCGTTGAGCACGGCGCAACAAACGTATGATAATCGCGGCACCTACTGGATTTCGCTGGACCTGGGCAGCGCGCAGGCCGTCAATACGGTGAAATTCTGGAATTACTATGTCGCAGGCTATGGCAGCGCAAATGCCAGTCGCAGCTACCGGCAGATTGCCATCTGGGTGACCGATATGGCGGCAGCGGATGGCAGCAATGGGTCGACGAATGTCAGTACCACCTATCCGACCCCCAATGTCGCGCTGCAACTATTGAACCAGACCCAGTCGAGCGACAGCGCCCCGGCGCTCACCACCATCTCCGTGCCGGGCAGCCCGACAGGACGGTATGTCTTACTGGAGTTGTTCGGTACCTACGGAAATCCGACCGGGGGCACCACCAATGGTGATTATGAAGGGTTCAACGGCATCGAGGTGCTCGGGGGTTCTGGCAGCACGGCGGCAGCCACCCCGACCTTCAGCCCGGCGGCAGGCATTTATGGCTCCGCACAGAGCGTCACCATCAGCACCACCACCAGCGGGGCGGCCATCCGGTATACCACCGATGGCACCACGCCCAGCGACACGGTCGGGACCGTCTATAGCACCCCGGTGAACATCAGCAGCTCCTGCACGCTGAAAGCCATTGCCTATAAGAGCGGCATGGGGAACAGCACGGTCACCACAGGTGTCTACACCATCGACACCCCACCCACGGTGAGTATCACCGCCCCGACACCGAGCCAGGTCTTTACGGCTCCCGCGAGCATCGCTATCACGGCCACGGCCAGCGACACGGACGGGACGATCAGCAAAGTGGAGTTCTACAACGGCGCAAATCTGCTGGGCACCAGTTCGACCAGTCCATACAGCTTCACCTGGACGAACGTGGCGGCGGGCAGCTACACGCTGACGGCGAAAGCCTATGACAATTACAACCTCACCACCACCTCCAGTGGGGTGAACGTGATTTCCGATGCCCCGCCGACGGTGAGCCTCACCGCCCCGGCGGCCAACACCAACTATATCGCTCCGGCCAGTGTGGCCCTCACTGCCACCGCCTCCGACAGCGATGGGACGATCAGCAAGGTGGAGTTCTACCAGGGCAGCACCCTGGTCGGCACCGTCTCCACCAGCCCGTACAGCTACACCTGGAACAGTGTGGCGATGGGCAACTACAGCCTGACGGCGAAGGCCTATGACAACAACAACGTCACCACCACCTCATCCGCGGTGAACATCATCGTGTGGGGTACCAGCGACATCGGCTCCGTCGGGGTAGCGGGCAGTGCCAGCTACAGCGGCGGCACCTTCACGGTGAGCGGCGCCGGGGCGGGGGTGACCAGCACGGCGGACGCCTTCCGTTACGTCTATCGCCAATTCAGCGGCAACACCACCATCGTCGCCCGCGTGGCGAGTGCCACCAGTGCCACAACTGCCGAACGCGCGGGAGTGATGATGCGGCAGAACCTCAATGCCAACAGCATCGAGGCCTCGGCGCTGTACAAGCCGACCTCGACCTACTATGTCTACTTCCTGCGCCGCACCTCGGCTGGCGGCAGCACCAGTTCGACCACCAGCAGCACCGCCGCCGCCCCACCCTACTGGGTGAAAGTGGTGCGCAGCAGCAATACGCTCTCCGCCTTCATGTCCGCCAACGGCAGCAGTTGGACGGCGGTCGGCTCGGGCACGACCGTGACCATGACCGACCCCATCTACGTCGGCCTGGCGGTGACCAGCGGCAGCACCAGTGCCGCTAAGACGGTCACCTTTGACAATGTGAGCATTACGCAACCGTAAGGAGACGTGAGTGATTCGTGAGTAGTAATAAGTGATGAGTCCGGTTGTCCGGTCACTGACCACCAATCACTAATCACTCTGGACATTCTCCTGGTGAGCGAAGACGGTGCGTGTCACCACCCGGTGGCACGCACCGTCTTGCTTGGCGGCGGCGCGCAGGATTCGCGCACGATCAGCGTGGGGGGCAGCACCACGCGGATTATGGGGTGGAAGGCATCGGAGAGCTGCTCGATGGCACGTGCGGCGCGATGGCCCATCGCTTCCAACGGCTGGCGGATTACGGTAAGGGGCACGGCGAATTGGGCGACCATGGGGATGTCATCGAAGGTGATGAGGGAGACATCGTTGGGGAAACCGATGCTCTGTGCCTGGAGTGCCGGCAGCAAGGCCAGCAGCATATCAAAGCCGCCGCAGAAGATGGCGGTGGGCGGCTGTGGCAGCGCGAACCAGTGGCGCACCGTTTCGTCCGCCAGCGCCTGGTACCCCTCAGGGTGCTCACGCCACACCAGCAGTTCCGGGTCGCGATCCATCCCAAAGCGGGCACGGCCCAGCCTGAACGCCCGCACCCGCTCGATATGATCCGCCACCTGCTGCGGATAGCCCAGGAAGGCCACTCGGCGATGCCCCAGGCGCGCCAGATAGCGCAGCCCATCCAGCATGCCTTTCGTATTGTTCACGGCGACATAATGTATGCGGGACGATGGCACACGGGTACCCAGGCAGAGCACCTGCACCCCGGAGAGGGCAAACTGGTCGAGTAACTCGATATGATCCACGCGCTGATTCACCGCAATCAGCGTGCTCGCCCCCAGCATGCGCAAGGCCAGAGCCACCTCACCGGCAGCACGATTATTGAGAAACACCCAGTCCCGCCCGGGCAACCGCTCCTGCATGGCACTGATCATCGGCAGGCTGTACATATTGGTGACCGTGTCGACCACGGCCTCGATCCCGTACCCCATGAAGACGACGGGCGCGGGGGCGGCGTTGGTTGCCGTGGGCCGCTCGGCCACCGAGGTGCCTTGCTTGGGGCTCCGTGAGAGCAGTCCCTGCGCGATGAGGAGATTTAACGCGCGCTCTGTCGCCCATTCGGTATAGCATAACTGCCGTGCGAGCTCCGGCAATGCGGGCAAGCGCGACCCCGCTGGCCAACGCTTCTCGTAAATGCCGGTCAGCAGCACCTGGTAAGCCTGTTTGTATTTGGGTTGCATCGAAACGATTTTGGCGATTTTGCATCATGTTGTCAATATTAAGATTGTGCTGGATGATTAACTTAGCAACAATCTCAAAGTACCCGCATGGGATGTGTGCGGAAATGACCGCTTTCTTCAGCGTGGCCTGACTACTGCAATTAACGATTTTCCGATCATCTGCCGGCTACCCGGCAATCTGTTTCTCTGAAATGGAGGTTATGTTATGGTTATGTATTCCACCCCACGTCAGGCGGTGGCCCTGCTTTGCGCCAGTGTGCTGCTGGCGCTGTGCACGCTCACCGCTCACGCGACCTGGCTCGACATCGATATCGGTTCCCCGACGGTGGCGGGCTCGCATACTGAGAATGGTAGTGTGCTGACGGTCACCGGCGCCGGCACCGGGGAAAAGTCCTCCGGCAGCGACCAACTGCATTATACTTACCAGACCAATGCCGGCGGGGACATCGACATCATCGCGCGCATTTCCGCCTTCAGCGGCAATGCGCATGCCCGCGCGGGCATCATGCTGCGCACGGACAACGCTGCCACCACCACCACGGCCGCCACCACCTTCGCCTACCAGGACGACAGCAGCGGCAAGCACAACGTCTTCGAGACCGCGCGCGATCAGACACTCGGGTATGGCTCTTACAACGGTCTGACCACCAAGATCGCGCTGCCCATCTGGATCCGCCTGGTGCGCATCGGTAAAAACTTCGCCTCCTACCGCTCGCCGGACGGGGTGATCTGGTCGATGATGACCAACACCAGCGGCTGGCAGTTCAGCCCCACCGGCGCCATCGAGGTGGGCTTCTTCGCCGCCGGCGGTGCGGCGGGCACGGCCTGCACCGCCACCTTCGATAACATCACCATCAGCAACACCACCAGCATGGGCTACAAATCGAGCTGGTACGGCAACTCCGCCGGCGGCAACCTGTCCGACGGCCACGTCTCCAACGGCATCTCCTCGCTGTGGACCGCGTCGGACGGCACCTGCTATACCAACTCGGCGTATGACGAAGGCGGGGGGGAAGCGGTGAAGGTCTATAAGGACGGGAAAGTCGTCAAGAGCTTCCGCAATGGCAACGAAGCCATTGGCAACTCCAGTTGCGGGGAAGGCTCCATCACCAGCGACGGCGTCAATATCTATCTCGCCGGGGCCGGGTACAAAGGTACCGGCCTGCTGAAGACCGACATGAATGGCACCGAGGTCAACACGCTCTACATGCCGCTGACCATCGATCCGTGGGATTCCACCCGGGGCATCGATATCATCAGCGGGCTGGCCGCGGCGAATAATGAGGTGTATATCAGTGATTCCCGCGCCCAGTTGGTGCGCGTGGCGACCACCAGCATTCCGACCTACTTCCAGGCCGGCAATACCTCCGTCAACATCACCACGCAGACCGTCAGCACCACCGGCGTCAATAATGCGGCGCCGATGCTGGTGTACCAGTCCCAGCGAGAATGCGACTATTGCCCGTACGTGATTTCCGGCTTCACCCCGAACACCGCCTACACCGTGCGTTGTCACTTCGCCGAGTTCAAGGAGACGCAGACCGGCAAGCGGGTGATGGACATCAGCGCCGGCGGCCAGACCGTCACAAACTACGATGTGGTGGCTGCCGCGGGTGGCGCCTTCAAGGCCGCCGTGCTGGATATCCCCAATGCCCTGGCGGACGGCTCCGGCAACATGACGGTGGTCTTCACCGGTCGCGTGGGCCATATGGTCATCTGCGGCATCGAAATCCTCAGCGGCACCACGCAGGTCTTCGCCATCAACTGCGGCGGGCCGGCCACCGGCGGCTTCCGCACGGAATCGTATGAGCTGCCCTCCCGCGCCTTCGCCTTCACCCGGCCCGGCCCGATGGTGGTGGATACGCGCGGCGACCTGTGGATCATCCAGGAAGCCAACGATTTTCCCATCGGGACTACCATGACGACGAAGTACACCGGCGCCGTCCTCTGCTACCATCCCAACGGCACCTTCACCGGCAAGCAGATCACCGATGTCACGAATCCGGCGGCGATCGGCTATGATGCGATCAACGACCGCCTGCTCATCGCGGATAACAGCAGCAACCTGAATATCCGCATTTACACCAATCTCAGCACCACCCCGACCTTCGCCAATACCTTCGGCGTGACGGGCGGGCTCTACGCCGGTGCGAATCCCGGCAAGATCAACGACCCGGCCAACGGTGGCTATGCTCGCTTCTATGGCATCACCGGCGTGGGCGTTGACAGCCAGGGAAACATCTACGTCTCCTGCGGCAACCAGGGCAGCGATCTGCGCAAGTATACCTCCGCCGGCGCGCTGGTGTGGATGGTCAATGGGCTCTTCTTCTGCAACTGCCCGGCCATCGATCCGGACAGCGACGGCACGCAGGCCTACAGCACCTACTTCCACGGCACGCTGGACTACAACCAGACGGCGCCCGGCAGCGAGTGGAGCTACACCGGCTATAACTGGAACGGCTCGCTCTATGGCGCGGCGCCGCGCAGTGGCGGGGCGCAATCCATCATGCGCCGTGTTGGCGCGGGCCGTGCGCTCATCCACTACACCAGCGGACAGGGCGGTGTCGGCTATGTCGGCATCTTCCGCTTCAACGGCGAGATTGCCGTCCCCTGTGGGCAGATTCGCAATGACGGCGGCCAGGTGTGGATCGATACCAACGGCAACGGCATCGAGGACACCGGCGAAGCGGTCAACACCGCCACCGGTTCTCCCGGCGGCCTGAGCTTCTTCAACGTCGATATGAACGGCGATGTCTGGCTGTCCTGTCTGGGTGCCACCCGCCCGATATTGCGCCATTTCTACCTCAAAGGGATGACCGCACAGGGAGCGCCCATCTACGGCACCAACAGCGGGGATTACGAAGATATCAATTACCCGGACCCGGGTCTGGGCACCGTCAGCACCTGGGGCCAGCTCTCGAAGGTCAATTATGACTCCGATCGCGATATCATGTACCTGGTCGGCCCGGCGCAGAACCGCACCTCGGACCAGGACGACGCCATCTCCTACCTGGCGCGTTATGACAACTGGAGCACCGGCAACCGTGTGCCAACCTGGCAGATCGTGCTGCCCAATCCGTCCACGGACGTCAACTTCCAGTACGAAACCTGGCGTCCATGGGGCTGTGCCTATATGTGGATGGGCATGGATGTCGCCGCGGATAAGATCTTCATCGCCGAGCTGTGGGGGCCGGTACACGTCTTTAATGCCGTCAACGGCACCCTCGCCACCATTCTGAACGCCGGACCGGAAGTCTCCGGCAGCGACGCCTGGGAAGATGCCGCGATGGGCGTCACCGCCTTCAAACGCGCCAACGGCGAGTTTGTCGTCTTTTCCGAAAACAGCGGCTTTAACGGCAAGGCCAACATGTGGCGCATGCCCGGCGGGGCGAATGTACCGCCAACCGTGAGCCTCACCAGCCCGAGCGACGGCAGCATCTTCGGCGCCCCGGCGACCATCACCCTCAACGCCAATGCGCTGGACAGCGACGGCAGCATCACCAAAGTGGACTTCTACAATGGCGCCACGCTGCTGGGCACCGATTCCAGCAGGCCGTACAGCTACACCTGGAGCAACGTCTCCGTCGGTGCCTTTGCGCTCACCGCGAAGGCGACCGACAACTCCGGCGCTACCACCACCTCCGCGACGGTGAATATCACCGTCTCCAACACCATGTGCGCCGCGCCGACCTTCACCCCGACGGCGGGTACCTACAACAGCATCCAGACGGTGACGATGAGCACGACCACCAGCGGCGCGAGCATCCGCTACACCACCGACGGCACGACCCCCACCTCGACGGTGGGCACGCCCTACTCCACCCCGCTGACTTTCAGCGTCACCACTACACTGAAAGCCATCGCGTATCTGTCCGGCTGGACGGACAGCCTGGTGACGTCCGGGGTGTTTGTGATCAATAATGTGGTCGTGACGCCGGAAAGCTTGAGCGATGGAAGCTGGAACTTCACCACTATCCCCCGCCCCTCCGGCAGCGATTACTTCGACCAGGCCAGTGGACATGGCTGTACCATCAGCATCGCCTCCGGCACGCAGCACGGCGCCAGCGCGCCGGTGACCGTGCTCAACGATGGCGCCGTGCAGGCGAACAACAACGATACCAGCCGCAGCTTCTTCTTCGCGGATGCCACTTCAGGCATGCTGCTGGCCGATCTCAAATCTACCCAGACCATCACCGCCGTCAACACCTATTCCTGGCATTCCAGTGGCCGCGGCGCGCAGAATTACACCCTCTATGCCAGCGCGGCGGCGACGGCCCCGTCCGTCACCGGCAACCTCATTGCCAACGGGTGGACCCAATTGACCACCGTGAATGCCGGGCCGGACAATGCCCAGGTCGGCGTGAATATCAAGGGGAACGGCCACCCGGTGGGCGACTACCATTTCCTGCTCTTCACAGTTGATCCCTCATCGGGCAACTACTACACCACATTCTACGGTGAGATCGACATCTGCACCACTATCCCGCCCACGGTGAGCCTGACCGCCCCGATTGACGGTACGGTGTATACCGCCCCGGCGACGATCGCCCTCGCGGCGACCGCCGCAGACAGCGACGGCACAGTCAGTAAAGTGGACTTCTACCAGGGCAGCACGCTGCTCGGTACCGCCAATACCAGCCCCTACACCTGCACCTGGAGCAATGTCGCCGCCGGCAGCTACACGCTGACCGCGAAAGCGACGGATAACACCCTCGCCGCCACCACCTCCAGCCCGGTGCAGATCACAGTACAGAGCGTGGTCGTCACCTCGGAGAGCCTGACGGATGGGAGTTGGAACTTCACCACCATCCCCCGCCCCTCGAATGGTGATTATCTCGACCAGGCCAGTGGACATGGCTGTACTATCAGCATCGCCTCCGGCACGCAGCACGGCGCCAGCGCGCCGGTGACCGTGCTCAACGATGGCGCCGTGCAGGCGAATAACAACGATACCAGCCGCAGCTTCTTCTTCGCGGATGCCACTTCAGGCATGCTGCTGGCCGATCTCAAATCCACAGTGACCATCACCGCCATCAACACCTACTCCTGGCATATCGATACGCGCGCCATGCAGAACTACACCCTCTATGCCAGCGCGGCAGCGACGGCCCCATCCGTCACCGGCGACCTCATCGCCAACGGGTGGACCCAATTGGCCACGGTCAACGCTGGACCGACCAATACTCAAGTGGGGGTGAATATCAAAGGCACCGGCAACTCGGTGGGCAGTTACCGCTTCCTGCTCTTCAAAGTCGATCCGTCGTATCTCAATTATTACACGACCTTCTTCGGTGAGATCGACGTCTGGACCAATTTGCCGCCCACGGTGAACCTGACCAGCCCGGCCAATAACTCCGTCTATACGGCCCCAGCTTCGATCGGCATGACCGCCACGGCCAGCGCAAACAACGGCGGCAGCATCAGCAAGGTGGAGTTCTACAACGGTGCCACACTGCTGGGTACCGCCAGCACCAGCCCATACAGCTACACCTGGACCAACGTGGCGGCGGGCAGCTACACGCTGACGGCGAAAGCCTATGACAATACCAATGCCGCCACCACCTCCAGTGGGGTGAACGTGATCTCAGATGCCCCGCCCACGGTGAGCCTCACCGCCCCGGCGGCCAATACCAACTACATCGCCCCGGCCAGTGTGGCCCTCACCGCCACCGCCTCGGACAGCGATGGGACGATCAGCAAGGTGGAGTTCTACCAGGGCAGCACCCTGGTCGGCACCGCCAGTACCAGCCCGTACTCCTACACGTGGACGAATGTGGCGATGGGCAACTACTCCCTGACGGCGAAAGCCTATGACAACAATGATGTCACCACCACCTCATCCGCGGTGAACATCATCGTGTGGGGTACCAGCGACATCGGCTCTGTCGGGGTGGCGGGCAGTGCCAGCTACAGCGGCGGCACCTTCACGGTGAGCGGGGCCGGGGCGGGGGTGACCAGCACCGCGGATGCCTTCCGCTACGTCTATCGCCAATTCAGCGGCAACACCACCATCGTCGCCCGCGTGGCGAGTGCCACCAGTCCCTCCACTGCCACCCGCGCGGGGGTGATGATGCGGCAGAACCTCAATGCCAACAGCATCGAGGCCTCGGCAATGTACAAGCCGACCTCGACCTACTACGTCTACTTCCTGCGCCGCACCTCGGCCGGCGGCAGCACCAGTTCGACCACCAGCAGTACGGCGGCCGCGCCGCCCTACTGGGTGAAAGTGGTGCGCAGCAGCAACACGCTCTCCGCCTTCATGTCCGCCAACGGCAGCAGTTGGACGGCGGTGGGCTCGGGCACGACCGTGACCATGACCGACCCCATTTACGTCGGCCTGGCGGTGACCAGCGGCTCTACCAGTGCGGCCAAGACGGTCACCTTTGACAATGTGAGCATAACGCAACCGTAAATAGTGCCAGTTCCTGAATGCGGTTCATGCTCGGATTTGGGAGATATGGGACCGGTGGGGGTTATGGGAATGATGTACTGAGATTCCATTCCTTCCATCCGTCCCATACTTCCCATCCGAGCGCAAATCATATTGGGGAACTCCCTCTTTTACCTCCTCATGCGCTCTTCGAGAACGGGCACCTTGTGATGCACGGTGACGTTTGCAGCACATCAGCATGGCCGGCCAGCATGGTATGGAACGTCTGTGCCAGGGCCGGGAGGTCCTGCAGGCGCATGTCGCTGTCATGGGCCGGGTCCTCATCATTCTGCCAGCGCTCGTTCCACCAGGAGAAGCCCGCCACCTGCGGCCAGCGGTGAGCGAAGAGGGCGCGGAGGGCGGCGCGCGCCCAGCGTGATGGGGAGACGCCGGGATGGCCTGCCGTGCAGCCGAACTCGGCTACCATGATCGGCTTGGCCGGGGTCAGCGCGGTGAGGCGGGGGTAGACGGCGTCCATTGCCGCCCGGAATGTCTCGATGGATTCGTCCTGCGGCGTCTGCGCACCATACGCGCTCACCGCCAGCCAGTCCACCGCATCGTCGCCCGGGTAGTAGCGCTCCAGCGCGTTCCACGGCTCGGCGGGGTCGTCCTCCCAGGCGACGTGAAAGACCCAGGTGAGGTTGGCGGCGCCCGCCTGGCGCATAGTCCGCACGATGTGCCGGTAGGCGGCGACGAACCGCTGCGGCCCGCGCCGGAGCCCGCCGTTCCACACCCCATTCCAGGGGAACCATTCGCCATTACACTCCGTGCCGTACTCCACGAGGAGCGGTGTGCCGAAGGCCCGCGCATCCCGCGCCCAGGCGACAAGATCGGCGTCGAACTGCCCCTGCAGAATCGCCTCCAGGGTGTAGCGTGGCTCGGCGAGATACACCTCCGGGCTGGAGCGCAGCATCAGGCGGATGAAGGGCACCGCCCCAAGCGCGCGAATCACCCGCGCCGTGCGGAACGGGAAGCGATGGCCGTGATACCAGTTGTGCGAGAAATACACCCAGGCCACCCGCTGGCCGGCCAACGCCTCATACGCCCGGACATCGCCGATGGCGACGTCATCCTCCTCACCACCCGGCGTGCCCGGATAGACGCCGTGATAGAGCCGCCCCGCGGGCGGCCTGTCCAACCTCATGCTCCTGCTCATACTCATGCTCATGCTCAAAATATGAGCAAAGATAGCCTCCATGACCATCGTCTTTCAGCGCATGGGGAGAAATATATGACAACCGGGCACTATCGTGCAATCCGATACCCCAGCGCCAGAATCGCCTTCAGCGTCTGCATCGCCGCATTCCGATCATACACCCGCTCTGCTTCCGGCAGCTCCTCATACGGCACCAGGCAGGGGTGCTCTTTCTTCGTATCGTCGCGCTGTGGGCCATAGACCCAGCCATCCGCCAGGCGCTGTTGCGCCCAGATCTCATGCGCATTTTTCGCCAGTTGTTCGGTAAGCTCGATGATCTCCGACGGCAGGGTCACCTGGCTGGTATCCAACGGCTCCGGCTGGTATGTCATCTTCCTCTCCTCCTGTTCGAAGTGATTCGTAGTCGGACAATAGGACTAATCACTATTCACTAATCACTTCATCATTTCACCGGCACATCATACGGCCGCTCCCGGTGGAGCAGCACCCAGTTGCCATGCTCGGCCAGCGCCTCGCTGCCCAGATCATGCAGCAGGCGCTTCACATCGATCTTCGGTTCCAATGCGGCATAAATGAACTTATTCTCCGCCAGCGCAAAGAGATCTTTCATGCGCTGAAACTCTTTCGCTTCCGCGGTGAACGCCATCTTTTCGGCATAGGTGAGCAAGGCGGCGGCGATGACCGGCGGTAGCCCGGTCAACAGCACCGGCAGCTCCTCCTGGCATCTCTCGATGAATGGGATCTTGCCTTCCGAGAGTTGCGACCAGGCGGTGAGGAAGCCGAATAACAGGCTAAAACACATTGCCGCATATGCTCCCATCTCATACAGGAACACCCACTCCTTGCGACGCCGCTTATTCCTCGCATAATAGCGCGCCTGATTATGCAGCCAGTGCTCCCGCGTGATGGCGATGCTCTCCGGGGAGTCATAGGCGCTGTCGAACGCATCGATGCCCGCGCCGTGCATAGGCAGATTCCACCCCTGAATGGCCGCACGGATCCACTCCAGCACGCTGTGTTGATGACGCAAATAGTGGGTGGCCACGGATTCACGCACGCCGCCGATATACCAGAACAACTGGACACGCATCCCCTCGGCCAGCGCACGATAATCCATATGTTTCCGCTGCAGCGACTTGCGCATCGAGATACTGAACACCCCGAAGGCGATCAATAGCGTGATCGGGTAAAACAACATCAGCCAGCCTTGTTTGGCGGGCTCAGGACGGAGCACATGTGCCACCAACTCAAAGATCACGCCCGAGAAAATCACCGCCCAGAGCATCCCCTTGAAAAAGCGCTTGCTCAACGCGGAATAATGATTGGCCAACCAGTCTGCCGCGAGGAAGCGCCGCAGGAGCAGATGTGCATGAAACGATCCGGCGAGCTTCTCCTCGAGTCCGAATTGATCCAACGCGGCGCGCAGGTGCACGGCGGTAAAGCCTTGCATGGCGAGATCCTGGTTAAAAGAGTTGATATTCTGCAGGAACAGATCCGTGCGCTGCTCCCAGGCGCGCAGGTCCTCGTGTATCGGCGCATGCGCCCTGTCCGTGGTGAGATACGGCAGGCGAATGTGTGGAGGCGAATAGGAGTACACCTCCTCATGCTGCTCCTCGTGATTGTCATACTCGTCCTGCTGCTCCTGCAACGCCGCCTGACCGAAGAGATGGTGCTTAAAAACGTGTTCGATATGCCGCAGGCCATCCAGGCATCCCCTGCCAAAGCGCCGTGGATCAGGGTATGCTTCCTCAGCCAGCAGGTCTTCCTTCTGTGCCGTCCAGGTGGCATTGCACTCCCTGGCATCAGGCAGGACCCCGGAGGCATCACGCCGGTAATGGCGTGGAAAGAGGATATCGGTGGCCAGCGCCCGCTCCGGCGCGGTCGCATGCTTCTGCCGCGGGGTGATGATATGATAGACCGGCCCGAAGTCGACTTCGTCCAACGGCGGCCGCACCGCATGGCTGAATGGGCGCTGACCCCCGAGTCGGTAGGCTACCATGGCGGCGGCGCCGCACGGGGACTCCGCCGGGCTGCCATCCCAGAGCGCGAGGAGGATGTGGCTGTTCTCGACCACGTAGCAACCGGCCTCGGCATACTGCTGTTCGTGGTACGCGGGGTTGCTCGGTGAGTTGCCGGCGGCCAGGGGCACGACAAAGGGCACGGCCTGCGCGATGAGCGAATGGAACTGCGCGCTGGACGTGGCATCGTTGAAGGTAGCGAGGTATTCGCCTGCCGGCATGGGCAGCGGCACCACCAGCCGGTCTGGCAGCCCCTGGTCCCGCCGCGCGGCAAACAGCTCCAGCGCCACCCATGCCACCAGTTGGTCCGCCCCCTCGGCCAGCGGCGACAAGCAGTGGATCGGCGTCTCCGGGTACTGCGCCATGATCGAGGACAGAATCGTCCGCACGGTCTCTCGGATCTCCCGCTGGTCGCCAAACTCGGTCGCCTCCCGCAGGTCGCGATGCCCGGTGACGCCGATGATGATAGGCACCTGCAGCGGGGTGGCGGCCAGATCGGGGATGTCGCCGCTCTGCTGTTGAGGTTGAGCTTTTTCGGTGGTATGATAGTCAAGTACTGGCATGTTGCTCTCCGGAAAAGTCAATTGGTCACAACCATCACTTCGTCTTCCCGACGGCCACCCAGGCATCCACCAGGCGCACACCTAATTTCCCCGGGTCCACGGCATACGTTTTCAACTGCTCCCCACGCTGAATCAGCAATTCCCGCTTTTCTGTGCCCGGTTTTCCCAGCGCATCGACGAAGGCTTTGGCATTCGCCACAGTCACCGCTTCCCCGGCATACCGCAGGATGATATCCCCCTGTTGCAAACCGAGTTTTTTGCCTTGACCGTCAAATACTTCACCGATGATGACCATATCAGTCAATTCCCTGCCACGATAATCATAACGGCGGTCGCTGGCGAGGTTACCATCGTGTGTATATGTATACGTGCGGCTTGCATAACTATATGGCGCACTATACGGCTTGCCATTCCTTTCATAATACTCTTCTTGATTTTTACGCCCCTCGTTATTGTATTGATATCGGACTCGAGCATATCCTGTCTTCCTTAGCTTGCCGTCTGTTCTGTAATAGAGTACTTCCGTCAGGAGGCCCTTATCATTATACATACTGCGTTTTCTTGCATATCCATCTTTGCTGACGATGAGTTGATTATCGGCACCATAATACGATTCTTCGATAAGCAAACCTCTTTCGTCATACTTATTGACCTTCCTGGCATAGCCATCCTTGGCGGTGATCAATCTATTATTAGTGCCGTAATAGATGACTTCACGTAGATTACCGCGGTTATCGTATTTACTTATCTCCTTATAATATCCATCCTTGCAAAGCGTCTTCTTTCCCTTTTCGTCTCTATATACTTCCTCTACCCAATCATTGCTAATACTCCGATTATATTCAAGATAAGCAATCCCAAATGGAGTTTTACACGGCTTACCATCTGCTCCAAGTGAAGTAAGCAGTTTCGTTTTTCCATAGCCATCATATTGTGCTAATGCGATGGCACAGCCATCGCTTGATTTTACAAGATGCCCATCGGTATTATAGCTGTGTTCCTCTACTTGATTTCGCCATGCATCATATCTATGCACTTGTTTAGCATAACCTCTACTACACATTGCAAGGTGATTATTCACATCGTAATACGCCCACTCGATCGTATTACCTCTATCATCATATCGTAGAGTGTATTTCGCATATCCTTCTTTGTTATACTCAGCCGGCTTATCATTTGCATTATAATACGATTGGCTTGTCTTATTCCCGTTGTTATCATACGACATGCGGATGATTGCATATCCTTCACTCTGATTCAGACGTTTCCTATCCGGGCCAAGGTAAACTTCCTCGACATCATTACTAAAGTGTACCCCGTTGTCAAGACAGCTTTCGGCCTAATTTAAGGTGGATTCCCTGGCCGTCGCTTTTCAGTTGTCAGCGCCGATTCCGACGATCTGGGCCGGACGC
>Ga0272448_1000463_pt1 | contig 62634 bp, 59 predicted proteins | sample YNPCB0191_FD_202220 | JGI IMG/M metagenome (GOLD analysis project Ga0272448, IMG submission 202220) | Hot spring sediment microbial communities from Yellowstone National Park, WY, United States - YNP-CB-019-1 | ecosystem: Environmental > Aquatic > Thermal springs > Hot (42-90C) > Sediment... | reverse complement strand
AAGGTCTCACCCGTCCTTACTGAGAATCCGGCGTTCACGGCTGCCTCGGCGATGATCCTTGAAAGGGTCAAGCCCCCCTGACCTCCTACGCTCGCTATGAGGATATTATATTCGTTCAACGGGCTTCGACCTCCATTATGGCCTTGTATGGACAGAGGCCGGCGCATAAGCTACAACCGATGCACTCCTCTTCGATTATCTTCACCTTGTCGCCGTCGATGGTGAGCGCCGGGCAGCCCAATAGGTTGATACAGACGTCACATCCCGTGCACAGGTCGGGGATGACCCTGTACAGCTTTGTGACGCCCCTTCTCTTTGCTAGAATGGCACAGGCACGCTCCACTATGATGACTTTGACTCCGCTCTGCAAAAGCCCATCCTTCACGGCGTCCATGAGTTTGGCCGGCTCATAGGCGTCCAACTTGGAGACTTTTTCGACGCCCAAGCCCTTGACGACATCGTACAGCGGAACGGGATGCATCTTGCGACCGCTGTCGCTCTCTTCGTCAGCGGGAGTGGTCTGGTGACCGGTCATGGCTACGGTGGAGTTATCAAGGATCATCACAAGCAGGTCGAGCCCTTTGTGGACGGCCTCCAAGAGAGGCTGGACGCCCGAATGGAAGAAGGTGGAATCGCCGATGACGGCAACCACAGGCTTGGGGAAACCTGCGGCCTTCAGGCCTGCAGCCATGGATATGCTGGCGCCCATGCTGTGTTCGGTCCAGATGGCTTCGAAGGGCGGGTTGAGCGCGAGAGCATAGCACCCGATGTCGCCGAAGACGGGCACCTCGTTCTTCTTCAGTCCGGCCTTGGCTATGCCTCGAATCAGGCTGAAATAGCTCCCTATGTGAGGACATCCGGGACACATGGGCGGCGGCCTGCTGGGCAACTTGACGGGGATTTCGGCCACGGGCATCTCCACCTTGGGCAGGCCCAGGCACGTTTCGATGGCTGCCCTTACGTTGCCCGTGTTGAGCTCGCCGACCTGCGGAAGCAGCCCTTCGCTCTTGCCCACCACCTCCACCTGCAGCCTAGCGCTCTGAGAAATGGCCTTAAGTTTCGACTCGAGGTAAGGGTCTATCTCTTCAACGACGAGGACCTTGTCGTAGTCCCTGAGGAAGCGGAGGACAACGGCCTCGTCTATGGGGTAAAGCAGACCTAGCTTCAGCACGCCGCATTCGACCTTCATCTCGTCCAAGGCGTCCAACACGTAGTTCACGGGGGCGCCGGCCGCGACTATGCCCAGCCTTCTATCCTTCGAAATCCTTTCGACCCTATCTAGCTTCAAGTCAGCCGCTATGGAGGGCAGGGTGGCTAGCTGGCCAAGAAGCCAAGAATGGCGCGCCCTGTTCCAAGCCATGGACGCCCTTACGAACCTTGGGGCGTCGCGCTCGAACTTCACCTCCGAAGGGGGCTGCAGCCTCTCCGAAGGGGAGACTTCTCCCACAGCGTGGTTGACGCGAGTGGTGGTCCTGAGTATGATGGGAAGCTTGACCCTCTCTGACAGCGTTACGGCCTTGGTGACGAGCTGTCTGGCCTCATCGGGGCTGGAGGGCTCGACCATAGGAAGCTTTGCCAAGTCGGAGTACCATCGGCTATCCTGCTCAGTTTGGGTGGTGATAGGCCCGGGGTCGTCAGCCACGAGGATGACCATTCCGCCGTTGACGCCACAGTACGCGCCTGACAGAAGCGGGTCGGCCGAGACGTTGAGGCCGGGGCCCTTCATCGTCACCATCGACCGAACGCCGCCAATGGCTGCACCAAGGGCCAGCTCTAGTCCCACCTTCTCGTTGACTGCCCACTCGACGTACTTGACCGAACCGACGCCTTCCCTAGCGAAGGCGAACAGAGCTTCGATGACTTCGCTAGATGGTGTGCCCGGATAGCCGGAAACGAACCCCATGCCGGCTTCAAGGGCGCCCAGAGCTATGGCCTCATTTCCCATGAGGGGTACCTTTTTGCCTGATTCGAGCAGCAACAAGCTTTACCGAGCGTGAGGGGTTCAGGAGTTATAATAAGTATTTGACGTAACTTACCTGATTTTGACACTTGCAGGCTTGGCCTCGTCAGGAGGTCAGAGCAGAGGATCGAGGAATTCAGCCATCTTCTGGACGCCCGCCCGCAGCTTCTCCTCCTTCTCTCCGATAAAGCACAGTCTGAGGTGACCTTCGCCGTGAGGGCCTGAAGCGGAGCCCGGCACAGCCACAACGTCGGCCTCCTCCGCCAGGCGTATGCAAAACTCCACGTCGCCGAGCCCAGCTTTGTCCAAGTACGGACGGAAGTCGGGGAAGAGATACATGCCAGCGACGGGCTTGATGACCTTGGCGCTGGGCAGCATGTGCTTCACGGCTTCGTACAGGGCGTCACGACGCCCCCTGTACACTTCTAGGGCGCGCTTCAGGTAGGCCTCCTTGATGTCCCTTCGCAGGTACTCCAGGGCCAAGTACTGCGAAGGTGTTGGGCTGCAAATCGAAGTGAAGGCCTTGACCTTCGCCATCTGGTCGATGGCTTCTCTGGGGCCGTAGCAGTAGCCTAGGCGGAAGCCCGGGATCGCCAGCTCCTTGGAGAAGGAGTCGAGGCAGATGAGCTTGTCCTCTATTCCGGAGAACTTCTGCATCCAGACGTGCTCTCCTTCGAATAGGATATGTTTGTAAGCTTCGTCGTAAAGCAGAGGTATGTTCCTGTCCCTAACTTCGTCGGCGATGGCTCCTGCGGCCTTTTCGGATATGATGCGGCTGGTCGGGTTGTCGGGGGAGCAGAGGACGATCGCTGAGGCCTGGGCGGCCGCCCTCTTGATATCCTCCAAGTCAGGCTGGAACCCTCCGTCGAGCCTCTGGGCAATGGGCACGGCCTTCAAGTCCAAGAATCGGAGGAGATCCCAGTAGACCGTATAACAGGGGTCGAAAATGGCCACGCTATCACCCGCCTCCAGCAGGGTGGACAAGCTCAGCTCTAGGCCTTCGACGGCGCCATCAGTCAGAAGGACCCTGTCGGGGACCAGGTCGACGCCCCCATATCTCTTCAGGTCGGCGCAAATGGCCTGCCTGAGATCGAGAAGGCCCCTGGTTTCAGAGTACCTGGACGTCTCGAAAGGCTCTCTCAACAGCCTGTCACAGAAGGCCTGCAGCGCTGACTGATCGGGGGGGAGGCTGGGCTGGCCCTGAGAGAAGTTGTATACCGTCTTCCCCTCGGCCCTCTTCCTTTGAGCGATGGCTATGACCTTCCTGTGGGCTGAAAGCTGGATGCCGGCCACTTTGTTTGAGATTTTCATCGGCGGGGCTAAGGGCCTTGCACTTGAATAAAAAGTTGAACCTCGGGAAGGCGGACGCGAGCCGTCCCTGGCTGTTTACTCTTCCGCCGCGGCCTTGATGCCTTTCACGATGTTGGTGTAGCCTGTGCACCGGCAGAGGTTTCCCTTGAGATACTCACGTATCTCCTCCTCGGTGGGGCGCTTGTTCCGCCGAAGGAGGGACTCCGTGACAATCAGCAGTCCTGGGGTGCAGAAGCCGCACTGCACGCCTCCTGCCTTCAGGAGGCCCTCTTGGGCTTTAGTGAGCCCCTCGCGGGCTAAGCCTTCGATGGTGACGACGGACCTGCCGTCCACCTCAGCTGCAAGAGTCAGGCAGGAGAGCACAGGTTCACCGTCGACCAACACGGTGCAGGCGCCGCATTCCCCGATGCCACAGGCGTACTTTGTGCCCGTAAGATCCAATTGGTCACGAATCAGGTTCAGCAACAGGGCGTTGTCCTCAACTTCGACGCGTCGCCTCTTTCCGTTGAGTTCGAACTCTATCGTCCTAGTCATTGGAGGCACCTCCAGCCCGGCTGCGCGCCAAGAGAAGCGAACGTCTGACGAGGACGGCTGTGACGTCCCTTCTGTACTCGGCGGTGGACCTTACGTCCGTGATAGGCTTGACCTCGGCGGCCGCTTCTTCGGCCGCCTTCCACAGAAGGGCGTCGCTGGGCTCTTGTCCCGCCAGCAGCTTCTCCGCCCTGTACGCCCGTATGGGCGTGGGGGCAACGGCGCCCAACGCAATCTTGGCTCCTGCGATCTGTCTGTCCTTAAGTGTAAGCGCGACAGCGACGTTCACCTTTGCCAAGTCCATCTCCGTCCTCGTTATGCGCGCGAAGGCTGTGCCACTGCCGGGAGGAAGGAAGGGGATGACGACCTCCGTCAAGATCTCCCTTTCGTCCATCACCGTCCTGCCCGGGGCGGTGAAGAACTTCGTTATGGGGACCGATCGCCGGCCTCGCGCGCTGGCCAGTTTGAGCTCCGAGTCGAGGGCCAGGAGGGCCACCGAACCGTCCGCTGCAGGTGAAGCGTTACAGAGGTTGCCACCGATCGTGGCCATATGCCGGATTTGAATGGAACCGACGATGGAGGCGGCTTCTCTTAGCATCGGGAAGCGACTGGCCACCGCAGCTGACTGCTCTATGTCGACCATTCTGGTGGCGGCGCCGACCCGCAACGCCTTCGACCCTTCCTCTATGTAGGATAGGGAGGCGAGGCCTCTTATGCTGATCACAGCTCTGGGCTCTTGGCTCCGTTGTTTCACCTTCACCAACAGGTCAGTCCCTCCCGCTATCACAGCGGCGTTACGGCCGAACCTGTCTAGCAGAAGCAGGGCTTCCTCCTCGGTCTTCGGGCGGAAGTATTCGAATCGCACGGGGACAAGTTTCGTGTTGATGCTGTTGATGTCCAAGGTCACTTCGCCCCCACGACGGCTTCCTCAGTCCTGCTTTCCCCCTTGGCCTTCAATGCCTTTAACAGGCGCTCCGGCGTGATGGGGAGCTCGTAGAACCTAAGCCCCGTCGCGTTGTAAATGGCGTTGGCCACGGCTCCGGCGACGGGGTTGTAGGCACCCTCACCCAGCCCCTTCGCCCCGAAGGGGCCCGTGGGCTCGTAGGTGTTGGCAAAGAAGACCTTGAAGTCGTCCACTAATGGTAGGTCGGGCGCAGTAGGAAGCTTGTAGTCCACTAACATGCCCCTGTTCGCCAAGTCTCCCGTCCTTTCATCGAATGGGGTGTCCTCAAGCGTGGCCATGCTCCAGCCCATGGCGAATCCGCCTTCGATCTGCCCTTCGGCCAGCTCAGGGTTCACGACGGTCCCGATGTCGGCCCCCGCAACCACCTGAATGGGCCTGACCAGGCCAGTTTCCGTGTCCACTTCGACCTTCACAAAGTAAGTCGTGAAGTGAGGCGGACCAGATGTCGGCCTGTAGCTGTCGATGGCGGCGATCGTCCCCCAGTTCTTCTGGCGGGCGTAAGACGCCACCTCGCCAATGGTGATCCTCTTGTCGGGGAAGGCCTCCACGTAGATGATGCCTTGGCCAAGGCTCCTGTCAGGCACGACCTTCAAGGCACCGGCATCTACTTCGAGGATCTTCGAGGCAAATTCGAAGAGCTTTTCCTTGGCCTGGCGCGCAACTTTGAGGACGGCCCCGCCGCCAGCGTAGACGCCCCTGGAAGCGTGAGTGCAAACGTCGTAGACTGTGGTCTGAGTGTCGCTCTGCACCACGGTGACGTTCTCCACCGGCACGCCCAGCTCTTCGGCCGCTATTCTGGCCAAGGCCCTATAGGTGCCTCCTCCGTGGTCCATCAGGGCGGTGACGACGTCGACGGTGCCGTCTTCGTTGACTTTGACCATGGCGCCGGAGAAATCGATGACGGCGCCGGAAATGGGGGCTCCAGCGCTGGAGGTGTGAAAGCCTCTCGCCATGCCGATGCCCTGCCTGAGCGCGCCCGTCTTCGATGTGGGCGAACCCCTTTCCCTCCAACCTATCATATCGGCCCCCTTGAGCAGGGTTTCCTCCACGCCACAGCTCCTGATGACGGTCTTGACGGTAGTGCCTTGGCCCCAGAAGACGTCACCCTCTCCCACGTAGTTTCTGAGCTTGAAGTCCAGGGGGTCCATTCCCAGCTTTTCGGCCAGCTCGTCCATGAAGGTTTCTATCATCCAAGCGGTCTGAGGATTGCCGTATCCCCTCATGGCGCAGGACGGAACCTTGTTCGTGTAGACGGCGACGCCGTTATACCTGAAAGCGCCCCACTTGTAGAAGGACGCCCACCAACCGAACACCGTGCTCAAGAGAGGGTAAGCCTGTACCTGGTGAGCCCCGATGTCCATGGTCATGTCTAGGGTGGAAGCGGTGAGAGAACCGTCTCTCTTGGCGCCAACCTTGAGCTTGAAGATCATGGAGAAGGAGGCGTGGTCCCTCATGTCCTCCTCCCGGCTGTAGACGAGCTTCACGGGCCTCCGGGCCTTCAGGGCGACGGCAACCGCTATGGGGACGACGATGTTGGTATGGATGCTGGACCCGAAGCTCCCCCCGAGCGTGACCTTCTTGACGTTGATCAGGTTCATCGGAACGTCGAAGATCTCATGTATCAGGATCCTTGTGTTATGGATGGTCTGGGTGGTGGCCCAAATGGTGAGCCCTCCATTGGAATCTGGGGCACAAACGACCGCCTTCGTCTCCAGCTGAGCGTGGTACCTCCTGTTGGTCCTGTACTCCCTTTCCATGACGACGTCGGCCTTGGCAAAGCCTTCTTCGACATCTCCTTGCTCGACTTTCATGGTGCAAGCTATATTGCGTTCCACGGGTATCTCCTTCGACGCCAGCAGGATCTGCCTGTGGACCAATTGCCTGCCCAAGAGGGCATCTTGGGTGTCCATTATGGGAGGAAGGACTTCGTATTCCACTTTGACAAGCTCGGCTGCAGCCTGGGCTTCTTCTTCGGTCTCCGAAGCTACAACTGCGACGGGCTCGCCGACGTAGGTTGGCTCGTCAGTAAGCACCCTCCAGTCCTTGTAAGTTGTCTCCTCCGTGCTCACCAAACGGGGATTGAACTGCTTCTGAGGAACGTCCTTGAAGGTCAGGCAAAGGGCGCCACGCTTCTCGGCTTCGGCGGTGTGAATTGCCCTGACTTTGGCCCTGGGATATGGGCTGTGGATGACTCTGGCGTACAGCATGTCGGGCAGCTTCACGTCACTGGCAAAGATGCTCCTCCCCGTAACCTTGGGGAGCCCGTCAGATGAATCCAGCTTCTTGCCTATAGCCTGGAGAGAGTCCATTTGTTTACGAGAGAAAGGCCTGTTTTGAACCATATATAGATTTAACTTGCAAAAGAGCGAGTCGCTTTGGCTCTCGTGCGCCAATAGTCTATTCGTTCATGGCCTTATTGCGCCTGATGGCGTACAGAGAGGCGCCACCCACGCCGAAATTCTCAGCAGGGACTTCGATGAGCGAAATACTCACCTCGCCTTCATCTATAGATAGGGTTCGGGCGATGGCCTTCGTGACTTCGGCTATCAGCTTCTCTTTCAGTTCTCTGTTCCTGCCTTCAAGCAGCAAGATTTGAACTACCGGCATGTTTACATCGCCAGTAGTGGCGCACACGGAAAGATGAACTTTATAGGCGAAGGCCTGCTTTGGACGTGAAGTCCCGGATAGCGGACCTGATGACGAATTCGGAAACGCTAACACTAAAAGGCGCTTTCCGCCAAGGGTGAACCATCTTGCTTCAAAAGCCCTTCTTTGAGGGTGTGAAGGTAGTCGACTTGACGCGGGCACTTGCTGGGCCGTTCTGCACGATGATGCTGGCCGACTTGGGCGCCGAAGTGATAAAGGTGGAAGCGCCGCCAGGCGGCGACGAATCGCGGGCTTGGGGACCGCCCTTCATCAATGGAGAAAGTACTTACTTCATGAGCATCAACAGGAACAAGAAGAGCGTCCTGCTGAACCTCAAGTCGCTCGAAGGTAGGAGGGCGTTTATGAGGCTGGCGGAGAAGGCCGACGTCCTTGTCGAGAACTTCCGCCCGGGCACGACCGAGAAGCTGGGGATCGACTACGGGTCCATGAGCAAGCTCAATCGTGGCCTGATCTACTGCTCCATCTCGGGCTTCGGACAGACGGGGCCCCGCAAGGACCAGCCCGGATACGACATCATAGCCTTCGCTCTCAGCGGAATGATGAGCATAACAGGAGAAGAAGGACGACCACCCGTCAAAATGGGAGTACCTGTGTCGGACATCGGGGCGGGCATGTACGCCGCGTTCGCGATCGCCGCATCTCTGTTCAGGCGGGCTTCGACGGGAGAAGGAGAGCGCATCGACGTGAGCCTCTTGGAGGGCCAGATATCATGGCTGACGTATCAGGCGGCCTGCTACTTCGCCACAGGTGTCAACCCCGTGCGCCTCGGATCTGCACATTCGACGATAGCGCCATACCAGGCCTTCAAGGCGATGGACGACTACTTCGTTGTGGCCGTGGGGAACGACGACCTCTGGCGTTCCTTCTGCGGAGCTCTTGGGCTGCAACGCCTTCGTGACGATCGCCTGTTCTCCACCAACCCGAAGCGAGTGGAGAATCGCATTAAGCTTGAGAAGGAGCTCAACAGCGTCTTCAAGACGAGGGCGGTCGGTCACTGGATCCGCAAGCTCCAGCAGGCGGGCGTGCCGTGTAGCGCCATCAACACCCTAGACGAGGCCTTCGCGGACCCGCAGGTCGTGTCAAGGAAGGACGTTGTTGAAGTGGAGCACCCGAAGGCGGGGAGGATAAAGCAGTTGGGCCTACCCTACAAGTTCTCCGATTTTGAGTTCGAGGTGAAATCTCCCCCGCCCATGCTCGGAGAACATACCGAAGAAGTCCTTAAGTCTCTGGGATATTCAACGGCGGAGATCGACAGGATGAGGCAGCGAAGCGTCATAGGCTAGTTATGCCGGCATCTAGAGGAACTCTGTCAGAGTTCCGTACATGTCGGGCCGGCGGTCCCTGAGGAAGGGCGCAACGATCCTACGTTTCCTCACTTCGTCCAAGTCGATATCGGCGAGGGTCAGCTCCTCGTCGGTGGAAGCCTTTGCTATGACCTGCCCCATAGGGTTCGCGACTAGGGCCGAGCCGAAGTAAGGACCAGGCTGCTCGTCGTTCTCCACTCCACACCTGTTGACGCCTGCGACGAACATGGTGTTGAAGCCAGCGTGGGCCCTGAGCTCCAGCTCCCAAAGTTCGGGGTAGATGGCGGTGCACGTCGGAATGAAGACGAGCTCCGCTCCTTTCAGAGCCAGAGTCCGCGGGCCTTCGGGGAAGTGCCTGTCATAGCAGATGTAGACGCCGACCTTGTGGCCGTCCACGTCGAAGACGGGATATCCCAGATTGCCCGGCCGGAAGTAGAATTTCTCGAGGTATCCCACAAGCTGAGGTATGTGGGTCTTCCTGTATTTGCCCAGTATCCTGCCCTCGCGGTCGATGACGACGGCCGTGTTGTAGTAGATGCCGCTAACCTCCGAATCCAACTCAAAGATGGGGCAGATGACGTTTATGTTATGCTCTTTGGCCGCCTTCATCATGGTTTCGGTGGTGGGGCCCGGTATGTGTTCGGCCCACTCGAAGTACTTGTGCAGCTGATGCCATGGAAAATAGATCGTGGAAAAGAGCTCCTGGAAGCAGATGATGTCGGCGCCCTTGGCCGCCGCCTGTCCCAGGTATTTCACTGCTTTGTCGATGTTTTCGTTCTTGTCGAGCCCACACGTGTTCTGCAGAAGAGCTATCTTCATGACACATCTGTTGGACAGCCCCGCTTTATTAGCTTTGTTGGCGCTTCACGTGTGCCCTTTCCACCCCGACGATAGGCAGATGATGCAAAAATTTCATAAATAGACGCCCTAATATGTAGATTAGCTAATAGCTTTGCCGGGCTTGGCGTCCCCGTCAGACAGATTTATTAAGGGAAACGAACCGTTTTGTTCAATAGGATACTAAATGGTTACCCTGCTTGTAAAAAACGGAACCGTGGCCACAGCTTCCGACGTATTTCGCGCTGACATCAAGGCCGAGGACGGCATCATCACCAAGATGGCTGCCACCATAGACGAACCAGTCGACAAGGTCGTCAACGCTGAAGGCAAGATAGTCGTCCCCGGGGGCATAGATGGCCATACTCATTTTGAGATGCCGTTCATGGGCACCACTACCGCCGACGACTTCCGGACGGGCACCATTTCGGCAGCTGCGGGAGGCATTACATCTATCATCGACTTCATCGTGCCTCAAAAGGGCCAACCCCTCAAGGACGCCCTGCGAAGGTGGCACGAGAAGGCTTCCGACAAAGTCCTGGTGGACTACGGCTTTCATATGATCTTCAGGGACCTCAATGAGGGCACCCTGAACGAAATCAAGGAGATCATAGCTGCTGGGGTGATCAGCTTCAAGGTCTTTACGACTTATAGGAAAGAGGGCCTCATGCTCGATGACGGCGGCATAGCCACCGTCATGAAGGAGGTTTCATCCAACGGAGGCCTGGTGGCGGTTCACGCCGAGAACAACGGACTGATAGAACGTAACATCGAGGTCTTCCTAGCGGAGGGCAAGACGGGGGCCGAATACCATCTGTTGAGCAAGCCCCAGATAGTCGAAGGCGAAGCGGTGCAGCGCATGGTCACGTTGGCGAGGTTCACGGGCGCCAACCTGTACATAGTCCATCTTTCGACTAGGATGGGGCGGGAGACTGTCCGAGACGCGCAGAGAGCGGGCCAGCCCGTCTTCGCCGAAACGTGCCCGCATTACTTGGTCTTCAACGACTCCGTCTATAAGCGCTCCGACGCGGCTCATTACGTTATGAGCCCTCCGATAAAGGCTGAAGAAGACAGGTTGGCTCTCTGGCAGGGGCTAATAGAGGGGGACATAAAGACGGTGGGGAGCGACCACGCCGACTTTACGTCTGAACAGAAGGCCTTGGGGAAGGATGATTTCACAAAGATCCCAAACGGTGTGGCAGGGACGGAGGTCATTATGCCAGTCCTCTTCACCGAGGGAGTGAGCAGGAGGCGTTTCTCCATAAATAGGTTCGTCCAGGTTACATCGACCAACGCCGCGAAGGCCTACAACCTGTACCCGAAGAAGGGGACCATAGCCGTCGGAAGCGACGCCGACCTGGTCGTCATAGACCCGGCCTTTAGAGCCAAGCTGACAGCCGATTTCCTTCACGCCAACATCGACCATTCGATTTACGAGAACTTCGTCACCGAGGGATACCCAGTGACGACCATATCGAGGGGTGAAGTGGTGGTGCAGGACAATCAGCTCGTCGCGACTCCGGGGAGAGGCAGGTTCTTGCCTAGAAAGCCCTATCCGGACAATCGTAACCCTCTCTTCGCTTGAGCTCTACGCCATCTCAGTTAGGCCGTCCGTGGTCTTGAGAGCACCATCCAATGCCGTCACCGCCAAGTCGATCTCTTCGTCCGTGATGATGAGCGGTGGCGCCAGGATGAGATGGCTCACCCACCCCTGAACGTAGACGTTCTGTTTCATGAGCTCCTTGGTGACAAGGTCGACAGTGAGAGGTTTGCCCTCATACTTCTCCCTCATTGTGTTAAATGGTTTCTTAGTGGCGCGATCCTTGACCAGCTCGACGGCGCAGAAGAGGCCCAAGCCTCTGACGTCCCCGACGGAGGGGTGCCGCTCCTTCAGCTCTTCTAATCTCTTCTTCAAATAGGCCCCCTTGGCCTTCGACCGTTCTAGCAGGTTGAGCCTCTTGTATTCGCCTATGGCGGCGCTCACTGGCGCCAGGGACATGGGGTGTGCTTCGTAGGTGTGGCCGTGGGGCAGGTAATGCTCCTCGAAGTAGTCGGCAATCTCCCTGTTAGTGGCGGTCACGCCCAGCGGCACGTAGGCGCCGGTCACGCCCTTGGCGGTGGATATTATGTCCGGCTTCACGCCCCAGTGGTTGACTGCGAACCACTCGCCCGTCCTGCCCCAAGCGCTCATGACTTCGTCGGCGATGAGGAGGACGTCGTTCTCCTTCGTTATCTCCCTGATCCTGGGGAGGTACTCCTTTGGCGGCACCAAAATGCCGTTGGTGCCCACAACGGGCTCCAGAATCATTCCAGCCACGTTGTTCTCCTTCTTTATCATGTAGTCGACGTAGTTGGCGCACGCAACGTCACAGTTGGGGTATTCAAGGCCGAGAGGACATCGGTAGCAGTAACAGTCGGGGGCGAAGATGACACCGCCTATCTTGCCCATCGGTTCGATGTGCCAGCGCCTTAGGTCCCCCGTCGCGGCGACGGCACCGGCCGTGGCGCCGTGATAGCTGGTGTAACGCGAAATGATCTTGTAACTACCCTTGAAAGTGCGGGCGATTTTGACGGCGGCTTCGTTGGCCTCCGTCCCCGAGGTCGAGTAGAAGAACTTCTCGAGGCCCTGAGGAAAGACGCTCAGAAGGGCCTTGGTGGCGTCGCTTCTGACCTTACAGGTGAACGAGGGAGCGATGTAGGGCAGAATCTGGGCCTGTCGGGCAATGGCTTCCACTACGGCCTTGTTCTTGTGGCCGAGGTTGCTGCACATAAGCTGAGAGGCGAAGTCCAGTATCCTCCTTCCCGAACTGTCGGTGAAGTAGCAGCCCTCGGCGTCCACTATCTCCAACGGCGTCCACCCCTTCTGGGCTCGCCAAGTTCCGTATGTGTACCTGCGGGTGACGTCGGTCACTTCGCTGCTGGAGCTCAATCCTTCAAAGCACGAAGGTGTGGAACGGCGGACGTCTAAAAAAGCTTTTGTGCGGACCGCCCGCCAACAACAAAAGCTAACACGAACCCGGCCCGCTGTGGAAGATTCTGCCTGAAAGGAATCGTGATGTGTTTCTTTATCATCGAACCGGCTCGCGCTCCAGATGTGCTTTGCTTGGTTGTTTCGCAGGAACGGGAAACTAAGGTGTGGAGGACAACGCTTCGAGCCTCTGAATGCGGCCCCTTCTGTTCTCGGCTACCTTCTTGAAGGCAGCCGGTATGGTGGAGAGGAGGGTCTTGGAGCGCTCCGAGATATCGGTGTAGAATCGGGCGGCCTCCTTTTCCAGGGCGACGGCCGACTCCAGCGCGGACTTCAGGCCCGTGCCTTCCTGCAATTGCTCGTCGGGCACGAAGCTGCGGAGCTCGAGGCCCTTGAAGGAGTAGCCCGTCTCAAGGGCGTCCGTCACCGTTTCTTGATATGTCCTGACCAGCAGCGTCCTGTTCTTCCTGCCATCCCTTGCGAAGGAATCGAAGAGGTCCTTGTGGGCCGGGTATGTGGCCGCCAACTTCTCATAGAAACGCGAGGAGCTCTCCTCCAACTTCTCTGAAAAGCTTATCACGGCCGACGCGGTGGCGCCCAACTCTTCCAACTTACATCCACCTCTGGATGACGACCTTGCTTTCAGTGAAGAAGCGTATCGCTTCTCTTCCCTGTGGATGCAGCACGCCGAAGAAGGAGTCCTTCATGCCGCCGAATGGAAACATGGCGACGGGTGCAGGCAAGCCCACGTTAATTCCGATGTTGCCGGCAGTGACCCTGTACTGCAGCTCTCTGGCCCACTTGCCGTTGTTGGTGAATATGCTTGCAGCGTTTCCGAAGGGGTTCCTCTCGATCTGATCTATCGCCTCGTCCAAGTCCTTGGCCTTGTAGATGTTGGCCACGGGGCCGAAGATCTCCTCCTTGCCGATGGTTATGTCGGGGGAGCCGTCAACGAAGACAGTGGGGTTGAGGAACGAATCGTGCGGCCAGTCACCGACGAGCTTTATGTTCCTGCCGTCTAGCGCCAACTTGGCGCCCTCCTCCACGCCCTTTTCGATGTATCTGATCACGTTCTCTTTCTTCTTCCTGTCGCGGAGGGGTCCCATCTGAACCGATTCATCCAAGCCGTAACCGACTCTGATCTTGGAGGCGGCAGCGACGAAAGCGTCGACGACTTTGCGATAGAAGGCATCGTGCTCGCTCTCCGAGAGGCCCTCTCCCACCACTACAAGGTTGGAACCGGCGAGGCACCTTTGGCCGGTGTTGCCGAAGAACGAAGTCATCAGGGCGGGCATGACCTTGGCGAGGTTAACGTCTGGCATGATTAGGACGGCGTTCTTGGCGCCGGCGCCGGCGATGACCCTCTTGCCAGTTTCGCCGCACTTCCTGTAAATGACGTCTCTGCCTACCGGAGTGGACCCGACGAAGCAGATGCCCCTGATGCCCTTGTGCTCCAGCATGGCGTTGGTGACTGCCCTTCCACCGTGCACGACGTTCAGGACGCCCGGGGGAACCCCGGCCTCCTCCGCGAGCTCGGCTACCTTGGCCTGGCACGTGGGATCTTCGCTGGAGGGCTTGACGACCACGCAGTTGCCCGTCGCCAGCGCATATGGTATGAACCAGAGGGGAACCATCCACGGAAAGTTAAAGGGACCAATGACGCCGAAGACCCCCACAGGCTGGTTGATCACGTATTCGTCTATTTCGGCGGAGACGTCCTCCAAATTGTAACCCATCATGAGGGACGGTATGCCCGTCGCCACTTCGACGTTCTCTATGCCCCGTCTAGTTTCGCCCCTGGACTCGTCGATGGTCTTGCCGTGCTCCATCGTCTGAATCCTGCTTATCTCTTCAAAGTGTTCCTCCATGAGCTCCTTGAGCCTGAAAAGGCACCGGACCCTGGCGAGAGGAGGCGTCCTCCTCCACTCCGGGAAGGCCTCGAGCGCCGCGCTGACGGCCGAATCCAGCTCCTCCTTTGTTGAAACGGGGACTCTACCTATGACCTTGGTGGTGGCCGGGTTCACTACGTCAACTAATTCGCCCCGAGACTCCACGAGCTCACCGTCAATGTAATTTCTGAGCGTCGGTGCTCCCTTGATCGGTTCTTCCAGCAAAGCCAAAGATGAAGACCTCGTATGCAGAATTCATTTCTGCAATACTTAAAGATTGCCGAAAAGAACACGTGTGAAGCAGCATGATGCATCTATTGCCACATGTAGGCACGAAAGCGGACGAAGGGGGGATGTCGCGGCAAGCGGCGGGGCGATGTTGTGGCCTTTCGTGTGCAGAGGTTCCCGTGCGCCCAAGACGCCAGAAGCCGTTAAGAAAGTATAGAACTAGACGTATGGCTGCGCGATGGGCTTTAAGCATGGAAAACGGAGCGTCGACGTGAATTGAACCGAGCGTTCTTGGCTGCGGTGGTGTTAGCCGTCATAGTGATGGTGGTGGCGCTGGTCATATACGAACGACCGGCAGGCCCAGCTAGGATAGAGCTGAAGGGGATAGAGTTGACGGTTGAGATGGCCGTTACGCCCAGCCAGTGGAGCCAGGGCCTCTCGGGAAGGTCTTCCCTCGAGATGGATCACGGCATGCTCTTCGTATTCGACCACCAGAACAGATGGGCCTTCTGGATGAAAGGGATGCAATTTCCGCTCGACGTAATCTGGTTCGACTCGAACAGGAGCATAATCCAATACGTAGAGAGCTTGCAACCATGTTACTTGGACGATTGCCCGACCTTCTCCCCCCAGACGGACGCGTTATATGCGTTAGAAGTGAACGCGGGGTTTGTGGCGGCCCATAATTTGACCGTTGGCGACAGGTTCAACTTCGTTGGCTGATTCCCTTCGCCTCTTGACACGAATAAGTGGCTTCCCGCTAGAACGTCAACGCCTTGGCCTATCATCCGTTTGAGATGAAAGATGTCATGGTTCAGCGAGCTATGACCCTCCGCCCGAAGGGGGTCATTCTGCACCAAGGAGGATATTCAGTGAGCTTGGTGACAGGGAAGAAGGCCGCAAAGCGAAGTGGGGCAGGAAGGACGCAGCGTCCGCTGTGGCTCTCTTTTGGTGATGCGACTCAAGCAGGGCCTCATGGCGTATATCGTTCTGTACAGAGGAATTCGGAACATGACTATAGAGGCCTTGACGTATTACTCAGTCCGTATCGCCTTCCAACAGGTCGGCAAGAACTGCTCTCGCCATAGTAGCTGTCATCGGCGCCAGGACATGGTGGAGAGGGTGCACTACTTCGACCGACACGGGGTCGCCGCGCTTAATGGCCTCTACCTGCTGAGGCGTGTACCTGAACCGGAGGTACTGCACGGTGCTCACGGTGTCCTCCGTCTCCCTCTTTTCTTCGGGCGTCCCTTTCACCATCTCGTTTCCGATGTGCAGGTATACGCTGCCAGCCACACCCCTGTACGTCTTTATGTCAAGCAGCTCCTCCTCGCTCCTTAGCTCGATGAAGAGCGTAGCGCTGGTTTCCAGCCTCCCGGGCACCTGCGCGTTGTATATCTCCACCATTTCGGCTATGACCTTTGGGTCCGTGGTCTTCTCGATGTAGATCATCTCCTGAATCTGGGCGAGCACCGTCCTCCTGTTCTCGAAGGCGATGGACATTGTGGGGCCGAGCTCCAACCTCCTTTCCTTCTTTTCGGCCAGCCATCTTTGAAGGAGCTCGCGCCTCTTCTGCGAGTAGACCTCTAGAGGAAGGACTTCCTCAAGCTGGATCTTCTTCATGATTCCACGTTCAGTACAGCAGGCCGTAGGACTCGGCCAATATGTGTAGCGGATGTTTTACCGCCATCCGAGTGCCCTGGGTTATCTGAAGTCCTGCCAGCAGGCAATCGGTGCAAGCCTGATAACCGGGGCTGTTCTTGAATTCGCTCAGCATGTTCTCGGCCACGTGGTTGCTCATCTCGAAGTTCCCCTCCTTCATGCCCCAAGTTCCGTCTATGCCGGAGCATCCCTTATCGATGACCTTCACTTTGCCGCCCGCGGCACGGATGAGCTCCACGTACTTGTTGCCGATCATCTGGGCCTTGTAGTGGCAAGGGACGTGGTAAGCCACTTCGCCGGGGGAAGTCCTGAAGGCCAAATTCAAGTGTCCCTCTTTCTTAAGCCTGAACAGTAACTCGCTCACATCGTAGCTGTGACGTGCCACTTTCTCGGCCTCCTCCGTGCCCAAGAGGTGTGGATACTCCTTCTTCACGACGTAGCCGCAGGTGGGGCTTGGTATGATTACGTCGTAGCCCCTGTCGACGTAAGCCGACAGGTGGTGGACGTTGAACTCGGCCTTGGATAACGCCGCTCCCATGTCGCCTCCGTCGAGGGCGGGCATTCCGCAGCACTTCTGATCCGGCAGGGCTACCTCCACCGAATTATGAGCAAGGATGGCCATCAGGGCGCGCCCGATGGAGGGGTCGTTGTAGTTCACTAGGCAAGTGTAAAAGAGCGCGACTTTGGCGACGGGCGAATCAGGGAAAGGAGGTGGATGCTTCTGGAACCATTTCTTGAATGTGGGACTGTGAAACTCCGGCGTTAGCCTCCTCCTGTCGACGCCTACAAGCTTCTCTATGAGCAGCCTACTGAAGGGGTTCCTGTTCCCCCAGTTGGCGAGCTTAGCCGTGCGAGCCCCCATTTCCCCGAGCCGGTCGGTATCGCCCAGGATCTTATCGCCCATCTTTACCCCCCTTTCTTTTGCCCTGACCGCCCTCGCCCGCAGGACAAGCCGAGGGATGTCGATGGCAAATTCGTGTGGAGGAACGTAAGGACACTTGAGGAAGCAGAGCTTGCACTGATAACAGAGGTCGGTAAAGGAATCCAAGTCCTCCTTGGAGATTCTGTCCATGTCTCCGTCAACCTTGTCTATCCGAGAGAAGAAGTCGGGGAAGGCAGGGCAGAGGTTGAAGCAGATCCTGCACGTGTGGCACGTCTCAAGCTGGCGACGGTAATCGTCAGAGAGGTCCTCCGCTGACCAGAACTTGGGGTCGCTGGGGCTGAAGACTAGAGTCATGGGTCATCTGTCAGAAGATCAAAAAGACAAAACCGTGATAATAACGTTTACTGCGTGCCGAGGCCAGCCAACATATTGGAGAAACGGCCGGCGTGGGCTTTCTCCGCCCTGGCCAAGGTCTCGAACCACTGGGCGATCTCCTCGAAGCCTTCATCTCGAGCCGTCCTTCCGAAGCCAGGATACATCTGGGTGTATTCGTACGTCTCTCCCGCTACGGCGCTCTTGAGGTTGGAAGAAGTGTCCCCCACTGGCTCCCCCGTAACGGGGTCGCCTTCTTCTTTCAGGAAGTCGAAGTGGCCAAAGGCGTGGGCCGTTTCCCCTTCGGCGATGGCCCTGAAGAGGGCCGCCGCGTCGGGATACCCCTCTTCGTCGGCCTTCTTGGCGAAGTAAAGGTATCTCCTGTTGGCCTGGGCTTCTCCCGCGAAGCCGGCTTTCAGGTTCTCAAGCGTCTTGCTGCCTTTCAAGGGCATTGTTAACGAACACCTGCCTAATTCGCTCGACATACGATATTTAACCTTGACTCGAGACCCGGCTGGACCGCCTGAGCGTCATCTCTTGCTGTGATTCATCAGGCCGCGTGTCTGCGTCCCTTGCGGCGGCCTGCCAAGCCAGAAGGTTCCTGCATAACAGTTTTGTAGCCCCATCGGACGCATCGTTCAGGACCAAATATGCCGGCTTCTGTTGCAAGGAAGATGATTGAGAAGGCAGGCGTAAACGTCGACCTGCTCATCAAGAAGCTGAACAAGGCTCTGGCCGCGGAGATCACCACGTATTACTACTACACGGTGCTCAGGAACCATTTGATGGGCGAGGACATGAAAGAGATCGCGGAGGATGCCAGGCTGGAGGACAGGCTGCACTTTGAGGCGCTCGTCCCCAGAGTGTACGAACTGGGAGGAGACATCTACAGAGACATGAAGGAGATGCACGACGACGCGGCCTGCTCGGCGGCGTACCTGCCAGAGGGGATTACGGTCGACACAGTGCACAACGACGAGACGAACAAGAAGATACTCAAGGTCCTGCTGGAGGCTGAAAGGTGCGCCGTCCGCGTCTACACGGAGATATGTGACATGACCTTCGGCAAGGACCCGCGGACTTACGAGCTCGCCCTAGCCATACTGCATGAGGAGATAGAACACGAATCTTGGTTCGAAGAAATGCTAGAGGGCAAGCCCTCGGGGCACTTCAGAAGAAGGCGACCAGGAGAGGGGCCGTATACGCAGAAGTTCAGACATGTTGAATGATTTGGGCGCAGGAAGCACATCTTCATCACAGACGATCCTTATTTTGTATGGGAGAGTGAGCCAGTGGAAGACAAGAAGTTCGTGGTCTGGGTCTGCACGATGGATGGCAGAGGCCGATGCGGAGAGAAAGGCGGAAAGGTCCTGCTACGGACGTTCGAGGCCGAAGTGAATCGAAGAGGGCTGAAGGGCGTCATCGTCACGCCGATGGGGTGCACTGACCGGCACGCACACGGGCCTGCAGTGCTGGTGGACCCAGATGGACTGTGGTACTGTGGAGTGGGAAAAGACGATGTGCCCAAGATAGTAGATTCGCATTTCTGCAGAGGCGAACCGGTGGAAGGCCTCGTGTGTCCCCAGTGCCAGGTGAGCAAGCCAACGTGACGTCCTCCAACAGCTAATGTTGTCCGTTGGTTTCCCGCTTCGTCGCTTGAGCTTGCCGTTCCCTGCATCTCCTTACGAAGGAGCATCCAGACCCCGCCTATCTTCAAGAGGTAGAGCTTGCCGCTGATTTTGATGCTTGTACCATAATATTCCCTTTCAGCTGAGCTTGAGCAGCTGACGTTGTAATCCATCCCTGCAGCCTTTCTGTCGCGAGCGAGCGATCGCTTCCGCAATGAAGTACGGAGTACGCTGGGCAGATCTCATCATGAGCTTCCTTGCCAAGAGACTTGACAGGCACGCCTAATGGTGGAGCTGACGCCGGACCACTTCATGGGCTATGATGGGATGTTCAGACGCTCCGGCGGGACTCCAGCTCCTTGACCGCCCTAATGATGACCTTGATGATCTCGCCCCTAGGAGGCTCCTCGTAGAGCCCCTTACACTGGGCGTCCACAGCTATTATGTACGTGTTGAGCGTCGTATCTAAGACCCTGACGGCCGGATCGCCTACGATGAAGTCCATCCCGGCCAGCTTCTTCTTGATCGCTTCGATCACCATCTCCGGCTCGAAGCTCTTCATCACCTCATACTTCGTCCTGACAAGGCGATAAGGGGCCTTGTGAACGAAGATGGCGGCCTGGATTACTACGTTATTAGGCAGCTTGACCTCCACGTTTTCGTCCGTGCGTATTGTAGTGTACATCAACGATATGTCCGTCACCGTGCCGGTCGTTCCTGGGATGAGGAAGTCGTTGGACCAGAACTTGGGGGGATACGCCGGCGCGATTAGCCCGTACTGCCAAGTGGACACGGTCACTCTGTCGCCCGTCACGAAAGGCCTAGACATGATGAGCGCCACGCCGCCGAACACGTTTGACAGAGAGGTCTGAGCAGCCAAGCCCAGCACTATGCCGGAGAAGGCCCCTCCGAGCACCACGCTTTCCACCCCCACGTTCAATATCGTCAGAGCGGCCGCCATGGTGACAGCGTAGCCGATGATTTCAGCCCCGAAAGTAAGCCGCTCGGTGGCCCCCGGCCCTGCAACGGAAACGAGCTCCGCCTTCAAAAGCCTGACAACGAGCTTAGTCAAGACCACGCCCGACACGATTGCAAGGCCCGTGTACGCCAGCTGAATGAAAGCCCCGGTCGGTATGACATGAGTAACGTCCGAAAGGAGATACACCGCGACGGCGATAAAGATGGCTATGAGAACGGTCGAAAGGAGGTAAGCCGTTATCTTTTCTTTGAACTTCATGAACTCATCTTCCCCGGATTCGCGCCATCCAGTAAGTATGCTTGGTCCGATAAATATCCTTACGCCAGGGAAAAAGGTGCGAGGGGTGGGACTTGAACCCACGAAGGCCTTCGCCGGCGGATCTTAAGTCTGGGCGCGCCTCAGCTCCGCCCCCTGTAGCCGCATCACGTCGCCAGCTTTGGCCTGGCTTGGGTACCCTCGCGGAAGTGGTGAGCACCGAGCTGAACTAATAAGCCTTTCAAAGCGGGCACATTCTCAATCCCTAGCATGATGAAAACGAATAATAAGGCAACATATGCTTCCCATTAGTCGGAGGGCCCGTAGCTCAGCATGGTAGAGCGACCGGCTCATAAGGGAGGTTTCTACACAAGTCTCCCTAGGATACCGGTCGGTCAAGGGTCCAAGTCCCTTCGGGCCCACCAAGACACGTTTCGTCTGCTCGCATTGTGCTCATTTCCTATCTGAGGGAGACGTACGTCGACCCTCTTTCGTTCTAAGGATTCCGAGCATCTCATTAACATCAACAACCTTGATTGCCTTGTATGCCTTTAGATCCAACAGATGCTTGTCTCCGCTGACTATGTAGTCGGCCTTTCCTCGATAGGCAGTGGCCAGAACCACATCATCATCCGGGTCAGCCTGGATAACCTTGGGAGATTGCTCAACCTTAACTAGCTCGGACCTGCCAACGAGAACGGAAAGGAACCTCTCAACTTGCGAATTGGTGACTTCGAATTTCCCTCTTGAGAGAACGTCTACCAGCTCCGCTAGCATCCGACCCGAGGTGATTACGTCGTGCTTTTCAAGCAGTCTGAAGACAAGGCGCCTTGGCTTCCCGTCGCTTATCAGCGCCGAGACTAAGACGCTTGTGTCAACAACGACGCGAACCATCTACTGCGCCCTATTTGGCTCGCTTCTCCATTCTGTACGACTGTATTTCGCGCAGTATTTCTCTCTGAGTTGGCCTTTTCTTCCCTTCGTATTGCCTGTCTATTTCCTTGAAAAGGGCCTTCAGTTCATCGCCAAGGGAAGGAAGCCTGAGTCTTGTGATGATCAGCTTGTCCCCCTTCCTGTAGACCGCCAGCTTAGACTTGGCCTTTATCTTCAACTCTCTTCTGAGTTGCTGAGGTATGACGATCTGGCCCTTCGTTCCCACCACAGCGACATCCGGTTCTTCCATTTTTCCCCAGTATAACTTTCATACTTCATGAATAAAAAGGTTTGCAGGAGGTGGCTGTTGGGGCTATCACGCAAGAGGTCTAATCATCCTTACAAGACTGTCTCCAATCGAACGATGGTAGTGATCAGCGAAGGATTTCCTCGTCGGTCCCGACTTGATTGGGCGAGAACGAGACTACCCAGGATCCGGACCGTTTTGGTCAACGACTTGGGCAGGAGTTTGAGCCCCGGACTATCGCCGTGCGCTATGCACGGGTTCCTCGGGGCCCATCAAAACACACATGGTCAAGCGTGAGCTTTCGCGAAGTCCGCAATCACGGCTTCAATCCCGCGGTCCGAGTGGTCTTTCATGTGAGGCCTCTTATCACACTGCTACAACTGTTTTAGCGATGAGCAGGACAAAACTCGAACGCGAATTAGAACTTGTAGACAACGCGTTGACTCAATTAAAGAAAGAAGCCCTAGGTGAAAACAGACGTGGAAGAACCGTACTGTTCGGGAAAGCTGAGGGTGAAGTGGGTGCCCAAGGAGAGGAACAGGGAGGCGGACACCCTCTCGAGGAAGGCGTATGAGGAGTACTGCAGGCAGGACGGGATGCCGGTCAAGTACAGGCATCATGGTTGATGGCACCATTGGGCATCGATGGACGAACGGTAAGTAAGTCTGACCTGCACGAGTGTAGGAAGTTCCGCGATTAGCCCCACGGAGCATGGTTCTTCCTGTCTAGACCCCCAGGTTTTCAACATACGGGCGGGCACGGATGGTTCGGTCGCTCGTCGTCGGCTCAGCGCACACATAAGTATGCCCACTCTCCATATGTAGCTTGCGGATGTTTCGAAGGCGGAGCGACGTAGTGCCATGATGGGCAGAAACCTAGTAAGATGCCAGTTTTGCGGATACTGGATCTACTTTGAAAGGGATCCCCAAAGCGGCAGGCTGGTGGCGAGGAACCCAGATGGCAGCATCCACGACTGCCGGGGCACATGATATGATCGCCTTACTATAGTACTGGAGGCAGTGTGAGGCCGTAATTAGCTCATGCGCTTTCGCTTTGAGGGCGAAGGGTCCATCGAGAGGATCGGTGGAGTTGAGAATAGGCTAGGCCGGATACGCGCCGCATACTCTGCAGTGCCGTTTCCCCTCTTCTATCCCACTCCCGCACTCCTTGCATTTCTTCTCTAGGCGCTCGTAGGCGGGGCCGTCTCCGAACTTACTTGAGTAGTAGCGGTAGCACACAAGCTGCTCTTTGTTCCGCAGCTTCAGTCCGGCGTGTGCCAGCCGATACTTCTCGCTCGCGAATTCATCGTCGGAGATGGTAAGCTCCGCAAGGGTTTCGGCATAGACAGTGCCCGATCCCGATTCTATGGGGGCCTTGACCCTCCACAGCAGCTCGTCGGGGAGGAGGCCGGCATATGAGTGCCGCACGATCCACTTCCCCCGTCTCCTCCCTCCGACAACCCTCACTTTCAGCTCAGCCGGGACCTCCTTCGAAAAGCTCATGAACTCCGGCTCCTGCGCAGGGATCTTGACTTCGACGCCTATGTGGCGGCCGAGGTTCACCGACGTGAACTCCATATGGGCCCACGTGGCTTCGAGAGCCTTCTGCAAGTCTCCGTAGTCGACCATATCCTCGAAGAAACTGTAGCCCGCATATAGCTCGTCAAAGGCGTCCCCCGTTAGGACCCGACGGACCCCATGGTCCTTTGCCAGCTCCAGCGCCAAGTAGATGGAGGCGCTGTTTCGGACTTCGACTGGGTCAAAGGTTCGCAGCGCCTCGATGACCCGATGTGAAGCCTCGGCATACTCTTCTGGCCCGAATCTCAGAATGAAGTGTTCCATGTTCAGGAACCGTGCTGCTTTCCTTGCGTAGGGTGGGTCCGATGGGGAGCCTAGTGAGAACTCCACCGTCATAGCCCTGATGGATGAATGACGAGTGGCCGCATACGATACCACGCTCGTGTCTAGGCCGCCGGAGAGCAGGATTCCATCGGCTTCTGCTGCGAGGGTAGCCTGTTCGAGCAGGCGTCTCAGACGGATCGAGTAGCCAGATACTGCCGTCTCGTCCATTACGCTCAAGCGTCCGCGTTTGGATACGCGTCAAGATAAATGTTCCATATTACCAAGGAGAATTCCCGCCTCCTTGCCAACGTCTTCTCAGTGAGAGGAAGACCTGATGGGTCGCGTCCCTCATTTCCGATCTGTTGTTGGTTGGATAAGCAGAGATTAGCGCAGCTATCGACATATGGTCGAATGCTCTCAAAATAAAGGAACTTCCGTATAAGGACGGCCTCTGGGTCAAGGGGTACTTAGCAAAACGAGGCATGCTTGTTGGCTAGGTGGTGGAACCTTGAGCCGGAGATTGGAGGGAACAGCGCGTCTTCGGGCTGAGCGCAAAGATCGTCATAGAGTCTGGCAAATCGTTCTCGCACAGATATCTTCGAGTCGGAGCGATAGTCCTAATAACTCTCGTTCTCCTGCCCACTTCTGCTGCCCACTTCTGATGCCCACTTCTGATATGTTATCTGTTTCGGGCAGTTGCTGGATGGAGTACCACCATGGAAACGAAGCCGCCAGCAAGCATGGCGTTTCCACTGGTGGTGAGGTCGCCTTAAATTCAGGGCTTGCGCCCGAGCCTTTGACAACACCTTAAGGCGGCGTATTATCTACATAATGGGGCAGGCCAATGAAGAAGCAAGGCCCCGATCAACGCAGATCTTCCGCCACCGCATCCGCCGTTTTGTCTGCGGTCCTCTTCGGCCTGAGTGCTCCTTTCTCCAAAGTCCTCGTCGCACGAATACCGAGCGTTGAGCTGGCGGGCCTGCTCTATGTCGGCGCGTTCCTGGGGATTTCACTTTGTTCTTCGCTCATGCATCTGATAAGACACGGCACGGAAGCGCGGTCGCTGAGCCGAGGTGACTTCCCGTGGCTCGCAGGCTCGATCTTGGCAGGCGGCGTGTTCGCTCCCATCGCCCTCATGATTGGCCTTACCATGGTCACCGGTTTCACCGCTTCGCTCTTTCTCAACTTGGAGGGAGTGAGCACAGCGTTGCTCGCATCCCTCGTGTTCAGGGAACACGTGGGGAAGAGGATCGGATTGGCTGTGCTCTGCATGGCTGCGGGCAGCTTCCTCCTGACCTGGGACTTCTCGGCCGGTAACCTGCAACCGCTCGGACCACTACTTCTGCTAATGGCCGCGCTCGGTTGGGGATTGGACAACAACCTCACCAGGAAGATATCAGACAAGGACCCCGTTCGCATCGCGCAGGTCAAGGGGCTCCTGGCCGGAGCCACGTCACTCTCCATCGCTGCCATACTTGGCAACAGCTTCAGGCTCGACCTCCCTGTGCTTCTGGCAATCCTGGTGGGGGCGGTCAGCTACGGTGCCAGCTTGGTATTCTTCGTCAGAGCGTTGGAGGGGCTGGGTGCGGCGAGGACGGCGGCATTCTACGGCGTCGGCCCCTTCGTCGGAGCGCTTGCCTCCTTGGTGATGCTCCGGGAATGGAGCGGCTGGACGATGCTTCCCACGTTCTTTCTGATGGCACTGGGCGCCTGGCTGCTGCTTACCGAACGACATGCGCATTTCCATACCCATGAGGCGATCGTGCACACACACCAGCATACCCACGATGACCTTCACCATACCCACCATCATGACGAACCAGTATCTGGTCCCCACTCCCACGAACACATCCACGAAGAACTGCGGCATTCCCATCCACACGTGCCAGACCCGATGCATCGACACGGGCATGCAGGCGATGATGATGAAGATGAAAGTTCGGGGAGTTAGGGAGTATCTCGCGTTGGTCACCCTTCGCTCCTGTTCTTCCCGCGGTTCGTGCGGCCAACAGCGTCTTCAGCGACTCCGTTGACATCAGGTCCAGACCTCATCGTTTCGGACCCTTGGCCTGGTTAGGGGTTTGTGCTCAGAATATCGCCGCCGGCTGTGGGTGGGCGATTTCCTTCCGACTTGCACCCATTTGGTCAAGTCATGACGCTCGAAAGGACCGACATATCTGGCATCTGCGTAACCTTCCGATCGCATGCTACCGCGTTTTGGGTACGGGCCGATGCTTGACGATGAAAGGGTGAGGAAGTGGGCCAACTATGTGGCGAGGGGTTCACCCGTCACGGCCCAAGTCCACTTCCGCCGGCTAGGCAGAGTGTGTGAAGACAAGGGCATCCTCCCCTCCGACCTGTTAGGCAAGGATGAGGAGTGGACCTAGAACTTCCTCAACGACCTCGTATTGGAGATGGGGGGGAGGGGAGGGCTGGAGGGCACATCGGATCCACCCTGAAGGCCGCCAAATCACGGCTGGGCTTTAACGGTGTGGAGGTGAGGAGGAAGGTGAAGACAAGGGGGGTGAGCGACACGCCCACCCTCATGGACAACCAGCCGATAACAGGGGCCCTCCTCCGCAGACTGTACGCGGTCTCTACGATCAGAGTGAAGTGCATCATCGCCCTCCTGACAGGCTCGGGGGTGAGGCGAGAGGTTCTGGGGAACCATGAAGGGAGCGACGGCTTGAGGCTTGGGGGACGTCCCGGAGCTGGAGCTTTCTGAAGGGAGGGTGAGGTTCCGTAAGTCTCCGCCCATGCTCATCGTGAAGCAGGAAGTCTCGCGGCTAGATGGGCTGGCCGTCGTAAAGAAGTTCCTTGAGAAGGGGGATCAAGCTGGGCAAAGTGTTTGACAGAGAAGTGGCGCTATTACAGAAGATGCTGTACAAAAGCTGGATCGAAAGCCTTTAGAAGATCGAAGAGCGGGAGACGTTCAAGTTAGGTCAGCTGGAGCACATCAACGTTCGCTCCGTCCACCACCCCTCCAGCCTGATTAGTCGGGGCCAGACTAACCGTTTTCAGAAAGCTGCTGGGTTGCGATTCGGCTACCACTTCAAGGTTGGTCTGAAATAGTAGTGAATGAACGGGTATCATAGAGATACATATAGGTCCGTTCCGTTTATTCCGTTTCATCAAACTGATTATCGGAACGTGGTCACATATGACTTCCGACACCGCCTACCGCGTATCTTACCCCGAATCACTTCATCTCCTATTGAAGAGAATTAACAGGCTTATCAGAAGGGATGGACTCTCTGAGTCTTGGAAGCATCTGCGGAAGAAGTATGGACGCGTATTGCTCGATAACAGGCAGGTCGAAGGGATCATACTCGCAAGGGAGAGGGGAACTACGAACGGACACACCACGAACCTCCAAGACATATCCGAAAGGAAGGCGTGACAGCTCTACTCCCGGCACAGAAGGACGGGGTCATCCCGGTCCTCAGATACGCCATCGGGCTGAGCATCACAGCGAGCTACGATTATCCCTCGTGTGGCAAGGTTCGGGTTCGGCTAAGGAGGAGCCAAGGGCTAGGCTGGTACGACAGTGGCTATACTGAAGTCACAGTGGAAAATAGCAAATCCCTCGGATGGGAACGAGGTAGCTATTTGTGTGAAGTGTACTTAGAATCTTTTGATATGATGGCGCGAACATCTGGAATTACGAGTATGATTGTACAGTTGAAACAGGGAACGATTCGAAAGGTTGGAGTCAGTCCACTTCTTCACAGAATAATCAGCTTCCCTCAGATTCCTGTTATACGGACAAAATTCGAGGAGGAACCTCCATGATTCACGTTATGTTCGCTCCACGGGGGTTTTCTTTCAGAAGGCTGAGGATTACATCGAAGAACTTCTGACGTTCGGGCCTGGCATCGACATGCTGTAGAACTTTGGTTTCGGATCTATCGTTCGGTGTGAGATGCAAGAGCCGCAAGGCTTAGGCGGATAAGGACGACAAACGACAGTAAGGGGTCTGTTTTGTCCACCTGCTGCAGAGTTAGCACAGGGTCCCCGGAAAGGATGCCTACAATGAACGGATCCTCTTCACGACTCGCCGACTATCTGACCATAGGTCGCGTCGAGCCATCCCGGCTGCGGCTGGAGGGGGAGTCGAAGGCGATCCTCCCGTTGATCATGACTACGAACCGTGAGGCCACCTCTTTCTCGTACCCCCAGTAATGTTTGAGCTTGCTCGTGGAGCGCGGAACCAAGAGAGTAAGAGGGACGTTCTCCTCCGTGATTTCTCACTGAGATGTCTTGGCCCTTTTCATCTCACTCAAGCAACAGGACCTACTTGCCCGAGGTCATCGTGCTGCTTCTTGAAGATGCGCGGCGCCTGTGGAGGCAACTTTCCAAGCTTCGACGCCCTTTGTGCAACAGGTCGCTTTCAAGACGATGTGGATTCGGGGTTGCTCCTGTTTGGTGGCCTTCGCATATAGAAAATATAACCCTCATATTCGACCCTTGTTAGTTCGCGGTTGCGGACAAGACCCTCCACGATCTGCCAATCCGCATTTGCCTTTTCCAAGAGCTTCCTGACCGCCTCCTCCCGCATCGGATGCACTGCCGTTATGCTGAGCAGGTCCTCTTTGGCGTTTCCCGTAAAGGCAAACGCATTTCCTTCGTACCCCATCAAGTACTCTATTCTGCCGCTTCCAAGCTCCTCGGAGAAAACCTGAAAGGCCGTGTTCATTACTTCCTCTCTAGCTGGTCTAACCCACCCCTCTGCTGGCGGCCTCGTTGGTATGGCGATGTAAGCCTTATTCAACCTGTCCAGTTCTCCTAGAAACTTTGCTATCCTTTCAAATTCGTCGTCATACTTTATATCATCAATAAGCATCGTTTCACTTGCAATAGTTCCTTTAAACATCTTTGCGAAGTCTCTTATGCCGTCCAAGATCACGTCCAGTTTCAGGCTCCTCTGTGGCCTATCTATGCTCCTCCACAGACTTTCGCTAACGGCATCCACCTTCAGCGAAACGAAATCAGCTCCCAGCAGGTCTTCTCTAACTTCATCATGCCAGAGCAGAGAAGCATTTGTTATGACGGCTATCGGAAATCCTACCTGTTTCAACAGTGATATCTCCTCGCGTAGACTGGCATCCAGCGTAGGCTCGCCGTCCGGTACGAAAGTGAGATAATCGATCCTTTCGCGCCTTGAAGAAGCTTCATCGATCTTCCTTTCAACTTGTTTTAGTAGATCCTCCGGCCGGTAAAAAGCCCGCCTGTCGACGCGGAGACTACGGGTTCTTCCTAACTGACAGTAAACGCAGGAATAAGAGCAGGTCTTTGGCGGAATGTTGTTCACCCCCACACTTCTTCCCAGTCGCCTTGACGGGACTGGCCCAAAGACAAGCGTCCCCATTTCCTCCAAATAACCTGTTCCCAAGGGATTTGGTTCCTGCCAGATACTAAAGATCGGTGGGCCTCCTTCTAAGTGTTGGCCATTCCTCCTGAAATATCGCTGTTCGAAGGATGTTCAATGACCGTCTTCCCGTTAACGATGGCTTCTATGACCTTGGGGCTGAAAGGAATGCCAGTACCTTCGTGCCGTTTTCTTTGCGGAAACCCGGCATTTCGTCTGGACATTTTCGTCTGGGCCATGCGCGTTCAAGCATACGGAGGATGCACATGGAGGACGCGACGCCAGGGCGTTTCAGTGGTCGCTGCGCTAACCTGAGAACGTGGTTGCCAGGCATTACAAGTTCCGCACTCGTGTAAGCACTGACTCTTGTCCTTCAGTTCGCCTCTGTTTCCGCTTGGGCTTCGGCCTGTTTCCCTAAATCAGAATAGAACGGATTCCGCGGCCTGATGCTTTGTTTAATAGGAGAATCCAAGCCGAAGCTTACAGAAACGAGCGGAACAGTATTGTCAGAAAGATGGAGAACAAGAGAGCGATGATCTGAAAGTTCGTCAACTACTCATAGGACTGCTTCGGCGTTAGTTTCTGGTAAGAAGTATTACAAAGGGCGGCATCTCCGCACCTATCCTATAGCCCGACTCTGCGGCTATGGCGCTGGCGAATTCCTTGACTTCGTCCCACGTAGGGACTTCCTCCTCTCTTGTCCTGCCTATCGCGCTACCTGCCCTTTGGAAGGGCTTCACGTCCACGGAATCCGGGTCCGCAGATGCGATGAGCTTGGAGTACTCCCTCGGCTTGATCATGTTCAATCCCTTGACTACTGTGAGCTCCAAGGTATACTTACAAGAAAGGGAAGGAAGTAGCTGGACGGTCCGCTGTATCCTCTCCCAGCCGCCGCTAATGAGCGGCCTGCAGGTCCTGAGGTATGTCTCGCGATCTGGCGCATAAAGGGAGACGAAGAGATGGGTCGGCAAGTTCTTGAGCCCTTCGAGCTTCTCAGGCATGGTCCCGTTGGTTACGAGATGGGACGTCATCCCCATCCTACGTGTCTCTCCTAAGAGTTCAGAAAGCAATGGATACAGCGTAGGTTCCCCAGACAGACAGATGCCCACGTGTGTGGGGGAGAGCGCCTGATCGTATCTCTCGGCTGAGGTCTTCAACTCGGCCTGAGCTTCCTCAAGCAGAGTCCTTCTAGCGTCCATGCAACCAAGTAGAAGGTCCTCTGGATCGTCAGGCTGGCCAGACATGGGTGAGGTGGAATCGTGAATCTTGAAGTCGGCCGGAAGGGGGCACCAGCAAAAGCGGCACCGCTGCGTACAAATGGCCTCCGTCGGCGTCATTTGTAAGCAACGGTGGCTGTCAAAGCCCCCGTACCATCTTGATTTATAGCACATCGCGCCAGTCTTGATAGCTGCCCTGTTCCAATGGCATAACCTTACAGCACCGTGCTCACCGACTAGCTTGTATCCCCCTTGTTTGAGGACTTCCCTCATGGCATCATTAATCATATTCTTTCAGCCCTTCCTTCTCTTCGATCGGTGATGGAAACACCGGTCCGTTCGCGTCGACGGCTTTCCTCTTGGTGGGCTTCATCAGGTCGCTTAGGCAAGCGATGCCAGCCACAGCAATATCCTTCACTGAGCAGTGCGCCTGGTTCGTGCATCGACACGCTGAGGCGGCTGAGATGCCATATTTACTTTACGCGATAGATACTTGGGTTGCATTTGGCGATTGATGGGATGCGGAGAGTTTCAAGCAGGACGAGCGTCTGCCTGCCCGTTGTCGCCGCCTCAATGTGGCCCTCTGCTAGTATGGAACGGACAGTCGACCGAGACAAGGCGACGGACAGCATGAAATGCGGTCGCAAGCCCAGCAGCGTCGGAGATGCTGAGCCCTGAGGTCTCGCCGAAGGTCGCGGTGGCGCAAGAACCGATGTGGTTACGGGCTGACGGCCCTATCGGCCTTTCGGCGCATGTCCTTCATACAGCTTGCGCCTGTAATATGATTGGTGGTTATACAGGGCCGCTACAGGGTTATGACATAGGACTCTGTCCTTGGCTACAAGGGTAGTAACTGGAGCCTTTGAAGCCTTGTAGAAGAGCGCGTCGTGGCCAACGCACAGGCCGACCACGATGTTCAGCTCTGAGCCCTGCGAGTCCAACAACTTTGCTTGGGCTATGGGGTTGCACATGGCTTCGAAGCTTCCGGGGTGCAACTTCTCTTCCTCCTTGATTCCGATCTTCTCCTTGTCCACGCCACCGGTCTTGCATATGACGGACACGACGGAGAACCCGTTCTTCTTGAGCACAGCTTCCAGAATGGCACCTTCCCTCTTTAGCCCGATGCAGCAAGCGATGCCCAGGGTCTTGTAGTTCATCCTTCGGGCGAACTCGATGGTGTCTTCCACTCTCGTCCATTTCATGTATCCGGTAGATTCTACTTGGGCCGCCGCCAGAGCAATCCTCCTCACCATGGGGTCGTCCGTGTACGTAAGGTAGGCGTCCTGGAGCAATTCCGGAGACTTCATCGGGCAGTCCTCAAAGGCCTCGTTGAGCTTTCCCTCATCGCAGGGATTGGCTCCACACGAAAGGCAGTCGTACTTGCGCATAACCAGAGATCTGCCGTCTGACGCTAAAAGGTTTTGGTGGAGCGCAGCGGAGCGGAAGGGGGCGGCAAGCGGTCCTGTCTTTCCGAAATCGACGTGCATCTTGGCAAGCGAAGACAGGGGAAGAAGGTCGCTTGGACAAAGCTATTTGGTCGTGGCAGGACCTCAAGGACTTCCCTGAAGCTAGAGCTTGGATACCTGCGTCCCTTCGGACGAAGCCTCGAACCTGTATATGGCGTTGACTTCGGAGCCCTCAAAGACGTCCTCGTCGTGAGTGATTATGATGATCTGGTTCAGAGAGGTGGCGCCCTGCACGGAGTTGAACTCGTCGATGAGCTTAACGAGAGATTTGCGGCGCTCGACGTCCAAGTGTGTGGTCGGCTCGTCCAGGACGATGAAATCGACCCTCCCCCTCCCCATGAGGCTGGCCATGCCGAACCTCAGCGCAAGCGCTACGGCCACCTTCTCGCCGCCACTCATGGAGTTGACGTCCGTGAAGCCGGCGCTACTGTAACACTCGATCGTGACTTCCCTTTTGGCCTCCTTGAGTACGATCGACGAGAGGCCCACACCGAAGAGCCTGATGTATTTGGAGGCGCTGTCGGCCATCTCCTTGAGGGCCCAGCTCCTGAGGCTAGTAGCCAAGATGCCGTCCCGGTTGTAGACTTCGTCCCGGATCTTCTCGAAGAACTTCGCGTACTTGCTCGCCCTGCGCACCTTCTCCAGCGCCTCTCCGTGTCTTTTCAGCTGCTCCTCCACCTGAGATTCTTCCGTAGAGCCAGCGCTCTCTTGCCGTATGAGCATCTCCAGCTTGGGCCTGATGACCCCCTCCAGCTCGTCCTTTGCTGACTTGTAATCCTCCTCCCTGAAGCCTCTGGTTTCCGCTTCAAGCGCGGACACCTGTGAGACCAAGGACGAGGAATACTCGTCCAGGACCAACGATTCGAGAGAGGCGCTGGAGGGGTCGGCGGGCAGAGATTCAAGCCTAGTAGTGAGGGCGTTCAACTCGTTGACCATGGCCTCCACGTCCTTGAGGGCGGCGATTTTACGTTGGGAGAGCCAAGCCTCGGCTTCAAGCATTCGCTTCCACTCCACTTGCAGCTCCTTTTTCCGAGAATCGACGGAGGATAGCTCGGCCTTCAGTCGATCCAATCGTTCTTGCATCGGTTGCAGCTGGGCCAGCCGGCCCGACAGCTCCGCCTTCTCTTCCTCCAGCTTTTTCAGCTGCTCGACGTCTTCCTGCATTTCCGAAGATAGGTCGCGCAGCCGCTCCCTCAGCTCCTGCAGGTCCGCCTGAGCCCTGTCGTATTCTAGCCTCGCTTCTCTTAGCTTCTTCAGCTCCGAGAGCTTCTGCGTGGATTCCTGAAGCTGCCTCTCGATCGATTCCCTCTCCGCCTCCTTGATGCGTATCTTCTCTGTCATCGTTTCGGCGCCTATGCGGGTGTCACACGTAGGACAGACGCCAGTCTCGATGATGTGTTGATAGTCGCGGAGCTTCCCATCGATGCCGCCGCTGCCCTTCTGAAGGTCCCCCCTCAGGTTCTCCAGCTCCTGGATTTGAGACGTCAGCTCCTCCGCCGTGCTCTCGGTGGGCTTCGGCATCAATTCGGCATCTCTGATCTTCTTGTTGAGCCCCTCGAGCTTCCTGCTGCTCTTCTCGACCTTCCTGCTCAGGTTGGAGATCTTAGCCTCGCAGTCGGCCACCTGGTCGGGGAGCATCCTAGCTTGCTCTAGCTGGAAGATGGCCCCCGCGATTTCAGAGCTCAAGGAGCTTACCTTCTCTTCCAGCCCTGCCAATTCGCTTTCGACTGCCCCCTTCCTCTCAAGTTGAAAAAGGTACTGCTTCGCCTTAGGGACTTCCTCCTGCAGCTCCTTGAGATGGCGACGAAGCTCATCGGCCTTCTTCTCTACGTAAGAGACGAGGTTCTGCCTGGCCGAAGTCAGCTCTCCGACCTTTCTCTTCTTCCCCTCCAGGACCGCCAGCCTTTCCGAAAGCGCCCTCTCCGCTTCACGGGCGTCGCCAATTTCAAGCCTGACGAGCTTCAGAGATTCAGCCACATGACGGCGCTCGGCCTCGAGCTGCTTGATGGTGTCCTCAAGCTGGCCCACGTTTGTGTCGTCGTAGCCCATGCATTCGTTGCGCAGCCGGGCCCTGAAACCTTCGATGGCCGCCCTTGAATTCGTGAAGGCCACGTCCAGCAGGTCGATGCCGATGAGGCCATTGATCAGTTCCTTGAGCTCCCTAGGTTGGTACCGGATGATCGTATCTAGCTCCCCCTGGTGAACGATGGTGGCCACCTTCATCTTCTCATAATCTAGGCCAACTATCTTGGCCACCTCTCCGCTCATGGATTCGCTGAACTGCTTCCTCTCCCCGGCAGCTATGGTTTTGTCTCCGTCGGTCACGTCACGAAGGACTGCCGACTCCAGCCTTCCTCCCCTGCCCAACCTGCGCTCAGCGAGGTACTGCTTGCCGCCGGCGGTGAACCTGACCGAAACCGAGCCGCTCAAGGCGCCCCTCCTGAGCAGGTTCTTGTCCTCGTTCCTGGTGTGCTTGCCGTAGAGGGCGTAGGTCACTGCATCGATGACGGAGGACTTGCCTGCCCCGTTTCTTCCGATGAAGATGTTGACGCCGTCGCTCAATTGCAGCTTTGTGTCCTTGTGAGAGATGAAGTTCCTCAAAACGACATCTTCAATCATCGTTTCTCCGCCTCCTGATCGAGGAGCTTGCCGCTGGTGAAGAGAGACCAGAGCAGCTCCGTGGCTTCGTCAGTCCTCCCCTCGGCCACCAGCGGAAGAAGCTCCTTGACGGCGAACTCGGCCCTCTCTCTGCTTCCCGTGACCCTGTCGGCCAGTTCAAGCATTTCCTGGTCGATGTCCGAAGGGCGGCCCTGATACTCCTTCCCGAGGGCGCTGCCCTCCTCCAGGGGCTCCCAAACGGTGTATAGCGAGTACGGCTGTAGGGGCTTGATGGCGTTGGCGACCTTGACGCTGTCGATATCCCTGCCTCTTACTCTGAGGTTTAGAAGTGGCTTCTTTGGCAGGCCCTTGATTTCTTCGACCAACCCCTCTATCATCTCCTTAAGCCTTTCGAAGTCGAGCTCGGGAGCGAGCTGCCTCCTGAGGGACTTGAGCTCGACCCACTGGGGGTGGGCTTCGTCTCCCGAGAGGTCGACGATGTAGAAGCCCTTCTTGAACTCTCTTATCCCCTCGCTGCCCGTGGCGTCTATGGAGCCGGGATAACAGACAGGCCCACCGAGCCCGTCGAACCGCCGTTCAAAGTTGTCGTGGAGGTGGCCCATGGCGTAGTAGTCGAAGCACTGGGGGAGGTCGGAAGATGTCATTTCGCCAGCCCACTTGTGGAATTCAAGAAGGGCCTGATGGAGGACCAGGATCTTCTTTCCGGAGGCGCCAGCCAGCTCGGAACATAGGGATTTCAGCTTGGCCTGCAGCTCCTCCATCTCCGTCTTCCTCCTCTTGTGGAAGCCAACGATTGTCAGGCCGTCATGGCGCACGGGCCTTCCGTCGCCCACATATGTGGCTAGCCCGACCTTGGGGTAGAGGAAGGGGACGGGGACCTCCCTGAGGCGGCTGATATCGTGCTCACCCAGAGTGAAGAAGAACGGAATGCCGTGTTGCTTCAACTCCTTCAGCTGGTTGACCAGTTTCACTATTGCCGTGCCGCTGGGCTTGGGGACGTCGAAGATATCCCCTGCGTGGATGACTAGGTCTACGTGGTCTTTGATCATAATTTGGGCGGCTTCTTCGAAGGCCTCGTAAACGTCCTCCTCTCTCTCCCTAAGGTTGTACTCGGCCGCTCCCAAGTGGGTGTCCGAAAGGTGGCCGACGAGCAAGCCGCTCAGCTCAATCCTCCCTGATGAGGTCCGAAGTCCTCTCCGCAGCCACCGACTTCGAAGCTCTGTCCTCCGACCACTCATCGACCGCGTCTATGTCGGCGCCCATGAGCTTCTCGTCCACCCTATCGATCTTGGCCACAGATGGAAGCGTGACCCACTGGCCCAATAGCAGCGCCTCCCCCACGTTAAGAGACGGGAGATGTGCGACCAGCTCTTCCGTTACGAGCTCGCTGGACTCGATTATATAGGTCTGGTCCTTGGGCTGGGTGATCCTGGAGACGGCTAGGGAACCCATCTGGCTGAGGACGTCCTGGCTCAGACGGCTGGGCCTCTGGGAGACCACGATGAGCGAAGCCCCGAACTTCCTCCCTTCCCTGGCGATCTTGGAGGCGATGTACTTGGCTTCTGTGTCCCTGTCCTCGGGGAGAAAGGAATGGGCCTCCTCTATGGCGAAGACCACTGGCGATACAAAACGGATCTTCTCGTCCTTATCCTTATCGGCCTCTCCGGTGAGCCTATAACGCCGGGCTCTCTTCCTGTCTTCGAGGATTTCGCCCAAGTAGTAGGCGATTACGATGGAAGCCTGCATTTCGGTCAGCTCAAGCATGTTCAGCACGTTGATGTGGTTGGGCTGGATGTGGTCCACGGGGTCGCCGATGGCTGGGTCGAGGATGGCGGCCTTCCTCCTCACGGCCCTCTGCACGATCTCTATGAGCCTCTCCGCTACACGTTTGTCGTCCGCCTTCGCCTCGCCATCTCCGATGTAGGACTTCAGGGCGCCCACAAGGGCATCCCAGAAGTCGGGAGCCTCTCTCACCTGACTGGAAAAGACCTTGGCCAAGACGGACCTCTGCTTCTCAGCGCTTTCCCTGACGTCCAGCATGTCGGCCAGGTCCTCCACATCGAGCAGGCGGGGATTGATCTTGGCCTTGACGTGGACCACGTTGCTGAGCCTCAGGTCGGAGTACTCCCCTTGATAGTCGAAGACGAGCATGGTGCCGTTCAGGTCGGCCACCCTTTTCGCTATGAGCGCCAGGAGGTTGGACTTTCCGCTTCCCGTGGCGGCAAGGATGGCCAAGTGCCTAGACGCCATCTTGTTGACGTTGATCGAGACGGGGACATCCCTGTTCCTCAACAACGCCCCTATTTTGGCCCATTCCCTGCCTTCCTTGCTGAAGACCTTGGCAAGCTCCGTGGGCGAAGCTTCATCCACATCGGCCCCTGGCTCGGGTGCCAAGGACGGCATGAACTGACTGCCCTTCTTCAGCTCTTCAAGCAGGCCCAAGACCTTGACTTGGGCCACGTAACCCTTATCTCGGGAGTTCTTGGCCGCCACGGCTTTAGCCTCGACGGCCGTCCGGAAGTCGACGACGCCGTCAAGGAGGCTGCTGGTGACGGCGGCGTTCTCCACCAGCCCGAGGAGCCTGCCTTCGGGCGCATCCGTCGTAACGTACTCGCCCACCCTGACCCCCCTGCTGGCTAGGAAGGCGAACTTGTGGGGCTCCGCCTTTCCTGTTACGACGCCGAGCGGCAACGTGCTACTCGCCAAGGACATCCCTCCCACCTATCTCTGCGCTCAAACCCAAGGTATCCGCGACCCTGTTGATGTCGTCCAAGTGGACTTTACACCTTTCGTGGGCGGCCCTGAGAACGTAGGGATAACCGAGCACGCTGCCCGTGCACAGAGCATCGAGGACCTCCTTCTCCGCTCCTGGGGCCACCCTGCCCGGCACTTCGACCTTTATGCAGGGGGCGCTTTCTGCCAGTTTGGCGTAGAGGATGGACACGCCGACGGGGTCGTAGTAAGGCCGGGAGTAGCCGGGGGATGAGGAGGCCCTGTTGAAATAGTATATGTCACCCACGGGCCCGTCGAGGATGATGTTGCTTTCGGACGTCTTGGAAACGAAGACCACCTTCTCTTCGCTGACCAAGTCCCTAGCGTATTCGTAAAACTTCTTCACCTTCTTCTGCTTCCTGTCGTAGAAGCGGGCCAGGACGGAGCCGTCCACGAGGACGAGGTCCGCCGCCTTGACGCTCTCCTTGGCTAACTGATACTCGAACTCCATCCCCATGGTCTCCAGCTGGAGGCGAGGGTTGTACACCCTCTCGCCATCTTCTTCTCCTTCCAGCGTATCCAGGCCCACCTTGTACTTGGGAGGAACCAGATGGCCTGAGTCTGGAAGGACTGAGACGGCATCCACGGCGTAGAGGTAGAAGCCCTGGTAGGGTATCGCGTTCCAGCTGCTGTCGATCCCCGACACTTTCAAGTAGGAAGGCCGTGGAATGTAATTGACCCAACGCTCTCTGGCCTTGTCTATTACGGCCGAATGGCGCGCCCTGTCTAGACGGGACAGTATCGACTCCCTGTTTGAGACGGCATATTCGTAGGCTTCGATCAGCATGGTACTGACGCCATGCTAAGCCAGCAAGCGTATTTAACATGAAGAGCCCGAACGCCGAATCATCTGAGGCGCTAGGCGCGGGGTGTGTGCTTTCTGCGCTGATTTGATAAGGGCGCAGCATCCTGAGCTGATGATGGCCTAAATGAACGAAGAATATCTCATCCCCATCGTGGACGCCAGAGGCAGAGTCGCGGGCTACGCCGACAGGTGGTTGACTCATACGGTGTTTGAGGAAGGCGGGAAGCTGGTCCTTGGGCAGAAGCACGTGGGCATATGCGTCGCGTGTCAGGACCCGTTGGGCAGGATATTGGTGCAGCGCAGGAGACATGTGATCTTCGATGGTTATTGGAGCCTGACCGCCGACACGCATCCCCGGAAATATGAAGGGCTCCAAGTGGAGAGCCTGGCCACTGCATCGACAAGATGCGCCAGAGAAGACTTGGGAATAAACGTCACCAAGTGGGTGGACGCCTTGGTCGTCTCATACTCAGCCCGAGACCCGCGGAACCCGAAGTACTGCGAGAACGAGTTGATGCATCTCATGGTCGGAAAGTACAACGGAACCGTGCGGGCTAACAAGAAGAACGTATACGGTTTCGAGTGGAAAGAACCGCGAGAACTCAGGAAGGAGGCCATCCAAGACGAGAGTAAAGATCCTAAAGACAGGAAGTACGCTCCTTGGATTAGGCCCGTGTTCGAAGAGCTGGAAAGAAGAAAAAAGGATTGGGCATCTCTGGCTTCGAGCCAGACAAGGTTAAATCGACTGTGGCGAAAGAGCGGCGTAGCGTAAGCGTAATCTCGGCTACGAGCAGGCCTCAGATAGATCGTTCCAGCTTTCGAGCTGAGCCAAACAACCCGTGATTATGAGATCGAGTGGCTTCTTCCAGAGGATGCTTCTGGCCCTCCAGCCGGAATCTGCCTTGATCGCCACGGTCATTCGCGGAGCAAGGGCCTTAGCCATCTCCTCACGTGATGTGATAGCAAGCTCGAGCGTCGAGTCGGAACGGGCAGCCAGCGAACGGCTTTAGCCCCTGAAGGACGTCACGAACCTCGACACAGCGGCAAAACGGAACCAGCCGACACGAATGGTTAAGGGAAGGATTCCGAGCCCAAGGAAGAGCTTCGTAATCCGCTTGCACAAGGCCAAGAGAGCCACCATTTCCAAGTTCATTCACGACTTCGGACTATCAGCTTGTCACCTGAACTTGCTGCCGTGGGGGCTGACGGTCGCTCTTGGCAGCCAAGTAACATGTAATGAAGTTAAAGGGAGACGTCAAAGGTGGCGTTGGTTGAATGAAACAATGGACCTTGTCATTAGCGTTACGATTCCGGTTATCGCCCTTATCGTGGCAGCGACGGTGATCCTTCTGGTGTTGAGGAGGATCAGGAAGTTGACGGAAAGGACAACCACCAAGTTGGATGATTTCTCAGTGACGTTGCAGGCTTCCCTTAATCTTTGTTATTCTGACATCGAACGCCTTCATCGTATAGAAGTATTTGCAGGCTAAGTTTCCCGGCCTGTTGCCTGACTTCCTCGCCCTGAACACGGATTCCACTGTGGCGGCTGCTTCTGTGCTTGCGGCTGGTTCCAACCTCTCTATCGTTGTCAACTGGCTGATCTTCAAATTCTCCTTGCCAGCAGTCGAAAAGGACCCGGATAAGGAAACGGCCTTCAGATTGCTGCAGAGAATCCTCACGTACCTTATCTACGCTGGCGCTGTAATTGGTGCCGTTTCCATCCTCTTTCCCATAAGCTTCGGAGCCGCGGTCAGCGTGATAGTGGGGGCGGGCTTTTTTGCCATAGTCATGGGCTTGGCGGCCCAGAAGGTAATCGGAAACTGGCTGGCAGGAATCGTCATCCAGACCACTAGGCCGTACAAGATAGGAGACGACGTGCTCTTCAGAGACCAGCACGCCAACGTGGAAGATATCACTCTAAGACATAAGGTGGTGAGGACGTGAGACAACAAGAGACTGATCATACCGAATTCGGTGATGGATGAAGAGCCGATCATTAACTATACCATAAAGGACTCAAGGATGCTGGTCGTCAATCCACAAGTTCTGAAGGACATGACCCCCGTGGTGCAGCTCTTGGAATTTCAGGATAGCGGCATGTTGTTGAGGTTGCTCGCCTTGGCCAAGGACCAGCCCACCGCGTTCGCTACAGCCTGTGAACTCAGGGAGACGATGAAGAATGACTTCGATGCCAATGGCATAGAAATACCATACACACAGGACGGTCGTCTAGAAGCCCGGATCACGCGACAAAGATCCGTGATGAGAAGGCCTGGTGGCGATGAGCTTCAAATGCAGTTCGTAAGAGCGCTCAGATCTCACCAAGGGGACGGCCGGCTGTCCATTCGCCTCAATGGATGTCGAATGTTAGGGCTTCCGATAGGCGGACTTGAGCAGGATGGGGGAAACTACGGTGGTGAGAATCATGGTGCCCACAAGAGCAGCATACACGTCTTGCCCGATTACACCTGACGTCAGACCGATTCCTGATATCACCAATCCCACCTCCCCCCTTGAAGTCATCCCAACCCCAATTCGCCATCCTGACTTCCGACTCTTCGTCAAGATTCCTGCCGGCAGGCCGCACCCGATAAGTTTGCTCAAGATCGCCACGGCCAGTAGTAGCAGTAGAAGGAACAGAGCGGTCGAAGTTAAGCCGGAGACATCTAGCGATGCCCCGATTACTGCGAAGAATATCGGAGCGAAGATCATGTTGATCTTCTCAATGTAGCCTCTTATCGTCCTGAGTGACTTAGAACCGGCCAGCGCCATTCCGGCCGCATAAGCGCCGACGATGGGGGACAGCCCCAAGACTGTGGCCAATGACGCCGAACCAAAACAAACGACGGTGGCTGCAGCCTCATCTGTCCCTTCGACCTTCCAGGCTGGCAACATCTTCATGAACCGTGGGACGACGACAACGACCCCGACGAGCAGAGCGAACCAGAGGACGAGAATGGTGACTAGTTTCCATGTAACGTCAATGAAGCTTGGCGTCATACCAGTTTTCACGACGGACACAACGACAGCTAAAACCGCGATGCCTAAGACGTCGTCCACTACGGCCGCGTTGATCATCAGCTTCCCATCAGGATCCCTCGATTTCCCCAGCTCTTCAAGCACTTTCACTGTAATGGCTATGCTTGTGGCTGTCAGAGCAGCGCCTACGATAAGGGCTTCAGCGAACTGGTGGCCCATGAGCAAGGTCAGGTAAAAGCCTGAGAAGAAGGGCAAGATCACACCCATCCCTCCAACAATGAAGGACTTCAGGCCGGCAGCCTTGAACTCCGCAAAGGTCATCTCGAGCCCAGCAGTGAAGAGTATCAATACAGCCCCTATCTCCGCAAAGACGAGCACCACTTCGCTCAGCTCAATCAGCTTGTGGCCGAAGACAACAATGAGCCCTCCTAAGGCGTAGGGGCCAAAGATGATGCCGGAAGAAAGCTCCCCCAGCACGGCTGGCACGCCGAGCCTTGAGAATACCCCTGCGAGGATCTTGGCGAAGAAGACGAGGAGGCTGACGCTCAGGACGCCGCTGAGCACAAGCTCTGTTGACACCATTCTTACATTCCGAACCTATTTATTCGCCCGACTTGTTACGAAGGCCAAAGAAACCGGTCCAATCCGAAGGGTCATTCATCGCTCTGTTCGGACTTCTCCAGGGCCTCGTCGGTCACTTCCATCACGTGCCTTTCAAGCCACGACCTGTTACGGAGACCGCTCTCTCTGGTCCTGATACCGCCGTCCACCTGGTCCCCCACGACGAGCTTCTCCACCACAAGCCCATATGGTTTGCCCCTCTCATCAACCACCAAGACCCTTCTAATGTTATGCTTTTTCATCAATTTCAAAGCCTCCTGGGCCTCCTCGCCCTTCCTAACCGTCACAATTGGTGAAGACATCACCTCAGCAACCTTGACTTCTGCGGGATTCGTGCCTTTGGTGACGACCTTGTACAGAACGTCTCTTTCGGTCATGATCCCCACCGGCGCTCCTCCCCTGAGAACGAGCACGCTACCTACCCTGTTTCTCTTCATGACTTTCGCAGCTTGTAAGACGGAGGCATCTTCGGCCACATAGTAAAGCTTGGTCCTAGCGTACTTCTCGACCGGCCCTTGAAGCAGCTTGCTCAAACAGCGTTCAGTTGCACTTGTTGTGATTTAAGGATAACGACGCCTAACTGCAAAAATCGTTCGGCTATCTTCCGTCACTTATTTGGATCTTGCGCGTGATTAGTCCCCGTGAGGTGGCCTTCGGTTGAGGTTCGAACCAGCGGAGTAATAATCTCGATGGTGCTGCGGGCGGGATTTGGACCCGCGATCAGCGGCTCGAAAGGCCGCTATGCTTATCCGGGCTACACCACCGCAGCGCCGACACAGAGGCCCTGAAATCTCTCTTTAAAGGTTTGGTCTCAAATGGTCAGAGAGAAGCTCCCTCGTTGGTGAAATATACTTCGTCGGAGACCCATTCGAGCAGCGCGCCGGCCAAGCTCTTGAGCTCACGCAAGGGCGGTCGGGGAAAGCGTGGCCTCCTCAAGACGATCGTCGTGTTGGGCAGAGGTAGAACCATGTTTGCGCCGTGTAGACGGTCGTTTACAGCCTCCTCGGCCAATGCAAGAAAAGCGTCGCGTCCCATGGATACTTTGTGCAGGAAGCTTCCTCCTGCCAGCCTGAGCGGAGGTTCAGCCTCCTGCGCCCCGAAGGACTTGGCGGCCATGAACTCGACGGACTCGGGCCAAGACGCCTGCACAGTAGCCTTAATCACCATAATCTCGTCCGTAGCCAAGAAGCCGCCCATTCTGGAAACGACGGACAGGAACCTCGCTGACGTAGGTATGAAACGCCCTCTTATTCGAAGTACTGTATCCCTTCCCTTGGTGACTGCCTGCTGGAAGTTGTTGTTCGTCCAAGAAAACTGTCCGGCGTCACGGGCGACTCTGCTGAGCTTGAAAGAAAGCTTGGTTGCCACATTCTCGAATATTCCCGGAGGACCGACAACGAGGCCCCGCGGCATCAGGCGGACCACCGCGCCGGAGTAGTTGAACTGGATAATGCGAGGGCGCTGGCGCGCTTCTCGGGGATGACTCATCCCCATTTCTTTGAACCTTCGAGACACTTCGGAGAGGTCGTCGTCGCTGAGCTTCGGAATGTAGACCAGTTCTCTGTTCTCGCTGAGATTCAGGACCCTGAACGTGAAAGGTATAGGTTCCTTCACTGAAGTCGTGCCGTCAGCACCCGTTCATAACGCAGAGGTTGCAAAGCTCGTCCACCTTTTCGATGTCCCTGTGGAACTGACAGAGGACTTCCGATGACCGAAGCTTGGCGCAGAGCTGGCAGAACTTGGCCGTGGCGCCCTGACCGCTAAGGTCGCCGCTAGAGAGTCCCTTGGCGACATCTGTGGCCGCCGCGCGCACCAAGTCGTTGTTCTCAAAGCTCCTTATTCTCTTGCCACGCCTTTCGCCCATGTAGTAGCTTATGGCTGCTTGAGTAGTGCCCAACAGCCGCGCCGCCTCCGACTGCGTGTAACCATAGTCAACGATGAGGGACCGTGCAACCGTAGCCCTGAAGGCAGGCAAGACGTATCTGATCACGAGCTCACACGGAGGACGCAAGGCCAGCCACAGTAGAATTGCACACAGATATAAGATTTGAGAGCAACACAAACATAACTTTCTTTATCGTCAGAAACCTTATGGCGAGCAGCTTATTAAATACTGGTTATATGGCTAGTTCCAGAAGGGAAAGCCCGCTTTCAGGAGTTAGATCCTAGCCTTGAACAGAGAGGCGTCCGGTCAGGAGCTCCGATTTCTGAAGGAGCATCAGGCCTACTTGGAGAGGATAGAGGCGGGCCTCTACGACTTGATGAGGAAGTATGAATCTCATCCGCTTTATCAGCCCATGATGTACTCTCTGGAAGGGGGGAAGAGGCTACGCCCCTTAGTTGTGATGCTGGTGAATGAGGCACTGGGACCTTCTGGAGAAGATCCCTTGCCCGTCTCCTCTGCCGTTGAGCTCCTTCACACTGTTTCCCTGATCCATGACGACATCATTGATAGGGAGGCCTCAAGGAGGGACAGGCAGCCGTACTACAGGCAGTTCGGAGTGGACTCGGCGCTTCTCTCGGCTGACTTCGTTCTGGGCATAATCTTGGACGTGGCCTCACGCTATGAGGACAGGGCCGTGGGGGCAGAGCTCGCCAAGGCCGCCGTCGAGATGTCGGCTGGCGAGGAGGACGAAAGGAAGCTCGTTCGGAACCCCAACGGCGTCACTTGGACCAAGTACATTGGGGTCCTCGAACAGAAGACGGCGTCGCTGTTTAGGGCTTCCGCCGTGATTGGGGCCCTGCTTTCAAGGAAGAAGGAGCTGTCTCATCGCTTGAGCGACTTCGGCTTCAAGTTGGGGATGGCTTATCAGCTCAGAGACGACCTGGCTGACATAAACAAGCCCAACGAACTAATAAGCCTCCTGAAGTCGAAGGACCAGTCGGCCGTTCAGAGGGTAACGGAGGCCGCTGACGTATACAGCTCGAAGTCCCTGGACGTTCTGAGAGATCTGCCAGAATCGCCAGCGCTCTTCAAGCTTGAAAAGCTGGTTGCGAAGTACTTCTGAAATGCTGGGTCGGCGTCCTTCTGTCACTGAAGCGCCTGAATTCGTATGCGCTCGTCGTCTAGTCAGCCCGCTACCAACGAAATGAGCCTGATCAGGGGCTCAGGGTAGAGGCCCGTGACAATTATGAATAGCGAGGCAAAGACGAGCACCGCCAGGACATCGGGGTGCTGGACGCCAGGCCCCTCAGTCACGGGGTCGTCGAAGAACATTTTCTTGGCGATATAGCTGTAGTAGCCAAGCGAGATCGCACTGTTGATCAGGCCCACGGCGGCCAACCAGGCCATGTCACCCTGCACGGCACCCATGAACAGGAAGAGCTTGCTCCAGAAGCCGTTGAGCGGCGGCAGCCCCGCCAAAGAGAAGAGGGCCAGAGCGAAGCCCAACGCCGTAAGAGGAGCCTTCTTGTAGAGGCCTATGGCGTCGTCGACGTTGCTGCCTATGTTCCTCAGAGATATGAAGGCGGCACCCTTCATCACGGCGTGAAAGAGGACATGAAGCAGCAGGCCCAGGAGGCCGAAGAAGAAGCCTGCCGTGCCCTGCACGGCAAGGCCTATCATTATGTATCCAGCCTGAGCGATGCTGGAGTACGCCAGCAGCCTTGGAAGGCTCTTTTGTGTGAGCGCCGCCAGGTTCCCCCAAGTCATGGTGATGGCGGCGACTATCCCAAGCGCCAGTTGCCAAGTGGGGGCGACGGCGACGAACTTTCCAGCCAAGACGAGCAGGACCGTAACCCTCAAGGCTGCTGCGAAGCCTGCCTTCTTGGAGCCAGCCGCCAGCAGGGCGGAGACGGGGGGATATGCCCCCGAGAGGGTATCGGGGAGCCAGAAGTGAAACGGCGCTATGGCCATCTTTACCCCGAAGCCGGACAGAAGCAACGCAGCTGTCAGAAGGACGAGAGGTGTGCCACCCGGCGGCAAGTTGGCCAGAGCATCCCTCAACGCATAGAGGTTCGTCGAGCCGGCGATGCCGTACGCCAGAGAAATGCCGAACAGGATCAGAGCCGAAGACAACGCGGCTGCGAGGAAGAACTTGATGGCCGCTTCGTTGGCCTTGGAGTCGCGCTTCTTCAAGGCCACGAGCATGAAGCTGGGCACCGTCATGAGCTCCCAAGAAATGAGCAGGAATATCAGGTCGGCCGTGGACGAGACTAGGACCATGCCAATGGTGGTGAAAAGGAGCAGGGAATAGTAGACGGGCTTGTTGGAATCTCCCTCGAGCATGGTGGAGGACGAAATGGCCACCATCATGGCCACAAGTATGACTGTCAAGCTGAAGATGAACGATATGCCGTCGAACCTGATCAGGTTCTGAGGGTAGTACCAGATGCCGCCAGCTGCCTCGGCGTAGGCCGTAGAAAGAAGCACGAACGGAAGCTGGATGGCTGCCAGGAAGAGGGCCGCCACCGTAAGCGCCTCCGGCAGGCGTTTGTGCTTAACGCCGAAGGCCGACAGCACGGGGAGTATCAGGGCGGGAATGGCGAGAGTTGCTACTGTGATGATCAAGCCACTCTAACCTCCTACGACCACCCTAGCGAAGTTGGCGGCGGGGGCGAGAAGAAGGCCGGGAGCTATTAGGAGGATGAAAAGGGGGACGAGGTAGAGGGCCAAGTAGATGGTTTCGTTCCTGCCTATGTCGATGTACTTTGCTCCGGGAGAAGGTGGGCTAAGGACGGCCCTCCAAAGCATCCAAAGCATGTAGGCGGCCGTGATTCCCGGGACCAGGACCGCAACCCAAAGCCAGCCGCTGTACACGATGCCGCTCAGCAGCACCATGAACTCGCTGAGGAAGCTGCTGTAGATGGGGGCGCCCATGCCGGCCAGAGAGGCGAGGATCAGCATGAGGCCCATCTTCGGCGTGGCCGCGCGGAGGCCCTTGATGACGGTGAGGTCCCTTGTGCCGGCGCCGTGCTTGACGAAGCCCGCTAGCATGAACATCGCTCCGATGGCGAAGGCATGGTTGAACATTTGGAATATGGCGCCAGAGATGCCGTAAGCCGCCGAGCCGGCGGCAAGCCCGGCGAAGGCTCCCAACAGCACAAAGCCCATGTGGTTGATGCTCGTCAGGGCCACCATCCGTTTGAAGTCCTTCTGCATCAGGGCGACCACAGCGCCGTAGAACATTGTGACCACGCCGATGAGGATATAGACCCAGGCGTACTGGACCGCCGCCCCGTTGAACAGCTCAAGGTTGAACCTCAGGAAACCATACCCGCCCATCTTCAACAGGAGGCCTGCCAGCAAGACGCTGATGGGCGACGGTGCTTCCACGTGGGCGTCGGGGAGCCAAGTGTGAATGGGGAAGACGGGCAGCTTGACGCCGAAGCCCAAGAAAGTCAGGGCCGAGGCGGCAGCCTGGATCCAGGCCGGCATGGGAAGGTTCAGCAGCGTAACGAGGTCGAATGTGGCACCGGGCGTGAGGAAGTAGACGAGCAGGAAGCCAAGCAGCATCGCGACGCTGCCCGCGTAGGTGAATAGGAGGAACTTGACGGCCGCATACCTTTTGTTGGGCCCGCCCCACACGCCTATGAAGAAGAACATGGGGAGGAGGGTGGCCTCCCAGAAGAAGTAGAAGAGTATCAGATTGAGCGAGGTGAAGACGCCCACTGCCGCTGAAAGGAAGAACATCATCAGGGCGTAGTATGAAGGCTGCTTGTCCTTGATTTCAAAGAACGAGCCTCCAGTAGCCAGGGCGGTGAGGAGGACAGCCATCAAGACGAGAGGCCCGCTGAGGCCATCCATGCCCACGTGGTAAGTCACCAGGTTACCAACCCATCGGTACTCCTCCTGCAGGAGGAAGGAGCTGACTCCGAACGGCCCTTCAGCCGCGAAGACGATGGCGTAGGCTAAGAACGCCAGGGCAGCTTCCACCAGCGAAATCGCCAGGGCTAAGTACTTGGGGGCCTTTTCCCCCAACCTGCCAGATAGGTAGACGGCCAGGCCACCTGCGGCGGGAAGGAAGATCATCAGGCTGATGACGGGTACAGCCAAGCCTAGATGACGCCTCCAACGTAGACGCTAAGCAGGAAGAGCAAGAGAATCAACCCAACCAGAATGGCGAAGAGGTAAGTCTGGGCCACACCCGTCTGAAGCCTCCTGATGAGCCTGGAGAAGGCCCCTGAGACGGAGGCCAGCCCATTCACCGCTCCGTCTACGATGTGACGGTCGAACCAGTCGCCCGCAGTGGCCACGCCCTTCGAGGCCAGCGCAACGGCGTCGTTCAGCCTGTCGAAAAAGCCCTTCTCGACCGCCCTGTAGCCGTTCGTGCTCAGCCAGAGCGTGGGATTGACGAAGGCGCGGTAGTAAGCTGCGTCCATGTACCATCTGTGCCACAGGAAGCCATAGATGGCCCGCAATGACGGGCTCCTCTCGATCCAGCCGGCCGGGTTCAAGGACCGCTTGACGTAGAAGGGGTAAGCCAGGGCCGAGCCCATGAGGAAAACGATGACGGAAGTAGTGACGGCCAAGAGGTTCAGCGTGAATTCGCCGTGCTCTGAGATAGTGAAGAGGCCTAAGTAGGAGCCGAGCCAGGAGAAGAGCGACCCCTCGAAGACAGGACCCGCGAGGCCGACGACAAGGGTGGCAGCAGCGAGGACGCCGTAAGTGCTGAACTGTCTGAACCCTGCGTCGTGGGCGCGCTCGCCGTGCACCCCTTTGCCGTTGCCGAAGAAGACCATCCCAACCATCTTGATGCTGTAGAAGGCGGTGATCAGGGCGGTGATGCTTGCGGCTAAGTAGACCGCGCCCGTCACCCATCCTCCCTCGGAGCCCAGGGCGGCAGCAAATATGGAGTCCTTACTCCAGAAGCCGCTGAGGGGAGGCATGCCAGCCAGAGCCAAGGCAAGGATTGTGAAGGCATAGAAAGTCTTGGCAGCCGTGCTCTTGAGGCCGCCCATCTCGTCCATGTACTTGGTTTCGGTCAAGTGTATGAGGACGCCGGCGCCCATGAAGAGGCCCGCCTTGAACATCATGTGCGAAAGGAGGTGGAAGATGCCGGCGACGTATCCTTCTATGAAGTTGGGGGACAGACCTGCCACGCCCAGGGCCAGCATCATATAACCGATCTGGGAGACAGTGCTGTAGGCCATGACCTTCTTCAGCTCCTTGTTGACCAAGGCCTGTGAAGCGGCCAAGAAGGCCGTAAAGCCTCCCACCAGCGCCACGGCGACGAAGAAGTCCGCCTTCTCGGCGAAGGGCAGGATGAAGAATATCGGAGCCATACGGGCTACGAAATAGACGCCAGCCTTGACCATAGTGGCGGCGTGTATCAGAGCGGAGACGGAGGTGGGGCCCGCCATTGCGTCGGGCAGCCATTCGTGCAGAGGGAACTGTGCCGACTTGCCGAAGGCGCCGCCGAGGAGCAGTATCATGGCGGGGAGAAGCAGACCAGAGTTGTGGAGAGAAGTGGCCCAGGAGGTGTCGGAGGCGAGCTTCAGGTATTCGAAGGTGCCAGCGTAGGCGAAAATGAGGAACATGCCGACGAGCGTAAGTATGTCGCCCACTCGGGTCATGACGAAGGCCTTCATGCCGGCGTGTGACGGAGAGTAGGCCTGAGGCTGGCCAAGCGCCGTGTCCCCCAAGGTGCCCACATACTTTGACTTGTCGTCTGTGTACCAGAACCCGATGAGGGCGTAGCTGCACAGGCCCACGCCCTCCCATCCGAAGAAGAGCTGAAGCAGGTTGTCGGAGTACACTATGAGTTGCATGCTCCCGACGAAGAGGTTCATGAAGAACCAGTAGCGCGTAAGGCCTTCTTCGCCGTGCATGTAATCGAGGCTGTAAACCATGATGAGGAAGGAGACCCACGAGATGACCGTGCCTATCAGGACGGACAGAGGGTCAGCCAAGACGCCGGCCTTCAGCCCCAAGAACCAAGGCACCTGGCTATCTACAGCCCGCCCAGCGAGGAGCAGAGGGATCAGGGAGGTGGAGGCCAGCGCAGAGGCCAGAGAGAATAGGACGGCGGCGTAATCCCTTATCCTGTGGCCGAGCTTGGCGAAGGCGGGGGTAAGCAGGGCTCCGGCGAAAGGAATGATCCACACGAGCCAGGCGAAGATCCCATAGTCCATCTATCATGCGCCTCCCACGACGGCGCGCAGGAGCTCCACAGTCCTGTCGATGACGAACGGATAGATGCCCAGCACCACCGAGACCACGGCGAGGACTACCATGGGACCCAGCGCCATCTTCGACGGCTCCTTGACTTGGGCCAGCCCATCCGGCAGCTTGCCGAAGAAGATGCGTTTCATGGCCCACAGGGCGTAGCCGAACGTGAGGAGGCTGGCAATCGTTGCCAGCAGCGAAAGGTAGAACCTCAAGCTAGAGCCGGTGACTGCGGCCGTAGCGAAGGAACCTTGGAAGATGAAGAACTCGGAGATGAAGCCCACGGTGGGCGGGACGCCCATTATGGTAAGGAAGCCGAGAAGCGCCAGAGTGGCGGTTACGGGCAACCTCTTTGCCAGCCCGCCCAGCTTGTTGATGGAGCGGGTGCCGGCCTGCATAATCAGTATGCCGGCTACCATGAAGAGGACGGCTTTGCCCAGGCCGTGGGTGACGTACTGCAGGGACGCGCCGCCCAGCCCCACCGCACTGACCGAAGCGATGCCCACCATGATGTAACCCATCTGGCTCACGCTGGAATACGCAAGAAGCCTCTTGATGTCGTCCTGGGCCAGCGCCATGAGCCCGCCGTAAAGGATGGTGAGGAACCCCCACAGGAGGAGCCACGGCGAAATGACCGCGTACCCGCCCGGAAGGAGGATCACCATGAACCTGATGAGGGCGTAGCCGCCGATGCCTATCATGGCGGGCGAAAGCAGGGCGCTGATGGGCGTAGGGGCCTCGGCGTGGGCGTGGGGCAACCACACATGAAGGCCGAAGGCCGCCATCTTGACGGAGAGGCCCACTGATAGGGCCACCGCTATGTACACCTGAATGACGACCGGAAGCAGGCGCGCTTGGGCTGAGAGCGCCGCCAAATCGAAGGAACCAGCGGAGAAGCCCATGTAGATGAGCCCGGCCAGCATGACCAGGGCGCCGATGTGTGTCCAGACGAAGTACATGAAGGAGATCCTCCCCTTCTCGCCGTAGCCGAACTCGGCGATGAGGAAGTACGAAGGAATGAGCATGAGCTCAAAGAAGACGTAGAACTCAACCAAGTTGGTGGCGAGGACGGCGCCCAGCATGCCGGCGTAGTAAAGCTGGTAGAGGACAAAGTAGAGGCCCCACCTCTCCGAATGGTCCTCCTCGAACTTGTGGACCATGTAGGGGACCGAGTAGAAGGCGATGACGAAAGAAAGGAGGCTCACGACCAGCGCGAAGGGAAGGCTGAGGCCGTCGAGACGGAAGCCGGCTGTGCCCAGGGGCCACCAGTTGTACAGCTCCAAGGCGGCGTCGGCGCCAGAAGTAAGGACGTCGTTCAAGGCCGCAGCCAAGATTAGGAACGCGAGCGAGACGCCCGTGCTAATGGCCGAAGCGAGGATCGCGACTCGTCTATTGTTGACGAGCGTCGTGACCACTGCGCCCAGGACGGGGACGAAGACTGCGACCAAGAGCAAGTACGCCAAGGCATCCACCTAATCCTTCAACTCATCCATCTCGTCGACTTCGACCCTGCCCCTGATCCTGAACGCTTCTATGATCAGAGCTAGGCCAGCAGCAGCCTCGGCAGCGGCGAGGGCTATTATGAAGATGGCGACGGACTGGGCGCCTGCCAAGTCATATGGCATGAAACGGGCGAAGGCGGCTATGTTTAGGCTGGCGGCGTTGATGATTATCTCTATCGCGAAGAGTATCCTGACGACGCTCTTCTTCGAGAGGAGGCCGTAGACGCCGATGGCGAAGAGCAGGACGGACGCAGCGACGAAGAACTGGAGCTCGTTCACCGCTCTTCCTCCTCCTCTTCCTTCTCCTTCTTGGCTAGGGCCACGGCACCGTAGGCGGCCGAGGCGAGCAGCAGGCCCAAGACCACCATCAAGAAACCGTAATTGTTCATGACGAAGTCAGCTAGCCTGCCCACGTCGAAGGGCACCTCGCCCGAAAAGGCGTTAAGGCCGCCCAGGTAGCTGAAGACTCCTGTGAAGCTGCCGAATATGAGCGCCGCACCCAAGACGCCGAAGGCCCTGTAGCGATAATGGCTGCGTCCCTTGGGTTCGCCCACAAAGAGGACGACGAAGGTTATGAGGACGACGACGGGGGCCACGTAGACGAGGACCGAATAGAGAGGGGCGAAGGAGACATCAAGGAAGGACATCAGCAGGATGATGCCTGCGAAGGCCATCGCCAGCGCAAGGAGCAGCCCGCCTACAAGGCCAAAGGCCCTGAAACGCCTGACCTCTCCCGCCTTCTGATGCTCCCCTATGACCATCACTGCGAACAGAATCAGGACCGAGATGGCGCCAACGTACACGAGCAATTGGAAGACGCCCAGGTACGGAAGGTTGAGCAGGAAGAAGAAGAGAGAAAGGCCTATGAAAAAGCCAGCAAGAGAGATGGCGCCGTAGACCAGCGAGCGGCTCTCGAGCGAAAGCAGCGCCATTATGGAGGTGTAAGTCAACAGGACCAGGGGGATGATATAGTCCATTCTAGGTCAACTCAATAGCCGAACAAGCCACGGCTGAAGGGCCACTAAGATGAGGATGTTGAACAGGGCCAGCGGAATGAGCTTGGTCCAGCCTGCGCTTATGAGCTGATCGATCCTTATTCTGGGGAAGAAGGCTCGCGTCGAGATGATCAGAGTTGCGACCACGCCCACTTTGATGATCATCCACCACGGTGCAGGGATTAGGGGGCCGTTCCAGCCTCCTAGGAAAAGGACGGCGAAGAGCCCGGAGAAGGCGACCAGCTTTACGTAAATGCCGAACCAGTAGAGGCCGTAGGTCATGCCAGAATACTCCGTCATCCAGCCCGCTACGATTTCGCTTTCGGCTTCAGGTATTTCGAACGGGAACTTCTCCAGCTCGGCCAGCACTGCAGTGAAGAACACGACCGCCGATATGGGCGCAAGCACGATGAACCAGACCCCCGTCTGCGCCTTGGCGATGTCCATTAAGCTGAAGGACTTGGCAAGCATGACGGCGCTGAGGGCTGAAAGGAACATGGGGATCTCGTAAGATGCCTGCTGGTAAAGGGCCCTCAGGCCTCCTATAAAGGAGAACTTGTTGTTGCTGCTCCATCCTGCTAGGAGCAGGACCATCGGGAAGAAGCCGGTGAAGACGAAGAAGAGCAAGAGGCTGAGGGGAAAGTCGAAGATCACATACGAGGGGCTGTAGGGGACGAGGGCCACCGGGGCTGCCCCCATGAGGAAGGCGGCGACGGGCGCCATTACGAAGACCAGCCTGTCCGAATCCTTGGGGATGATTATCTCCTTGAAGAGCAGCTTGAGCAGGTCAGCGATGGGTTGGAGGATCCCTCCCGGAAGGGCCCCCGCGTAGAGAGGCCCCACACGATTTTGCACTTTGGCGGCGAACTTCCGCTCCCCCCAAATCGCTAGGACTGCGACGATGCCTACGAACCCCAAGCCGGGGAATATGAGGACCATGAACAACGGGTGAATCAGTATGAGCGAGGGGTTGGTGAAGAGATAGGAAAGGACGTCAAGCAGAGGCCGGTAGAGGAGGACGACGTCCAGTGCCACTCCTATCAGGAGGGCGATGGCGACGCCCGCGAGGAGGGCCTTGAAGAAATCTCTACGTGTAGAGCTAGCCAATTTCACCACAGGTCCATCGCCTTTGAAAGTTTGACTGTGAAGACGAGAGGCGGGATGAGGACGCCGACGAGGGCCAGAGGGTAAATGAAGCCCCAGGGGCCAGAGTTCACGAAGGAGAATCCCCAAAGAAAGAGGAACATGATGGTGACGTCGAAGACCAGAAAGAGCAGGAGGTAGGCGTAGTATTGCAGGGCGAACCTGATCCTCTTGCTCCCGGGCGGCACTTGCCCCGCCTCGAAAGTCTCCTCCTTGAGGGCGCTCCTCTTCCTAGGGGCAAGGAGCATCGGTATGAGATAGAAGAGCAGGCCGGATTCGAGCATGATCAGGACGAAAACCACGAACCAGTAAAGGCCCTGGTCAGCTTCTAGCAATTTCCAGTCCGGCCTCCAGTCCCACTCGCCCGTAGTGCCTCAACGCTCCATTTAAATTTTGCAGGAAAAAATGCAGCGATACGATAATATATTAATGAGTGGGATTCCGTTTGCAGAGCAAGGAGCAGAAGGCTAGGTTGAGGATAGCCATCGTGGGGCTGGGGCCGGCGGGGAGCTACTTAGCCGCCTTGCTTTCTGGCAAGCACGAGGTCGAGGTTTTCGAGGGCCAGGCTAAGGAGCGGTTCACAAGCACCTGCGCATGGGGGACAGGACACGGAGGCATAAAGCCTCTGCTGAGCGAAGTGGGTCTGAAGTTTGAAGACTATGTATATCACAGAGGGAAGAGCTTGTACGTCAACGCCCACGATAAGATCACCGTCATGAGGGCCCCTCATCTTTCCACGTTCAACAAGCCCCAGCTGATTCGGGATCTGCCTAACGGCTCCGAAGTACGCTACGGCACATATGTGAGGCAGGGCGACCTAGAATCGAGGTTCGATTTGGTGGTTGACGCTACTGGGCCTTACAGGCGGGTGCTGGGGAAGGTGGACAACGGCAACGACTTGGTCCTGCCCACGGTTCAGTACTTGGTCAGGTATGAGAACAGGCCCTTCGACGACTTCTACGTGGAGCCCTTCAGCAGCTACACGGGTTACCTTTGGTACTTTCCGCTGGAGGACGGCCTAGCCTACGTGGGGGCGGGCGACGTGGCAAAGCACCACGAAGCGCGAACGCTTGCGTTTCTGAAGAAGTACAGGCCCGACGAAGTCATAAAGAAGATGGGGAAGCCCATCAGGGTGGCTTCGCCTGGAGCCGTCGCTCCGTTTAGGAGGGGAAACGTGGTGGGAGTAGGGGAGGCCATCGGGACGGTGTTCCCGATCTTGGGCGAAGGGATACTGCCAAGCATGATATGTGCCAAGCTGCTCGCCGATAACCTGCACGACTTGAAAAGGTACGAGGAAGAGGTGAAGGCCCGCTTTAAGGTATACGACGACGCGTACTACTTCATCAGGAAGAAGATGAGCCATGCCGCCACTTTTTTCAACACGCTAGTGCCCATGATAAGGATCTACACCTTCTTCAGGCGCCACCAGGAACTCACGGGCGTAGACCCGGGGCTTAAGGAGACTTTGGAGGTCCTACGACCGTTCGGCGGCTCTCGTTAGGGCCTAAACCTGGCTGCGCTTGCAGTGAGGACAGAAGACGTCCTTTTCACCGATCGGCTCTCCACAGTAGCGGCACCGCCTAGTGGGCGGCTCCTTCGGTTTCTCCCCCTTCTCGTACCTCTTGGCCACCGCAATTGCCACTTCGACCAGAGCAGCCATGGGGAAGAAGAGCGCTAGGTCGGCTATGGGACCCCCGTCGGGGGTCAAGACGGCAGTCACCACATAGAGGCCCGCGTAGAAGTACTTTCGGTTGTTCCTGATTATCGAGGTGCCGACGACGTGGAACTTCACAAGGAGGACGAAGAAGACGGGGAACGTGAACGATATGCCTGAGAGGACGATGCTCAGGAAGACGAGAGTGTAGAAGTCGTTGATGAATATTACGGGCTGAGCCCCCACCCAAAGCAGAAAGGGCACCATGCTCCAGAACATGAAAGGCAGAATGACGAAGAACCCGAAGAGCCCACCCGTTATGAAGAGGATGGTGAAAGAGAGCACAAAAGGATAGACGGACCTGCGCTCGTCAGGGTAAAGGGCTGGGTCGATGAACTTGTACAGCTGATAGGCGAACACTGGTGCGGTGACAACAGCTCCGAAGGCGACAGAGACCAAGAAGTAGAGCTCTATTCCTGAAGTGAGCTGTCCGGCGATGAGCTCCAGCTGGGCAGGCTTGACGTAATTGCGAATCGCCTCCAAAACGACGAGAGAAAGGGGCTTGTAGAAGGTGAGGAACTGGGCCGGGTCCGTGAAGACGGAGAGGTCGCCTGGGAGCATGGCGAAGACTGCGGTGGAGACCACCAAGGTCAGGACGACTATCTTCATCCTCTTTACCAGCTCGGAGATATGTTCCCAGATGGTCATCGACCTGTCTCTCTGCAAGACTTTGTCACCTCAGCCCATGACATCCTTCTTCGCTGTTCACGGCCATACTTATCCCGACATGGTAAGAACCTGCCTCGAAGGGCAGATGACTTATGAGAATCATGGGCACACACGCGAGAGTTACGGAGGGCTCTTGCCTTGGGACTGATCGCCGGCCTTCTGCAGGATCGCCTGAGAGATCTCTTCCTTGGTCTTCCCTTCTGTGGAGATCCCAAGCTTGTGAGCAAGTTCTATCAGGGGATCAGAAGCGTCAGTCCCCGGCACCTGGACGGCCGGCGTCCCACCGGCAGGCAATGATGCTGGGGGGGCTGGAGGAGATGGGAGAGAGGGCGAGGGAGCGCTCACTTTGAACTGGGAAGTCGTCTCCTTGGCCTGTTCATCGATGGACTTCATGGCCATGTTGACCACGCTGGTGGCCTCACGTGAGGCCTTGTCAAACTCGCCCTTGGCCTTGCCGATGGACTTCGCCAGCTCAGGGATCTTCTCAGGACCGAATACAAGCAGGGCCACTATTATGACGCCTATGATGATCCACTCCGTCCCCTCGATGAGCAAGGGTACTAGCACGACAACCCCCCACCAGCTCCGGAGGGAGCGTGGTAGAGGCTTCGATTAAAGCTTGTCGGGAGGCATCCCTCCGTGAACCGTGTAATCAGGTGACGGCTAGACTCGCCACGTAACCTTCTAAAGCTTGTGTGCGACAGAGTGATGTGGGCTTACACGATGCAACAGGAAGGCGATGATGAAGCTAAGCGCAGGCTCAGAGCGAATCGTGAAAAGAAGGTGCAGCTGTTCACGCTTGCCCTGGGCTTTCTGGTGGCTTCGGGCGCCCTGGGCGGCCTCTTCGTCGGCCTTTGGCTCAACGGGCTGGGGCAGATGGGCGGCAACCCCCTGCTCCCCTTGGTTCTATCGATGATAGGCCTGGCGGTGGCGCTTGTTGTGGCGTATCGCCTTACAAAGAGGCTCCTCGTGGAACGGATGCTCTAGACCTTGCCTAAGATGAGGAGCGCGACGACTATGCCGTAAATCGCTAAGGCCTCTCCTAGGGCGGAGATGATGATGGCCGTGGTCTTGATTTCTGGCCTCTCCGCGGAGCCAGCCAAGCCTGCCGAGCCGGCCTTGCTAATGGCCCAGCCGGCAGCTATAGCAGAGCCCGCAAAGGCGATGGCGGCCGAAAGGAAGTTGGCGCTCTTGTCGTCGAGGAAAGTACCTGTGGTCTGGGCGTGAGCAGGCGCGACGAACAGAGATCCGCTAAGCAGGAAGAGGGCCAGCAGGGGAACAAACTTCATGTTCTTCTGCGCGAACATTATCTAGAAAGGCCGTTATAAATCTTTTAATTCTTCCAGCGTCTTCTTCTTCAGTTCATCTAGAGCTGCCCGGACGTCCGATACGAATTCCCTGTGTCTGGCCGTGACCTTCTCTCTGGCTTGGGAGAAGGCTGGCCTCTCAACCTTCTTCCTCCTCTCCTCAGGCAGGGTGTCGCCTTCGCTGGTCATGCCGTCCTTCTCCGCTCCAGCACTCTCTTCACGCTCTTGAGCCTTACGAACTCCTCTCTTTCCCTCTCCTCCAAGGTGGCGGCGATGAACCTTATCCACGATTCGTACTGGGGTATGATGATGAACTCCAGGGCGTTGATGGTCCTCTGGGTGCGCTCGATTTCGCTCACCAGCCTGAAGATGACGTTCTCCATCTCGGCCGCCTTCAGAATGCTGGGGAGAAGGGAAGAAAGGTGAGCGTAGGCCTTGTCCAGAGCGTAAGTGGTGTCGCCGAACCCGTAAGGGCGCTGAATCTCTTTGAAGTTAAGCTGAAGGGCAGGCACGTCCACGTCCACTATGCGCTTGACCTGCACCGACACTTCGGCCGCCCGCGGAGCGGCGCGCGCCGTGGCTTCGAGCTTCATCGAGCCCATCTCGGCGTAGGCATCATACAAGAAGTCGTAGCCCTGGGTAACGCTCATGTTGAGGCTCTTCTTGACCTCGGAGGCCTGCTCGATATACTCGTTCAGCTTCTTGATGAGCACCTCGCGCTTGTCGTCCAAGATCTTGTGTATCTTCTTGGAAACGGCCAAGGAGCGCTTCAACCTGATGAGCTCCAGCTTGGTCGGCTGGACCTTTTGGCTGGACACGGCCTACTGTTTCCTCCCGTAGTACTTGGTCAGGTTGTCCGTCTTGATTTTGGTCAGCTCCCTCTCGGGGAGGACGGACAGGACGTCTTCCCAGGCGAGGGCCAAGGTCTCCTCTAGGGTCCGCCCCTCCTCATAGCTCTGGGACAGGAAGTTCTTTTCGAAGGCGTCGCCAAAGTCGAGGTACTTCAGGTCCACTGGCGACAGGCCGGCCCTACCGACGATGCCCACCAGTGCGCGCAGCTCCTGAGATCTGGAGTAGGAGTCGTAAAGTTGGTTGCTCACCTCGGCGTGGTCGCCCCTGGTCTTACCCTCGCCGATGCCGTCCTTCATCAACCTGCTGAGGCTCATGAGGACTTGGACGGGCGGATAAATGCCCCTCCTGAACAACTCTCTGTCGAGGACCACCTGGCCCTCGGTGATGTAACCTGTAAGGTCGGGGATGGGATGGGTGATGTCGTCGCTTGGCATGCTAAGTATCGGAAGCTGCGTGATGCTGCCCGCCTTCCCTTTGATCCTGCCTGCCCTCTCGTAAATGGTGGAGAGGTCGGTGTACAGGTAGCCGGGATAGCCCTTCCTGCCTGGGACCTCCTCCCTGGCGGCGCTGATCTCCCTGAGAGCTTCGCAGTAGTTGGTCATGTCGGTGAGGATCACCAAGACGTGAAGGTCCTTCGTGAAGGCCAAGTATTCCGCCGCCGTGAGGGCAACTCTGGGCGCGATTATCCTCTCGATGGCGGGATCGTCGGCCAAGTTGAGATAAAGGACGCTCCTCCTGAGGGCGCCCGTTTCCTCCAAGGCCCTCTTGAAGAACGAGGCCTCATCGTTCTGCACTCCGATGGCCGCGAAGACTACGGCGAAGTCTTGGCCGCTGCCTCTGACTGTGGCCTGACGGGCGATCTGAGCTGCCAGCAGGTTGTGTGGAAGGCCTGGGCCCGAAAAGATGGGGAGCTTCTGTCCTCTCACGAGGGTGAGCATGCCGTCTATCACTGAGACGCCTGTCTGAATGAAGTCGATGGGGTAGTCTCGCATGAAGGGGTTGATCGGAGAGCCGTTTATGTCTCTGGTTTCATCGCCCAAGGGAGTGGGAAGCCCATCCAACGGCCTGCCCAGGCCGTCGAAGACCCTGCCCAAGAGCTCCATGGACACGGGCATCTCCATGGGCCTGCCCAAGAAGCGAACACTCGTGCCCGTCGTGGATATGCCCGACGTTCCTTCAAAGACCTGTATGACGGCCCGCCCACTTCCCACCTCAAGGACGCGGCCCAACCTTCGTTCTCCAGTGACGGTCTCCACCTCCACCAGTTCGTCGAAGGCCACTCTGGTGACACCGTCGACGATGAGGAGGGGCCCCCTGATCTCGCCCACTCGGGAGTACTCCACGCCGCCCGACTTAGACTGCAACCTGAGTCACTCCCTGGGTGGAGACGGCCTTGAACGCCGAATCCATTTCGGCCATCAGCCCATCAAGCTTGAAGAGTTCGTCATCCCGCACTTCGAAACGGGCTCGCATCAAACTAGAAATGATGGGCATGGCCCTTATGGCCTGAAGGCTGACGCCTTCCTTTAGGGCTGCGCTGGCGTGCCTGTAGAACTCCACCATGAGCCTGAGCAGGGCGACCTGCCTCTTGGGGTTCGTGTAGCTGTCTATGGGGTCGTAGGCGGTCTGCTGCAGGAAGCCCACCTTGATGATCCTGGCCACGTCGAGGACGAGCTTCTCCTCGTCGGGGAGGACCTCCGGACCCAGAAGGCGCACTATCTCCTTGAGCGTGTCCTCGCGCTGAAGTATCCCGTAGGCGTCTTGGCGCAGCTGGAACCATTCCTTGTCCACGTTGCTCGTCCACCACTTGGACACTTTGTCCAAGAAGCCCGAATAGCTGGTCATCCAGTTGATGGCCGGGTAATGTCTGGAGTAGGCCAGCTTCGTGTCCAGCGCCCAGAAGGTCCTGATGAACCTCATAGTGTGTGTGGTGACGGGCTCGGTGAAGTCTGCGCCGCTGGGAGACACGGCTCCGATGAGGCTGATGGAGCCCACCCTGGCGGGACTGCCCATGGCGTTGACCCTTCCGGCCCTTTCGTAGAACTCGGCTAGACGGGTGGCAAGGTAGGAGGGGTAGCCCTCCTCCGCCGGCATTTCCTCCAGACGGCCGCTTATCTCTCTCAAAGCTTCAGCCCATCTGCTAGTGGAATCGGCGAGCATCACGACGTCGTAGCCCATGTCTCTGTAATACTCGGCCAGCGTGGCTCCAGTGTAAATGCTGGCCTCGCGCGCCGCCACGGGCATGTTGCTCGTGTTTGCCACTAAGACGGTCCTCTCCATCAGAGGCTTACCCGAATAGGGGTCCTTCAGCTCGGGGAAGTGAATGAGCACTTCGGTCATCTCGTTGCCACGCTCGCCGCACCCTACGTAGACGACGACCTTGGTATCAGCCCAAGATGCTATCTGATGGAGCGTGACGGTATTGTGCAGGATGATGGGGTGATGCCCCCCGACGAAGTTGTGAGTGCCCGGAACGGTAAGGTCGTAGACGGGCTGCCGTCCCTTCAGCTCTCGGACTTGCTCGACCTCTTCAATGACCACCCATTTCAGCGCCTCGCCAAGGTCTTGGAGCTTGGATGCGGCTCCTGTGGTGTCCTTGGTGCTCACCGACGCTGTCAGGTTGAAGAGCGGGGTCGAAGCCGTGCCATCGCCCAGACTCGCGCGATCGTTCACGGCGCCGGGCCGGAAAAGGGCGGCAAGCAGAGCGGGGTCAAGCGGCACTAGGCCTTCGGCTGCGCTTCGAGACTTTGACGGACAGCGTTCTTCTGCTTCAGTCACCTTGGGTGTTTCTCCAAAGAGGTCACCAAGGAAGACGGATGAGACGAAGTTCTCGACCTCCCTTGAACCATCGATGATGAGCTTGAGGCCTTCTCCAGTGTCCGCCGCGATCGAGTAGAGCACCCCCAACTTGCTCAAGAGGTAAGTTATGCCTTCAACGAGAGGCTTGGAGGCCGAATGGATTTCGATCTTCCCATCGTCGAAGGACCCGCTTCCCAAGTAATATCCTCGGAGGAAGGCAGCCACGACCTCGTCGGGCGACCTGAAGATCACGCTGGGCACAGACGCGACCGGAGATCCACGACGTCCACGGCAACCCAGAGCTCCGAGCAATCGCGCGAGCACAGTGCTGTCCGCGATCAAACCATCCAAAGCGCCGTGGGAGGCTTCGCTGCATTTGAGGCCAAAGAGGCTGTTTATCAAATATGAAAAGCGCTCCTTCAAAGCACGGTCCTTGCTGAAGAAGCGCACGCGGCCGCCAGCCACCGTGCTGCTGGAAAGCAGCAAGCCCATGAGCTCGGCCAAGCGCTCATCCACCTTCGAAGGCACCAGCAGGGAGTCGTGCCTCCCCTTCATCGTCAGCTTGGAGATAGGAGGCCTTTCGACGCCGGCCAAGGCGCACAGATCTCTTATAAATGCCGTCGTGGGGTCGTTGCTGCCGCTTGCGTACTTGATGAGAGCATTGCACGATATATGCAGGGCGCGAGCCAAAGCCAGCCTGGAACCCATCTGTGTCTCCATACGGGCGATAAGTCGAGCGACCGCGACCTTGACGTCGTCGTCGGGCACCAGCGCCTGGATCTCGTATGGATCGAGCAGCTGATAAGAAGAGATGGTGGGAATCTTCCTCGGCACGGCGATGTAGTCTCCTGGCTCGAGGGAACCCGCCGGACGCTCTTCGAAGGACCCTGAAGGGTCGAACCTGAAGAGCTTGTGGGCCGGGGTCACCACGACCGTCCGGCCGCTCTTCGTCCTCAAGCTGATGAGCTTGTCGGTGGTGCCCCTGTAGACGTGGGTGGCGGGCCTTACTGAGAACCCCCTGCCATCGAAGGTCAGCACGGACACGCCGTGAACCGGAACGGTTACCTCCTTCCCGCCGGACGTTTCTACTCCAGATGAGAACGTTTCGTAAATTCTATCTATGGGCAAGAGGGTCCCGTCGGCCAGCATGACGGGCGTGCCGGCGGGGACACACTTCCCCGTCCCGAAACCTCCGGGGATGGCCGCCGTCCCTCCCTTGGCCAAGGGGAAAAACGTGTCTAGGACCCTCTGGCCGGTGATGAGCGGGATCTCGGGGTCGATGCGGGACCTGTAAGGACGAGGCCGCCTGACCGGCCAGTAATGGTACATCTTGAGGGGCCTCTTCTCGCCGTTTTCGAGAATGGCGATTTCGTGTTCGACGTCGTAGTCGCCCTCCGGCTCGACGGCCTTTATCGTGCCCGGATGAAAGTCAGGAGGAACCATGATCCTGTGTTCCAGCGTGGACGTTTCGTTGACGATGCCCAGAACGGAGCCAGCCTCCACCCTATCCCCCACCCTGACTCGCGGGATGAACCGCCATTTCTTGTTCCTGGGAATGGAGAAGGAGCTGACGCCTCGTTTGATATAGGGGCCCGACAGTGCAGCCAGCTCGGTCAAGGGCCTCTGCAGGCCGTCGTAAATCTGGCTCATGACGCCAGGCCCCAATGTGACGGAGAGAGGCATGCCTGTCCCTACGACGGGCTCGCCGGGGCGGATGCCGCTGGTGGTTTCATATACCTGTATGAAAGCCACGTCGCCCGTGATCTTGATCACTTCTCCCACCAGATGGTCTTCGCCGACGCTCACCGTCTCAGCCATCTTGACTTCCGACATCCCGTCGGCCTTGACGGCGGGGCCGCTTATCCAGACTACCTTGCCCTTGGCTGCCAAATCTACCTGACCTCCTTAAAGTACCGCTCATAAACCCTTTTGCGTATGTTTGGCTTCATCCTCTCCAACCTGGCTTCGAAGGTGTCGTCGAGCTCGATGGTGCCATCCTTGCTCTTCAGGACGAAGCCGCCGGCACCATCGAGGTGCTTTCTAGAAAGGACCAGTTCGTGCCGGGGGAATTCCTCCTTCACTTCCTCCAAGGCGTCGCTCACTGCCTTGGCGTCCTTGGCGACGCAGGACACCGAGTATTTGCCTTCATCCAGCTCGGCGATGGCATCTCGCAGCAGCGCGACCATGGCCTTTTCGTAGCGGCTATCTCTGGGCAGAGACGAAATGGCCTCGAGGGCGTC
>Ga0272448_1000462_pt1 | contig 62655 bp, 78 predicted proteins | sample YNPCB0191_FD_202220 | JGI IMG/M metagenome (GOLD analysis project Ga0272448, IMG submission 202220) | Hot spring sediment microbial communities from Yellowstone National Park, WY, United States - YNP-CB-019-1 | ecosystem: Environmental > Aquatic > Thermal springs > Hot (42-90C) > Sediment... | reverse complement strand
GTACAACCTCGCCCCCTATTCTCCGGTGGACGATGACGGCCGCTTTACGCCTGAGGTGCCGGAATTCCAGGGGCTGGAGGTCTGGGAGGCCAACCCGGCGATAATTGAGCTTCTGCGCCAAAAGGGGGCTCTCCTTTTGACCGAGGAAGCGCAGCACAGCTATCCTCACTGCTGGCGCTGCAAAAGGCCCATCATCTTTCGGGCCACGGAGCAGTGGTTCATCTCCATGAAAGAAAACGATCTCCGGGAAAAGGCCCTGGCCGCCATCGACCGGGTAACTTGGATCCCCCGCTGGGGCCGGGAGCGCATCCACCAGATGGTGGAGCAGCGCCCTGACTGGTGCATCTCCCGACAACGGGCCTGGGGCGTGCCCATAGTGGCTTTCCATTGTCGGGGGTGCGGCCGGGTCCTGTTGAACCAGGAAATTCTCGACACCATCATTGCCCGGGTTCGTCGAGAGGGCGCGGACTTCTGGTTTGCCAGTCCTCCGGCGGAAATCCTGCCCCCGAACACCCGGTGTCCGGAGTGCGGCGGGGAGGATTTCGCCAAGGAAACCGACATCCTGGACGTGTGGTTCGACTCCGGTGTCAGCTTTGCCGCGGTGCTGGAACCCGATCCGGAGTTGGGCCTGCCCGCGGACCTTTACCTGGAGGGATCGGACCAGCACCGGGGCTGGTTTCACAGCAGTTTGCTGGCCGCGGTGGGCACCCGGGGCGAGGCCCCCTACCGGGCGGTCCTGACCCATGGCTTTGTGGTGGACGGGGAAGGGCGCAAGATGTCCAAGTCCCTGGGAAACGTCATCGCCCCCCAGGAAGTCATGGCCCAGTATGGCGCCGAAATTCTGCGTCTCTGGGTGACCGCGGAGGATTACCGCGACGATGTGCGCCTGTCCGGCAGCATCTTGAAGCAGTTGGGCGATGCCTACCGGCGCTTCCGCAACACCGCCCGCTTCATGCTAGGGAACCTTTTCGACTTTGAACCGGAAAAAGACCTGGTTCCCTATGGGGAACGGGAGGAACTGGACCGCTTGGCCCTTTCCTGGATGGCCCAGCTTATCCAGCGGGTGAAGCGGGCGTATCAGGATTACGAGTTCCACCTGGTGTTTCACCGCCTGCACCAGTTCTGCGCGGTGGAGATGTCCGCCATTTACCTGGACATATTGAAAGACCGGCTCTATATTTCCCGGGCGGACTCACCGGCCCGGCGAAGCGCCCAGAGCACCTTATACGAGCTTCTGGTCGATCTTACCCGGCTCATGGCCCCCATCCTTTCCTTTACCGCGGAAGAGGTCTGGGGCTACCTGCCCGGCGTCCACCAGACGGAAAGCGTCCATCTGGCCTCCTTCCCGGAGGTGCAGCCGGGCCTTCCGGATGAGGCCCTGCTGGGAAAATACGAGTTTTTGCTGAAAGTTCGGGATGCAATCAACCGGGGTCTGGAGGAGGCCCGCAAAGGCAAGGTCCTGTCCACGGCCCAGGAGGCCAGGGTGACGTTGGGGGCTTCGGACGCCGGGCTTTTAGAGAAATTGTCCCACAACGCCGAAAACCTCAAAGTCCTGGCCCAGGTGGCTGACCTGGTCATCACCGGCCAGCCCGGCCTTCTCAGCAAACCTCTGGAGGCCCAGGAGGTTCCGGGGCTGCTGGTGCAGGTGGCCAAGGCGGCCGGTGAAAAATGTGTGCGTTGCTGGTTTACCCAAACCAGCGTGGGGGAGAACCGACAGCACCCCAAGATCTGCCGCCGCTGCTTGCAGGTATTGGAGGGGTAGTTGCATGTCCCGAAAACTGATTATCTTTCTTGTGATCCTGCTGGCAGGCGTGATTCTGGACCAGACCACCAAGATCCTGGTGGTGCGGGAGTTGGCCGTCGGGGAGCAGCTACCTGTCATCAAGGGCTTTTTCAATCTGGTGCTCACCTATAACCGGGGCGCGGCCTTCGGCCTGTTTGCCGAGGCCTCCATCAAATTCGCCTGGCTCTTTTTTATTGCCACCACCTCCCTGGTTATGGCTGTGGTGGCCTTCCTGTGGTGGCGGCTGCCGGCCCACCAGGACCTGGCCGCGGTGGGCTACAGCCTGATCTTTACCGGCGCGGTGGGCAACCTCATCGACCGGCTGCGGCTGGGGGAGGTCGTGGACTTCCTGGATTTTCACGTGGGCCAATTGCATTGGCCGGCTTTCAACGTGGCGGACAGCCTGGTCTGTGCAGGCGCCGGCCTCCTGTTGTGGTTTATTTTTAAAGAGGAACAGAGTCAAGATGTATCCCATCCTGTATAAGATCGGGCCGATCCACCTGTATACCTACGGCCTGTTTTTGGCCCTTGGGTTTCTGGCCGCCATCCTGGTGGCCGGGCAGGAGGCCAAGCGCCTGGGACTGCCCGAGGGTCACTTTTACGACCTGTGCTTTTATATCATCCTGGCCGCAATTATCGGTTCCCGCCTGCTCTTTGTTATCGTGGACCCGGGCCCCTTCCTGCAGAATCCCCTGAAAATCTTCGCCATCTGGGAAGGAGGTTTGGTTTTTCACGGCGGTCTCATTGCCGCCCTGATCACCGCGTTTTTCTACATGCGCCGCCATGGCCTGCCCTGGCGGCCCACCTTTGATGCCTTGGCGGTGGGCATGCCCCTCGGGGTGACTCTCGGGCGTATCGGCTGCTTCATGGCGGGATGTTGCTTCGGCAAGCCCAGCGACCTCCCCTGGGCGGTGCGGTTTACTAACCCTGAAACTCTGTGCCCGGTGCTGGACTACCTGCACCCGGCCCAATTATATGAAGCCCTCTTGTCCCTGGGGATCTTTGGGGTGGTCTTCTGGCTGAGGAAGCGCAAACGTTTTGATGGACAGATATTGCTGACCTACTTCTTGTTGGCGGGACTGGTCAGGTTTACCGTGGAATTCTTCCGGGCTCCCACCGCGCTCGACCCGCGAGGTCCGGAAATAATTTTCCATATGCCCGCCACCCAGGTAGGGGCCCTGGGGATTGCACTTCTCAGCGGCGCCCTGTTATGGTGGGGATTGCAGAAAAATCGCAAGTCATAGGGATGACCGGACATGGACCTGAAACGCTGGCTCACTGCGCTCGTGCTTATCCCCCTTATCATCCTGGTAATTCTGAAAGGGATGCGGGTGGGCCTGGTGCTGGCTCTCCTGGTCATCAACGGTCTGGCCCAATGGGAATTCTTGGGATTATTCCAGCAGGGGGTGGACCCGGCCCGTAAGATCAAGATCATCACCCTCGGTTCCCTGCTGCTTTTGAGCTTCTGCCTGGTGAACACCGACCAGGGGCTGGCAATCCCGCTTTTTGTCCTGATTTGCTGCCTGTTTGCCCATTTTCTTTTTTACCTGATGAGTTATGAGCATATTCAGGAACTGGTCTGGGACCTGTCGGTCAATACTCTGGGCCTGCTCTATATCCCGTTGCTCCTGGGACATTTTATCTGGCTGCGCTACCTGCCCCAGGGAGAATGGTGGATTCTGTGGCTGTTGTTCGTGATTTGCAGCGGGGACACCGCGGCTTACTATACCGGTAAAACCTGGGGGCAAACAAAATTCTATCCCCAGGTGAGCCCCGGCAAGACCTGGGTGGGGACCTTTGGGGGCTTGGCGGCCAACCTGGTGGTAGGGGTGGTGGCGGGATTTTTGCTGCTGCCGAGGGGAATCCTCTTTAATCTGGCCGTCCTGTCGCTGGTACTGGGAGGCATCGGTCTGTCAGGGGATTTGTTTGAGTCCATGTTGAAGCGCAGAGCCCAGGTTAAGGACGCCGGTTCCCTGCTGCCGGGCCACGGCGGCCTGCTCGACCGCCTGGACAGTCTCCTGTTTGCCGCGCCGGCCTTGGTATATGCCCGTTTGTTCATCCTTAATATGTGAGGTCCAAATTCTAGCCCCTTGACATCAAGGATTTCGCCGCCATAATTAAAGGCCAGTGGGGATGTAGCTCAGCTGGAAGAGCGCCTGCTTCGCATGCAGGAGGTCAGGGGTTCAAATCCCCTCATCTCCACCACAAATTAGGAAGGATTACAAGAGGTTGGCAATCTGAGGTTGTCAGCCTTTTTGGTTTGGAGGGGGTTTTGTGTCAATTTTGTGTCAACGCCTAACCCGGATTATGCATGATAAATGCTGTAAAAGGCATAGGGTATCTGGTAAGATGCTGTAGTCGCTAAACAATAAGCCTCTTAAACAGGATACCCTATGGAAACACTCTGCCATAAACAGCTCCGTTTTGAAAGCCTTTTTCATAAGGAAGTCATCGCCGATTTTGAGGGTGGCCGGATAACCTCGGATGCCGGGGGCCTGCTGCTGCGAGAGGTGGATCAGCGCTACCGTGTCGCCGAGCAGGCGGCTGCGTGTCTCCATGACCCTCGGGATTCCGCCAAGGTGAGACACGATCTCCTCACCCTGGTGCGGCAACGGCTGTTCGCCATTGCCCTGGGTTACGAGGACAACAACGACGCCGCCTGGCTCGCCAGGGATCCAGCCCTCAAGATCATGGCCGGCAAGGCCCCGGAGACTGCCGGGGACCTGGCCTCCCAGCCCACTCTCTCCCGGTTTGAGAACCGGGCTGACACCAAGGACCGGCGCCGCCTCTCCGATGTGCTGCTGAAGTTGTATCTCAAGACCCATCCCGGCCCCCGGAAGGTCATCGTGCCTTTACCTGGACGCCACCGATGACCCCACCCACGGCAAGCAGCAACTCAGCTTCTTCCACGGCTATTACGAAGAGCACATGTATCATCCGCTCCTCGTTTTTGACGGCCAGGACGGCTTTCCCCTGGCCGCGGTGTTGCGCCCCGGCAACACCCACGCCTCCAAGGGGGCGCTGGCAGTACTCAAAAGGCTGATCAAAAAGCTGCGGCAGTCCTATCCCAAGGCCCTCATCCTCTTCCGGGCCGATGCCGGTTTTGCCGTGCCCGGACTCTATGACTATCTGGAGGAGCAGCCCGAGGTCCGCTAGGTCATCGGCTTTATCACCAACAACCGGGTCCTGGAAAAAGCCGCCCCCCTTTTGGAAAAGGCCCAACGGCAATACCAGGAGACGGGAGAAAAACCGCGCCTCTTTACCTCCTTCAGCTGCCAGGCGGACTCCTGGGACCGGCCCCGCCGCATCATCCATCTGGGCGCCAATCAGCGCTTTGTGGTCACCAACCTGATCCGCAACCCCCAGTTTGTTTATGACGACATCTATGTGCTCCGGGGCGATGTGGAAAACCGCATCAAGGAATTGAAGCTGGAACTCAAGGCCGATCGCCTGAGCTGCCACCGGTTCCTGGCCAACCAGTTCCGGCTGCTGCTCCACACCGCGGCCTACTGCCTGTTCTGGCTGCTGCGCCACCACCTCCAGGGCACGGAACTGGCCGCGGCCCAGGTCAACACCCTGCGGCTCAAGCTCCTGAAAATCGGGGCCCGCATCCGGGAGAGGTGCCGCCGCATCTGGGTCCACCTGGCCTCGGGTTACCCTTACCGGGACCTCCTGGCCGGGTTGGTGCACAACCTCCGGGCCAGCCCCGCCTAATCTCACTTCCCCCAGCCGTTTTGCGGTTTCCCTGGGGAGAAGTGCGCCCAAAATCAGCCCTGAAACACCATGCCGATGGGTTCTTGCCGGAAAATACTACCTTGAGGCCCTTTTCCCTCTTTGCTCAGGCTCCCGCACCTCCTGTTACCCCTTCAAAATCCCCCGAAAGTGGCACCCGAATCACCTTCATGAATTATTCGGGTTAGGCCTGCAGGCCGGGGACAAGGAGTCCGCCTCGGCCTGGCGGGAGCTGTTCCGGGATTTAAAGGCACGAGGCTTGGACCGGGAAAAGGTGCTGCTGGGAGTCATGGACGGCCTGGCCGGACTGGAAAGGGTCTTTACCGAAGAGTTCCCCCAAGCCCGCATCCAGCGCTGCCAGGTGCATGTGGCCAGAAATGTGCTGGCCAAAGTGCCCCAGAAGGTGAAAGGCGCGGTGGCGGATGAACTCCGGTCCATCTTTTATGCCTCCTCGAAGGCCAAGGCCCTGGGATTCTTCCAGGACTTCAAAGGACGTTGGGAGCCGGAAGTGCCTTCGGCGGTGGCCTGCCTGGAGCGTTCCCTGGAGTCCTGCCTGATTTTTCTCCATTTCCCCGAGGAACATGGGGTTTCTCTGAGGACCACCAACATCGTGGAACGCCTCAACAAGGAATTCAAGCGCCGCACCAAACCCATGGAGATCGTGGCCGGCGAAATATCCTTTTACAAGCTCCTGGCCTTTATCTCTTTAAAAATGGAATTGCATTGGAGGGCCAACCCAGTGGGCAAGGTACGCCTGAATCTGCCCTTCTTCAAAAAATTCACACAAAAAAATTGACATTACCGGTGAACGGCACCCCTTTTTGCTCATATTATTGGGGAACGGGGGATGTTTATGTAGGTTTCAATATTCAATCCAATTCCTATGGTGGATGGTCTGGGGGTTATCTAGACATTACCTATGACAATCTGCGGGTGCAGTGCGACGCCTTTCCGTCTGGGCCACCGGTGCCGGTGCCCCCCTCCCTGGTGCTCTTGGCCTCCGGGCTGGCCGTTCTTTGGCGCTTAAGATGTCCTGAATCAGACTTGACTTGACAGTATCCCCGTAAGTCGGTTTTTAAAACCTCTCTCAGCTAACCCGCCGCCGGCGCCGCCGCCTCCGACGAGCAAATTTTTGGCCCATTCTCAGCGGTGGCGCCGTCGGCCAGCCGCTTCTCCCAGGCCAATTCCCGGGCGTCAAGGAAGGTCTGCAGCGGCGTTCGCCTCTGACACCGTTTCCCTTGGTGCGTCCTCTCATTATTATAATGCGCCAAGAACGCGTGCAAGTCGGCCTGCAACGTCTCTAAGTCCCGGTAAATCTTCTTCCGAAAGGTAATCTGGTAAAACTCGTTGATGCAGGTTTCGTGAAAACGTTCGCAGATGCCGTTGGTCTGTGGATGCTTGGCCTTGGTCCGGGTGTGATCAATCTCGTTGAGGCCCAAAAAGATCTGGTAAGGATGGCGGTCCTCCCGGCCACAGTACTTCGTGCCCCGATCCGTCAGCACCCGCAAAACCTCGAGGTCATGCTCCTCGAAAAACGGCAGCACCTGGTCAATAGAAATGCTGCCACGACACTCCCATCACGCGGCAGGCCTCTGAGACGTTTTTAAGATATTCCGCCAGTTCGATCAAACTCATCTTCGCTCTTGCGAGCTTCTCTCGCTGGGTCATGTGGGTATCTCCTCCGTTCGTCTTTTTTTCTTGACCCACGGGGATACCATGACCTTTTTCCCAGCCATTGTCAACTCAAGTCTAAACTACCCCAGCTTATGGGTGCGAATCTAACTTACGATTCTTTCCAATTTCCGATCCTGAGGTCCAGCCCCAGACCCAAAGAGGGGTGGGCGTCCACCGGGGCTGGCTTAATCTCATTTCATGTTGCCTCAATCTTACCATACCTCGGGGAAAGCCACCGTATCATAAATATTCTCCAGCTTTTCCTTGTGGCTTAACTCGGCCTGGGCCAGGTATTCCAGACGACGGCGGATTTCGCCCTCCGGTTGCAGGTCGATCAGCGACCGGTAAAACTTCAGGAGTCCTTCGGAGCGCTTTATGGCCAGAGCCAGGGCGTCCTTGGGAGACATATCGTCAGTAATTTCCGGAACTTTCAGGTGCTCCGCCAAGTGCAGGTCGTGCGCCGGCGGAACCAGCGGGCAGCCCTCCGGGGTCAGGCACTGACGGAGACGGGCCTTATTCTCCGCCGCTTCCCGGGCCAGGTACTCGAACATCTCCCGGGTGTTCGCCTGGGCCACCCAATGGGCCATCCGATGATAAAAATCCCGGGCCATTTCATGCTGGTCCATAGCTTCATGAATAAGATCAACGACTTCCTTTCTCACGGGGCTACCCTCCTTCAGGGCCTGGCGATTATCATGGTCTCCAGGCTGACGGCGGCCTAAGATCGCCGAATACCCGGACAATCAGAGATGGCCGCCGCACCGCATTGGTTTTCATCTCGATTTTGCCGGCATAGCGGCCCACCTCCCGGCTTTTGTTTTTTACTTCCAGGATATAGCTCTTGCCGGGCTGCTCCGGCAGGAGTTTCACCTCAATATACTGAGGGATGTTGGTGGTTACCTGGCTGATTTCCCAGGGAATATTCAGGTGGGAAATGAAACGCACCTGGGCCTTGAGTTCCTCCCCCGCCTCGCCCTGGAAACGGATGATGTGGTGGGGCTGGATTTCAATGGTAGGCTCCCCCCAGCCTGACATGGTGAGGGTCACCTGACGCCGGTCAGGATCATCGAAAAAGACCTTGGTGTGCTTGGTGAACTGCTTGAGGACCGAAAACGGCGCGATAGTCAGGATGATTTTCCCCTGGCCGCCCGGCGGGATGACCCGGTCGTAGTCCGCGGCGGTGCAAGCGCAATCCGGATCGATATCCTTGATGTGCAGGGGCGCATCCCCGGTGTTTTTAATTATAAAGGTGTGGATCAGTTCCTTATCCTCGAATACCTTGCCGAAGTCATGGGTGGTCTCCGGAATCTCGACTCTGGGGGCCGCGACTGCTGACGCCGTCCCCATTAACAACCATCCTAGCGCAGCCAGCCCCACCATGAACCGGGAGAGCGGCGGTTTCTTCCTGGACATCAATCTCATGAACTCCTTTAATTTGATGAATTTGATGAAGTATGCAGCTCTGCTTGGCCCGCGGCGCCTGCCGGCCGGGCCGCCAGCCAGGCTCCTCGGGCTTTCTGCTTTACCGGGTTGGGGCCAAGCCGGTGCGCCCTTTGCGACATCTCCTGGCAGATGGCGGCCCACCTGGGACCATCGGAAGAAGACAGGTTGAACATTTCCAGCCTGTCGGGTTCAAGCCCCATCTGAGATAAATCCTTTTTCAGTTTGTTCACCCGCTTTTTCGCCTGGATGTTGCCGGTCAGGTAATGGCATTCGCCTTCCAGGCAGCCGGCGACAAAGACGGCGTCGGCCCCGTTTTCAAAGGCCTTGAGCAGATGGAGGATATCCACCCGGCCGGTGCAGGGGACCATGATGATCTCAATTTCGGAAGGATACTGCAACCGCATGGAACCTGCCAGGTCCGCCGCGGCATAGGCTCAAAAGCGGCAGCAAAAGGCCAGAATTTTGGGAAGATAGTCGGGTTGCATGATCTTATCCTCGCTTTAGGAAGATTGCCATTGAGACTCCCCATGGCCGCTTTTCGGTCAATCCGCGTCCAGGGCCCGCCATCCAAAGCTCTCGAGGTAGGCTTGCAGCTTCTCCCGTTTTTCCCGATATTTCTCCTCCCAGAGGGGCGGGCAGTCCTGGGGGCGGGTTTCCCCTTCCCGCAGGGCCGCGGCGTAGGCCATGCAGGTGGCGTAGCCGCAGGCCTTGCAGTTGGTCATGGGCAACAGCCTCAGGATCTCCATGACTTTAAGGCCGGCTTGGCCGGTATAACGGGGGGTGATTTGAGCGCGGCGCTCGAAGACCTCGTTGATTTGCCCTTTGATCCACTCCAATAAGGCGCGGGCCTCCTCCTGGTCCCGGGCTCCTTTGATGGCGATCTCATGCGGCTGCAAGGTGATCCCTTTGCCCGCGGCGAGCTTGAGTATCAGCACCTGGTTGGTCCGGTCATAATCCCAACCGCCCAGTTCAGCGTTTAGATAGGGAAAGGCCGGGGAAATATCCGCATCAAAGGTGGCGATGCTGTGCAGGATCTCCTTGGTAAAATCGCATTTGGGGCGGAAAATTTCGTAGTTCTTTATTTGGTCGAGTAACATGGCACCTCCCGGAAGTTGGGTTTCTGTTTCCAGGCAGGGTTAAAAGTCGTCCATAGCCCGCCAGCCGTAGCTTTCCAGGTAAGCTTGCAGCTTCTCCCGTTTTTTCCGATATTTCTCCTCCCAGAGGAGCGGGCAGTCCTGGAGGCGGGTTTCCCCTTCCCGCAGGGCCGCGGCGTAGGCCATGCAGGTGGCGTAGCCGCAGGCCTTGCAGTTGGTCATGGGCAACAGCCTCAGGATCTCCATAATCTTGAGTCCGGCCTGGCTCACATAGCGCGGCGTAATGCTTTCCCGGCGCTCGTAGATGTCGTTGATTTGCCCCTGAATCCAGGCGAGCAAGGCATGCGCCTCCTCAATGTCTTTGATCCCGCGGATGGCGATCTTTCGGGGGTGCAGGGTGATCCACTTGCCCTCCGACAGTTTCAACAGGAGCACGTGGTTGACGCGATCATAATCCCAACCGCCCAATTCGGCATTCACATAGGGCAGCGCCTCAGAGATATCCGTCTGAAACGTGGCGATGGCGTGGAGGACCTCCTTGGTGGAGTCCATTTTGGGGCGAAAGATCTCAAAGGAGTCAATTTTGTCCAGTAACATGGCGCCCCTCCCTCAGGTCATCCGCGTGGCTTGGTCACCCGCTTCTTGAACCCCCCCCAGATGTTCCGGCCGTACTGCCACAGCGCCGCGAAGGCGCCACCTACTACGAGGGCTCCGCCGGCGCCCACCGGGCAGCCCGGGGTCCCGCAGAAGGGGCATACGGAGGACGAGGCGTAAATGCCGAAAAAGGCCGCAAACCAGAGCAGCCAGCGCTTGAAGCCCCCGGGAACGGCTGCTGCCCCCGCCTGCGCCGGGTTCGAAACCTCTGGGGGCGTAAGCCAGGAGATGGACTCCGGTTCCGCCGCCTTCTCCGGGCAGCAGTCCGGGTGGTCACAGGTATGGCCTGATGCAGAGTGGGGAAACTTTGCCGACATTATGGTTGTCCTTGGCCGCTCATGGTTTGAGCTGCACCTGGCGCTGTCTCAGTTTCTCCCGCAGCAGGTTCCCCAGGCGTGCCCTGAGGTCATCCCGCACCCGGCGGAACACGGTGAGGATTTCCTCCTCCGTGCCCGTGGCCTTGGCGGGATCCGGAAAACTGATATGCAGAACCTCGGTGTTCCCGGGAAACATGGGACACTGCTCCGCGGCGGAGTCGCACACCGTAATCACCAGGTCGAACTCCTCCCCCGCCAGCTCGTCCACGGATTTGGAACGGTGCCGGCTGATGTCGATGCCCAGCTCGGCCATGACCTGGATGGCCCGGGGATTGACCCGGCTGGGCCGCACGCCGGCGGAATAGGCCTTCACCTCCCCGGCCAGGTCATGATTCATCAGACCCTCGGCCATCTGACTGCGGCAGGCGTTTTCCGTGCAGAGAAACAATACCTTGAACATGGCCAGATTATTCTCGAGTCCCAAACCAGCGACCGCCGCCTAAGCGATCATCTTTTTGATCTCGTCCACGCTGGGGACCTTGCCCACCACCTTGACTTCCCCGTCCACCACCAGGGCCGGGGTCATCATTACCCCATAGGACATGATCTGGTTCAGTTCCGTCACTTTTTCCACCTGGATGTCTTCGCCCGCGGCCGCCGCGGCCTCCTGCACCCGCTTGGCCAATTCCACACACTTGGGGCACCCCGGCCCCAGAACTTTTACCTGTTTCATGTTATCCTCCTGAATTGTTAAGGGAAAATGGAGGAGAAGCCTGGCTCTTCCCCCTGATCCCTTCAAATATTATTCTACCAGCCAGCCAAAGCCCATGCCCACAAGAGTGGAGATGATGACAATGATGCTCACGAACACCAGCGCTTTTCTCCAGCCCATGACCCGGCTGATGACAATCATGTTCGGCAGCGACAGGGCCGGACCGGCCAGCAGCAGCGCCAAGGCCGGACCTTTATCCATGCCCATTTTTATAAGGGCCTGGGTGATGGGGACCTCGGTCAGGGTGGCGAAGTACCAGAAGGCCCCGATGAGGGCCGCCAGGAAGTTGGAGAGCAGGCTGTTGTCCCCCACCAGGGAGGCCACATACTGGGGCGGGATCAGCGCCGAGACAAAGCCCACCGCCAGCACGCCTCCATAAAGCAGGGGGGCCAGGAGTTTAGTGAACTCCCAGGTGTGGTGCAGCCACTCGTCGATCTCCGGCCGGGTGAACCAGCGCCATAGCATCAAAAGAATCAATATCAGGATGGCCCCGGCGATATAGAACTTGACCTGGGCCACCGTCAGGGCCAGGCTTTCCGGCCGCTCCAACCGCTCCAGGCGCTCCTTGGGAATGATCACTTGGTCTTCTTTCTTTTTGCCGTCCCAGTCTTGGGTAAGCTGGAAGATCATATCCTGGGAGCGCTCCTCCAGGACCACGGCCTTCACTTGTTGGCCGTCCTTGAGGTGGACGGTGACGTCCCGGGGCGTCACCCAGGCGGCAAAAATAAGGAAGAACACCAGGCTGAAAAAGAAAACGGTCGTCTGCCAAAAGGGCCGCCGAGGCGCCTCAGGTGGGGGCATAGCCATGGCCGCCGCCACCTTGGCCTTTTCTTCCTTTCGGAAGATGAAGGCCATTGCCATGCCGACGATGAAGGCGAAGCCCACCGCCCCGATGACCCGGGCCAGGCCCAATTCAAGTCCCAGCACCCGGGCTGTGAGAAAAATGGCCAGGATGTTGATCCCCGGGCCGCTGTACAAAAAGGCCGAGGCCGGTCCCAGCCCCGCGCCCATATGGTAGATGCCGGCGAACATGGGAAGCACGGAGCAGGAGCACACCGCCAGGATGGTGCCCGAAACCGATGCCACCGTGTAGGCCAAGAACTTGTTGGCTGTGGGCCCAAGATAACGCATCACCGAGGCCTGCGACAAAAAGGTGATGATGGCCCCGGCGATGAACAGGGCCGGCACCACGCAGGTCAGGGTGTGATTGCGGGCATAAGCCTGGAGCATCATGAAGGCCTCCAGGACAGCCTCCTGCACCTTGGGGCTTCCTAAGGGCAGATAGTAGGCAAAAAGGAAGATCCCCACAAACAGAAGGAAAATTTTACCTTCCCGGCCCACCAGCCAGCCCCTGCCGGTCTTCCAAGCCGTGATCCAGTAAGACTCTTTGGGTTCCTGTCCCACAGCGGTAATCTTTTCTGATGTATGGTCCACGTCGGACACTCCTTCGGGCCTTCAGGATCACATCCCGAACTGCGCCAGTTGCGCGGCTATTTCCCGTTCCTCCAAGTCACCCAGTTTCATCCATAACAGGTTGCCTTGGGCATCGAGAAACAACAGGGCCGGCGCCCGGGTAATTCGATACTTTTTGATGTAATCTTTGGCCGTGGCTTTGTCCGTGGAATAATCAATGCGCTTGAGCAGACCCTGCCTGGCGCCGTTAAAGACATTACCCACTACGACATCGCCCGCCTGACAGACGGATAACAAACAGCCGCAGGCCTTGCTCAGAGTTATATAAACCACCTGGGCCACCTTGGGCTGGTCCGCGGGGCAATTTGTGGTGATCAGGGTCGCAGCCAGAAGTAGCAGAGAAAAAAGAGTAACAAAAACGCCTTTCCGAACCATAAGGAAATTTCTCCCCTCCTTTTAATGAAAGCGATTATATCTTTTGCTCTGCAAAGGTATAACCGAATTTTGGCAGGGGAGGGGGCCAAGGGCCAGTGGACCCTTACCCCCGTCCCCGCACCTCCTCCCGCCAATCCCTGGTGGGGTGGAGACTTGGCCGGGGAAGTCGGGACGAGTGTCCCGTTTGCCCCGGCACCCTAAAGGGTTGGGAGGGGAGGCTGGGCAGCCGCCGCTCCCTGGCCCTCTTCCCACCCAAGAAACAAGAGCCCAAGAGTTCATTGTGATGCATTTGTCACCGTGCCTGGCTTTGCTCCCGGGCGGCCTCCTGCAACCATTTTTTCAGGGCTCCCGGGTCGGGCAAGCGGCCCACCATTTTGACTTCATCATTGATAAGGAGGGCCGGGGTGCCGAAAACCCCCATTGCGTTGATTTCCCTCATATCCCGAATATGGTCCACCTCAGCCGGCAGGTTGAGTTCGGCCGCGGCGGCCATGACCATTTGTTCCAGGGCCTCGCAGTTCGGACAGCCAGGCCCCAGAATCTTGATGCTCAGCCCGTGGCGTTCTTCAGCCACTTGTTCGCCCAAGGCTTTCTTGTACTCTCTCAAGAAGGCCTTTTTGTATTCCTCCTGGGCCGACGCGGGGATGTAATTTTTGGGCTTGAGCCTGGCAAACAGGGCCTGGACGATGTCCTCGTCCGGCTGCCCCTTTAAGGCTTTGACTTCCTCAATGGCCTCTTTCAGGCCGGTGATGCCCACTTTGAACTTTCCCAGCGATACCTGGGTTATGTCCTCCTGGGACATGATGGTTTTCCTCCTCCTGATTGGCCAGGTCCCGGGCCAGGGTCCATTCGGCGGGACTCAACTCCCCGGGTTCGAACTCCACCCCGAGCGCCTGGGCCAGGCCCTGACGCACCGCATCCTTAATCTCAGTCAGTTTGGGTGGACGTCCTAATATTTCCTGCAGGGAAGTCAGGCGGGCGGCCAGCTTGGCCCGCAAGGCCCCGGGGGATTCCTCCCCGCTCTTGACCAGGGGCAGCCAGGCCTCCACCTGGGACTTGAGAATGATGGAGCCGTGTTGGAGCAGGGAAGAGGCATGCCAGGTCTGGGCGCTGCCCACTAATTTTTTGCCCCGGTGGACGACGGCTCCCCGGGCGCAGCGCAAAAAGCAGATGTCACTCTGGTGCGACTCCCGCTGCTCCCATCCCATTCTTGCCTTGATTCCCAGAAGGCCGAAGGCGTTGACCAGTCCCTGGGCGATCAGGCGGTAGGCCTCAAGGACCGCGGAAGGCATGCCTTCGCCAGTGCCGGCGATCACCGCATAAGTCAAATCCCCGAGGTGCAACACCGCCCGGCCGCCGGTGGGCCGCCGCACCACTTCATACCCCAGGCGGTGACAGGCCTCCAGGTCCAGGTCGTGCCTCTTTTGAAAATAACCCAAGGACACCGCGGGCGGCCGCCATTGGTATAAGCGCAGGGTGGGCGGCGATTTGCCGTTGGCATGGAGGGCCAGCAAGGCCCGGTCAATGGCCATGTTGCAGGCCGGAGATAAAGCTCCGGTGTCCAGGAAACGCCAGATTTTCATGCCAGATCCTGAAAAAACCTGGGGGCCTTGTAGGAACTGCGCACCAGGGCCCCGGCGGCCACGCTCCTGAAGCCCAGGGCCAGGGCTTGCCGGCGCCAGAGATCAAACTCCTCAGGGGTCGCGTAGCGGGCCACCGGGACATGGCGGAGGGAGGGGGATAAATATTGACCAAGGGTGAGCATGTCGCAGTCCACTTGCCGCAAATCCTGCAACACTTTCCCAACTTCCGGCGATTCTTCGCCCAGGCCCAGCATCAGGCCGGATTTGGTGACGATGCGGGAGGAAAGTTTTTTGGCCTGCTGCAATACGGTCAGAGAACGCCGGTAATTCGCGCCCCGGCGCACCTGCGGGTAAAGCCGGGGCACGGTTTCCAGGTTGTGGGCCAAAATATCCGGCTCGGCGGCCAGCACCGCGGCCAACGCCTTCCTGGAGCCCTGGAAATCCGGGACCAGGAGTTCCACTCGCACCCCGGGGCAGTGTTCCCGCAAGGCCTCCACCACCCGGGCGTAGTGGGCCGCGCCGCCGTCCGGGAGATCGTCCCGGGTCACCGAGGTGATGACCACGTGGCGCAAGCCTAACCGGGAAACCGCCTGGGCCAGACGATCGGGTTCGTCCGGCTCCAAGGGCAGGGGTTTCCCCTTTTTCACCGCACAAAAGGCGCAGCCCCGGCTGCAGACCTCTCCCAGAATCAGAAAGGTGGCGGTGTGCAGCGAATAGCACTCCCCCCGGTTGGGGCAGCGGGCTTCATCACACACCGTGGGCAACCCCAGATGGCCTAAAAGGCCGCTGGTTTCAGAAATCAGCGAGGCTCCCCGGCCTTTCCTGGCCCGGCGCACTTCGGCAAGCAGCCACTCCGGGGCGGGCAGAGACATCAGGCGCCTCCCGGCGGCATATGGACCGCCCGGTCGTGCAGGGCCTGGGCCACCTCCAGTACCGCTTCGGACAGGGTGGGATGGGCGTGGATGGTCTCCATGACCACCCGGCTGGGGAGGCCGCCCCGCATGGCCACCGCAAGTTCATGGATCATATCCCCGGCGTGGGGGCCGATGATATGGGCTCCCAGGATCCGGTCGGTTTCTTTATCAGCAATGATCTTCACCAGGCCTTCCAGCTCTCCCAGGCACTGGCCCATCCCCAACGATTTAAACGGGAACCGGCCCACCTTAATGGGATATTTTTCCGCCGCCGCCGCTTCTGAAAGACCCACCGCGGCATATTCAGGGAGGGTGAAGGTGCAGCGGGGCACGACCTGATAGTCCATCCGGCTCCCCTGCCCCAAGGCGTGCTCCGCGGCGCAGATGCCCTCGGCAAAGGCCACGTGGGCCAGCAGCCAGCCGCCGATGACGTCGCCCGCGGCATACACCCCGGGAACATTGGTCATCAGGTGCTCATCCACCACGATGCGCCCGTTATCCATCCCGACGCCCAGCTCTTCCAGACCGAGGCCCTCGGTGTTGAAGCGCCGGCCAGTAGCCAGGAGAATGGCGTCCGGGGTCAGCGCCGTGCCGTCGGACAAATGGACGGCCAGGTTCTGCGGCCCTTCCTGCACTCCAGTCACCTCAAGGCCGCACTTGACCGTGATCTTGCGGCGCTTGAGCACCCCGGTCAGGTATGCCGCCATCTCGGCATCGTCGGCAGGCAGCAGGCGGTCCATCACCTCCACCAGGGTCACCTGGGAGCCCAGCTCCCGGAAGATGGCGGCCATCTCCACCCCCACCGCGCCGCCGCCCACCACCAGCAGGTGCTGGGGCAGGTAGTCGATGTTGAGCAGGTCATCGGCCAGAAAGACCCGGGGACCGGGGGGGAACAGGGGCAGGCGGGCCGGCCGGGAGCCGGTGGCGATCACTATTTTGGCAGCCTCCAGCCGGCTCAGTCGGCCGTTTTGGTCCACCTCAACGCGGTTCGGGCCCGCCAGCCGGCCTCGCCCTTCCACCAGGGCGATGCGATGGGCCTGGAAGAGGCGGCCGATGCTGGCTCTCAGCCCGGTAACCACCCGTTCTTTCCGGGCCAGAATGGCCTTTATATCCGCCGAGGCTTCTACTTCCTGAAAGCCGTATTCCCGGGCCCGGCGCAGGGCCCGGCCAATTTCCGCCGAGGCCCGCACCGTCTTGGTGGGGATGCAGCCCCAGTTGAGGCAGACGCCTCCCAGGAACCTTTCTTCCACCACCGCCACCTTGGCGCCCAGTTGGGCGGCGCGCACCGCGCCCTGGTAGCCGGCCGGGCCGCCTCCCAAAAAAGCAATATCGTAGTATTCGGCCATGAGTGCCTCTACTGGATGATGATTTCCGGCTTGATGACCAGTTCGGACTTTAGCGATTGGTTGATGGTGGAATATTTCATGGCCAGGTCCAGAGCCCGCTGCACCGTCTCCTTGGGCTTGCCCTTCACCACAATTTTGGGGTAAAGGGTCACCCGCTTGAACCAGGAGGTGCGGTCCAGATGCTCCTCCACCTCGCCCACGGCCTCCATTTCCAGGGAGACCAGGTCCATCTTGAAGCGTTCACAGGCCCACACCACCATCAAGAAGTAGCAGGTGTTGGAGGCGGCCACGAAGGCGTCTTCAGGAGTAAGCACCCCTTCCTTGCCAAAGAGGGCCGGGGGCGCGGAGAACTCCATTTCCACGCCGTTTTGCGTCCAGGTATAGCCCAGATGTCCACCCCGCCATTCCACTTTATTCCTATAGGTTGCCATGTATTATTCCTTTTAAAATCGAAATTCGGAGGTCAGCTCGGACGGCTTCTTGTGCCTGTCTTTCCTAATCTCCCTCCAGCACCTCGTCCACCGCCTGGGAGATTTCATCGGCCACCGCCTTGACCGCGGCCTCCTCTTCCGGTCCGAAGTGGCGCCGCCTGGTGGGGGCCTTTAAGCCATGTTTTCTGAGAATCTCGGGGATGGACAGCGACTTGGCCGGCTTGCCCGAGAGCATCTCCGTGGCCTTGGCGGCGCACCTCTTGTCGCAGCCGTCCACCGTGATGGTGGGGTAATTGGTGGCAAAGGTGCGCTCCTCCTCGCCCCCCGCGATAAACAGGGGCAGGCAGATGGTTACGGTTTCGCCGGGGCGCTCATCCAGCACTTTGCGGCAGGCCAGGCGGCACAGGGTGCCCTCGGGAATTTCCTCGCCGCTGCAGGAGACGATGCCCACTTTTTGCACCTGGATGTCCATCACTGCTCCTCCCCGGCGGCCAGCTTATCCACCTCCTGGGCAACTTCCGCCGCGGCCACCGCCGCCAGCTTCCGGCCGGTGTCGTTCACTTCGGCGACGCCCTCGGGTTTCAAGTCCTTGTGACTGGTGTAAAACTTGATGGCCTCATAGGTCTTGTCAGGTTCCTTGCCCAGGGCCTGGACACTTTTCTTGGCACAGTCCTTGGGGCAGCCGTCGATGGTGATCACCGGATTTTCCAATACCAGGGCCACGGCCTCCGGGTCCTTGATCACCAGGAGGGGCAGACAGGTGGTCACCACCTCGTCGGGCCGCACCCGCTCCATAAGTTCATAGGTGGTTTCCCGGGCCAGGGCGCCATAGACCTTGCCGATGCCGCTGCAGGGGAGCACCACCACTTTTTTCTGCTTCTTACCCATAAAGCTTCTTCGCCTCCTCGGCGACTTTGCCTTTCATGATTTCAAAGTATTCCTTGGCCTCCAGGAGTTGGGCCTTGTCGCCTTCAGGATCACTCAGTTCCAGGCGATAAATCCAACCGGCCCCGTAAGGATCCTGGTTGATCAGGAAAGGGCTGGCCTCCATTTCCGGGTTGACCTCCGTAATCTTGCCGGACACCGGTGAGATGATGCCGAAGGTGGCCTTGATGGTCTCGATTTTGCCGATCTCGTCGCCGCGCTTGACCACGGTGCCGGGCTCCACAGTCTCCAGGAAGGCCACATCACCTTTAGCCTTTTGCATGAAATCGGTGAGCCCCACGGTGGCCGCGCCGTCTTGAAAATCCGCCCAAAACTCTTGCCGGCTGTAGAGATAGCCCAGCTTCACCCTGAAGATGAACTTTTCATAGGTGTGTTCCAGAAACTCGCTCACGACAGTCTCCTTTTTATGCCAGGATGCTTCCGACATCCTTGACGATCTTTTTCACCTGGATGGAACCGGCATACTTGGGCTCCCCGTTGATGACCACCAGGGGCGACGGATACTGCTTGGTGGCCAGAAGCTGGCCGAGTTCGCCCTCCTTTTCTTCCGGGTGTTCCCGCAGATCTACATACGCCACGCTGGTCCGGCCGGGATAAGCTTCTTCCAGAGCCGCCCGCAGTTCAGCTATCTTTTGCTGCAGCAGGGCGGCATATTCCGGAGTCAACGTGGGGTTGCTGCAGGCGCAGCCGCCGCTTACGCCCGGCAAATCCAGGACCTTTATGATTACCAAACCGTTCTGAGCCATCTTGACTTTCTCCCTTAGCATCTTTTTATATTATTATAACCGGATATACAAGTATAATCAAAAAATTTTTGCCCGGGTTCTCCCCGAAGACGAGATTTTGTCCGAGCGTAAACACGCGCGCCGGGTTCACGCCCCTTTAAAGGCGCGCACTTTCACGCTGATGAGTTTGCCGCGCAACCGCTCCTCCATGTCCGGGGTCTCGTAGGGGGATTGGCCAATGACCTCCACGTGGCTGAAGCCGGCCCGGCGGATGGTCTCCAGGTAATCCTTTCGGGGCATGGCCCCGGTCAGGCACTCGGCCCAGGCCGCGGCGTTGGCCCGTACCTCCGGCGGTAATTCTCCTTCGGTCACCAGATCGGCAATAAGCAGACGGCCGCCGGGCTTGAGCACCCGATATGCCTCCCGGAAGCTGGCCAGCTTGTCCCGGGTCAGATTGATGACGCAGTTGCTCAAAATGACATCGATGCTTTCCGAAGCCACCGGCAGCTGTTCGATGTCGCCCTGGCGGAATTCCACGTTTTCATACCCATGTTCCCGGGCCAGTTGCCTTCCCCGGGCCACCATGTCCGCGGTCAGGTCCACCCCGATGACCCGGCCCCCTTCGCCCACCTTCCTCGCAGCCAGGAAGGCGTCAATCCCGGCCCCGGAGCCCAGATCCAGGACGGTCTCGCCCTCCCTAAGCTCAGCCAGGGCCGCCGGGTTGCCGCAGCCCACCCCCAGGATGGCCTGCTCCGGCACCAGGGCCAAATCCTCCGGGGAATAGCCCACCACCAGACATTGGGCCAGGGGGGTGGATCCGCAGGTGGGGCAGCACCCGGTGGCTTCCCCCCGGGCAATTTTGCCATAGCGATCTTTGACGACTTCTTTGATGTCTTCGTGCCTCATGATTTATCTCCGGCCCACCGCCATTTCCGTTGGGCTGCGCTTTTTACCAGTTCCGTACTCCTTGAAAAAAGATATAGGCCCCGGCGAAGAAGAGAAGGTAACCGGCTCCCTGCTGCATCAGATTGCCCCATTTGGCCCCCCGGGACTGCAGGAAGCTTTCGATCACCCCGGTGAAGGTGCCCGCCAGGATGATCAGGGTCCCCTGGCCCAGGGCGTAGGCGAAGAGCAGGGTGCTCCCGTAGGCCACTTCCCCTTTGACCGCGGCCAGGGTGAGGATTACCGCCAAAACGGGGCTGGCGCAGGGGGAGAGCACCAGGCCGAACAGCCCTCCCAGAATCAGGGCGCCGATCAGGCCGGTGCGTTGGGGCAGAAATCTTTGGCTGCTGCCCCCCAGGTTCAGCTTGAGGACGCCGGCCAGTTGCAGGCCCATGGCCATGAGGATGACGGCCACCACGAAATACCAGTAAAGGCCCACATCCCCGAACATGGTGCCCATGAGCGAGGCCACCGCGCCCAGGATGGACATGACCACGGCCAGCCCCACCACAAAGGTGAGGGAATAGAAAAAGGCCTGCTTTTTGCTGCCGCCCGCATAGCCGCCGACAAAGCCGATGACCAAAGGGATGCTGGCCAAAATGCAGGGGCTGGCGGTGGCGATCACACCGCCCAGATATGAGGCGCCGTAGGCCAAAATGGGGCGGGTCTGCATTACCTGGCCCAGAGTTTCGCTCAAATTCATAGGATAATCCTTCCCTTATTTGAGGAGTTTCAGTTCCTTCAGTTTTTGCAGCACCTGCTCTTTGGTAAGCGCGCCGATGTGCCGGCTTACTTCCTTGCCGGAGGTGTCAAAAAAGACCTGGGTGGGGATAACCACGATCTTGTATTGGGAAAAGAGATCTTTGTTTTCATCAAGATAGACCATGCGGAATTCCACCTGGTCGCCATGGCTGGCCTTCAAATCCGCCATGACCTGTTTCATCTGGATGCAAGGAAGGCAGGTTTTAGCCCCGAATTCATAAAGGGCCGGCTTGCCCGAAGCCGCACCCTGCGCCAGGGTCGGCCAAGATTGCCAGACCACCAGAGAGCCCATTACCAGAAAAACCAGCCAGACAGCATGGAGACGCAACAATTTCATAGAGTTCGTCCTTATTGAGTTAATAGGATCAGGCACGAGAGCCTTGATTTGTAAAACCGTTTATATAACTATTAAACCATTGCCAGACCATAAACCGGCGCGTCGGCCCTCTTTTTTTCGAATCCAACCCTTCGCTTGCGGCCGGATGCCGTTCAGCGCAGAAGCGTATAAATCTTATAAGCCGTCATGACCACGATCAACAGTCCGAAGATCTGACGAAGTCTCGGCCCCGGAACATAGCGGCTGGTAATTTTGGCGCCTAAAAAGGCCCCTAAGGCGCCTACGGCCACCAGGATGGCGGTCAGCCGCCAGTCCATTTGGGCGGCGCGGAGGTGGGGAGCCAAGGCCGAAAAGGAAGGCCAAGTGACAGCAAAGGCGTTGATGCCGGCTGCCAATTTCGCCTCAAAGCCTACCAGAATCAGGGACGGCATCAAGAGAAACCCCGGGCCGACCCCCAAAAACCCGCTCAGCACCGAAATGGGCACCGCCAAGCCCAAAGCCAGGAGGAAGTTTTCCTTGCCGGGCTGCTCCCGGACCGGGCGGAACAGTCGGTAAGACAAGAAAATCACTGCTGCCAAGTAAATATACCAGACGTAGGTCGGATAGACATAATAAACCAGGGTGGCGCCGACAGGCGCCATCAGGGTGGTGACCACCGTCAAGATTATGGCTTTTTTCCAATCAATGTAGCCGCTGGTGGCAAAGCCCACCGTGGCGAACAGGGCCGTGACCCCGTTGAGCAGGAGACTCAGGGGTTGTACCTGGTTTACCAGGTCGGGGAGAAACAGACCCAGGAAAGGAATGGCGGCAAAAGCCACCCCCAGGCCCACCATACCCGAGATGGTGGCCAAAAGGAACAACCCCGCGCTGAGAATGCTTAGTTGCAGAGGGTCCATTGCCTTGTTTTTTTCCCTCACCTCTGGGCTGTTAGATTTTCCCCTTTGGAGTGCTAAAGGTCAGCGCGCCGCAGGGGGAATCAACAGCACCGGGCATTTTGCCAGCCGGGCGACATTGTGGGCCACGCTGCCCAGGAAAAGTTCCTTGAGAAAGCCCTTGCCCTGGGTGCCCATGACGATGAGGGAGATGTCCTGGGTTTGCAAGACCTTCAGAATGGCCGGCAGGGGATGGCCTGGATCGAAGACGGTGCGGACCTCGGATAAGCCGGCTTTTAAGAGGTGCTCCCGCCAGGCCGCCAGAGAATCCTGGGCTTGGGCCACCGCCATTTCCTGGAAGCCCGGCGGGTAAGCCTCGCCCCCCGGCACATCCAGGGCATGCAGCACCGTAACCTGGTTTACCCCCCGGCCGGCCAGGTGCTCCAGGTAGAACCGGACCCGCTCGGAAATGAACGAAAAATCGGTGGGGAACAGGATGTGGTGGAGCAGTTCGGTGGCCTGCAGGCGGCAAGTTCCCACTTCCATACCTTCCCGGATGCTCGACTTCAGGAGCAGCACCGGAATCTCGGCGTGGTGCAGCACCGCTCCGGCCACGGAGCCCAGGATCCCCTCCTGCCAGCGGGAGGTCTTCTGGGGACCCACCACGATGAGGTCGGCCCCGTGGCGCCGGGCCGCGTCGTTCAAGGAATAGGCCGGCAACCCCGTAAGTATCTCCACGCTCACCTGAAAACCCTGATTCATGAGCTGCTGTTTCTGGCCTTCCAACCGGGGCTCGGCCTCGGCCCGGAGCTTAGCCCCCATCCCCCCCAGGAACTTGACGGTGATGACGTGGGCCAGGATTATCTCTTCGCCGCCCAGGACCTTGAATTCCCCGGCACAGGCGACGATTTCCTCCCAGGCGGGAGACAAATCGGTGGCCAAAACAATCTTTTTGAACATGGGTCAATCCTCCTTGGGGCGGCCCTTACGGCTCAGATCATTCAGGCCGTTCCGACGTATGGATGGCAGCATGGACGCAGGCCGGACAGAGATACGTCTCGGTCTCCCCCCGCCGGGCATGGAAAAGATAACCCAGCCCCGCCTCGACGCCGCACATGGCGCAGCGCGGCGGGGTGAAATACTTCTTTTTGAAGTGCAGGGCCACGTGCACCAGGGAAAGCAGGATGGGCACCTCCAGCAGGGGGCCGATGACCGTGGCGAAGGCCATGCCGGAGTGGATGCCGAACACCGCGATGGCCACCGCGATGGCCAGCTCAAAGTCGTTGGACGACGCCGTAAAGGCCAAGGTGGCGGACACCGGGTAATCCGCCTTGAGTTTCATGGCCAGGAAAAAGGTCAGGAGAAACATCACCACAAAGTAAATTGACAAAGGAATGGCGATGCGCACCACGTCCAGGGGCAGGCTGACGATATATTCGCCTTTTAAGGAGAACATCACCACGATGGTGAACAGCAGGGCAATAAGGGTGATGGGGCTGATTTTGGGAATGAATTTCTCTTCATACCATTTTTGGCCTTTGATGCCCCCAAGAACAAAATAACTCACCAGCCCGGAGAAAAAAGGGATGCCCAGGTAGATGAGCACGGTGACCACCACGTCCAGGATGCCCACGTGGATTTCCCGGGCGAAGGCCAGGGCCAGCCACTTGGGAAAGACCCCGATGAAAAGATAGGCGTAAACCGCGTAGAGGGCCATCTGGAAGATGGCGTTGAAGGCCACCAGGCCGGCGCAGTATTCCCGGTGGCCGCCGGCCAGCTCGTTCCAGACGATGACCATGGCGATGCAGCGGGCCAGGCCCACCAGGATGAGGCCTACGGCATATTCCGGGTACCCCGAAAGGAAAAGGATGGCCAACAGGAACATCAACACCGGCCCGATAACCCAGTTAAGGACGAGGGAAAGGGCGAGGATCTTGAACTGACCGAAGACCCGGGGCAACTCCCGGTAATTGACCCGGGCCAGGGGGGGATACATCATGAGGATAAGGCCGATAGCGATGGGAAGGTTGGTGGTGCCCACCGTAAAGCGGCCAATGAACTTGGCGGTTCCTGGGATGAAGTAGCCCAGGACCACCCCCAGGACCATGGCCAGAATGATCCACAGGGTGAGAAAGCGCTCCACAAATCCCAAACGTTTGGCAACGGTAGTCATGTCGATCCCTCAATCTAATCGTTTATCCGCTTGGCTATATAATTCTCCACCGGAAATTCCTTTTATTCCCTCCCCCTTGATGGGGGAGGGTTAGGGTGGGGGTGATATATGGGGAAAAGCTGCCACTTACATGAATACTTTCCCCTCCCCCAACCCCCTCCCACTAGGGGAGGGGGAATTTTCGGATGGAGACTAATGCATTTTTTCAGAAAAAAAATTACCTATCGGCACTTATTCCCGGTTTGCCGTCTTCGTTTGCTCCCCTGATGGGGGGCTTGTCCGCCAACCAGCGGCAAAGTCTGCTCTTTAATGCCTGGGCTCCGGGGTGCGAGGCCAGGACCTCCGACAACACCTGGAGTTGCTTTTCCTTCAGAGTGCCCCTGGGGACGCATAACCGATATTTTATCTTGAGGCCTTCCCGGCGGTCCTGGACCCAGCCGGTGTTATACAGGTAACGCAAGTGGCGCGAAGCCTTGGACTGGGTGATCCCCAACACCTCCATGAAGTCGCAGACGCACAGCTCCTCATGCTGCATCAGCAGACACAGCATGCTCAGGCGGGTTTCATCCGCCAGGGAGCGGAATACTTGGGCCTCAGGCTTCATAAGTATGCTTATAATCGTTTAAACAAATTTAGGCAAGAAAAAATTCTCCCTTTTTTTCTGGACCTGAGCTAATGCTCCAGATCGCTCCCGTGCCCTCTTCATTTACAGGAGCATTGCATCGCCGGACCTGGCGCGGCGGCCTTCCCCTTCCGTTCCATCCAATCCTTCAGCCTGGCTTTCAAAGCCTGGGCCTCGGGATGGTCCTGAAAAAACTCACCCAGCAACCGCAGTTGCCGGTCCTGCTGGCTGCCCGGAGCCACCGAGATGCGGTAGTTCATCCACAAGCCGTCCCGGCGGTCCGTAACCCAGCCCAGATGGAAGAGATAGCGGAGATGCCGGGAGGCCTTGGATTGGGTGATCCCCAGGACCTCCATGATGTCGCAGACGCAGAGCTCCTCTTGTTGCATCAGGAGCCAGAGGATCCTTAGGCGGGTCTCGTCCCCCAATGATTTAAAAAGGCGGGCTTCATTCTTCATAAAAAATACATAACCGGATAACCGGATGTTGTCAATGAAAATTTTTCTGGCCAGTTTAGATTTTTAGTATATACTAATTTAAATGCGCAACCCGGAAGTCATGGCCCGCATCTTCAATATCCTGTCGGTAAGCGCCAGACTGCGTCTCCTTTATCTGGTGAAAGACCGGCCCTTGTGCGTGGGAGCTTTGGCCCAGAGGCTCGGCTTGACTCCCGGGGCGGTATCCCAGCACCTGCGGGTGTTGCGGGAGGCGGGACTGGTAACCGCCGAACGCCGCGGTTATTTCGTGCACTATGGCCTCAACCGGGACACCCTGGCCCGGTGGCGGGAAATGATTGCCGATTTTTGGGACTCTCAGGAATCCCGAATCCCCGCCCCAGAGCCCGAAGAAGGAGGAGGAGCATGTGTAAGGCCAAACCCAGTTGTGAAAAACCAAAAGAACTGAAAGGCAAACCGGAAGAATGCTCGCCGGAGCAGATCAAGAAGTGCCACGGCGACGCCGGCGCCCACCCTTGCACCTCTCAGGAGAACAGATAAACCGGAGCCGGAGGGAGCCATGAACCGTGGTTCTTCTCCGGCCAGGCCGGGTTCTCCGCCACCCCCTCCCGTTATCCGGGTTTCCGGGCTGTCCAAAGCCTATGGATCGCTTCAGGCCCTCCGGGAGGTGAATTTCACGGTGCGGCGCGGGGAAATCCTGGCCTACCTGGGACCGAACGGCGCCGGGAAAACCACCACCATCCGAATCCTGAGCGGCCTGTTGGACCGGGACGCGGGAGAGGTGGAGATCAGCGGCCGGGACGTCGCGGTTGAGCCGGTGACGGTGAAAAGGCTTATCGGCGTGGTGCCCGACACCTCCAATCTCTACCCGGAACTGAGCTGCCGCCGCAACCTGGAGTATCTGGGGGAGCTCTACGGCTTGTCCCGTTCCCTCCGGAGAGCCCGGGCCGCGGCCTTACTGGACTTGTTTGATCTGGGCGACCGGGCCTCTGCGCCTTTCGGCGCCTTGTCCCATGGCTTGAAGCGGCGTCTCACCATAGCCGCCGCCCTGGTGCACGATCCCGAGGTGCTCTTTTTGGATGAGCCCACCACCGGCCTGGATGTCCCCAGCGCCCGGGCTCTGCGGGACCTGATCCGGGACATCAATCGTCAGGGGAAAACCGTATTTCTCACCACTCACAACCTGCAGGAAGCCGAAGCTCTTTGCCAACAAGTAGTTATTCTCATCAAAGGGCGGGTGGCGGCTTGGGGCACCCCGGCCGCCATCCGGGAGCGGGTGAGCCGCCTGCGCCTGCTGGAAGTGACGTTCTCCGGTGCAGTAAACGCGGCGCAGGTCCGCCAGGCCTGCCCGGCAATTCTTTCCTTAACGGCCTCCCACCAGGGCTGGCGGCTGGAATTCGCCGACACTCATTCCGCCTTGGCCCAACTCCTGGCTTTTTGTGAGTCAGCCGGCTTGCGCCTGGAAGAGGTGTCCGCCTCGGGGGTCAGCCTGGAGGAGGCTTTTTTGGAAATTCTCCAGGAAAACCTCAGCGAACCAGGAGACGCGTCATGATGCCGGGTCGGCAGGTTCTGGCCATCAGTCGCAAGGATGTGGAAAGCTATTACAGCAAGCCGCCCCTCATCACCTGGGGCTTGCTCCTGCCGGCGGTGCTCATGCTTTCCTTATATGTCAAAGACCCGGGCACCTATCTGGCCATTGCCCCGGGAATCATCGCCATGACCCTCCTGTTCGGCAACACCTCCATGGCCGCCATTGTGGTCACCTTTGAAAAACGGGCCGGCACCTTTGAACGGCTGCTTCTGGCGCCGATCACCTATAAGACCATCATTCTCGGCAAGACTCTCAGCGCCGCGGCCTATGGTCTGGCCACCGCCCTGGTGCTCACCGGGGGGCTCAGGTTCCTGGTGGGCCTGCGTCTGACCCAGCCGCAGGTCTTCGCGCTGGGACTGACCCTCGGCTCGATGTGCTTTTCCCTCCTGGGCCTGATGGCCGCGGTCATGGTCCGGGAAGTATTTGAGGCCATGACGCTGATGAATTTTTTCCGGTTTCCCCTGCTTTTTGTGAGCGGGGTGTTCATGCCCCTATCCCAACTTCCCTGGTGGCTGCAGCCCTTGGCGTTGGCCTCACCCCTGACCCACACCGTGGAACTCCTGCGCCTGGGAATCACGGGAACCTCCTCATTTCCGGACGCGTTGCTGCCTTCCCTGGCTATGGTGGTCTGGCTGCTGGTCAGCTGGTTGGCCACCATTTCCCTGTTTCGCCGCCGGGCTTCCGAGTAAGGCGGCAAACTTGGGGAAAGAAATTTGCCGGTAAAGCCCGCGACGGCAAAATTACTTGCCGATGGTTTTTGGGCGAGGGGGCCGGGGGTCGGCGGACCCCCCGCCCTCCCCTCAAACTCCCCTCCCCAACCTTCGGAAAGCAGGTAATCAATGGTTAACACCTTTATTTTTATAAATAAATTTATCTGGGGTTGGGGGAGAGGGCTTGGGAGAGGGAGCAGGGGGCCCCTGACCCCTGGCCCCCTCGCCCAAGAGCTATTTGCAACCGCCTCAATATCGGGCCGACCGGCCAAAGGTTAGGCTGGCCGAGTCCGCCCTCACGAGTAATCTTGGATCCCTTAGCCGGATTCCTGAGGCGACAACCGGCGGGGAGGCGCCATTGGCTTATGGCCGGTAATCAATATAACCGTCGTCCCAGGTTGGGGAAGCCTTAGGCTGTGACGTATCCTGGCTCTGGTAAGCAACGGCGCCGGCCTTGTTTTGCCAAGCCGGGGAAGTGGCGGCAGAGCAGCCCGCCAATCCTAAAACCAGGGCGGCTATCAACGCGATAGAACTTTTCATTTCATCCTCCTGACCATTCTTTTAGATTGCCGGAAATAACCGAGCGATAAAATTCGGATAGCCGGTTAACCGGAACTAATCATATAAACCCGGACCAAGGGCAGATTCGGCGGGGCCGCCCGGAAATCTTTTGTAGATAATAATTATAAGCTGTAATATCAATATGTTATTCAAGCTATCGCTGGTTGTGAAAATTATTTTTTTAAGATAATTTTTAAATTCGGTTATACAGATATTGAGTCATTTGTCGGAAGCCACAAAAGGAACGCAAAGGAGGTTTCAAAATGGTTGATCCTAAACAATACCTCGAGCCCGGGCTGTTTTTTCACGGGCATAAATGCCCCGCCATGCCCATGGGGTTGCGGGTGGGAGCCGCGGCCATGAACCGCCTGGGCGTGGAGCGCGCCCCAGACAGTCAGCTCATCGCCCTGGTGGAACTGGGCGACGACCACTGCGCCACCTGTTTCGCCGACGGGGTCCAGATGATCACCGGCTGCACTTTCGGGAAGGGCAACATCCGGAAACTGCATTACGGCAAATGGGGTCTGACCCTGATTGACAAAAAGGCGGGCCGGGCGGTGCGGGTTTCTCCTCGGGCTGAGGCCATGAAGGCCAACAAGCAGACGGAGTTCTTCACGGAATATCGGGAAAAAGGCATCCCGGCCTCCCAGGTCCCCCCCGCGGCGGTGGACCCTCTGGTGGAGCGGGTCATGACCGCCCCGCAAGACCAGTTGCTCATGGTCAGCGAAGTCATGGCCTACCAGTGGACCGAGCCGCCCCATTCTTTTGAGAGCTTCGTCTGCGACCTCTGCGGAGAGATGACGGTGGAGCCCTATGGGCGGCTCCTGGGCGAGAAAAGAGTTTGCATTCCCTGCCGGGAGAAGGCCGTCCAGGATAAGTAGAACCACAGCCAGGAACGATGCGTCCACAACACCGGGAAAGCGGGGAACATCTGCCCATGGAAAAGACTGAGACGCCCAGCGCCGCAGAAAACCATAAGATAACCCTCTGGCAGATGGCCCTGGCGTTATTGAAAATCGGCGCCATGGGTTTCGGCGGGGGGATGGCGATAATCGCCCTCATGGAGACGGATTGCGTCAAAAAACGGAGTTGCGTGGAGGTGGACGATTTTCTGCACGGGGTCGGCCTGGGACAGATCTTAGGGCCTTTTGCGGTAAATGCCGCCATCTTTATCGGGTGCCGCCTGTTCGGCTTGCTGGGCGGCTTAATCGGCGCGGTCTCTTTTCTGCTGCCGTCCATCGTGCTCGTCATTGTCCTTTCCTGGTTGTATGTCACCTTTCATCATATTCCGTCCTTGCAGGGGGCCCTGGTGGGCCTGGGACCGGTGGTCATCGCCCTGATCTTGAGTGCGGCTTGGTCCATGGGACGGAAAAAACTGCGGTCGGTAGTGGGCGCGGTCATCGCCGCGGCTACCTGCCTGGCCGGGGTGCTGCATCTTAATCCGATATGGACGCTGTTGGGCGCGGGCTTGGCCGGGTTGGCATTGAAATTGGGGCCCGGCCCAGCTCAGGAGTCAGGCCAGTCTCAATCTCTCCCGGTCATCTGGGCCGCGGGCTCGGTGGGGAACCTCGCCGCTCCGGCACCGCCGCTGGCCGCAGCCGGGCCCCTAAGCCGCAGTGCCGTCGGCTTGGCCGGAGTCATGGGGCTTATTTATCTCGGCTGGATATTTTTTAAGGTGGGGCTGGTTTTTTTCGGCGGCGGCTTTGTTCTGATCCCTGTGCTGAATCACCAACTGGTCAACGATCTGGGCTGGCTCACCCCCCAACAATTCATGGACGGAGTGGCCATCAGCCAACTGACGCCCGGCCCCGTCGCGGTTCTGGCCACTTTCGCCGGTTATCTGCAGGCCGGCGTCCTCGGGGCTTTGGTGGCCACTGCCGCCCTGTTCACTCCAGCCATGGTTTTGATGCTGCTGCTCTCGACTTTCTATGAACGCCTGCGCACCAAGCGCTTTGCCCAGGATTTCCTGGCGGGAGTGGAGCCGGCCGTCATCGGCCTGATCGTCGCCGCCGCGATTATCCTGGCTCCCGGCAGCATTAGCCTGGCGCGGCCCCTCAGTATCGGGCTGGGACTTCTTGCCCTGGTGCTGCTGACCCGCTTTCAGTGGCACCCGGCCTTTGTCTTGCTGATCGGCGCCGTTGCGGGCATAGCGGCCCCGGGACTCTTACGCTGAATGCATTTTTTAATTTTGATGATTTTTGGGATTCGCTTCAGAGCCGGGGGAGGGCCAGGGATTTCGGGGGATAACCTTATTGGGGCATTTCCGCCACATTGCCCAGCGCGCCGAATGCGGCTGATATCCTGTGTTATCTATTATGAAAACCAAATACTCGGAGATTAACTTTCCTCAACCCCCTATCCCCCTGCCCTCCCAACCCCGCTGCGGGATGGGAGGGGGCCACAGGGGCTTTACCGATGGGCATGCTTTCAACTACTCAGATTAAGGAGGAATGAACATGAAAAAACTTGTCAGGGCTGTTGTGGCAGGCCTTTTGGGCCTGATCCTGGCCGGCGGCGCCTGGGCCCAACCCGGTATGGGGATGGGTCCCGGTCAGGCCCGCGGCTGGGGCGCCGGCGATCCCTACAGCCGGCTGTACAATCCGAAAACCGTGGAAACCCTGAGCGGCGACGTGGTGAGCGTGGAGAGATTCACCCCGGGCCGGAGAATGTCTTATGGGGTGCATTTTATCCTCAAGACCGACAAAGAGACGATCTCGGTGCATCTGGGCCCCAGTTGGTATGTGGAAAAACAACCGCTAACCCTCGCCCCGGGGGATAAGGTGGAGGTGACCGGCTCCCGCATAACCTATCAGGGGCAACCCGCCATCGTCGCCCAGGAAGTGAAAAAAGGCGGCCAGGTCCTGAAGCTGCGGGACGCCAACGGGGTGCCGGCCTGGGCCGGGCCGCGTATGCGGTAACCTGGCCCTTGGTACAGGATTTCATGATTACGGTAATGGCTTATCAGCCCCTCTCATCCCGGCCCTCTCCTCCAATGGGGGAGAGGGGTAAGGTGAGGGGGAAATTCAAAATACGTTAGCGCACTTATGAACCCTGGCCAGGAAGAGCCGACAACCAGGAGGGCGGGAAAGCAGCGGCCGACCCCCAGATAAATGGCCCTGACGACGGCCTCCGACACCGCCGCCCGGCCGAGCGGAGATGCCGCTCAGGTTACGGCTTGAGGGGCTACGTTAGGTCAACCCGGAGGCATCTCAGGAGATGGTCGCCATAGCGCTGCAGGTAAAAAGCGTGGACGACGGCCAAGGTGCAGAAGGGTGGATAAAGGATCACCACCATTTGAAAAACCGCAGCAAGGGCTTCCAGAAAGGGAACATTGGCAAGGATGTTAAAGAAGCCATAGAAACCGAAACCGATGGGCAGGATTACACCCAGGAATCTCCCCATCAACCTCACTTCCCCGGTGCGGTCGTTGCGGTAGCGCACCCCCAGGTCATCCAGAGCCCACGCCAGCGAAAGGAGCAGTGAGACCAGGAGCCCGAGGCCCGTTACCACGAGAAAACGACCAAACTGAAAATATCCGGTGGGTAACACCTCGGTGGCCCTGATAGGTGTTCCGGTATAGCCCTGCAAAACCGCAAGCAGCCGGGAGGCAAATAGCAAAGAAAGGCCGATTCCTTGAAAGGGACGAACCATCCAAACCTTGACTGGGGATAGGGACAGGTACACATCCGGAGCGCCGATTAGGCCCCTTCCCCGACGATTGATGAGTCCTTGGAGCAATCGACAGCAAAACGGCAGAAAAACCAATGGCAGGGTCAGGTTCAGGGCCAGACGGAGAAAACGCAAGGGCGCCTTCCACAGCGCCGCCACCCCGGAGAGGAAGGTGAAATTGGTAACAAAGACGGCGATGCCGGTGCCGAGGACCAACAGCCCCCAGGCAGGCCCCAGCCAGATGAAGAGATTCATGGGTTTGTTGCTGTGCTCCGCCATTAATGATCCTGCCTGTCCGCCACATTGGAATGCCGCTGGCAGTTTGACGGCTGCCCGGGAGTCTGGTGAATCATCCTTAAGACGTTTTATCTCATTGCCACACTATACAATGTTTGTCATAGGATCAGAAGTCCTGGCCGTCCGCTTTGCTCAAGTTTGTCTAATCCTTAAAGAGGGTTGCGTACGCGCCGGATTGGGTGAAGTTTGCTGTTTTACTCTATAAAATCCGGTAAACGGATGCATCCCTGAATAATTTTAGGAGGTCATGGTTATGAACCGAAGGCGTTTACTACCCGTTATTCTGGCCCTGGTGGTGAGCCTCGGGCTGGGCGCAGTGGGCTGGGCCCAACCCTATGGCAGGGGGCCCCGGGGCGCCAACCTCACTCCGGAGCAGGCCTCTAAGCTGTTTGAACTCCGGCAACAATTTTTCAACGATACCGCAGACCTGCGAAAACAAATGGCAGTGAAACGCGCCGAGTTGGCGGAGCTCTGGTCGGCCCAGGAACCGGACCAGGCCAAAATCGCCGCCAAACAGAAGGAGCTCCTGGCTCTCCAGGAACAGATGCTCGCCAAAAGCAACGCCATGCGCCTGAAAGCTCAGAAGATTGCGCCTCAGGCCGTGGGTCCCTGGGGTCCGTACAGGGGAAAAGGCGGCTGGTGGTAAGAGCGCCAGGGGCTTCCCACGCAAGATTTCCAGGGATAAACCTTCCCCTTCCCTGGCTCTAAGCAGCCAGGGGAGGGGCCCGGAGAAGGGAATCGTATGAATCGGGAAACGCTCAAAGTTGTCACCGCGGCTTTGATGTGCCTCTGCCTGATGGCCTTGGTGTCCCTGGGCTTTTTACGGGAGTATATCCTGGCCCCCGGGACGGAAGCCTGGGTGCAGGATGGCAACCACGTTGACCTGGCCTGGCTCGGCTTGAACCATCAGCACTGGAGGGTAGTCTTTATTTCAGTGGCGGGGTTGTTCTTGGGATTGGTCGCGGTGCACCTCGTGCTCCACAGACAGATGCTGGCGGCCCTATATAACAAATGGCTGGCCCAGCCCTGGGCCAGGTGGCTGGCCGCCCCGGCCTTCGGCCTGCTGGCGGTGCTTTTGCTAACTTTGCCCGTCCTGATAACGCCAGCCCGCCAAAAATCTGCCCTTGGACCCACCGGAATAGGGACGGGAACCGACAGTCCTCCGACCGGCTTGCTGCCGGACAGCGGTCCCCGCGAAACGATATTAAAGGGAGCTCATGGGCCGACCGGACAAGCGGCAAAGTCCAGGCACCCGTCAGTTTCCCGGAAAAAAATCGCTCCAGTCTCGGTCCGTTCTGGCCGGACGGCGCGGTCCTGGCACAATCATAGAAGAAAGGCGCGTTTTCAGGCCGCGGGTTCAAGACCCCGCTACCGCATCAGGCCATATTATGCTGCGGCTTGCCGATTTAGATAACGCAGGTTTTTTTGATATTGAAAGGGAACTTTCGGTAAAGCCGCCGGAGGCGATCCCGGCCGGCTCGAATTGGTGGACTTTATTACCTTAATAGAAAAGCTACGGAGAAACTCGACATGGGACCCATGTATTCCTGGTGGTGGAAACCGGGCTATTATTCCTGGTGGTGGCCTTCCTGTTTCCCTTTTCTGCTCATCTTCATCCTGGCCTTTATTTTCCTGATGTTTCGGCGCAGTGATGCCAGGAATCTCGGTGCCGGGCCCGGTCAAACTCCACCCCGGCCGGAGGTGGAGGATTCCGCCCTGGAAATTGTGAAAAAGCGCTATGCCCGGGGCGACTTGACCCGGGAGGAGTTTGAAACCCTGAGAAAGGACCTGTCCAGCTAAGAGAGCCGCAAGGAATGCAGGTTCGGTTAACCTCCCTTGAGGCCCTGGAGAAAATGATGGCTGATGATCAAGACGACAAACGCACCCAGGGGCAGCCCGAAACCCTGGCCGAAGTGTGGGAAGCCGAGCTTAAGGCCAAAGAGCGCCTGGCGCAAATTACCCACAAACTCCTGGTGATGAGCGGCAAGGGCGGAGTGGGCAAGAGCACGGTGGCCGTGTACCTGGCCCTGGGGCTGGCCCGGCGGGGACACCGGGTGGGCCTGTTGGACGTTGATCTGCACGGTCCGGACATCGCCCGCATGCTGGGACTCAAAGGCCGACTCCATATGGGGCCGGAAGGGGGCATTCAACCCCAAGCCGGCCAGGAAAATCTTGAAGTTGTTTCCATTGAAGGGTTTCTGGCTGACCGGGACGCCCCGGTCATCTGGCGCGGGCCCATGAAGCACAAGGCTATTCGCCAGTTCCTGGGCGAAGTGGAATGGGGCCGGCTGGATTACCTGGTCATCGATTCCCCGCCGGGAACCGGTGATGAGCCCCTGAGCGTAGCCCGGATCGCCAGCGAGGCCCGGGCCGTCATCGTCACCACGCCCCAGGAAGTTGCCTTGGCGGATGTGCGCAAGGCCATCAATTTTTGCCGTCAAGTCAACCTGGCCATCCTGGGGTTGGTGGAAAACATGAGTGTCCTGATCTGCCCCCACTGCGGCGGTGAGATTCACCTGTTCCGCCAGGGAGGCGGCGAGAAAACCGCGGCGGCCATGGGGATTCCTTTCCTGGGGAGCCTGCCCTTTGACCTGCGGGTCATGGAAGGGGGCGACCTGGGCCAACCTCTGGATGAAACTTCGGAAACCAGCCCCTTCTCCCGAGCCTTAGCGGCTCTGCTCGATGCGGTGGAGGCCGGGTGCCGGCAGCAGCTTGGCCGGGAAAAATGAAATACTGATTATGGCCTTTGCTCGGTAACAGAGAATAATGATCCTGCGCGGCGGGAGGGCCGGAAAACGGCGGCTCCCTGCCCTCCCCCCAACCCCCCCTCCCAACCCTTTATGGGGTCGGCCAAGTTACCGCCCAACCAGGGTTGGGGGGAGGGGGTAAGGACCCACCGGCCCTTAGCCTCCGATAAAGATAGACCTATTCAAAATAAAGTTGCACCTAAACCGCCGATTTTGTAATTTTACGTTGTTTATATTCATAGAACCGAATATACGTATAACAGAATAAAAGGAAAAACCATGAACCAGTCAGGATACCGCGCCCTTGCAGGCATTGTGCTTTTGAGCCTGACCTGCACCATGTCCTCGGCTTGGGCGCAGGGTAGCCGGCGCCTTCATTACAGCACCATGTTCAATCCCAGGACCGTGACCACCGTCTCCGGCGAGGTGGTGCGGGTGGCCCAGGCCTACTCCGGCAGCGGGGCGGATTATTGTATCCAGGCAGTGCTCAGAACTCCCCAAGGTGACCTTACGGTCATCCTGGCCCCCAAGGGATATATGGCGAAACAGGGGCTCAGCCTCGCACCCAAGGACCGGGTAACAGTCACCGGCTCTCTGATATCGATCATCAACAAACCTTTCCTCCTGGTTATGGAAATGACCGGCGACCGCACCATGAAACTCAGGGACGCCAACGGCCGTCCGGCTTGGGCGGTGGGCGACGACTGGCACGCACACTGAAGGACCTAAGGACATGCCTCGATACCACGGTTAAGCCGAGAAATAAGGTCATGGCGGTGAGAGCTGTGATAATCCGAAATCAGGACAAGATGACCGGCGGCTTCCAGCCGGCGATTGGTCTTTGTGAGAGATGGAGAATTACGACTTCGAAGGGACGGGATTGGGAGAACGGGCCAGAAGAAATTCCTGGCTCATCTATATCCTGATTTTTTCCCTCGCCCTCAATTTGGCGGCCGGGGCCAGCCTGGTTTGCTTGCGCCATCTCAAAGGGCGGGCTGCTGGTCGGCCACAAGCCGAGTCTCCTTTGACGGTTAATGACCTTTGCCGCTCCCTGGGTCTCCAAGTGGAGCAATGCCGACAAATGCACCGCCTGGCGCGCGACCGCCGGAAGCAACGGCAGGATCTCCGGGAGAGGCTGGCGCAGCAGCAGCGGGAACTCTGGAACCTGGTGAAACAAGATTCTCCTTTCTGGGGAGGGATTCAAAGCAAGATTAGGGACATTATTTCCTTGCAGACAAAAATGGAAGAGGAGGCCGTCCAGCTTTGCCTTGAATTCGAAAGGCTTCTTCAACCTGAGCAGAGAGTGGTTTACCTAACTTTATTAGAAAAAATGTTAAGGCCGGAGCGCGATGGAAGCGGAGGGTCCTCCGCCTTCAAACCGGGCGGAGGGCACTGGGGCAATGCCCGGAAAACTAATCATTCGGAAGGGTACTAGCAGGGGATGCCGAGCTATCGTGATAACTCCAGGTTATCGTGAAGAGGCGCCGCGGCTAATGCTCAAATCAAACTGCAGGAAAGGAGAAAGAACGGCGTGAAGGTTGTTGGTCTGGCATTGCTTGTTTCGGTGATCATGTTCCTGGCATCGGGTTGTACGCTGACCAACCCCACTGAAGCCTTCAAGGCAGTCTCTGCCAGTGAGGCCGTCGGCATAACGCCGTCGGCGGCTGCGGAACCTGCTCCGGCTAAGGCAGAAAGGCTGCCTGCAGCTTTGACCCTGGAGACCGCTCTGGAGATTGCCTTGAAGAACAACCCGGAAGTGGCCGCTAACGTCTGGGATGTCTCCACGGCGGGGGCCAAACTGGACCAGGCCAAGGCCGCCCGCTGGCCCACGTTGACTTACGAGGCTAATTATTACAAGTATCTTAACTCCCGGCCCTTGTGGGAGGCCCGCTGGAACGGCGAACGCCGGATATTTACCAAACAGCAGAGCCGGGGTGATCTCCTGTTGAAATTCCCCTTGTTTGCCGGCGGTCGCATTATTAATGACATCCGGGCCTCCGAGCTGTTCCGCCTGGCGGAAGAAAACCGGCTCTCCCGGACCAAGGATGAGCTGGTCTTCAATGTTTCCAGCACCTTTTACAGCATCCTCAGCCAGGAAAAGGTGATCGATTCGGTGAGATTTTCTTTGCGGGCCATGCAGGAGCAGCGCCAGAAGATGGCCCAAATGGTGGAAGTGGCCAAAGCGGCTCCGGTGGACCTGCTGCGCACCGAGGTGCGGGTGGCCGATCTGACCCAGAGCCTGGAACGGGAAACCAATGTCCTGGAGATTCAAAAAAGACTCCTGGCCAGCCTGATGGGTCTTAATTTTGATCCGGCTCAACTAAAATTTGCCGGGACCCTTGCCTTCAAGTCCGTAAACTACCGCCCGGAGCAATTGCTTCCCCTGGCCCTGAAGGAACGCCCTGATTTTCTGGCGGCCCAGAAACGCCTGGAAAGCCAGGCCCGGCGGGTGGACGTGGCCCGGGCGGCGCGTTATCCCGCCGTCAACCTGGTGGGCGCCTATGGTTATCGGGGCTCCGGCGTATTCGGTGTCTATGATGACCGGGATCCCAGCCATGCCACCAATCGGGGGCCCTTCTATGACGACGACGGCAATATCGGCGTGACTCTCTCCCTGCCGGTGTTTGAGGGAGGCCGCCTCACCGCCAAGGTGAAGGAGGAGCTCTCCGCCCTGGCGGCGGCCCAGGAACGGTTGCGCAAGCTCAATTTGCAGATCCGCCAGGAGGTGGAAAGTGCCATTCTGGACGTGAATTCCACCAGCGCCCGGGTCAAGGCTCTGGAAAAGTCCCTTGAACAAGCCCGGGAGAGCCTGCGCATCGAGACGCTCAAATACAACCTGGGGTCGGGCACCATCACCGATGTGCTGGATGCACAAGCGGCCCTGTTGACTACCGAAACCACCTATTTCCGAGCCTTGGCGGATTTCAGCACCTCCCTGGCCCGGCTGCAACTGGCAGTGGGAGGGAAGCTTTCATGAAATTGCCGTTCACAATAGCCAGCCTGATGGTATTAATCATAGCCTGTCTCGGGGTCGGCCCGGCTTCTGGCCAGGAAAAACCTAAAGAAGGAACCAAGCCGCTTCCCCTGGTGGCCGTACAACCGGTCCAGGTAGGGCCGTTGGCCCGGACCTTGGACCTGACGGGCACCGCGACTCCCACCCGCCAGGCCCGCCTGGCCTCTCCCACTGAAGGCCCGGTCCAGAATTGTCGCATACGGGAGGGGGATCAGGTGAAACGGGGACAGCGCCTGGTCACTATCGGCCGCTCCGGCGCGGCCGCAGCCCAGGTGACCGCGGCGGCAGAGTCGGTGAAAGAACAGGAAGCCGAGTTGAACCGGACCAAGATCCTGGTGCAAAGCGGGGCTGTGCCTGGCTCGCAGCTGGACAGCGCCCGGGCTAAATATGAAGCCGCCCGGGCCCTCTTGGCCAAGGCCCGGGAGCTGGCCGGGGACTACTCGGTGGAGGCCCCCTGGGATGGGGTGGTCTCCAAGGTGCTGGTTAAAGACGGCGACTTTGTGGCGCCCCGGACTCCCCTGGTGGAAATGTATGACCCCGGCAGCCTGGTGATTCGCCTGGCTGTGCCTGAGGCCCAGGCCATTGAGGTTTTCAAGGGCACTCCCGCTGCGGTCCAACTGGATGCCTATCCGGGCAAAACCTTTGCGGGCAAAGTCAGCCTGGTGTACCCAGACCTGGACACCCGCATGCACACCCGCACCGCGGAGGTAAAGTTGGACGCGCCGCTGGCCCTGATCCCCGGGATGTTCGCCCGCCTCAAACTGACCTTGCAGACCCAGGCCGAGGCCCTCACGGTCCCGGGGGATGCGGTGCTGGTCCTGCCCAACGGCGAAAAAGTGACATATGTCTATAAAGACGGCCAGGTGCAGCGCCGGGTGGTGCAAACCGGCCTGGAGGCGGAAGGCAAAGTGCAGATTCTTGCCGGCCTTCGGCCGGGGGAAATGGTGGTCACCGCCGGCAATGAAAAACTAAAAGACGGCATGGCGGTAAAGGTCCAGGGAGGAGCAGGGAAATGAAGATCACCACCTATGCCGTGCGGCGGCGCGTCGCCACCGCGGTTATCACCATCGCCCTGGTGGTGCTGGGCATTTACAGCTTTATGCTCCTGCCGGTGAATTTTCTGCCGGACATCACCTATCCCCTGATCAAGGTGCACATCTGGTGGCGGGGGGCCACGCCGGAGGAAATCAGCACCAATATCGCCGACCCCCTGGAACGGCAGATGGCCATGGTGGACAACCTGGACTACCTGGAGTCCTCTTCCATTGAAGGGATGTACACCCTCCTGGCCAACTTCAAGTACGGGGTCAACGTGGACGTGGCCTACCAGGACGCCCTGGCGGCCATGGCCCGGGTGGCCCGGCAACTGCCCAAGGACATCGACCCGCCCCTGGTCTTCAAAGCCGACCCATCGCAGTTGCCGGTGGTGCAGCTCACCATCAGTTCTGACACCTGGGACTTGACCAAACTGCGGACCTGGACGGAAAACTGGCTGCAATATCAGTTGCAGGCGGTCCCCGGCGTGGCCGGCACCGACATCGTCGGCGGCCTCAAGCGGGAGATCCGCGTCCACCTGGACCCCAACGCCGTGGAGAAATTTAACCTCACCCTGCCGGGAGTCATGAAAAGACTCCAGGAGGAAAACCTGGAACAGTTCGGCGGCCGGGTGACCGTGGGCCGTCGGGAATTCATCGCCCGCACCATGGGTGAATACGGCAACCTGGACGATATCCGCAACGTGGTCCTGGCCAATACCGCCGCGGGCAAGATTTACCTCAAGGACGTGGCCCAGGTGGAGGACGCCCACGAGGAAGTCCGGGTTATCACCAAGCTGGGGGGCCAGCCTGCCATCAAATTAAGCGTCCTCAAGCAGGCGGACGCCAACACGGTGGAGGTGGCCCGGGCGGTGGCCAAAAGGATCGAGCAGCTCGGTCCCTCCCTCCCCGCGGCCGTCAAGCTGGGCATGGTGGAGAACCAGGCCGACTACGTCACCGCCGCCCTGAACGGGGTGCGCAACGCCGCCATCGAGGCCGCCATCCTGGTCATCATCATCGTCTATCTGTTTCTGGGAAGCTGGCGCCACGTCCTGGTCATGCTGCTGGCCCTGCCCATCACCCTGATTCTCAATTTCGCCCTCATGCAACTGGGCGGCTTCTCTCTCAACATCTTCTCCCTGGGCGGCCTGGTGGTGGCCATCGGCGTAGTGCTGGACAACTCCATTGTGGTGCTGGAAAATATCACCCGCCTGCGGCATCTCCACCCGGAGCGGCCGCCGGATGAGATGGCCGAGAAAGGGGCCGCTGAAGTAGGATCCGCCATCCTGGCCGCCACCCTGACCTTTTTGGCCCTGTTTGTGCCCTTCCTGCTGGTGCCCGGTCTCACCAGCCTCCTGTTCCGGGAACTGATCCTGGTGATTGCCGGGATCGTCTGCGCGAGTTTATTGGTGGCCATCACCCTGACTCCCCTGCTCACCGCCCTTTTTACCGGAAAGCAGGTGGAATCCCATGACCAGGGCCGCTTCGCCCGGGCCTTCGCCTGGGTGACCGACAGATACGGCCGTCTGCTGGAGGCGGCCCTCCGCCGGCGCCTGGCCGTGATCAGCGCTTTTGTCATCCTGCTGGTGGGCGCCATCGGCTTGTTCCCCTATCTGGGCAGCGAGTTTCTCCCCCGGATGGATGACGGCCGGGTCATGGTGAAGGTCAAGCTGCCCACCGGCGCGGCCCTCACCGAAACCAACCAGATTTTGAGCCGGGTGGAAGCAAAACTGCAAGGCAACCCCCTGGTGGAAAGCTACGTCACCATGGCGGGTGGCAAGGTCTGGGGTCTGGCCACGTACGAGATCGCCAATGAAGGCCAGATAGATATCCAGTTGGTGCCCCGCCACGCCCGGAAAATCAGCACCAAGGGCTTTATCGGGCAACTGCAAAAGACCCTGGCCCCCCTCGCCCTGCCCGGGGCCAAGCCCATGGTCATGCAACCGCCGGTGAAGGGCATCAGAAAGCTCGGGGACGCGGACATCGAAGTCAAGATCAAGGGCCAGGAACTGGATCAGCTCTTTGATCTGGCCCGGCAGACCTCCGACACCATGAACAAGCTGGCCCACTTCACCAACATCTATGTCTCCATGGACCTGACCAAGCCTGAATACCAGGTGCTGGTGGACCGTACCCGGGCCGCGGAACTGGGGGTGTCGGTGGTGGATGTCGCCTCTACGGTGCGCTCGATGATCAGCGGCCAGGTGGCCACCCGCTATCGTGAGGGCGACTATTTTTACAACATCCGGGTGATGATCCCCGAACAGCATTTTACCTCCAAGCAGGAGGTGGAGAATCTGGTGCTGAACTGCGCCCAGGGCGGCTATTTGCGCCTGAAGGACGTGGCCCGGGTGATCCCCGCGGTGGGACCGGTGGAAATCGCCCGGGAAGACCAGGTGAAAGAGGTCATCGTGCGGGGCGATGCCGCCGGGGTGAGCGTGGGGCAGGCCCTGAGCGAACTGAAAGGGAATCTGAGCAAACTGACTCTGCCGGTGGGCTACGAGATCTCCTATGGCGGCCAGGCCCAGATGATGGCGGAGATGCAGCACGCCGTGCTCCTCATCCTGGCCTTCGCCCTGTTTTTCGCCTTTGTGGTGCTGGCGGTGCAGTTCAACAGCCTGAAGCTGCCGGCCCTGATTCTGGGCTCCGTGCCCTTCTGCCTGGCGGGCATGGTGTATCTGCTGTTCGTGACCGGCCTGCCTGTGGGCGCCACCGTGATCATCGGCGTCCTCATCGTGGTGGCCGCCACCGTCAACGAGGGGGTGCTGCTCCTCACCTTTGCCGAAGAAATCAGGAAACACGACAACCTGACGCCCTTGCAGGCGGTGATCGACGCCGCCAAGATTCGGCTCCGGCCCCGCATGATGATCGCCTTGGCCATCATCTTCGGGTTCATCCCCCTGGCCCTGAACCTGGAGGAAGGCGGCGAGATGCTCCAGCCCATGGCCGCCGGGGCCATCGGCGGCCTGGCCCTGGGCCTCTTTGTGGCCCTGTTTTTGATGCCCTGTCTCTATGTGATGTTTAGCCGCAGCCCGGAGCCTGGGAAGGCACCCGAGGCCACGGCCGGGACTGCGCCGGTTAAGTAGAAGCAAAGAAAGGAGGGTGCTTGATCCCCAAGAAGATTGGCCATGGGTTGGGTCTGGCCGGTTTTCTCTGTCTGGTCCTGGTCGCCGGCGCCCCCGCCCAGCAGGGCAAAGGCCCCTGGGGCGGCTGGGGCCCAACGAGCCGCTATGCCGTCATGTACAACCCCCAAGCGGTGGAAACCCTGGAAGGCGAAATAACGGAAGTTGAACGCTTCAGCGGCGCCAGGGGCATGTCCTCCGGGGTGCGCCTCCTGTTGAAGACCGAGGCGGAGACCATCCCGGTGATGTTGGGGCCTTCGTGGTATTTGGAAAAACAGAGAGTCCAGCTTAAGGTCCATGATCGGGTGGAGGTCATGGGTTGCAGAGGCAGGGCTTGGGGACAGGCGGCTTTCATCGCCGGGGAAGTGAAAAAAGGTCCTCAGGTGCTGCGCCTCCGGGATGCCCAAGGCGTGCCTCTGTGGGCTGGCCAGGGCTGGCGGCACCGGCGCTAGCCTGACCAAAACAGGTTTGAACGCCGCCGGCCTTGAGGAGTGAACCATGGGTGGACAAAGGACCAACCGGGGCCTTTCCCTCCTGTTGACCGGCTTGCTCGTGCTGGCGGCGGCTCTGGGGGGGACATCCCCCGGACAGGCCGCTTTGCGTCCCCCCCAGGCGCCGCCGGAATATCGCTTGCAGGTGTCCTTCGATATTCCCCGGAAGAAAATCCTGGGGCAGGCCACCATCCTGGCCCCTCCCGGCCGCAAACTGTCCATCAATCCCGGGGAATTAAGTATTAAAAGCCTCGAACATAACGGGAAGAGAGTCCTGCGGGGTGGCTATCCTCCGGACCGGGAAATCGTGCTCTACCCCCGGGGCCCCATCAAGATAAGTTATGAGGTGGACATTAAGAAAACCGATAATAATACCGTGGCACCGGGGGACATCCTCCTTAACGGCATGTGGTACCCCACGGTGGAGGGATTTTGCCGCTTTCGGCTCACCGCGGTTTTGCCCGCCGGCTATCAGGCCGTCTCCGAGGCGGAACAGGTGAGCGTCAGCGAAAAAAACGGCCAGGTGGAATTTCGCTTTGATTTTCCCTACCCCCTCCACGACCTGGACGGCATCAACCTGGCAGCTTCAAACCGGTTTGTGGTTTCCCATGACTCCTGGAATGGCATTGAGCTTTTAACCTATCTTTTCCCGGAGGAAAGGCACCTGGCTCCCCGCTATCTGGAGCGGGCCAAACGTGTCTTGGAGAAAGGTCAGAGACTATTGGGCCCTTTTCCCTATCGGAGATTGGCTCTTGTGGAGACTCTTCAGGACGGCACCACCCAAGCCCTGCCCACCTTTATCCTCATGGAGCGCCAGGACTTTCTCCTGGAAGAGCCGGACCGCACTCCCCTGGATCACGAGATTGTGCACCAATGGTTCGGTTGTGCCGTGTCGGCGGATTATAGCCGGGGCAACTGGTGTGAAGGGATGGCCATTTATTTCGCCGACCACCTGCTCCTGGAGGAAAAGGGTCAAGGTTGGCAGTGTCGGCGGCGCATCCTCTCAGGGTTCCAAAGTCTCATGCAGCGGAGTCGGGAATTCCCCTTGCGCGATTTCACCGAGCGTTTTGACAATCCTTCCCGGGTTCTGGGCTACGGCAAGGGGGCCATGGTGATTCACATGCTGCGCCGGCAGTTGGGCGACCAGAGGTTTTCCCAGGCCGTGCGGCTTTTTCTCAAGACCAACCTTTTTGGGGTGGCCTCCTGGCAAGATCTGCAAAAGTCCTGCGAAACGGTTTCCCATCGGAACCTTTCCTGGTTTTTCCGGCAATGGGTGGATGCCGTCGGCCAACCGCAGATCAGGATTGATAAAGCCGTAATCACGAAAATCGGCCAAGAATTTCGGGTGAACCTCACTCTCGGACAAGGTGGCCTGGTCAAGAGGTTGTCCCTGCCGGTGCGGTTTTCCGGCCCGCAAGGCAGCCGCAGTTTTCAGGTGGACCTCTGCCGGAAAACTGAACTCTTTTCCTTCCGGCTGGACTTTAAGCCTGAGAAGGTAATCATCGATGAAAACTATGATGTGTTCAGGAAGCTGACGCCGGATGAAAATCCTCCCACCCTGGAGCGGCTGCTGGCAACCCCGGGCCTGCGAGTGGTGCCGCCCCCGGGTGAAAAGGAGCGCTACCGGGAGGTCATTTCCAAATTCACCAGCCGGGGGGCCCGGCTCCTGGAAAACCCCACCCAGGCCCAGCTTCAATCAGCCTCCCTGATCATCCTGGGCCGAAATAATCCCGGGCTGACCCACTCACCGGATGAGAAGGATTCGCGGGAATGTCCTGTGGTTCTGAAGGTAAGGCCGCAACTCCAGTCCCCCCGACTCCTGACCGCCACCTTTCTGGGCGCCGCCGAGGCTTCCCCTGCGGACCTGGAAAAAATTTTCGCCTTTCCTTTTTACAGCACTTACTGTCTGAACTCGGAAAAACAGATCTTCCGCAGCCTGATTGAAACTCAACCGGGTATCCGGGTTCAGTTACCTTATCCCTGACTTGCAGGAGGAGTTCGGCTGCCGGAGAAAAGCAGCGCGATAGGAAAGCATGCATCCCATACTCTTAAAAATCGGTTCTCTGACCATCTTCACCTATGGCTTTTTTCTGGCCCTGGCCTTCCTGGCCGCCATCGCCCTGGCGGGGCAGGAAGCCCGGCGGGTGGGCCTGCCCCCCGGGCGGGTGTATGACCTGTGTTTTTACAGCATTATTGCGGCCTTAATCGGCGCCCGCGTCTTTCAGGTCCTGTTGGAATGGAATTTTTATTGGGCCCACCCCCAGGACATAATCAAGGTGTGGGACGGCGGTCTGGCCTTCCAGGGGGGCCTGGTCCTGGGAATCATCACCGCGGTTTGCTATATGTGGCGCCACAGCCTGCCGGTCTGGAAAACCCTGGATGTCCTGGCCCTGGCCATGCCCCTGGGGCAGGGGATCGGCCGGATCGGCTGCTTCATGGCGGGTTGCTGTTACGGCCGGCCCACTGATCTCCCCTGGGGCGTAACTTTTACCGACCCCCAGAGCCTGGGGCCGGTGGGGGTGAAGATCCACCCCACGCAACTCTATGAATCCCTGCTGGTGCTGGGGGTCCTGGCGGTGCTCCTCCACCTCCGCAGCCGCAAACGGTTCGAAGGTCAGCTTTTGGGGACCTATTTCCTGCTGGCCGGCCTGGTGCGCTTCGCAGTGGAATTTTTCCGGGGCGATCCCCGGGGCCCGGATATTTTGGCCGGCATGCCCTCCACCCAGGTGATCGCTCTGTCTATGGCGGTGGTGGGCGGCTGTCTCCTGGTCTGGGGATTTAAGCCCAAAAATAAATAATTGAAAAATCGGGTAACCGGATTTATATTGATAACCATAGTGCATTTAAATCTATGGAGGTTACTCGACCATGATATACGCCATATATTTCGTCACCGGCCTTCTGGCCGGCGTCGTCGGGGGACTCCTGGGCACCGGCGGCTGTGCTTTGATGATGCCGGTTATACGATTCGGCTTTCACTTCAACCCGGCCTTGGCGGTGGGCACTACCTTGACGGCCGTGGTTTTCACCGCCGCCTCCGGCGCCATCCAGCACTGGCGCATGAAGAACGTGGATACCGACACCGCCCTCCTCACCGGCTACAGCGGCATCCTCGGCGTGATCATCGGTTCCATCATCTTTGGCTACCTGGTGCCCTATGGCGAACTGATCGATCTCATCATCGGTCTGGCCTTCATCGTGGTATCCCTGCGCATGTTATATGAGGGCCTTCTGGTGAAGGAGCCGCCGCAGGCTGTGGGCCCTGGGATTCCCGGCAAGCCTTTGTCCAAAACCATCCTGGGCTCGGGCATCGGCACCCTCACCGGCATCATCGGCCTGGGTGGGGGTTATGCTTTGGTGCCTTCTTATATTTATTTTCTCAAGGCGCCGGTCAAACTGGCCATCGGCACCTCCATGGCCGCGTTTGTATGGATGGCCCTGGTGGGCGCGATCTTCAAGTTATACCAGCAGGTGGTGGACATCCCGGCGGCCGCCGCTTTAGGGGTGGGGGCCCTGATCGGCGCCATCTTTGGGGCCAAGCTGGTGGCCAAAATCAAACCGAATATCCTCAAGGCCTTGTTCGGCTTGTTGTTTTTTTATGTATCCTTAAAATACATTTTGATTTATTTCGGGATAAGCATCTGATGGGAATCCCGTGAGGGCCTCGGCAATAACCATCATAGCTTAAAGGTGCGCATGCCTTCGGATTCCACTTCCCTCCATTTCAGCCTGAAGTGTGAGCTTGCCTGTGCCGCTTTCCTCCCCTGGCTGGAACTGGGGGGTCCTGGTTTTCGGCTCCCTGGTGGAAAGGCAACGCCTGGCCGCGGGTTTGGGTCTGGCGGCCGGCGACGGCCAGACTCCGGCCATGCTCAGGCGCAGCGCTCTCCTGCTGATCATGCTCCAACTCTTCCGGTTTATGGCGGTCCTCACCATGGCCCGGGGCCTCGGGATCGAGTGCGGCTGCGGTCTGTTCTTCGGACGGCCGGTGGGCTGGGCGGCCGTCCTGGAGGATTTCCTCCTTTTGGGCGCGACCGCCTGGGTTTATTGGCGGGAAGGCGTGACCGGCCAGGAAAAGGGGGGAATCCTGGGCCGGTCAGCCCAGGTGTGACTTGAGACCACGGGCCTCCTGCTGTTCGACCTGCTTGACCATCTTCTTCAATAGCTTCAGGGCCTCGTTGGCATCCCGGTCCAGCACCGCGGCCTTAACCCGAAGCCAATCCTCCTCCGTAAGAGTCACCACTAGATTCTTGCCCATAAGGGATACTCTCCGGTAATCCTGGAATGATTGGGTTCCTTGTCATTCCGCCTTATATGGGTTTACCAGGTGGACCGGCACCGGCGACATGCGAATGACCTTCTCGGCCACGCTGCCGAAGACCGGGCTTTTCTGATCGATTTCAGCATGGCCCCGGCCATGGGTGGTGATGACCACCAGGTCGGCGTTTTCGGACTGGATCGCTTTCAGAATCTCAGCGGCGGCATCCCCCTGCACCAGTTTGATGTCCAGGTTGGGGCAGGCCTGCAGTTCCGCCTCACAAAGGGTCTTCATCTTTTCTCTTGCCCGCTTCAATTCCCACTCCTGAAAATGCTTCAGGTGCTGTTCCCCGGGGTCATGGGCGTAGCCGCCCCAAAAAGCCGTCAAATCCGTGCCCACGTAGAGCATGATGATTTTGGCCTGGTACTTTTCCGCCAGGGAAACCACGTGCTTGGCAGCTTTTAGGGAATTCTGGGATAAATCGGTGGGCCATAAAATCGTGCGAATCATACTGTTCTTCCTTCAATAACTTGCGAGTCAGCCGGTAGTATTACTTCTTGGCTGCTCCTATCCGGGAATTTTCGCGGCGCCCGGGGAAGAGTCGGAAATCCCTTGGTTCGCCTGTGAATCCGCCGGCGGCAACGGGGAACTGCCTGACCGCAGTCCCTTGACTCCCCCTCAGCAACCGTAGATGAATAAAAGTCCGCTGACAAACAGGCATAATCCCAATTTTTTCAACATGGCTTTCCCCCTTTATCTGAGCCGTTTGGTGATGAATTCCGGGGTCTTGCCCTGTTCCAGTTCAAAGACCGGACGGCAATGGGGCTTGCTGGCGGCATCCGTTTTTTTCTTGATGGCGGCCAGAAAGACCAGTGCTTCATCCCCGTCGCCATCCAGCAAGATGGTATGGAGCTGGATAATTTCCTCCGGATACAGGGTAATGACGGTGTGATCCTTCAACATGGCAGTCTCCGTGGCGCGCCGGCCTTTTTAGAGACCTTTTTCCGCAAGCACAACAAAAGACCGGACCTCTCATCCCCAGGGTAGCTTGGCCCCAGGCTTCCCTTCACCTAGAACTGTTGACCGGCCCAGGTGTCCCCGGGCTTGCTCCGGCCGGCGGCAGCCCCGCCGGAACCCGTAAGGTCTTTCACGGCCTGCTAGACTTTTTCCACCTCTTGCCGGCTGAGATTGAGATTCTTGTTCTTTTCAATAACCAGCCTGGTCAGTGCCAGGTAACCCCGGACAGGAACCAGTCAAACTTGCTGTAAACCAAATTTATAAAATCGGATATCCGTTTGCAAGTCAATAAGTCAAGTTTCGCGCTCCTTATGAGCCAATTTACCTGGATATCCAAAGGATATAGGGAAAGGCGTTTTCCGCCTTGGCCCTCTCCTTCCTGACAGTCTTTATTCTCTCGGCAAAGTAAGGGCAAAAAACCGATGAGCTTTGGTGGGGAATTGCCGGGCAATCACGGCAGAAAAAGTTCGGTGCTCAGGTAGCGCTCGCCGGTGCTGGGGAGCATGGCGACGATAACCTTTCCCTTACTTTCAGGCCGCCGGGCGACCTGCAATGCGGCAAAAACAGCCGCGCCCGAGGAAATGCCGCAGAGAATGCCTTCCCGCCGGGCCACCTGCCGGGCCGTTTCCAGGGCCTCAGCATCGGTCACGGTGATAATCTCATCGATGACCCGGCGGTTGAGGACCCCGGGCACGAACCCCGCCCCGATCCCCTGGATTTTATGAGGTCCGGGCCGGCCGCCGGAGAGCACCGGCGACGCCGCCGGCTCCACCGCCACAGCCCGAAAAGACGGCTTACGGCTTTTGATAATCTCGGCCACTCCGGTGATAGTGCCGCCGGTCCCCACCCCGGCCACCAGGATGTCCACCGCCCCCCGGGTGTCGGCCCAGATCTCCGCTGCGGTGGTGCGCCGGTGTATTTCGGGATTGGCGGGATTGCTGAACTGGTCCGGGAGGTAGGCCCCAGGATGTTCTCCTAAAATTTCCCGAGCCCGGTTGATGGCCCCGCTCATCCCTTGGCCGGCGGGCGTCAGGACCACTTCCGCGCCCAGGTGCTTCAAGAGCCTGCGGCGCTCCTGGCTCATGGTCTCTGGCATGGTGAGTATCAGGCGGTAGCCCCGGGCGGCGCAGACAAAAGCCAGGGCAATTCCGGTGTTGCCGCTGGTGGGCTCCACAATCAGGCCGCCAGGCCGGAGCCGGCCCTGGGCTTCCGCCGCTGCTATCATGGCCGCGCCGATGCGATCCTTGACGCTTCCCAAGGGATTCATGGACTCCAGCTTGGCCAGCACGGCGGCGCCCAGCCCCCGGGTGAGGGTCTCCAGACGCACCAGGGGAGTGCGTCCCACCACGTCCACAACGCGGGGATAGTCGGCGGCCATGAGGAGTTATCGTCCCGCGACGGCCCGGCCCCGGCGCCCCTGGCCGTCCTGATAGATCAGTTCGGGTTTCTTCAGAAACACCTTGGTGTCCGGAGGCACTGACTCGGTGAGCCAGACGTTGCCCCCGATGACGCTGCGGGCCCCGATCACGGTTCGGCCGCCCAGGATGGTGGCCCCGGCGTAAATAATGACGTCGTCCTCCACGGTGGGATGACGCCTTTTCGTCCGCAACCCCTCAACCTTGTTTCGGGGCACGGACAAGGCCCCCAAGGTCACCCCTTGGTAGAGACGCACCCGTTTGCCGATTTCCGTGGTCTCTCCGATGACCACGCCGGTACCGTGATCGATGAAGAAGCTCTCTCCGATGCGGGCCCCGGGGTGGATATCGATGCCTGTCAAGCTGTGGGCGTACTCGGTCATGATCCGGGGCATGAGCGGCACCTGTTGCTGATGGAGTTGATGGGCCACCCGGTAGACCGTGACGGCGAAAAGGCCGGGGTAGCAATAAATGATTTCATCATAGCTTTTGGCGGCCGGGTCCCCTTCGTACGCAGCTTGCACATCTCCGGCCAGAATAGTTCTAAGACTCTTTAACTGCCGCATGAACCGGATAGCCTCCTGCTGCCCCTTTTCCCGGCAATGGCTGCAAGGCAGGCCGTAGCGCAGGCACTCGTGGCGCAGGGACAGGGTGATCTGCTGGGACAGGACTTCAAAAAACCCCACCGCTTCCTGTCCCAGATAATAGCTTACGTTGATCTCATCCAGGCGCCCCCGGGTGAAGTAGCCGGGGAACAGGAGCCGGTAAACCTTATGGATAATCTCAATAACCGACTTCCGGGAAGGAATGGGCTCAGGCCCCACATGGTGGAAACTTTCATTCCCTTGGCAGGATTCCTGCAACTCCCTGACGATCGCAGGAATTTCCTCCCGGTAGGCCTGCTGGGATTTTTCCTCCGCTTTGCACCGCCCTGTTGCGTGGGTCACCATGGTCACCGTCCTCCTCAGGTTCAAAGGGGATGCCTGCTTCGGGGCCGCTTTTTGAAACGCAGCCAATTTTTTTGTTGTTTATTGTATATCATTATTATATAGATATTATCAATAGGGTATATCGAACTTCTTGATGCGATTATATCTTTTGCTCTCCAAAGGCATGATCGAATTCTGGCGGGTGAGGGGGATAAGGGCCAGTAGACCCGGCACCCCCCTCCCCCAAATTCCTGGTGGGGCGGTAACTTGGCCGGGGAAGTCAGGACAAGTGTCCCGTCTTCCCGATCCCTAAAGGGTGGGGAGGGGGTGCCGGGAAGAGGGCAGGGAGCCGCCGCTCCCTGACCCTCCCTCCACACGGCATCATTATTCTCTTTGCAGAGCAAAGGCCGTAATCGGGTTCTTGATTATTGTTAAGAGGGCCGGACGATGACAAATCCCGGATGAACTCTTGACCAGCGGGCAAGAACCGGGTGTAAGGAGAAACCGATGTCCAGGACGATCGCGGAGATCAATGAGAAGATTAAGGCCGGCCGGGCCGTGGTGGTTACGGCGGAGGAGATTCTGGCGGTGGTGAAAGAAAAAGGCCTCAAACGGGCGGCGGCTGAGGTGGATGTAGTCACCACCGGCACCTTCGCGCCCATGTGCTCCTCCGGGGCGTATTTTAATCTGGGGCACACCCAGCCGCGCATGAAAATAGGCGGTGGCCGGGTCACCCTGAATAATGTGCCGGCCTATGCGGGATTCGCCGCGGTGGATATCTTTCTGGGGGCCACCGCCATTCCGGATGATGACCCCCGCAACAAAATCTTTCCCGGGGAATTTCCGTATGGCGGGGGGCATGTCATCGAAGATTTGGTGGCTGGGAAGGATGTCCGCCTGACGGCCTCGGCCTATGGCACCGACTGCTACCCCCGCCGGACCCTGGACACCTGGATCCGCCTGGCGGATATGAATGAAACGGTGCTCTTCAATATGCGTAATGCCTACCAGAATTACAATGTGGCGGTAAACCTGTCTGACCGCGTGCTTTACACTTACATGGGAGTGCTCCAACCTCGCCTGCGCAATGCCAATTATTGCACCGCCGGCCAGCTTAGCCCCCTGCTCAATGATCCCTTTTACCGCACAATCGGAACGGGGACCCGCATCTTCCTGGGTGGCGGGGTGGGTTACGTGGTCAGCCAAGGCACCCAACACAATCCGGGAGTGCGCCGCACTGAGCGGGGATTGCCCCGGGGGGGTGCGGGCACCCTGGCAGTTACCGGCGACCTCAAGCAAATGAGCCCGCGCTGGCTCCGAGGGGCCTCCTTCAAAGGCTACGGCGTCACCTTGGCGGTGGGTCTGGGCATCCCCATCCCCATTCTCGATGAAGAAATGCTCTTTTATACTGCGGTGAGCGACGCGGATATCGTGGCCCCGGTGGTGGATTACAGCGAAAGTTATCCCCATGGCAAGGCGGAAATTTTGGCGGAAGTGACGGTGGCCGAACTCAAGACCGGGGAGATCAGCGTCACTGGCAGGAAGGTGGCGACCTCCGGCCTCTCCTCCTACGCCCGGGCCCGGGAAATAGCCAAACTCCTCCAAGAATGGATCCTGGCAGGAAAATTTCTCCTGACCGAACCCGTAGCGCCTCTTCCTGAGGCGGAATCGGGCTATACTTTTAAGCCCTTGAAGGAGCGGGGCCGGGCCGCGTCAAGAAAATCCAAGTAATTAAACCCTTGCAAAGAGGATTATGCCATGCCGCGGAAAATGGTTTTGAACTTTCCCCCCCATCTCATCGACCAGCCCATCACTTACCGCTTGGTCAAGGACTTTGGACTGGTGGTCAACATCCTGCGGGCCCGCATCACCCCCCGAGAGTGGGGCCGCCTGGTGGTTGAACTGTCTGAAGACGGCGGCCGCTGGCAGGAGGCCATGCAGTTTCTGCAGGAAGCGGGGGTAAGGATAGAGCCTCTGGCCCAGGAGGTGCTCTGGCACGAAGAGCGCTGCATCCACTGCACCGCCTGTGTAGCTTCCTGCCCCACTAAGGCCCTGGACCTCGCGGACCGGGGCACCATGACGGTAGCCTTCGACCGGGAGCGCTGCATCGCCTGCGAGATTTGTCTCAAGGTCTGCCCCTACCAAGCTATGGAAATACGCTTCGATTAAACCCAGATGGAGAAATTTCAGGGGATTCTTGCCAGGAAAAATTTTTTCGGGGGGTCCCCTTGACACTCTATTTCTGATTGCTATTATATATAAAAATAATATATAAAAGCCATGCGGAGATAGGACTATGAGATTTCTCCAAGAATGCAAGGCCGACGCTACGGCTGATCTGGTGTACCGGGTCTGTCCCATGCATCTCCTGGAACCCGCTGAGTTTCTGAAGGATTTGCAGGAAGGGCAGGTTCTGGAAATCCTCACCGACTATGATGGGGCGCTGGAAGACATCCCGGCGTGGTGCGACAAGCATGGGCAGGAATTTCTGGGCCTCTGCGAAGACGAAGAGGACCAGGACCTTTATAAACTCTATATCAGGAAGGTGCACTGAGGCCGAATCATGAAAACCGTATATCTTGACCATGCCGCAGCCACTCCGGTGCGGCCGGAAGTTTTGGCGGCCATGCTGCCGTATTTCACCGAGCGCTTCGGCAATCCTTCCGCGGTGTATGACCTCGGTTCTTCCATCAAGGAGGCGATCGAAGTCCATCGGGCCAAAGTGGCCAGTCTCATCGGCGCTCCTCCTGAGGGTATCGTGTTCACCTCCTCTGGTGCCGAAGCCAATAATTTGGCCGTCAAAGGCGCGGCCCTGGCCCATCTGAAGCAGGGCCGTCATGTTATTGTCTCGGCCATCGAGCATCACTCGGTGCTGAACTCCGCCAGGTACCTGGAAAAGTTTCACGATTTCGAGGTCACTTTCCTCCCGGTGAACAAATTCGGGCAGGTGGAGCCGGAGCGGCTGAAAAAGGCCCTGAGTCCGGCCACCGTGCTGGTCTCCATTCAACATGCCAGCAACGAGGTCGGCACCATTCAGGGCCTTTCCGACCTTACCGCCATCTGCCGGGAGCATGACATTCTTTTCCATACTGATGCGGTGGCCACCGCGGGGCAGGTGCCCATTGACGTCAAGGAACTTGGCGTTGACCTTCTGAGCCTCTCCGGTCCGGCCCTGGGCGGCCCCAAAGGCAGCGGCGCCCTCTACTTCCGCCGGGGCTTGCGTCTGGTGCCTCAGATTCACAGCGGCATCCAGGAGAACGGCCGGCGGGGGGGCACCGAAAACGTCCCCGGCATCGTCGGCCTGGGTTTGGCCGCCGAACTGGCAAAGCAGGAATTGCCGGTAAAAGCTGCACATCTCAAGGCCTTGCGGGACCGCTTGGCGGCCGGCGTCAAGGAACGCATTCCTTTTACCATATTCACCGGCCACCCGGAGGAACGTCTGCCGGGCCACGCCAGTTTCTGCTTCGAGGGCATCGAAGGGGAGGCTCTGGTTTTTCTGTTGAACGGCCGGGGGATTTATGCCAACACGGGTTCGGCCTGCGCCAGCAAAGCCCTCAAGGTTTCTCCGACCCTGTGCGCTATGGGAATTTCTCCAGAGGTGGCGCAGGGTTCGCTGGTTTTCACCTTGAATTCCACCAACCGGGAGGCGGAAATTGACTTTGTCCTTGAGGAACTTCCCCAGGCGGTGGAGAAACTGCGCTCCTTCTCCCCGGTGTGGCGCAAGAAGATGGCAGCCGTCTCAGGAGGACGAGCATGAAACTGTCAACTCGCAGCCGCTATGGCACCCGCCTCATGTTGGATATGGCTCAACACTTTAATGAGGGTCCCATCCAATTGGGGGACATTGCCAAACGCCAGAACGTGTCCGTGAAGTATTTGGAGCAGATCATCATTCCCTTGAAAAAGGCGAATTATATTAAAAGTGTGCGCGGTCCCAAAGGAGGGCACATTTTAACCAGGCCTCCTGAGGAGATTAATCTGGCCGAGATCGTGGCCCTCCTGGAGGAAGGCACCAGCCTGGTGGAATGCACCGATAACGCTGGAATTTGTCAGCGGGCCGATATTTGCCCCACCCGCCTCATTTGGAAAGAGGCTTCTGAGGCCATGTTTGAACGGCTGCAAACCGTCACCCTGGCCAACCTGGTCAAAAGAGCCCAGACCCTGAATGACAAGGAGATCAACCATGTATTCTAAAGTCGTGATGGAGCATTTCAACAACCCGCACAACGCCGGGGTCATGGAGGACCCGGATGGCGTCGGTGAAGTGGGAAACCCTGTCTGCGGCGATATGATGACCTTCTACATCAAGGTCAAAAACGACGTGATCGAGGATGTCAAGTTTCAAACCTTCGGCTGCGTGGCGGCCATTGCGGTGTCCAGCATGGTGAGTGATCTGGCCAAAGGCAAAACTCTGGCCGAGGCCCAGAAAATCACCAAACAGGCGGTAGCCGAAGCCTTGGGCGGCCTGCCGCCGAATAAAATGCACTGCTCCAACCTGGGGGCTGACGCCTTGGCCCTGGCCATCAAGGACTTTCAGGAAAAGCACCGGCATGAAGCCGGTTCCGAGGCGGGGAAAGGAAAAACCCGATGAGCGCTGCGTATCCCCCACCGGCAGCGGCTCCGCAGGCAACTGAGACCTCCCGGCACCGGCGCCCTTTCATTGAAGTGGTCAAAGAAAAGAGCGGCGTCGAACTCAACCTTTGTTATCAATGTCAAGCCTGCGCCAATGGCTGTCCCTTCATCAAGGCCATGGATTACCGGCCCAATCAAGTGTTGCGGCTGATCCAGTTCGGCCTGCGGGAGGAAGTCCTCAGATGCAAGACCATTTGGGTCTGCGTGGGCTGTCACACCTGTTCCAGTCAGTGTCCCATGGACATTGATATTGCCGCCGTTATGGACACCCTGCGTTTTATGGCGGTGGAGGAAGGGGTTCCCGTCGGCAAGCCCAACATCATCGACTTTCACGAAGAGGTGCTGCGCTCTCTTGAGAAATACGGCCGGGCCCATAAGCTGGGCATTATGCTGGGCTATAAACGCCAAACCGGCGGCTGGCTGCAAGATCTGGATGTGGGCTTGAAACTGCTGGCGAAGCGCAAGCTTGAACTGTTCCCCACCCGGGTCAGGGCCGGGAAAGAAATTGCCGGGCTCTTCCATTGTTATTGGAGAAATTCATTATGAGCACTCCTCAGACCAAACTTCAGCCCCTGGACTTTTCTTATTTTCCGGGCTGCTCCCTGGCCGCCACCGCGGCGGAAAGCAATCAATCCCTGATGCAGGCCGCCAAAGCCCTGGGCTTCAATCTTATTGAAGTGCCGGACTGGAACTGCTGCGGTTCCTCGTCGGCCCAAACCATGTGCCGCAGTTTGGCCCTGAGGATGGCGGCCCGCAACCTCTCCCTGGCCCCTCCGGACCGGCCTCTGGTGGCCATGTGTCCCAGATGCCTCCACTATTTGCGATCCTCCCAAAAGTGCCTGAAACAGGATCCGCTGATCCGGCGGGAGCTGGAAGGGCGCTGGGGCCGACCCCTCAATGTGGATGGGGAAATCATCCACTTCCTGGAGGCCCTGGTGCGCTATGGCCTGGACCGGCTGCAGGCCAAGGCCCGGCGGAGCCTGAAGGGACTGAAATTTGTGCCTTATTACGGCTGTACCCTGTTCAGGCCGCCGCGCTTAAAACAGGAGAGGTATTTTCAGGGCGAGATGGAAAACATCCTCATAGCCCTGGGGGCCGAACCGATCTCCAATGCCCTGATGCACCGCTGCTGCGGCTCGTTTTTGTCGGCCACCGATCCGGAGATTGTGGCGCCCTTGGTAAATGAAATCATTGACAGCGCCGCGGCCGCCAAGGCGGACTGCGTGGTCACTGCCTGCGCCATGTGCCAGCTTAATCTGGAAATCCGTTATACCAACGGGGCGAAGATTCCCATTTTCCATTTTTCCGAAATCCTGGCCCTGGCCCTTGGCGCCGAGGACTATGAGAAGTGGTTCGTGCGCCATCTGGTGGACCCCCGGCCGATCATCAAAAAGCTGGCGGAGGCGGCTTGAAATTTGCCCTTGTTCCTGTTAAAAAATTATCACAAGGGTGCTTGCGAGATGTTTGCTTTATCCGGTTGTCTTCCTCACCGCGGCCTCAGGTGGGTTAGCCATCTGGCCGCGATTTTTTTTCTGGCGGCAGTGCTCGGCGGCTGCGGGAGCGACGGGGAGCGGGCGGTGGTGGACTTCAACCAGACCCTGCCCGCGACCAGGCCTGGAAAGGAGGCTCCGGGGGCACCGGCCCTCCGGGTGGCGGTGGCCGCCATGATTTCGCCTAAAGAAACCTTTGACCTTTATCGCCAACTCCTGGAATATCTGAGCCGCCAGTTAGGGAAAGAACTGGAATTTGTGCAGCGGAAAACCTACACGGAAATCAACGAACTGCTCCGGCGGGGCGATATTGACCTGGCCTTTATCTGCTCCGGTCCTTATGCCACTGCCAGGGACAGCTTCCGGTTCAAGCCCCTGGCCGTCCCCCTGGTCCACGGCAGCCATTTCTACCAAGCCTTTCTCATCGTCAAACAGGACAGTCCTTTTAACCGCCTGGAAGATTTGCGGGGCCACAGCTTCGCTTTTACCGATCCCTCCTCCAACACCGGCAAGCTGGTGCCCACTTATTGGCTCGCCGAAAAGCAGGAGCGGCCGGAAACCTTTTTCGGGCAAACCATTTACACTTACAGCCATGACAATTCCATCCTGGCGGTTTCCCGGGGTTTGGTGGACGGGGCCGCGGTGGACGGTCTGATCTGGGAATATTACCAGGAAAAGAAGCCGGCCTTTACCGCCCAAGCCCGGGTAATCAAAAAATCCGAACCTTACGGCATTCCGCCCCTGGTGGCCTCGGGAAGCCTGTCACCCCAGGAGTGCGACCGGTTGCAGCAGGTATTGCTGACTATGCACCAGGAGCCCCAGGGCCGGAAAATTCTGGAGGAACTACGGATAGATCGGTTCCTGCCCCTCCAGGAAGAATGGTATGAGCCTATCCGCCGTATGCACCAGGAGGTGGCCCGAATGAGGGAAGGGTCTCATGCGGTTCAAAAGCCTTAAGGCCAGTCTGCTCACAGGCATTGCCCTTTTTGTGGTTCTAAGCGGCCTGGCCATCGCCTTCCTGGTCACTCAAAGATACAGCGCCGCCCTGTCCGCCACCATTGCCGGCGAGTCGAAGAACCTGGCCCAGGCCGTGGCTTTGGAGGCCGCCGACAGAATTCTCATCAATGACCTGGTGGGGCTCCAGAAACTGTTGGATCAGCAGATGAGCAGCAACCCGGGCTTGGGATACCTCTTTGTGGCCAAGGAAGGCCGCATCCTGGCTCACACCTTCCCCAAGGGGGTGCCTGTGGGGCTGGTGGAGGTGAATCAACCTGTTTCCGCGACCCAACCGGGCTTACGGGAAATCGCCTCTCAAACCGGGGAAACCTTTCTGGATACCGCCTGGCCCATTTTTGACGGCAAAGCCGGGGTCTTACGGGTCGGGTTTTCACAAGACTACTACACCAGGCAGGTGACCTCGCTCTGGCTGCAAATCGGCTTGCTCACCCTGGGCATTCTCCTGGCCGCCCTGGTGGGAGGTCTGGTGTTTGTCCGCCGCCTCACCCGGCCTCTGGCCGCCCTGGTTACGGCCACCAGGAAAATAGACCAGGGCGTGCCCCACGTGCGGGTGCCTGTTCCCCAACAAGCTGAGATTGCCCTGCTGGCTGGTTCTTTCAATCAGATGGTGGCCCGCCAAGAGGAATACACCCGCCGTCTGGAGGAGCAGACCCAGGAGTTGGAGCGGGCCTATGGACAGGCCAAGGCCGCCTGCCAAATTGTGCGGGAAATCAGCGCGTTGGGTTCCTTGAAAGAGATGGGTGCCTTTCTTATCACCCAAATCAAGGACAGGGTGTCCGGCGCCCAAGTGGCTCTGATGATTTTTAACAGCACCGGGGATACCCTTTATGTCGTTTCAGAGCAGAACCTGGTTTCCCTGAAAGATCCCCAGGCAGTGAAGCTTGCTTCGGAAGCCCTGGCCAAATTGCCCAGGGGCGGCTTTACCCAGAAAAATGTTTTGAAACCGCCTCTGGTCCCGGTTAATTTCGCCATGGGCGGCCGCCAGGGCCAGATCCCCTTTACGGATGGCCAGATTGCCGGCGCGGCGATCATTGCCTGCCCCAGCGGTTGTGAGGGCCACCCCGAAAAAATTCAATTTCTTACGCTTATCCTGAATCAGAATGCCGGAGCTTTGGGGCGGGCCCTGCTGCACGAAGAGGAGATGGAGGCTTTGCAGGGCCGGGTGGAGACTGCAGCCGGGTTTGGGGAGATCATCGGCAAGGACCCCAAGATGCAAAAGGTCTATAAGCTCATCGAGGATGTGGCTCCCACCGACGCCACGGTCCTGATTCAAGGGGAAAGCGGCACCGGCAAGGAGCTGGTGGCCCGAGCCGTTCACCGGCTCAGTCCCCGGCGAGACCAGCCTTTCGTGGTCATCAACTGTTCGGCCTACCCTGCCACCCTGCTGGAAAGTGAATTGTTCGGTCATGAGAAAGGTGCCTTTACCGGGGCCACGCGCCAAAAACCCGGACGTTTCGAGCAGGCCAACGGCGGCACCATATTTTTGGATGAGATCGGCGAAATTCCCCCCACGGCCCAGATAAAGCTCCTGCGGGTTCTCCAGACCCGACGCTTTGAGCGTCTCGGGGGCGAAAAAACCCTCAACATCGATGTGCGCATCTTGGCCGCCACCAATAAAGATCTCAAGCAGGAGGTGGGGAAAGGGAATTTTCGGGAGGATCTTTATTATCGCCTGAACGTCATCCCCATAACCCTGCCGCCGCTGCGGGAGCGCCAAAACGACATCCCCTTGCTGTCCCACCACTTTTTGCGGCATTTCGCCGCCCAGAAAGGCAAGGACCTGGCGGAAATGAGCTCAGGGGCCATGCGCCTGCTGTTGGACTACTCCTGGCCCGGGAATGTGAGGGAACTGGAGAACTCCATCGAGCATGCCGTCGTCCTCGCCAAAGGCAGGCAACTGGAGCCCTGGGACCTGCCCCTGGCTGTGCAGCGCCACTCCCCCATCCCGCCTCGGACCATGGCTGAACGCGAGTTGCAGGCCCTGCTGGAAATTTTGGAGGAATGCGGCTGGAACAAAAAACTTGCCGCCCGACGACTGGGCGTGAGCCGCAGCACCATTTACGCCATCCTTAAGCGTCATAAGATTACCGGCCCCACTACCCACTGACCATTTCTGCGACAATTTGTCCACTAGGCGCGACTGTGTCTGTTTTTCAGACACGGATAACCAATCGATATAATTAAATTAAGCATCGAGTGTCTTCACGGTGTCGGTGTTTAAGCGAACGCCGCCGCTGAGACAACCGCCCCTTTATTTTTCAAAGAAATAATTGTCCCCACAAGTTAGTGCGCTAGCGCCCTGCTTTTTGCCTGCTCTTCCCAGAAATTCCGGTATCAGGCAAATCCCTTGGCCTGCTGATTTAATGAAAAATTTTCGTGAATAACAGGAATGGCACAATCTTTGCCTATGCTTTACAGCAAATGATCTGGGCTGAGGGTTTCCAGGAAATGAGCCGGAAGAAGCCGGGCATAGCACTCATCGATGCTGATATGGCCAATGGGCGGCAATTCTGCGGCCTCCTGGAAAAACTCAATTATTCCGCCACCCTCTTCAATTCCCTGGAAGACTTCGAGGGCTACCTGGAGAACAGGCCGGAGATTGCCGCGATCCTCGATCTGGACAGCATAGAGGTGCGCAGTCAGGCTATCAGAGCCTTGAAAAAAAGGCACCCGGAACTCCATATTTTAGGAGTCTCCAAGCTTCTTCTCCATCCCGGGCTGGAAGAACTCATCGGCACCCATCTTTATGCCTGCTTGGTCAAACCGGTGAATGAGGACGAACTGCTCTTTTGGCTGAAAAGTATTGCGGAAAATATGGAAACTCCGGCTGGAGCCCCTGACCCCTGAGGCCAGCCGACGGCAATGACAATAAGGGAGGGCTGTTCATGAAAAGACTGGTAATACTGGGTCATGGCACCGGCGGCACGATCATCGCCGCCAAGATGCGGCAGAACCTGCCGGAGCGGGAATGGGAGATCACCGTCATCGACCGGGACTGGCAGCATCACTACCAACCTGGCTGGCTCTTTATCCCGTTTGGCGTTTACAAGAAAGAGGATTGCCTCAAACCCAAAACCAAGTTTGTGCCTTCAGGGGTCAATTTTGTACTGGATGAAATTGAGGGAGTTGATCCGGAGAAAAAAGAGGTCAAAACCAAACAATTCAACTTTCCTTATGATTTTCTGGTCATCGCCACCGGCTGCCGCATCGTTCCTGCTGAGGTGGAAGGCCTGTTGGACGGCTGGGGAAAAGACGTTCATAACTTTTACACCCTGGAAGGGGCCCTGGCGCTACGGGAGAAGCTGAAATACTTCGAAAAGGGCAGGGTGGTGGTCAACATCGCGGAACTCCCCTTCAAGTGCCCGGTGGCCCCCCTGGAATTCTCCTTTATGGCGGATTGGTTTTTCGACCTCAACGGCGTGCGGGACCATATCGAAATCGAATTGGTGACGCCGTTGTCGGCGGCCTTCACCAAGCCGGTGGCCGCCAAGGTGCTGGGGGATATCTGCCAGGAAAAAAACATCAAGGTGACGCCCAACTTCCAGTTGGCCCAGGTGGACGCGGCCAAAAAAGTCATTTCTTCCTATGGCGGCCAGGAGGTCCCCTATGATCTCCTCGTGTCCATCCCCCCCAATTTCGGGGCCCAATTTATCATCGACAGCGGCCTGGGCGATCCCATGGGCTACATGGATACGGACCATTTTACCTTGAAGGCGAAAAATTATGACGCCATCTATGTCATCGGCGATGCGACCAATGTTCCCACTTCCAAGGCCGGGGCGGTGGCCCACTACGAGGCCGACGTGGTCGCGGACAACCTGATGCGGGAAATCGAGGGGCATCCGCCCCGACCGGATTACGACGGTCATGCCACCTGAATGGTGGTGACCGGTTACGAGAAGGGGTCCCTTCTCGACTTCAATTACAAAGTTGAACCGCTTCCTGGCAAATTCCCCTTTCCCGGCCTCGGCCCCCTGGATTTGTTGGGGATCAGCTTTGCCAATTACGTGGGCAAGATGATGTTCCGCTGGGTTTACTTCAATCTCATGCTCAAAGGCAGCCATTTGCCTCTGGAGTCCCAATTTGTCATGGCCGGCAAGGTGCGGGGCATTCTTTCTCCGGACATTGAGATGCCCCTGCGGCAAAGGAGGCGCCCATGAGTGCAGAGGAGCAACTCCTGGAACGCCTGGAGCGGATTGAGGCCAAGTTGGACCGGGTGACGGCCTTTGAAGAACAGTGGCGCCAAGCCGGGGATGCCTGGGAGAACCTCCGGGATTTGGGTCGGGATCTGTCCCTGCTTATGCCGCCGTCGGTGAGGCTGCTCACCGAGGAGTTGGCCGAGGTGGAAACCGGCTTTCAACTGGAGGACATCTTCTGTCTGCTGAAACGGCTGCTCTTGAGCTTCCGGCACATTGCCTGGTCCCTGGAACAGCTGGAAAACCTCATTGACTGGTGGCAGGACATGGAGCCCCTGCTGAAAATCTTGGTGCCGCATATCATCGACAAATTGGATGATTTGGAGCAAAAGGGGATTTTTCGGGTCAACCAGGCCATCCTCCACATGTACGCCAAGTTGGCCTCGGCTTACTCGCCGGAGGACATCGAGGCCATCGGCGATGGTTTTGTGCGCATGCACGGCATGGTCAAAAAGTTCGCCGATCCCATCGTCATCCAGTCCCTGGAGGCCGTGGTCGGAATGTACGCCAAGCTGGCGGCGGTGTATAAACCGGAGGACATTGAGGCCATCGGGGACGGTTTTGTGCGCATGCACGGCATCGTCAAGAAGTTTGCCGATCCCCGGGTCATTGAATTTCTGGACCGGCTTACGGACCTGCCGGTCCAGGTGGACTTGAAAGCGGCCCGGCCCGTGGGCCCCTTCGGGATGCCCTTCCGCCTGCTGAGCAAGGAGTGCAAAGAAGGGATGGGCGTGGCGCTGGAACTCACCCGGGCCTTGGGACGGCTGAAGTCCGGCAATAACGGCGCCGCGGCCCAAGAAAAAGAGAATGTTTAAGACGGTAAAGGGAGACTATCATGGCCAAAGATTTACCCCAGGAAGACCCCTTGGTGCGAATGCAGCGGGACCTCAAACGGGCCTTGCAGAAGAAACCTCAGGACATCAAGTGGGGCATGGTCATCGACATTGCCAAGTGCATTGGCTGCCATGCCTGCACCATCGCCTGCGTGGCCGAGAACAAACTGCCCCCCGGGGTGGTGTACCGGGTGGTGTTGGAGGAATATACC
>Ga0272448_1000461_pt1 | contig 62767 bp, 43 predicted proteins | sample YNPCB0191_FD_202220 | JGI IMG/M metagenome (GOLD analysis project Ga0272448, IMG submission 202220) | Hot spring sediment microbial communities from Yellowstone National Park, WY, United States - YNP-CB-019-1 | ecosystem: Environmental > Aquatic > Thermal springs > Hot (42-90C) > Sediment... | reverse complement strand
CCTCTGGGAAGTCTGAGGAGTTGGAAACGATCGAGGAATCGTTCCTCCTGGTGAACATCCATCTCTCCAATCTGCGTTTTTCTCCTGCCACCCCGGCAACCTCGCCCGCGCTAACGATTCAGGCATACAATGCATTCCCGGCTTCTCCGGGGCGGTGGGCGGCTGTGAGGCCGCCTCGTTGTTTCGAACGTTCGGCGGGATGAAGTTGTCGGCCTCACGCGGAGCGAAGTTTTATGGGAATCGTTTTGTTTTGCCGAGGGCGTCTGGGCGGACGCTGCCATCCTGAGCGATGAGCGGCTGCGGGTTTGTCACGCGTCCCAGTGGACGACAACCGGGGCCGATGTCGTCCAAGCCGAGATCGTTCGCCATTGTTTGTGCGAGAGCTTGCAGGCGCTTGACGACTTCAGGGTTTTGGGCGGCGACGTTCTTTGTTTCGCCGATGTCCTCGGCGAGGTTGAACAGTTGCGGCTGCGGCGCGCCTTTCTTTTTGCCCGGAACGCCGTCGGCAAGCGCCAAATGCAGTTTCCAGGGGCCGGAGCGGACGGCTTCCAGTTTCAACCCGCGATAATAGAAGAAGTGATCGTGCGGCGGTTTGGCTCCGGGGTCTCCGGCCAGCAGCGGCCAGATGTTCGCGCCGTCGAGTTTGGTTTCCGGCAGTTTCGCGTCAGCCAACGCGGCAAACGTTGGCAGAATGTCGAACATCCCGGTGATGGCATCGCACGCAGTGCCGGCGGGGATCTTGCCCGGCCACCAGGCGATGGTCGGGACGCGGATGCCGCCTTCCCACGTGCTGCCTTTGAAGCCGCGCAACGGGTCGTTGACGGCGCGTTTGGTTCCGCCGTTGTCGCTGGTGAAAAGGACCAGCGTGTTGCGGTCCAATTTCAGTTCGCGCAGGGTGTCGAGCACTTGGCCGACGCTCCAATCCACTTCTTCGACCCAATCGGAGTAAATTCCGTGCGGTGATTGGCCCGCCCATTTTTTGCCGGGATAAATCGGGAAATGCACGGCGCTGTGCGGCAGGTACAGGAAGAACGGTTTGTTGCGGTTGGCCTTGATGAACTTGACGGCGGCAACGGTGTATCGCTCGACGATGCCCTGTTGCTCGTCTTGTTTCACGCGGGCGATGACCTTCTCGTTTTCCAGCAACGGCAACGGTGGCTGGCTGCGGCCACGCAGACCCAGTTCGTCGTTGCCGGTCAGGTTGGTCAGTTTCGGTTCCGGTAGCGCGGCGCCGAGATCGCTTTTGGAGCCGTCCGCTGCCGGTCCCATGTCGTTGGAATAGGGAATGCCGAGGTAGTAGTCGAAGCCGCGTCGCGTTGGCAGGAATGGCCGTTGGTCGCCGAGGTGCCATTTTCCGATGCAGGCGGTGATGTAGCCCGCTGCTTTGACGACCTCGGCCAGCGTGGGCGCTTGGGGACTCAATCCAACGGCGGCAGCCGGGAAAAGCACGTGTGGAATCGGCAACACGCGTTTCGGATAACAGCCGGTCATCAACGCGGCACGCGAGGGCGAACAGACGGGCGCTGCGTAGAAGGAGGTGAGCTTGCATCCTTCCTTGGCCATGCGGTCGAGATGGGGCGTGCGGTTCCGTTCCGAGCCGAACGGCCCGGTGTCGGCGTAACCGAGGTCGTCAATGTTGATGACGATGAAATTCGGTTTGTCAGCGGCGTTGAGGCTGCCGGCCAATGCCAGCAGGGCGAGAAGGAATGATTTCGTTTTCATGCGGCTCCTTGTCTCTGGTGGTGTGCGGATGTTGATACCAGAAGACCTCGTATCGGTCACGCTTTTCGCGCTTGAACCGGTTGGGCTTGGCAACGGCGCGTTGTCTCCCGACGACATTGCACTTCACGCAGGTTTCCCCAAAGGTCGAGGCCCGGAAAGATTTTTCCGGGCCGTTCGATTGGTAGCGGGGGTGGGATTTGAACCCACGACCTTCAGGTTATGAGCCTGACGAGCTACCGGGCTGCTCCACCCCGCAATCAAATTCGTCCTGAACTTAGGGAAGGATTGTCCTTTCGTCAAGTTTTCTCCGTTCCCCAACGCCGATGCAGGAAACGCTCCCACGGGGTGAAGAGGATTTTGTCGGCCAGCAATCCGATGAAGATGATGACCAACATGATTCCCACCACTTGTTCCATGGCGTGTTGTTCGCGGCCGTAGTGCAGCAGATGCCCCAATCCGAAACCGGTCAGGATGGTCACGTAGATTTCGGCGGCCATCAACGAGCGCCACGCAAACGCCCAGCCCTGTTTCATGCCGCTGACAATGAACGGCAAGGAGGCGGGCAAGATGACCTTGAGCCAGGTGTGCAGACCGCGCGACCCCATCGTGCGCGCGGCGCGGATGTAGATGGGCGAGACGTGGCGGACACCGGCATCGGTGGCGAGGATCACCGACCAGACCGATCCCATGATGACGATGAAAAACATCGCATTCTCGGTTTGTCCAAACCACAACAACGCCAGCGGCACCCAGCAGACGCTCGGCAGTGTCTGCAATCCCAGCGCCAGCAGGCCGAGGGTGTCTTCCATGAATTTGAACCGCGCGTTCAACAGTCCGAGCGGCAATCCCGCAGCCAATCCGACCAGATAGCCAAGCAACAGCCGCCGCAACGTAATGTAGCTGGCGTCCAGCAGTGTGCCGTCCCCAAGCGCCCTCGCAAGGTAGAGGGCCACCCGCGACGGCGGCGGCACGAGCAGGTCCGAGATCCAGCCGGTGCGCACGAGCACCTCCCAAAGCGCGGCGAGCGCGGCAAAAAAGACAACCGCTCGTGTCCAGCGTTTCACCGGCCGCGCTCCTCCATCGGGCCGTGCAGGTAGCGTTTCAGGGCGCGCATGATTTCGGCCGTGTGCTCGGCCAGGGTGACACTGTTGATGTCGCGCGGGCGCGGCAGGTCAATCGTGAATTGTTCGCCGACGCGCCCCGGCGACGGCAAGAACAACACGACCCGGTCGCCGAGGCAGACGGCCTCGCGGACGTTGTGCGTGACGAACACGATGGTCTTTTTCCGTTTCTGCCAGATTTCCTGAATGTCGCCGTAAAGCTGCTCGCGAGTCAACGCATCCAGCGCGGCAAACGGCTCGTCCATCAGCAACACGCGCGGGTTGGGCGCCAGCGCGCGCGCCAGAGCGACGCGTTGTTTCATGCCGCCGGACAGTTCATGAATGTTGGCGTGGGCGAATCGTTCCAGTCCGACCAGTTTCAGGTAGAACTGGGCTACCTCGCGGCGCTCCTTGCGGTTGAGGTTCGGTTTCAACTGGAGCGCGAACATGAGGTTGCCGAGCACGTCCAGCCAGGGGAACAGTGCCGACTCCTGAAACATCACCATGCGGTCGCGGCCGGGACCGGTCACGGGTTTGCCGTCGGCGAGCACTTGGCCGCTGGTGGGCGTCTCCAATCCGGCGATAATGGCGAGCAGGGTGGATTTGCCGCAGCCACTGGGGCCGACCAGACACACAAACTCGCCTTCGCGCACCTGCAACGACACGTTCTGCAGCGCCTGCACGACGCCGTGCCGCGTGCGGAACTGTTTGGAAACGTTCTCCACGGCCAGCTTTTGGGGTGGAACATTGCTCAGTTCTTGTTCCACCGTCATCATGGCAGCTTCTCCTTGCCTTTGTCGGCCAGCACGTCGTTCAGCAACGTGAGGTCGTAGATTCGGGACAAGTCCGGCTTGCGCGGCAGAAATCCGAGCCGGTGGGCGTCCTCGGCGGACTTCAGCAGCGACGCGCGCAACGGGTCATGTGTCAGCGCCAATCGTTGCCACGCGCTGTCGAGCACCGGCGTCGGCAACTCCCGACCGGTCAACCGCCGCAGTTCGTCGTTTACCAGACGTTTGGCTTCGGCGGGATTCGCTCGAATCCATTCGGTCAACTCCACGTGAGCTGCGATCCATTTCTTCAACAGGTCGCGGCGGGTCGTGAGCAGGCGCACGCTGCTGACGAGGAGAGTTGTCACATACCGTCGGTCCGGCCACAAATCGCTTTCCTCCAGATACAGTTTCCCGTTTCCTTCCAGCAGCAGGCGGCTCACCCACGGTTCCACGGTCCACACGGCATCCACGTCCCCTCTCTGAAACAACGTCAACTGGTCCGGATTCGGTGTGGGCACGACTTGCACGTCACCGCCACTTATCGAAAGATGGAACCCTTTGGACAGAAGCCACGCGCGCGCGGCCATATCCTGCGTGTTGCCGAACTGCGGCGTGGCGATTCGTTTCCCGCGAAAGTCCGCGTCGGTCTTGATCCGCCCATCCGGCTGCACGACCAGCGCGGCGCCGCCGCTGCAAGCACCGGCGACGATGCGGATTTCCTCGCCGCGCGAGCGCAGGTGAGCGTTGATGGCGGGATTGGGACCGACGTAGGCCAGGTCGAGCGAGCGAGCGAAGATGGCCTCCATCGCGGTCGGTCCGGCGTTGAACACAAACCACTCGACGCGGACCGCCGGCCCCACTCGCGGCTCGAACCAGCCGTGGCCCTCTCGCGACAAAGCGCGCCCGACCAGCGCCTGTGCGTGGGTGATGTTGGGGAAATGGCCGACGCGCAACACGTTTTCTTCCGTTCTAGAGCAAGCAGACAACAGCAGTGCCAACGCCACCGGCCCATGAACCGTGATTCCTCGCATACGCTTGCGGATTGTAGGGAGCGGCTCGCGCTTTGCCAAGCTTTATCGTCGGCGTTCAGCCAGATAATAGATGATCGGCACCGCCATTCGTGACAGCAGCAGCGAGGCAATCTCGCCGGCCATCAACGAGATGGCCAGCCCTTGAAAGATCGGGTCGAACAGAATCACGCTGGCCCCAACGACCACCGCCGCCGCCGTGAGCATCATCGGGCGGAAACGCACGGCCCCGGCGTCAATCACCGCCTCGGCCAGCGGCATCCCCTCCGCCATGCGAAGCTCGATGAAGTCCACCAGAATGATGGAATTGCGCACCACGATACCGGCTCCCGCAATGAATCCGATCATACTGGTCGCCGTGAAGAACGCGCCCATCGCCCAGTGCGCCGGCAGAATGCCGACCAGCGAGAACGGAATGGCTGCCATGATAATGAACGGCGTCTGGAAGCTGCGGAACCAGCCGACGACCAGCACGTAGATCAACACCAGCACGACGGCAAACGCCGCGCCGAGATCGCGGAACACTTCGTAGGTGATGTGCCATTCGCCGTCCCATTTCATCGCGGGTTTCTCGGTGGTGAACGGCTGGCGGGTGGTCAGGATTTCCAGGCCGAGTTGTTGGAGGGCGCGGTTCAGTTTCAGAATCGCATAGACGGGGCTTTCCTCCGCGCCGGCGACATCGCCGGTGACATAGACGACCGGCATCAGGTTTTTGTGGTAGATGCTTTTGTCGGAGAGGGTCTCCTGCACTTTCACCAGCTCGCCGAGCGGCACGCCCTGCACGTGCAACGCGAGCAGGTCGGCGATGCGCGAGCGCCCTTCTTCGGGCAGGCGCACCAGAATGCCGACGTCTTCCTTGTCCTTCGGCACATGGATCAGTCCGGCCTGCAATCCTTCCTCCGCAATCTTCAAGGTCAGCGCGATCCGGTCGGCGGTGATACCGTGCAACGCCGCCTTCTCGTGGTCAATGGCAAACACATATTTCTTCTGATCGGCCTCCATGTACCAGTCCACATCCACCACGCCATCGGTCTGCTTGAAAATCTCGCGCACCTTGCGGGCCATCTCGATCTGCTGTTCATAGTCCGGCCCGTAAATCTCCGCCACCAACGTCTGCAACACGGGCGGACCGGGCGGCACCTCGGCCACTTTCACGCGGGCGCCGTATTTTCCCGCCACCGCAGCCACCCGCGGACGGATCCGTTTGGCGATGTCGTGGCTCTGCGCTTTGCGCTCGTGTTTGGGAAGCAGATTCACCTGGAGGTCCGCGACGTTGGAGCCGCGTCGCAGGTAGTAGTGTCGAACCAGCCCGTTGAAATTGAACGGCGACGCCGTGCCGACGTACACCTGGTAGTCGGTCACTTCCGGTTCGTCTCGAACCACGGCCGCCAACTCGCGCGCGACGCGGGCGGTCTGCTCCAGCGTGCTGCCCTCGTCCATGTCCACGATGATCTGGAACTCGCTCTTGTTGTCGAAGGGCAGCATTTTCACCTTCACCGCCTTCCAGGGGATCAACGCCACCGCGCCGATCAACATCAGCGTGATCGCCACCAGAAACACCCCCTGCCAGAGCGGATGATGAATCAGCGGTCCCATCAGCCGCCGATACAGCCGCGTGGTCCAGTCCTCCCTTTTGCCGTCGTGATGTTGGCCGGGCTGGTTGGACGCGCCCTTCAACACGCGATACGCCGCCCACGGCGTTACGACAAAGGCCACCACCATCGAGAAAAACATCGCTGCGCTGGAGCCGATCGGGATCGGGCGCATGTACGGTCCCATCAACCCGCTCACAAACGCCATCGGCAGAATCGCTGCTATCACAGTGAGCGTCGCCAGAATCAGCGGCGACCGCACCTCGTTGACGGCCTCGATGGTGACTTCCAGCAGCGGCCGTCCCTTGTTCTGCGGCATTCGGAAATGACGAACAATGTTTTCCACGTCCACAATGGGATCGTCCACGAGGATGCCGATGGAAAAAATCAGCGCGAACAACGTGATGCGATTCAGCGTGAATCCGAGAAAGTAAAACGTCGCCAGCGTCAGCGCCAGCGTCACCGGGATGGCCACAGCGACCACGCCGGATTCGCGCCAGCCCAACACCAGTCCGATGAGAATCGTCACGCCCACCACGGCGATGGCCATGTGCAAGAGCAACTCATCGGATTTTTCCTTCGCGGTCTGGCCATAGTTGCGCGTAATTGCGATCTGTAGGTCGCCCGGAATCTCGACGCCCTTCAGCGATTCCACTTTGGCCAGCACGCGCCCGGCGACCTTGATGGCGTTGGTTCCCTTGCGTTTCGCAATCGCAAGGGTGACCGCGGGCTGTTCGTTGCCGTTTCGCGAGCCGAACAACACATACTGGCCGACCTCTTCCGGGCCGTCGGTGATCGTCGCCACATCGCGCAGATACACCGGTTTGCCGCCGTGCACGCCGATGACCACCGCCGCGACCTCCTCGGCGTCTTTCAGGAATCCGCCCGTTTCCACGAGCACTTCCCGATTGCCGGAAGTGAAACCGCCGGCTTTGGACTGGCGGTTGGCGGCTTCCAGCATCCCGACCACGCGAACCGGGTCCACGTGATAGGCGGCGAGCCGGGCCGCTTCCAGTTGGACGCGCACCTGCCGTCGCAACCCGCCGATCAACGTGGTGGCCGACACATCCGGCACCTCCTTGATGGCGTCTTCCAGTTGCGCGGCGACGCGCCGCAGCATGAAATGATCGTAGCGGTCGGAGTGCAACGTCAACGCGAGGATCGGCACGTCGTCAATCGTGCGGAGTTTCACCAGAGGCGGCGAACAGCCGGGCGGGATCAGGTCGAAGTTGGCGTAGAGTTTCTGGTTGATCTTGACGATGGCCTCCTCGTCGTTATGGCCCACCAGAAAGCGGACGACCGCCAGCGACTGGCCGGGACTGGAGGTGGAGTAGATGTATTCGACGCCGGGAATCTCCCAGAGCAGTTTCTCCATCGGCTTGGTGACGCGCTGCTCAATCTCCTTCGACGAGGCGCCGGGCATCTGCACGAAAATGTCAATCATCGGCACCTTGATCTGCGGCTCCTCCTCGCGTGGCAGCATCACCACCGCGCCCGCGCCCAGCAAAATCGCCGCCAACACAATGAGCGGCGTCAGCTTCGAGTCAATGAAGAAACGGACAATGCTCGTGGCAAACCCGAATGGATGACCGTGATGCGGCTGGCTCATTGGATGCGTCGCCCGTCGCTGAGGTCGCCGTCGGCGCTGACAATCAACGTCTCGCCCGGTTCCACTCCCGAAAGCAGCTCCACCTTGTCGCCGAACGTTTTGCCCAGCCGCACCAAGCGCATCCGGGCGCGTCCATCCTGCGCCACAAACACAAAGCTCAGTTGACCCCGCTCGCGCACCGCGCTTTTGGGCACGAACAGACCGGTTCGCTCACCCACGCGAATCTGGGCGCGACCAAACATGCCCGACTTCAACGGCTTGCGGCGATGCAGGTCCGCCTTGATCAAAAAGCTGCGACTCGCCGGGTCATTGGCCGGAACCACTTCGCCGATGACAGCGTCACATTCCCCGCCCACCGCCTCAACCAACACATGCACCGTCGCGCCCACAGGCACCACGTGAGCGAACCGCTCCGGCACGTAGGCTTCCAGACGGTAGTCATCCGCTTGCTCGATGGTGAACAGCGGTTTGCCGGGAGTGGCCAGATCGCCCACCTCGCAGAGTTTGTCGGCCACGATGCCCGCATACGGCGCGGTGATCGTGGCGTGGCTCAGCGCCGCCTGGGCCACGCGGTAACGTTCCTCGGCGGCTTGAAACTCGGCTTTTGTCGCCACACCCTCCTGCAACAGTTTCTTGTATCGCTCGTAATCGCCCTGCGCTCGCTCAAACGCTGCCCGCAACTCGCGGTCGTCCAATTTCGCCAGCGTGTCGCCCTCCTTCACCAAGTCGCCCGGCTTGACCGGAATCTGCAAAATGGCCGCCATCACCTTGGCGGAGACCGTCGCGCCGAATTTGGGACGGACCGTGCCGACCACCTCGTAAATGTCCGGTACTTTCTGCGGCTGGACAACCACCGTCTGCGCCTTCAGCGGCGGCAGGTCGGGCGGCGGCGGGGATTGCGTCGCCCGCTCACAACCCGCCACGGCAATCACCAGAAGCAGTGCCAGCCGTTTCATTTCTTCTCCGCGCTGCAACAGCCGCCGCTGCCCACACCGAGTTTTCGGAGGATGTCTTCCATCAGACACCAGTTGGTAAATCCCGACTGCAACAGGTTCAAGCCGACAAACGCGGTAAACCAGAGCCAGTACGGGCTGACCCAGTGCGCCAGCGCGAGGCTGATCAGGATGAACGAGCCGGCAAGGATGCGAATGTAACGTTCCACGGTCATGAGGTTTCTCCTTTACGAGCCGGCGCGAAAGGAAGCGCCGAGCAGGCCGCCGAGCGCCATGCCGAAGAGCGTGGCGACCCACGGGTTGCTGCTGAGCGGGCAGGCGCCGGTGGCGCAGCCGATGAATTTGTAGTTGGCGAACCCCGCCAACGCGCCGATGACCATTCCGATCACAATGCTCATGTCACCATTCCTTTCCTACCTTTCACCCCTCACCGAGCCGCCGGCCGCCAAAAAGTTACAACCCGGTCCGCAGTCTGTTTCGCCGGCGGCCATGCCAACGATGCGAGGCGATCTCACTTGCCGAAGCGTTCGCCGCGCTTGAGCTTTTCGTCCAGCTCGGAAAGTTTCAGTCGCACACTGACGATGTAGGGCGGTTCACCCACGGTCCAGTGCCCGTAGGTCGTTGTGACAATCGTGCCATCGGGCAGCACTTCGACGCCGGGATAGGCGCAGTCGGCGCCCTTCTTGTTGTCCATGAGCCGCACGCGGTACTGTCCTTCGCGGCCGCGCACGATGTCGTCGTAGGTGCCGACCCACGCCACCCAGTCGCCTTTGGTGGGGCTGACGTGTGTCGTGTCGCGGAACGAAATGAACAACCGGCCATCCGGCACGTATCGGGCCACGTGACGGTCGCCCGTGAGCGCGGCAGGCAACTCGCGCGGCTCACTCCAGGTGAGGCCCTCGTCGTTGCTGAAGATCACGAACGAATTGTATTTGCGGCTGTTTTCGCGCAGCAACACGGCAATCTGTTTGCCGTCGGGTGAGCGGACTGCGCCCGGTTCGCAGAGGTTCGCATCTGGCAACATCGCGATGGGCGCCGGCACACTCCAGGTGAGGCCACCATCCCGCGACAGCGTCGTATAGGCCCAGAACCGCCACGGTTTGGCCGCCGGCGAAGTGTGATCGCTGTGCGGCGATTTCACGCGGTACCGCTCCTCGCTGCCGCCGCGGAGAAACCGTCCGTCGTCGTGAAAAAACGCAAGGTAGTGCCCCGGCATCTTCAGGCCGAGGACGGTGGCCATGGTGACCACGCCGCCAAAATCGCCGATGGGTTTCAACTCGCTCCAGTGCGCGCCGTCGTCCTCGCTGATCGCCATGCGGATCGGGTACAAGCCGCTGAACATGATGATGCGCTTTTTTCCCGCGGCGTCCACCACGCGGTGCAACGTGGGCACTTCCAGCGACGTGATCCAGTTGGCCGGCGTCGGGAGCCGCTCGCTCCAGGTCAGGCCGGCGTCGGTGCTGCGCTTGTAAACGATCGCGCCGCGTCCATGTCCCTTCGGATAAACAATGAGCATCGTCTTGTTGTCCTCCAACAGAACCGTGGTGGGATGACCGAGGTACTGCCCCAGCTCCCGATCCACGATCACCTGCCGGTGTGTTTCGCCTGCCAGATCAAGGATGGGAATCGTGTAAGTGATCGGCAGGCGGGTCTTGAGATTTGGGGGAGGCGCGAGCGCGACATCTTGTTTTTCCGAGGGCGCTGGTTTTGTGGACGCGGCGAAACTGACCGACATGCAAGCTGCGACGACACAACAAAGTGCTCGTTTCATATGGCACGGCATTCTACACAGCCCCGAACACGGCACAATCGCAAAACCTATCGCCGGCTCTGCAACAAGATCGTGGGACCTGGCCGGGAAGCTTTTCGCGCCAACGGCTCAGGTGCTTCCCTCCCAGCAGCGGGTTATTGGCGGGCACCTATTGGGGTTGGTTTTTTTGTTTACTTGTCGGGGCAAACCCGGTAGCATGGGTATCACATTGTGATTCGTGAATGCGTAGAGTGACCAGGAGATCGCCTTTTGCCGGTTCGATGGTGTGGAAGCGTTGCCGCTTGGGCTTCGCTGTTTCCATGTTGTTGTGCAGCGCAGCGGGGTATGCCTACAACATCAAGGCCGGTCCGCTTCAACTGTCCCTTGCAGCCAATGTGTCGCTACTGTACTCGGATAACGCAAATATCAGTCCTACCGATCCGAAAGAAGACTGGGGGATTGATTGCGGACCGATCATCACCGGCGGGTTGCAATTGCCGGTCCACATTGGGAACAACCCGGAAGAATTGCTCCGCATGACGTTCTCCACCGGCTTCATGTATCGGAAATGGTTGAATGGCGGCCAGCAAGTCACCTTTCAGTCGCCCACCACGTTCGCACTGAGCCTGCCACTGCGGCTGGGACAGTGGCTGGTCACGGTCGGCGATCTGTTCACGTTTACCAATGAAGCGTTGGAAAACCTTGTGGCCGTCGGCATAGAACGGCCTGCTCAGTATAACAACACGGCCACGCTTTCCGCCACGCGCCCGTTTGGTCGCTTTGTGCTGACTCTTTCTGGGAGTCGGACCGACCGCTGGTCGCCTGAATCTCAAAGTCTCGAAGAGACGGTGTATTCGTTTTCCGTGATTCCTTCCGTTTACCTGAATGAAACGATGTCAGTTTTCTGGGCTACTTCCGTGGGGTTTGTCTATCCCGAACACTACATTGATCGGTCCGACGGGTTCAACCTGACCAGCATGGTGGGAATTGCCGGTCGCATTACACCGGTCCTTGATGGAAGTATCGGCATTGGGTATGTGCATTCCCGGTTCGACCCGATTCCGAGCAGCACTTCCACGAACAACGCAGGAAGCGGTGTGGATGGTGTCAGCGCCCAAATCGGGTTGAATTACGCCCATCCGTTGCGGCCCAACACCACTCACAGCATTCGCGGGTTCTATTCACCCGGCGTCACGGCAACGATGGATCGCTCCAATTACCAGACCACCTATGGCGTCAACTACAACATCGCCCACCGGCTCAATCGCGCGATGACTCTGTCGCCTTCCATCGGCTGGATGCATTCCAAAAGTGAAAGCGGCCCCTTCGCGCAACAATACGACATGTTGATGCTCACCATCAGTATCCAGCGAACGTTCACGCGACGGCTCACGGGGAACCTGACTTACCGCCGTCAAGATCGCACGTCCGATCTGCCCAACCAAAGCTATGTCGTCAACGAGGTGCGGCTGAGTTTCCTTTACACCTTCTAGTCGCAGGTCGAGCGTTCTGCGCTTTTCTCAAAGCTCGACCCACTTGCCGGGCACCGGCACGGGGTAGCGACCCTGTTCATCCTCTTTGACCGGCGGCGGGCTGTCGTCGGTGAGATTGTCAATGGAGGGACAAAACTGGAAGTTGGAGGCCATCGCTTCCTCCCATGTCACAATCCGCCCCATGTGAACGGCAGCGCGCCCCATGATGTCGGCGAGGTTGGAAAGCGCGGCGCGTTTGGCCTCGTTGTGGGGACGATCCTTGCGAATGGACTCCAACAGGTCGTCCCACTCCGCCTGCCACGGCGTGACCGGTTCCGGCTCCGCCTTCCAAACGATGTTGTCGCGTTCGCACCGTTGGTCCTTGTAGATGTGCACGGTGCCGATGTGGCTGGGGCCGGAGAATTGCGCCGCGCATTTGGTTCCGTGAACGAACGTGGCAAACTCGTTGTAGCAGTTCGGAAGCCAGCGCACCACATCGTAGGCCTTGGTGCCGTCGGGAAAGGTGAACTCGATGGTGAAAGAATCCAGTCCCTGACCGCAATCGTTGTTGTTGGCCGCCCGCCCGCCAATGCCATGTGCGCTCACCGGATAAGCGTCCTTGAGCCAGCAAATCTCGTCAATCTGGTGGATGTTCATCTCCGCATACAACCCGCCTGAGACCCAGAAAAAGTGCGTGAAGTGCCGGATCTGCCAGTGCAATTCTTTCTGGTTTTCCGGTCGTCGGGGCAAACGGCCGCAGGGCTGCATCCGATAAGCGCGGATCAGTTGAATCTCTCCCAACTCACCGTTGCGGATGCGGCGGATCAGTTCGTGGCGGTTCCGGGAATGCCGACACTGCAGGCCGGCGGCGATTTTGAGGTTTTTCTTTTCGGCGGCTTCGCCCGCTTTGATGACGCGGCGCACGCCGGGCGGATCGGCGGCGAAGGATTTTTCCATGAACACATGGATACCCTTTTCGACTGCGTATTCGAGCTGTCCCGGTCGGAAGCCGGCATAGCCGGTCAACATCGCCACATCACCGGGCCTCAGGCTGTCAATCGCCTTGCGCCACGCGTCGAAACCCGCGAAACGTCGGTCCGGCGGCACATCCATTTTGTCGGCGTATTTCTCGCTGAGCGTCTTGTACGCCCGGTCCAACCGATCTTGAAAAATGTCGGCCATCACAATCAGTTTCACCGGACCGTTGGGCGAATCGAAGGCGTTCGCTGCTGCGCCGCAGCCGCGCCCACCGCAACCGATCAACGCCAGGCGGATGGTGTTCGATTCCGCCGCGTGGACCCACGGCAGTGAGAGACCGGCCAGAGCCGCGCCGGCGGCCAGCTTGGTGGTGTGGGTGAGGAATTCCCGTCGTGAGGTTGCCGCGCTTGCAGAGGGCTGTTTGGGCTTCATGGGTTCTCCTGATTTGAGTGCGACTGGATTTTAGACTTGGAACAGCCCGCGTCAAGAGAATACAGTGCGCCCGATGGGTTACCTACGTCCCAACATTGAGCGAATGCGCGGTTACGTCCCCGGCGAGCAACCGAAGACGCCCGGCCTCATCAAACTCAACACCAACGAAAACCCCTATCCGCCATCCCCCAAAGTGATCGAGGCGTTGCGAGCGGCGCTGGACGGGCGGCTGCGCCTGTATCCCGACCCGCAATCGCTCGGCCTCCGCCAAAAACTCGGCCTGCGGTTCGGCTTCGATCCCTCACAAATCCTCATCGGCAACGGTTGCGACGATATCCTCAACCTCTGCGTTCGCGCCTTCGTCGGTGAAGGCGAAAAGCTGGCCTATTTCTGGCCGAGTTACTCGCTGTATCCGGTGCTCGCCGACATCCAGGGCGCGCAGAAACTGCAGTTGCCCCTCGACGCGCAGTTCCAAATCGAGCGTATTCCGTCGCTGGACGGCGTGAGACTGCTGTTCATCACCCAACCCAATGCGCCCAGCGGCGTCTGGTTGGACAAGAAAACAATCCGCCACATCATTGAAACGATGCCCGGCGTGGTGGTCATTGACGAAGCCTACGCGGACTTCGCTTCCGACAACTGTCTGGACCTGGTCGGCAAGTATCCGAACCTGCTCGTGGCTCGCTCCTTTTCGAAATCGTATGCGCTTGCCGGAATGCGCCTCGGTTGGGTGGTCGGCCCCACTGCGTTGATCAGCGCGCTCGACAAGGTCAAGGACAGCTACAACGTCAACCGCCTCAGCCAGCTTGCCGGCGAGGCGGCCATCGAGGATGCGCCGTATTTTGAGCAGATCGTCCGCAAGGTGAAGGCAACACGAAACCGGGTGATTGAAAGACTGGAAGCATGGAAATTCTTCGTGTATCCGTCGCAAACAAACTTTGTGTTCGCCAAACCACCGCCGCCGTTGACGGCCAAGCAGTGGTTTGAGCGGCTGCGCGAGCGAAAGGTGTTGGTGCGTTGGTGGGACGCCGACCGCATCCGCGACTTCGCCCGCATCAGCATCGGCACCGACGAGGAGATGAACCAATTTCTGGAGGCCACGCATGAAACGCTCCGCTAACATCCAACGCAACACTGCCGAGACCCAGGTTGCGGTGAAACTGGTCATTGACGGCACGGGCAAGGCCGACGTGAAAACGGGTCTGCCGTTTTTCGATCACATGCTCGCGTTGCTGGCGAAACATTCCTTGTGCGACCTGACCATTCGCGCCACCGGCGACCTCGACGTGGACGCGCATCACACCGTCGAGGACGTCGGTCTGGCGCTGGGACAGGCCTTCCTGAAGGCGCTCGGCGACAAGAAGGGCATCCGCCGGTACGGGTGGGCGTTGGTGCCGATGGATGAGACGCTGGCGCAATGTCGCGTGGCGCTCGACCTCAGCAACCGCCCATTTCTGGTTTTCACAGCGAAAGGCTGGAAACCAATCGCCTCGCTCGAAATCGGCAGGTTTCGCATCGGGCTGGCGCGGGAGTTTTTGCAGGCGTTTGCCAACGAGGCCCGCTGCAATCTGCATGTGGACGTGTTGCGCGGCGAGGAACCGCATCACATCGTCGAAGCCATCTTCAAAGCGCTGGCCAAGGCACTGGACATGGCCTGTCAGCGTGACCCACGCGTGAGAGGATTGCCGAGCACGAAGGGTAGGTTGTAACCTACCAGAACTTCACCGCACGACTCGTTGAACGGCCCCAGCTGCGCGGCAGGTCCAGTTCCGCCATTTTGAGTTCCATTTCCCGCTGCGGAATAAACGGGCACTTCGGTTTCTCGGCAACCAGATGCGACGCCTCTGTCTCCAACAACAGGCGCGTGCCGGTCTTGATGCTGCCCTTGCCGAACTGCCGCTCGATGGATTCGATCGCGTAATGAAGCTCTCGCCGCTTGAAATCCTGATTGTAGCCGAACAGGTCCGGTTCCAGGTTCAGCGGCTCCAGATTCCAAAATTGAATGCAAACCTGACGAATCGGCTCCGAGCGTCCTGCAACCAGTTGCCAGAAGATTCGCTCCACTTCGGGGTGGATCACGCGCGGCTCGAACTGGCCGCCCGCAAACCGCACTGCCAACCCCCCGCCGTCGCGCTGTTTGAATCGAATGTACACGCCCATTTCGCGCGCCTTCAGGTTCTCGCGGACAAACGTGGTGATGACCCGCTCGGTCTGATCCAACAAAAACAACAACGCGGCCTCATAGTCCGGTTCATCCTTCGGCAACGTCGTCGCGCTCCCGATGCAAGTCCGCGGTTTATTGGCCAAACTCAACCGCTCGCGCAACTCCCCTCGCGCCAGCAACCACAGCTCCTCACCAAAGACGCCGAATCGCCGCCGCATGACCTCCAGCGGCAACAACGCCACATCGCCGAGCGTCCAGACACCGAGCGCCCGCAACGAGCGCGCTCGCCGCTCCGCAATCCCCGCCAGCTTCTCCACCGCAATGTCCTTCAAAAACGCCCGCTCTTCGCCTTCGGGCACCTCGCAGAACCCGTCGGGTTTGCAGGACTCCGTCGCCAGCTTCGCCAACCACCGCGACGACCCCAGGCCGACCGACACCGGGATGCCGACCTGCTCGGCCAACTCGCGTTTCATTCTGGCGACCAATTCCCCCGCGCTGGCGCAGCCGAACACCTCCGGCATGTCCGTGAAATCCAGAAACCCTTCGTCAATCGAAGTGGGCACCAGCAACGGCGTGTAGCGTCGGACCCTTCGGAACATCTCCAGCGACAGACGCCGATACTCGTCGTAGTGCGGCTTCACGAGTACCCCCTCCGGGCAAAGGCGTTTCGCCTCAAAACAAGCCATGCCGGTCTTGATGCCGTAGCGTTTGGCCAGATAATTCGCCGCAATCACAATTCCGTCACCGCGACGACCGCCGCCGACAAACACAGGACGCCCCCGCAACGACGGATCGAGCGCGACCTCGCACGAAGCAAAATACGCGTCGCCATCCAGATGCAGGATCCGTTGATGTCGCGACGTTTTCATCCTTCCATAGCCTGCGCTCGCTTCCGAAAAGAGTCAAGCGCCACTCAGGGCGAACGTCGTTGGGGAGGTTGGGTTGCCCCGACCAACCTTCGCGGCCCATTGACAGTCCTCCCCATCTACCGTGGAGAGCGTCACTCCCTATCATGCATGTTGGCAGGGCGAGAAGAACCGCCGGCATGGAAACCGGCCGTTGAAGGCGGGAACCCCATCGTGGCACCCTGTCTCATCCTCTCCGCACTTGCCATTTGAGTGTTACACCTGTTACAAGCAAATGGCAAGCACGTACCGGAGGTTCTCCTGAACGGGAAGAGTGCGGGGGCGTGGCTCAAGCGGTTTGGGCATGGCTCAAGCGGTTTGGGCATGGCTCAAGCGGTTTTTGAGGTGGGCGTTGAGGACCTCCTCGACGGTGGTGGTCGGCAGGCGTTTGAGAAGCCCCAATCGGTCCACGATCGCCCGGCCTATTCAGACTGCGAATGGGCAAGCGGCTTGACAACGGTACGCGGGCGGCGTTACCAAGAACGCATGATGCGCAGGCTGCTGATGTGGTTTTGCCTTTTGAATGCTGCCACTGCGGAGGATTGGTTGCAGCCGAAGTTCGATTCCCGTCGCTCGGGCAATGCGCCCGGCCGCACGGTCTCTGCGCCGCTCGGTCTGCTCGGCGCGGTGCCGCTGGAGGATGCCGTGTTGACCTCGCCCGTGGTGGCCGCCGGACGAGTCTACGTCGTGGACAGCTCTGGAACGGTTTTTTGCATTGATGCGGAGACGTTGAAGGTTCTCTGGCGGTTTGTCACGCGCGGCGGAGCGGTCAACTGCAACAATGTTTCTTCGCCCGCTTTTGTGAACGGGTATTTGCATTTCGGCACGATGGCAGGCTGCTACTACGTGCTGGAGGCGGCGACGGGGAAGCCGGTGCGGGAGATATGTTGCGGCGAACCGATTTTCAGCGCGCCGGTCGTTAGTGGCGGGCGGGTGTATTTCGCCACGCTGGGGTCGCAGTTTTACGCGCTGGAGCCTGACGGCAAACTGTGTTGGAAATGGGATTTTGTCAGCGAAGTGTTGAAGTTTCCCGGCAACCGCTGGAGCAGTCGGGACTGGCTGGCGCACAAGGGCAGTCGGGTCCAGTGGCAGGATCAATTCTGTTGTCCGATTGACATCGTCGCCGACGGCAGGCGCGTCGTGGCCATGACAGGTGGACGGTTGATGTGGCTGCGGGATGACGGAGACTGCGCGACGATGGAAGCGCTGGTGGAGATTCCGAGTTTTGCCGGCAAGGAATACCCCGGCGCGTTTGGCTTGAGCTTGGGCGAAGACGGCGCCGCGTACGTTCAGTGGCATCGGCGCGACAATTCGGGCCGCGTGGAAATCATTTCCTTGAAAGATGGCAAGCCACAGACCCATTACGTTCACGGCACCGAGACGGCCATTTATCTGCCGGGCCTGATGAGTTTTTGCTCGGTGAGTTTGCGCGGCGCCGACGTGTATCGTTGCCGGCCCGAACAGGGATTCGGTTTCTGCCGCCACAAACCCGGCGAGGCCACGCCCGAAGTGCTCGGCGCTGATGGTGCGATTGCGCCGCCGATTCTGTTGCGCGACACGGCCATTTATGGCGGGCTGGATGGACGGCTTCATGTTGTTCCGCTCGACGGCAAGGGCAAGGCGTGGTCGTTTGCGACCGCCTTTGGCAGCGCCATCAGCGCGGCACCGGCGGTGGCGGACGGGCGCGTGTATTTCGGCGCCGAAGACGGTTATCTCTATGTGCTCGGTCCCGGCGGGACGGCGACGTTGCCGACGAAAGACCGGGGGTTGCACCGGATTCGCAGTCCGTTGACGAGCGGTCGGGCCGGCGCGCCGTACGACTGGTTCACCAACTACGGCGATTTCGCCAACAGCAACGCCAACAATCAACGGTTGCGCCTGCCGTTGCACCTGAAATGGGTACGACGTTACGAGGGCACGTTCAAACATGTGCCCGTCTGCGGCGGCGGACGGCTCTACACGCACACCGCCGAGGGACAATTGTTTGCGGTGGAACAGGAAACCGGCCGCTTGTTGTGGCGGAAATGGTTTCCGCACGTGTATTTGTCGTTCACCTCACCGCTGTATCTGAACGAGCGGCTGCTGGTGCCGCAGGCCGGCATGAAGCAGTCGCGGTTGCGCTGTTTGGAGGCGGCCACGGGCAAACTGCTTTGGGAAGTGCCGTTCACCGGTTCACCGAGCTGGAGCCGACAGGGGCCGCCGGTCGTGTACCAAAACGTGGTCGTGTACGGTTTCGGTTCCGGTCGTTACGCGGCTCAGGGGTCCGCCAAGCCGTTCATCTTTCGGGGCACACCCGTGCCATCGCCCGACGGCGCGGAAGTGATGAGCTGGATTTACACGCACGACAACCCGTATTATCCGAAAGACAACCGTCCCCTGCTGCGCGCCTGGGACTTGGAGACCGGCAAGGAGCTTTGGTCAAAAGATTTTTCCGCGCTCGGCACGGGCGGCAACGATTGCGGTTTGTGTCTCTTGGGCAACACGATTTACTATTCGACCTTCTTCGGGTATGCCGCCAAAGGAGCGCGTGGATTGACCGCCGCGCTCGACCCGCTCACCGGCAAAGTTCTCTGGCAAACCACCAATTATTACGTCACCGCCGGCTGTTCATTGTCGGGCAAAGACGGCCGGTTGTATCTCGGAGGCTACAATGCTCCCCACGGCCTGACCAAGGACCGCTACGTCTGGTGCTTGGATGCGCGCGACGGCTCGTTGATCTGGCAATCCGAGCCGGTCGCCTCCGCCGTCAACATCATCACCGTCACCGACCGGTTCATCTTCACCAACGCCTCCGGTCGTGATGGTCACATCCTCGACAAATCCACCGGCAAAATCCTCAGCCGATTCAACTACGGTTATGCCTGCACCCGATTCACCGTTGCCGGCCCGTTCGCGTTGGGGGCGAACATGGACCTGATTGATCTGACCGACGGCAACAAGGTGGTTTCCACCGGCCCGCCGTTGGAACCGCGCGAGTGCATCGGCGGCATCGTCTCCAACGGGCGATTGTTCTACACGGCGCAGGCCAGCGGCCTGCAAGCCTGTCAGGTCGGCGACGACGAAGCCAGCACGGCGACCCTCTTCAAACGCTGATCGCCCCCGCGAGCACGCGGGGCGGGACGCGCGCGAGGACACGTCCCGCCCGCGCTGGCGCCTTGCGTTTCAGGTTACGGATTGGGCGGCGGGGGCGGACGACGGTCGCCGCCGCGCTCACCTTCCCGCTCGCGGCCAAACGGCGGCCGTTGGCCATCGGGGCGAACGGGCGGACGATGTCGTTCGGCGAACTCGCGGAGTTTCTCTTTCTGTTCCGGGGTCAGCAGATTGTTGACGCGGATGAGCGATGCCAGTTGAGCCTTCTTGATTTCGTTCTCGGCGGCCAACACTTTTTCGAGCTGGGCGATCGCTTGCGTTTCGTTGACACGCGGTTCTCGCAACAACCGGCTCAGGGCTTCCATCTGCCCGCGCAACCGCTCCTCGGCCTCTTCGAAGCGGTCGCGGGCCTTATCCAACTCCTCGCGGATGGCCTGTCGCTGATCTTCGGTGAGGTCAACCTCCCTGCCCGCCTGAAAAATCAGCGGCGGCGGAATCAAGTCCTGCATGATTCGGTCCGGTCCGCGCAGGAACGGTCCCGGCGGTGGGGGTCGTTGTCCGTCTCTGGGTCCGGGCGGACGCGGGCGCTCGCCGTCTCCGCGTTCGGGCGGTTGCGCGGCGACGAGCAGGCTGCTCAATGCGAACGCGCTCAGGAGAATGAGGGTTCTTTTCATAAGGATTCCTTTCGGTCAGGGTCGTTTGCCAGAGGATTCGACCAGTGGTTCCAACAAACAATCCGTCGGCGCGGTCCATTCGGTGAGGAAAGCGATCGCCGTGTCGGAAGCCGTCGCAGCCGGTTTCTGTGCGCGTGGCCACCAGAACACGGACGCGCCCGCGATCAGCGCCGCGCAAGCGCCGGCGGCCAGAGGCAGCCTCCATGAGATTCGCGCCGGTTGCTGGGCGCGTCGCATGGCGGCCTGCCAAGTTTGCTGAAAGGCGGGCGCGCGCTGCTGGTCGGCGGCGCGTTGTTCAGAGAACCATTGCCGGATCAGGTTGTCGGGATCGTGCAGGTTCATGGGAATGCTCTGCGGGTTGAAGCAGGAAGCGGAGCCGCTTTTTGCCGCGCGTGTAGTGGGTGCGAGCCGTGCCCACGGACACGCCGAGCACTTCAGCGGCCTGCTCGATGCTGAGTTCTTGATAGAACACCAGGTGCAACACCTCGCGTTGACGGGCTGGCAGCGCGGCCAGCGCGCGGGCGAAGGCGGCCTGTTGCTGTTGGCGGTCCAGCGCGTCGCCGAATGTCTCCTCGTGAACACGGTCGCGCTGCAACGCGCCGAAGGCGGCCAGTTTCAGCCGCCGCAGCCACTGTCGCCGTCGTTCGTCGGCGGCGGTGCGCCGGATCACGGAGAACCACCACGTTTTGAACGAGGAGCGCCCGTCATAACGGGCGCGGCCTTGCAACACTTTCAGGCAGGCAATCTGCAAAACCTCTTCGGCGACCGACGGATCGCGTCCGCAACAGGCCAGCGCCCAGCCGTATCCGGCGGCATGAAGCTCGGCAAGTTGCGCACGCATCGTGTTGTCGTCCATGGCCATTCTGGCGGTTTCGTTCAACCTTTGGTCGTCTTTGGCCGAGAATCATATGACCGGCGGCTGAGCGACTCAGCTTGGGGGAGAAACGCCCTCCATCGTTTCCGCGCGGCTTTCAGAGGAGGCCGACACGCCGCTGATTTCTGCCGGCTTCGGCGCTTCGCGCTCCAGAATCTCCTCGGTCAACTGGCGATAGGTCCACGCAGCATACGAACCGGCGTCGTATTGGGTGATGGGCTTGCCGAAACTCGGCGCCTCGGCCAGACGCACCGTGCGCGGGATGGTTATCTTGTACAGTTTCGACCCGAAATGTTTTTTCACCTCTTCCAGGACCTGCTGCGCGAGATTGGTGCGGCCATCAAACATGGTCATCACGATCCCGCTCAGTTCCAGCCCCGGATTGACGCCGCTGTCGTGAATCTGCTGGATCACGCGGAGGATGACCGCCAGCCCTTCCAGCGCGAAGTATTCGCATTGGATCGGCACAATCACACGGTCGGCTGCGGCCAGCGCATTCATGGTGAGGATGCCGAGCGACGGCGGGCAATCCACCAGGATGAAATCAAAACGGTTGGACTCGTGAATCGGTTGCAACGCCCGCCGGAAGCGGTGCAGATAATTCTCCGCGCGCGCCACGTCCACCTCCGCCACCGCCAGGTCCACCTCGCTGGGAATCATGCTGAGATTCTGGTAGGCAGTGGATTGGATGGACGCCGCCAGTTCCTCCTCTCCGAGCAACGCCTGATACACGCTGCCGCCTTGCAGTTTCTGCAGACCGAGCGCGCTGGTCGCGTTGGCCTGCGGATCAAGGTCCACCAGCAACACGCGTTTGCCCAGCTCGGCCAGACACGCGGCGACACTGACCGCCGTGGTGGTTTTCCCAACGCCGCCTTTCTGGTTGGCAAACGCAATCGTCCGCGTGTTCATTGACGCCGCTTATAACGAATCGGCAAGCCGCCGGCAACGCCAAATCCGAGTCGCGAAATCCGTCCGCGAAGAACCGCAGGTCTCCGCGCGCTCCTCAGAACTGAATCTGCAGAAGGCCGCTGATCGGGCGGCGTCTCAGCTCGCTGGGACCGAGCGTGCCGTCCTCATCGGTGTCGAGTTGTTTGAACAGGCTCATACTGACACCGGTCTTCTCCAGTCCCGTCTTCCATTCCTCTTCGCTGACGACGCCGTCGCTGTTGGCATCAAGCGAGTCGAAATGCCGGCGCGCCTCGGGTGTCGTGTCGAAGCCCTGCCACTCCGTCCAACTGACGCGGCCATCGCCATTTTTGTCGGCCTTTCCAAATCCCTCGGTTCGCATGGAACGGACGAATTCGGCGTAGGAGAGTCTGGCTTGCTGGTCGCGGTCCGGGGGCGTGGTCGCGCAGCCCGCCAACAGCAGCACGGTCAACAGATAACGCAAAGGATTCATACCGCCGCAATCTATCACAACGCGCGGCTCAGCGTCCAGTCAAGGAATCGCGGGCAACAGCGTTTGAGGAGGGCGCCGACCTTGCCGGGAACGGTGAGCACCACTTCGCGTTTGCGCCGTGCGCAGGCGCGGAAAATGGCGCGAGCCACCGTGCGCGGATGGACGCCTTTCCACGGGCCGATGCGGGCGGGACCGCCGTAGCGAATCTGATTGTCGAAGAACGGCGTGTCGGTGTAGCCGGGCATGACGAGGATGACGTCAATGCCGCTGTCGCGCAGTTCGATGCGAAGCGAATCGCTCAGGGCGCGGACGGCGAATTTGCTGGCGGAATAGATGGAGTTGCGGGGCGTGGCCACCAGGCTCAGGATGCTGCCGATGTTGACGATCTGGCCGCTGCCCTGCTTCTTCATGTGCGGCAGCACGGCCTGTGTGCAGCGCAGCACGCCAAAAAAATTCACGTCCATCAGCCGTTGCGCGTCGGCAAACTGCGTGTTCTCGACGGTGGCGCGGATGCCGATGCCGGCGTTGTTGACGAGAACGTCCACGCGACCGAAGCGTTCCAGAGTCGTCTCGACCAGCCGCCGCACATCGTCGTCGCGGGTCACATCGGTCGGGACGGGGAGGATTCGGTCACTGGCGATCTCCTGCAACGCGGCAGCGTTGCGAGCGGCGGCCACGACCCGCGCGCCGGCGGCGGCAAACACCAGCGCCGTTTCGCGTCCGATGCCGCTGGAGGCGCCGGTGACGATGACCACTTTGTCGGTAAATTTTTTCACTTTCCTTCCGTCGAAACCCAGCATATAGGTATGGGGGGCAGATGACAATGCTGGAGAACATTCACTGGAAAAACGGCAGGCCGCCCCTCGTGCTGGCGATTGATGATGAGGAGCACATTCTCGACATCGTCAAGACCTTTCTGGAAGGCGAAGGGTTTGCCGTGGAAACGCACACCGATCCGCGTCGGGCTGTCGAGTGGTATCAGCAACGCTGGCGCGAGGTGGACGTGATCCTGCTCGATTACCTCATGCCGGACATGAACGGAGAAGCGGTTTTCGAGCAGGTCCGAAAGATCCATCCTGAGGCGCGGGTGGTGTTGCTGACCGCGTGCGACGGTTCCGTGGCCAAGAAGCTGTTGGAGCAGGGCCTGCGCGGATACATTCAGAAACCGTTTTACTTGAGCCAACTGGCGAGGGAGATTCAGAACGTTCTCGCGTCGTCTTGAGCCAACCGAAAGGAGGCGCAACATGGGTAAACAGGGATCGGTCCGCAACGAGTCGTTGGTGGAGGTCCACAAGGCGCGTGATCCGTGGCAGGGACATCTCCTGATCGGTCACCTGCACAACAACGGCGTCGAAGCTGCCTTCCAGGGTCAACCCGCCATGCCGTTGGTCGCCGATGAATTGCTCGAAACCGGCAACCACATCGTGGGCATCTACGTGCTGGAGTCCGACGCCGCGCGAGCGCGCGAACTCATCCAGGAGTTCCTCGCCTCCGAAGCCGCCGAGTCCACCCCGCCAGAAAAACCGCCTCTGCATAAACAGCGCATCGCCGAGCTGCGCAGCGCGTTGCGAGAAGAGCGGCAGACGTTCGCCTTTCTCGGCTGGGTCGCCGTGGCGTTTCTGGCGGCGCTGGCCGTGCTGTGGGGCGTCTGGCCGATGTGGTTGAAGACGGCGCCGCCGCCGCCCTTGTATCGCTGGACCGGCGTGATCCTGCTGACGGCAGCGGCGATTTTCGCGTTGAACCAAACCCGAAAATAGTCGCGCCTTGACTCGCCAGTCCGCGTCGCTACAGTCCCAACCGCCATGAAACTCCTCCTCAGTCTCGCCGCAGCCGCGTGGGTCTCCCACTCGCCGATGATTGACGAGGCTCGATACCCCAATGACGCTGCCGCGCGCGCCCACTGGACGCCGATGAGCGGCACAGCCCCGGTATCGGTCACGAATGTCGCCGGACAGGCCGCGTTGCGGCTGCCGTGCAACTTCGCCGGCACGACCATCGAACGGGCCTCGTGGGACCGAAAGGTTCAACTCGATTTGACAGCCTGCCGCGGCATCCGGTTCCAGCTCTGGTGCCGGGATGTCTCGCCGATCAGCCATTTCAACGTGTATTTCGAGAGCGGCGCAGGCTGGTACAGCGCATCATTTTTCCCGGAGCTGACCAACGCCTGGAACGTCATCACCATTGACAAGGCGGCGACCAAAACCGAAGGCAAACCCGCGGGCTGGGGACAGATCAAAACCATCCGCATCTCGGCGTGGCGCGGCAAGGATGTGGACACGGAGTTGTTTCTGAGCGATCTGAGGTTGGCCGACGCGCCGGGGGCAGAGGCGCCGGTGGTTGTGGTGCGCGGCGAGTCGGTGGCGCAACGCAATCCCGACGAGGCCAAAAGCGTCGCGCAGTACACCGAGACGCTCGTGCAGGAATTGCAGGCGCTGAACATCCGTTGCACCGTCATCAGCGACCTCGATCTGACAGCCGACCGATTGAAGTCGGCAAAGCTGGTCGTGTTGCCCCACAATCCCCAAATGCCCGAACCGGCGGCCGACGAGCTGGCGAAATACGCCAGCGCCGGCGGCAAACTGCTGGTGTTTTACTCCGTGCCGGGCAAACTGCGCAGCCTGTTGCACGTGCAGGGCGGCGACCACGTGCGGGCAGCTTATCCGGGCAACTTTTCCACGATTCGGTTCGCGCCCAACGCCCTGCCGGGCGCGCCGAAGCTGGTCGGACAACATTCCTGGAACATTCACGCGCTCAAACCGATGGCGGGCGAGAGCCGGGTCTTCGCAGAATGGCTCGACGCCAAGGGGCTGCCCACCGGCCACGCGGCGGTGCTCGGTTCCACCAACGGACTGGTGATGACCCACGTGTTGTTGACCGACGACCCGGCGAACAAACGCCGCATGTTGCTGGCAATGCTCGGCTATCTCGTGCCGGAAATCTGGCGCAACGCCGTGGACGCGAGCATCGGGCGCATCGGCATGCTGGCCTCTGCCAAAAACTACGACGAGGCTGTCGCGCTCATCACGACGGCAGGACGCGACCACCCGCGCGTTGCCCGCGTCCTCGACGCGGCACGCGCGGCACGCGAAACCGCGTTGAACCTGGCCGCCGGGGGAAAGTTTTCCGACGCAATGGACTCGGCGACGACGGCACAACGCCAACTGCTGGAGGCGTTCTGTCTGGCGCAAAAGTCCGAGCCGGGCGAGTTCCGCGCGTTCTGGTGTCACAGCGCCTTCGGCGTCGAGGGGATGGAATGGGACGAGGCGATTCGGCGACTGGCCGCGAACGGGTTCACCGCGATTCTGCCGAACATGCTCTGGGGCGGCGTGGCCTTTTATGAAAGCCAGCTGCTGCCCGTGTCGCCGCTGGTGGCCGAGCGCGGCGACCAGATCGCCAAGTGTGTGGCCGCCGCCAGAAAACATGGCGTCGAGGTTCATGTCTGGAAGGTCAATTGGAATCTCGGACACGCCACGCCGCCGGAATTCGCGGAGAAAATGCGGGCAGAGAAACGCTTGCAGGTCAGTTCGCGCGGCAAGGAGGAGAAATGGCTTTGTCCGTCGCATCCCGACAACCAGAAACTGGAAATCGAAGCGATGCTGGAAGTCGTGCGCCGTTACGATGTGGACGGGATTCATTTCGATTACATCCGCTATCCGGACAATGATCACTGTTTCTGCGACGGCTGCCGGGAGCGATTCCAACAGGCCGCCGGCGTCGTGCTGCTAAACTGGCCGAAAGACGTGCTCGGTGCCGGTCCGTTGCGCCAGAAATGGCTCGACTGGCGGCGCAACAACATCAACGCCGTGGTGCAGGCGGTGAGCGAGCAGGCGCGCGCCATCAAACCGAAAATCAAAATCTCTGCCGCCGTCTTTCGCCAGTGGAACACCGACCGCGACACCGTTGGTCAGGACTGGAAACTCTGGTGCGACAACGGCTGGCTGGATTTTGTCTGTCCGATGGATTACACGCCGAGCAACCGCAACTTCGAGAACTGGGTGGCCCAGCAGGTCCAGTGGGCCGGTCGCGTGCCCGTCCATCCCGGCATCGGCGTCAGCGCCTCGCGCTCGAAACTGGGCGCCGACCAGGTGATCGAGCAAATCCTGATCACCCGCAAATATCAGACGCGCGGTTTCAGCCTCTTCAACTACGGCGTCACCGAATGCCGGGAATTGCTGCCGTTGCTCGGCCTCGGCATCACCGCGCCCGCGAAATGAACGCCCTTCTCGCCGCCATCGCCGTTGCTGCGGCTCTCGCCAGTCCCGCCGAGCGGCGCGACGCCGTGATGCGCGCGCAACTGGCGCGCCCGTATCCGGCGGAAGGCTGTTGGCATTACGAGGACCTCGCGTTGGCGGCCTACTGGCTCAACGAGCGCGCAAAAGGCGACGAGGCCATCCTCGCGGAACGCCGGAAGGAATTTCCCCGTTCGCTCCAAGACGGCGACTTTCATTGGCACGCGTACCTCCTGGAGCGCATTTATTTCCTTTTCAGCCGCGCCAGCCACCATTTCCCCGGCCGCATGAGCGCCGAGGCCGAGGCGGCGTTGCTCGATATGCTCTGGCAATGGGCCGCGCCGCGGTGCCGTCGGGAGATGACGTTGACCGAACGGGATTGGTGGAAATGGGGCAGCGAAAATCATCACGCGCAAGCATGGTCGAGTTTCTGGGGCGCGGCGCAAATTTTCTCGAATCATCCCGACTACAAGAATCGCCACTACGACGACGGCACAACCCCGGCGCAGATGGCGACCGCATTCAACGAGTATTTCAAGCGATTCGCCCGCGAACGCGCCGCCAAGGGATTGCTGGTGGAGTGCAACTCCGGCTACAACAAATACACGCTCGGCGGCTGGTACAACCTTGCTGATTTTGCCGACGACCCGGTGTTGCGCCGGCGGTTTGCGATGTTGCTCGACCTGTTCTGGGCCGACTGGGCCATCGAGCAAATCAACGGCGTCCGCGGCGGCAGCCGTCACCGGTGTTATCCCGGCCCCGACTCAACCAACGGCTCCAGCATGGACGGCGTGGCATGGTTCCATTTCGGCCTCGGCAGAGAAAAAAGCCAGCATCCATCGGCCATGTGCGCCGCGACCACCTTCTGGCGCCCATCGCCACTGGTGTCGGAGCTGGCTCTCGATGTCGCCGGACGCGGCGTTTACGAATACATCTCGCGCCGGCCCGGACGAAAGGCACCGGGACCGCCGGTCAACTACGTGAACGATCCGAAACATCCGTTCTATGTCCCGCAGGGAATTTATCCGTTGCATCCTGACGGCGGCGGACTCCTGCGCTACAGCTATTGCACGCCCGACTTCGTGATCGGCACGAGCATGGTCGAAGCGCGACCATTCGACGACTGGACGGCCATCAGCAGCCAGAACCGTTGGGAAGGCGTGATCTTCGCCGGGCATCTGACCGCCCGCATCTTCACGCAACCGCTGACGCCGGCGCGCGGCAGCGTCTATAACGCGCACTGGTCGGTCCAAAAACGCGGCGTTCTCATCGTCCAGCGACTCAAGACCGCCAAGGCCGCCAAAGGCCAACGCGTCTGGTTCGACGCCGCGTTGCGCCGCGTCGAGACCAACGGCTGGGTGTTCGCCGAAGCGCCGCAGGCGTTCGCCGCCGTGCGCGTCGTCACCGGCGGCACGGCGTGGGAACCGGACAGCATCGAGCAACACCGAAAAAAGAAAGGCGCGACCGACACCGGCGAATGGCTGAAATGCGTGAACGAGTTCTCGCCGGTCATCATCGAGGTCGCGCGCAAAACCGATTGCGCGAGCTTTGCCGAGTTCCAGCGCGTGACCGCGTCAAACCCGTTGCGCTGGGAGCGGAGCCGTCTCGACTACACCAGCCGCCTGAACAAGACCACGCTGACGTTGTTCGCTGATTACTCGCAGCCGCCGTTGGTGGACGGCCAGCCGGTGAACTACGCGCCGCGACGCGTCTATGACAGCCCGTTCATCCAAGGCGATTTCGGCGCCGGCGTCGTGACCCTTCAGAAAGGCAACCAAAAACTCACTCTGGATTTCAACCAGTGAACCGCTGCTTCGGTCCCAACGCCGACTGGTTGCCTTGTTCTTGAACGGAACAACGACCGGCTCGGCGGCGTCTCTACTGGCGCATGATGAAACGCATCCTCAGCCTGCTTGTTTCCCCGCCGTTGGCAGCAGGGGTCGGACACGGTCAGCTCCGATTTGAGGCGGAAGATTACCATTTGCCGCGCGACCCTTGGCTCAAGGACAAAACCGTGCCGAATCGTTGGACATTCTGGAGTACCGATACGGACGCCGAGAGGAAATGGTCGGGAGGCGTCGTGCTGAAAAGTCCACCAGTGTCGGCCTACCGAGCCACACCGCAGGAAGGCGTGCCACGGTTGCACACGGTTCTCACAGGCATTCCCACGAGCGTCTCTAACGTGCAGATCAAGTGCGGCCGCGTCCTCGCGGTCTCGCTGGGCGGCCAAACGTGGCGACGGGCGGGCGACGCAGGTATCGGCCACGGCATGGGCGAGGGCCGCATCGTCGAGTTGGAGGATGGCCGCATTTTGCTGAATGCACGCGGCGGCGCGGCAGAGAAGATCAACACCCAGAAGCACCGCGTCTATGGACGGAGCGATGACGCCGGCGAACCATTCAGCGCGCCCGTGGTAAGGACCGAATTTAAATAGCGGGGAAACGGTAGTGACTCCTCCATCCAACGCTATGCCACCGTGGCGCGAATGGCGGAAACCGAAAGGGAGCCCCACGGAGGAAGATGATGGTGAGTGTGAGCACTGACGAAGGACAGACGTGGTCGCACCATAAACAAGTTCATGATGGGCCGAGCGGTTACTCCGACCTCGTGGTGCTCCCAAACCGGACCATCGGATTGCTCCACGACAAAGACACGCACGTCGCATTCGCGCGATTTAACTTCGAATGGCTCAAACAACCATGCTTGAGTTTGGCAGATTTTAAGGATGGCAGACGGCATTTGTCAGTCCCCACGAAGATGAGCATATTTTCTCCACAAGGCGGTTCCTGTGGGGAAACATCTGCCGCGAGAGGTGCGGTCTGCTCTGCGCGCGTGGTTGACGCCGCTGCGCAAACCGCAGCAACCGCAGGCCCTCATGTACTTGGCGGGCTTGTCCGCCTACGGCGGACTAGCTCTGGATCATTCGCTTCCGCTCGTTGCGCGAAGCCGAGTCCCACGAGACGCCGCTGTCGTGCGCGGCAATCGCCACCCGCTGCGGCGGCTCGCTCGACCGCCTGCAGCACTTCGTCTCCTGTTCCACACCGTGCGCCCGCCTCCTCCAGCACCAGGGGCAGCAGCACTTGGCCCGGCAGGCCCCGGGTCAGGCCGCTGCCTTGCTGGTGTTGGACGATACACCGGTCGCCCGCAATGGGCAGGCGATCGAAGGTCTCGGCTGGCCCGCCTCTGGCGGGCTGGCATCATACCCCCAAGGGGTTGGTCCGTGGCTGGTGCGTCGTCACCGCGATGCTCAAGGTCGGCTCGTGCCAGCTTCGCGCGTTTCGGTGTTGACGCTGTCGTCGCCGCCATGCAACGGGCGGTTGTGCCAGCTGTTGCCGGCGTTGGACGCGCGGAGGTTGTGGGCCCACGGCTTGGAGGTCCGCGCGTTGGGTCTCAAGGGGCAGGCTCTGGCGGCTGACGCGTTCCTGGCATTTCGTCCAGTGGCGCAGTAGGTGCGCGACGGGACAGGGCGACGGTGTGCGCGGCAGCGGGGTGCGGCGGCTGCGCGTGTGGCTGCCGCAGGTTGGCGAAGTGCTGGTGTTCGTGGTCGTCAACGGACGGGAGGAACGCGGGTTTGTTACGAACGATCTGCGCCTGAGCGAAGCGGCGATGGTGCGGCTCTACGGGCAACGCTGGTGGATCGAGACGCTGCATCGGGAGCTGAAATAGCACCTGGGGTTTGGAGAGTTGTTCGTGCGCCAGCCCGCCGTAGGCGGACAAGTGGGCGGCGGCGGCGGAACGGCACTGGACGTTGTGCGGATTGGCGTACAACCTCGTGGTGTTGTGGAACGGGAAGCGTCGGCGCAGTTTGGGAACGATGCGGCGCGCCTTTCGCGAGGCGATCCATCCCGACGAATGGATTCAGTTGCACAAACATCTCGTCAAAGCTCGATGAAATCTGCCAAACTCAAGAACCATGAAAACAAACTGTGTAATGACCGTGTTGCTTATGTGCGCCGTTGCTAGCGCGGAACCGATAGTCCCTGCCGAAGTGACCGGCCTGCTCGCGAAGACCAACGTCTTCATCTCCGGCCAAGACGGCTATCACACCTATCGGATCCCATCGCTGATCGTCACCAAACGCGGCACGTTGCTGGCGTTCGCCGAAGGCCGCAAGAACAGCAGCGGCGATACGGGCGACATTGACATGCTGTTGAAACGCAGCACTGACAATGGCGCCACGTGGTCCGCCGCGCAGATCGTGTGGGACGATGGCCCGAACGTCTGCGGCAATCCCTGTCCCGTCGTGGATCGCGACACCGACACGGTCTGGCTGCTGATGACTTGGAACCGTGGCGACGACCACGAGAAAGACATCATCGCCCAGAAGAGCAAGGACACCCGGCGCGTGTTCATCACGCACTCGCGCGACGACGGCATCTCGTGGACCAAGCCCGTCGAGATCACGTCGTCCACGAAGAAGACCAACTGGACATGGTACGCGACCGGCCCCGGCGCCGGCATCCAGATCGAGCACGGCCCGAACAAAGGTCGGCTCGTCATCCCGTGCGACCACATCGAGAGCGGCTCGAGTCGCTACTACTCGCACGTCATTTACTCCGACGACCACGGCGCGACGTGGAAACTCGGCGGCTCGACGCCGCAGGACAACGTCAACGAATGCGAAGTCGTCGAACTGGCCGGCGGACGGCTCCTGTTGAACATGCGCAACTACGACAAGGCCCAATGCACCCGTCAACAAGCCATTAGCGCAGATGGCGGCATGACGTGGGCCGACCAACGTCACGTGCCCGAACTCATTGAGCCGATTTGCCAGGCCAGCATCCGTCGCTACTCATGGCCCGGCGACGGTCGCAAGAGTGTCATCCTCTTTTCCAATCCCGCCAGCGCCAAACGCAACATGATGACCGTTCGCGCCAGCTTCGACGACGGCCGGACATGGCCCGTGTCGCGCCTGATTGATCCGCGTTGCAGCGCCTATTCTTGTCTCGCTGTGCTCTCCGACCACACCATCGTCCTCTTCTACGAAGCTGGCGACAAGCGCGCTTACGAAACCATCGTCTTCACTCGCTTCAATCTCGAATGGCTGACCGGCAAGTAAACCCAGCAATCCGACAGAAGGAGTTATCAGGACCATGAACACACAAAAACTGAATCGGCGGAAGTTTCTTCAGAAGAGCGTTTTTTCCGGGAGCGCGGCGGCGTTGACGCTTTGCGGGTGCGGCGACACAACTCCATCAGGAAACGCCACGGCACTGAGTTATACGAAGCGAATTCCGGTCATCGAACCGTACGAGGTCGTCGTGTGCGGCGGCGGCCCTTCGGGCTGCGCTGCCGCGCTGGCGGCGCGTCGGGAAGGTCTCAGCGTCCTGTTGGTGGAAGCCCAATCGCAACTCGGCGGCACGGCCACCTCTGGTCTGGTCTCGCACTGGCTGGGCGGACGCACGCAAAACGGAGCCTGGGTGGTCGGCGGACTGTTCCGCTCGCTGGTGCAGGAAGCCGCCGGGCGCGGTTGCGCGAAGATTCCGCAGTTGCCGAAAGACCGGGTGTATCAGCCGCACGGCTGGTTGCCGTGGTTTATTCACGGCATCCCGCTCGACCCGTTTGCGATGGCGCAGTTTCTCGACGACAAAATGCAGTCGGCGGGCGTTGCCCTGTTGCTCGACACGCGCGTGATTGACACGCAGGTTCGCAACGAGCGGATCACCCATGTCGTGCTCCAAAACAAGAGCGGCCTTCAAGCTGTGCCGGCGACGATGGTGATTGACGCCACCGGCGATGCTGATGTGGCGGCCCTCAGCGGTTGCGAGGTGCAGGTGGGCCGTGAAACGGACGGCCTGATGACACCGGCATCGTTGACGTTCCACCTCTACAATGTGGATCATCGGACGTTGGCCGATTACATCGAAACTCATCGCTCGCCGAAGTTTCGGGAAAAGATTCAGCAGCTCCGCCAATCGGGCGAATGGCCGTTCCCGTATGACATTTTCATCACCGTCCAGCTTCTGCAGGAGGACGTGGCGATGGTCAACACGATGCGCCTGCCGCACATCAACGGCATTGACGGCCGTTCGCGAACCAAGGGTCTCGTGCAAGGCCGAAAGGAAGCATTCGAGTTGCTGAAGATTTTTCGGAAACATTTTCCCGGTTTCCAGAAAGCCGAGATGAAAGCCGTCGCCTCGCTGTTGGGTGTCCGCGAGACCCGGCGGATCAAGGGCGATTTTTGTTTGCGCGTGACAGACTTGCGCGACGGACGGGAATTTCCCGACACCGTCGGTTTCAGCATGTACGGCTGGGACCTGCCCGACCCGCACAAACCGAGCCTCCAGCCGATGGTGGACGAGTCCACCGGCAAATACATTGACAAAGTGCAGAAGGCGTTGAGCACGCCGATTCCCTATCGGATCATGGTGCCGCGTCCAATTCGGAATCTGCTCTGTCCGGGCCGCGCGGTCAGTGTCGAGCGCGACGTGTTGGGGCCGTTGCGAGTGATGGCGCCCTGCATGGCGATGGGCGAAGCGTGCGGCACGGCGGCGGCCCAGATCGTTCGCGGCAAGTTGGCGGCGGCAGAAGTGTCCGCCTCCCGCTTGAAAGCCCGGCTGCGCGAGGTCGGCGCGATTGTGGATCGGGAAGCATTGCCGGTCATCCCGCCGCGACAAGACCCGTAGAACGAGAAGCAGGGTTACCATGCGGATTCACTTCATTCTTACCGCCGCGCTGTTCTCGCCGGCGGTTTTTCTGTCGGCAGCGGATGCGCCGCGCGCAATCCTCTTGCGCGACCTGCCGTTGTTGTTCGCGGACGACAGCGGAATCGCCTCAAGCACCGGTGTCGTTCGCACCGTCCACGTTGCCCAAAGGCGCGACGCTCCGGTGATCGAGCCAGACCGGCCGTGGGAAGGCGAGCGCGTTTATGTGTACGGGTCGGTGTATGCCGACGAGCCGACGGGCCTGTTGCGACTGTGGTATATGGCCGCTCCCAACTACGTGTTGCACGCCACCTCGCGCGACGGAGTGAACTGGCTCAAAGACACCAACGTCATATTCAAACTCCACAGCCCCAGTGTCCTGCTCGACACACGCGATCCTGACCCGTCGAAACGTTACAAAATGCTCGGCGCCAAAGCTGGCGGCTATCATGCCGCCTATTCTGCTGACGGCCTCCGTTGGTCGTGGTATCCGAAGAACCCGGTGCTGAAACACTCCGACACCATCACGCTCTCGCAAGACCCGGTCAGCGGCGAGTATCTGGCCTTCCACAAACGGCCTGCCACCATTCGCGGCTTCGCTCGGCGTGTCGTCTGGCTGGCGCGCAGCCGGGATTTCCAAACGTGGACGGAGCCCGAGCTGGTCTTTGCGCCCGACGAGGAAGACGACCGCTGGGCAAACGGCCCGGACCAGCGCACCGAGATTTACAACATGTCGGTCTATCCACACGCTGCCGGATTCATTGGGTTGCCGACCGTCTTTCGCGTCACCGCAGCGCGCCGGCCACGAAGCGAACTCGCGCCAAACCAAAGTCCCGATGACGGCCCGATTGATGTTCAGCTTGCCACCAGCGCAGATGGACGCACGTGGCAGCGTTCGGAGCCGCGCGTGAACGTGATTCCACGTGGTGCGCCCGGCAGTTTCGACGCCGGGGCCATCCTCGGCGTGTCCAGCACCTGTGTTCACGTCGGCGACAAAACGTGGGTTTATTACACCGGCCTGACAACGACGCACGGCGGCCCGATGCCGCCGAAACGAATTTCGATTGGCCGGGCCGAGTGGCGACGACACGGGTTCGTTTCGCTCGACGCCGGACCGAACGGTGGGCGCGTTGAAACAAAGCCGCTTCGGCTCGCTTCGCCAACGCTGGTCATCAACGCGGACGCTTCTCGCGGGGAACTCCGCGTTTCACTGTTGGACGCGGACGGGCGATCCATCCCCGGCAGCAACGTGTTGCGCGCCGACGACACGCACTGGCGTGCGTTCACCGACGCGCCGACGAACCGGCCCGTGCGCGTCATCCTTGAACTGAACAACGCCCGACTCTACAGCGTCTCAAGCAACACACCATGAAACACACGTTCGCGCTCCTTGCCGTCTTGCTGCTCATGCCGCTGGCCGGGCTGCGTGCTGCGGAATCGGCAAGTGAGGCGGACCGGTATCTCAAAATCGTCCGCGCCTATGCCGACTGCATGATCGAGCACGGACGGGACACTTACGGCAAGGAGCACTCGCCGCTGTTCGCCGGGATGCTCAGCCGGAAGACGCACGCAATCTTCCATTATCCATTCAAAGAGAAAACCCGACGGATTGAGGGTTTCGGCGACGTCCGAGTTGTCGGCGGATGGGCCGATCTGAAGGGCATCCGCCACGACAACCGCCTCAGTAAGCAAGGCGTCACGTGGGGTTGGAACAATGACGAACGAATGCCGGACTCGGCCAATCTGAATTACGACAACGAACTGCTGAGTCTGCTCTATCTGTTGAGCGAAAGGACCGGGAGCGCAAAATACGCGCAGGCTGCCGATGAGACGCTTCGCTTTTTCCTGCTGCATTGTCAGGATGCGCGCACAGGGTTGTTTGCGTGGGGCGAGCATCTCGGATGGCATTTGGTGGCGGAAACATGGGCGGCGCCGGCAACGGGCCTTTCAAAAAACGATCCCGGTCGCGTTCATGAACTGGGCCGCCCGTGGTCGCACTGGGAACGGTGTTACCAACTGGGGCCGGAGGCGAAACAGGCAACGCTTCGGTTCGCCCTGGGGCAGTGGCGCTTTCAAGTGGGCAACCACGCCAAGGGACTCTGGAATCGTCACGCGTATCTGGATTCGCAAATCGTCGGACGGACTGGAAGGGAGTATCCGCGCCTCATTGGACAAATGTGCGAAATCTGGGCTGAGGCGTATCGCCAGACGGACGATGCCACTGTGAAAGCGGAGTTATGGAAGGCCATCCACACCGTGGTGGATGCGTCGTTGCGGCGCCGCGCCGCCAGCGGCGCTCTCCCCTTCGGCACCGAACCCAAGCTGCGCAATTACTACAATCTCGATTCGAACCTCATCATGCTCACGTTGCTCCACCGTGTACAGGCACTCGTTCCCGCTGCCACCGGCAACATGGGCGAACTGTTGGCCAGCGGTGATGACGTCGTGTTGAATCGCCTGCGCCATGACCTTCAGCCGGGCGGTAAAGGCTATCTGCAGTCAGCCCATGCCGACACCTTGGTGCCCGGCGACCCGGGCAATCCGCACAGAGGTGCAAATCCCTATTCGCATCTCTGGTCCGGCAAACACACCACCGCCACGACTGCTTCGATGTTGTTGGAGCGGTTCCAGCAAACGGGCAAGGAACGCTACAAGGAACTCGGCATCGCAGGCGCACGCCTCTATCTGACCGCCCCATTGCCGCGTCCGCAGGACGAGATTCTCATGCCGTTTCACGCCGCCGCTGCGATCCGGGCGATGCTGGATGCTTATCGCGCCGGCGGAGACCGGGAGTTCCTCGATCGCGCCAAGTATTTTGCGCAGGAAGCGGCTGCGCTTTTCCTCGACGATACTTCACCTCTGCCGAAAGTGACCTCCCACACCGACCCGCTTCACTTGGAAACCTATCTCGCGAGCACTGGCGGTGGTGATCTAATGCTGGCCTTGATGCAACTCAGTGTGGCATTGAAGTGAAACAAACACGTCCAAATCACGGAAGGCGCCCTATGAAAACGCCCCTCCTCATCCTCACTGCCCTGCTGCTCATGCCGCTGGCTGCGCTCCGCGCCGCCGAGCAACGGCCCCATATTCTTCTCATCGTTGCCGATGACCTCGGACTCGCTGACCTCTCGTGTTGCGGGGCCAAACAAGTCCAGACACCACACCTCGACAAGCTCTTTGCGCGAGGGATGCGATTCACGCGGTTCTACGCGAGCAGTTCGCTCTGCTCACCGAGCCGCGCGGCAATGCTGACAGGACGCTACCCGGACCTCGTGGCGCCTCCGGGGAATTTGCCGGCGGGCGACACCAAACATCTCGTCTCGTATGCCGTCACGCTGCCGAACGCGTTGAAGAAGGCTGGTTATCGCACGGCGCTCATCGGCAAGTGGCATCTCGGCGATACATCGCCCAATTTGCCGACTGAAAATGGCTTTGACGAATTTCGCGGTATCACCGGGCCGATGGTGAAAGACTACTTCACCCACGCCCAGCAAAAGGGCACGGCGAAAGGCCTGTGGCACAACACCACGCCGCTGGCTCTCGAAGGCCACGTGACCGACATCCTCACGGGTTGGGCGGTGGACTACATCCGAACCATGTCGAAAACCGGAGAGCCGTTCTTCCTCTACCTGCCCTACAATGCTCCCCACTCGCCGCACCAAGCGCCGCCAGCGTGGCTCGCTCGCGTCCGCAGCCGGCTGCCCGATCTCTCGGAAGCGCGAGCGCAATACATCGCGCAGGTGGAACACCTCGACGACAGCATCGGCAAGGCGCTCGCTGCTCTCCGGGTTGCCGGCCAAGAGGAACGCAGTTTTGTCATCTTTACCTCCGACAACGGCGGCCGGCCCGGTCTCACGCAGCCACACGGGCTGCGCGGCGGCAAAAACGATCTCTATGAAGGCGGCTTGCGCGTGCCGTTCTGCGCCGTCTGGCCCGGCCGCATCGCTCCGGGATCGCAGAGCGACCGCATCGCGCTCGGCATGGACTTGTATCCAACCATTTGCGAGGCCGCCGGCGTATCGTATGACCCCTCCATCAACGGACGCAGCTTCCTGCCGACATTGCTTGGCCACTCGCAACCGGAGGAAGACCGCACGCTGATTTGGACGGTGACAGCGGGTAAATCCGCCGGCGCTGATGCCGGCCGTCCGATGTATGCCTGTCGTCGCGGCGACTGGAAACTCGTCCAACCGGCGCCATCCAAACCGATGCAGCTTTTCCATCTTCGCGACGATCCCGGCGAGAAGACGCCGCTTCCGTCCAGTCATCCCGAATTTGTTCGTCTCCAGCGGGAACTGCAAGCTCATCTCGCGCGTGTCAACTCCCGATCGCGCGCGGAAAGGGAAACCAAGTGACATGAATCCAGCCCTTCACATACTTGTTGCGTTGCTCGCGGCGCTCGGATGCGCCGCCACGGTTCACTCGCAGGACGGCGGCATGCAGGAGCGACCGGTTCGACCGCCCGTGAAGAAGCTTTTTGAGGAAGTGGATGAGCTGGAAGATATTCGCAGCAAGAAGCTCCGAATCACCGGCGGCGACGTCAACATCACTCAATCTCCCCCGTCGTGGTTCGCCAACCGGATCGGCGTGACCGAGGAGGTGTTGCCGCCGTGGACACCCATTGCGCTCGACGGCGACTGCGCGCGGGTCGTGTTGCGCGAGTATCGTTTGGGAGCTTCCGGTCTGCCGGAGAGCATCATCAGTCGCGGTCTGCCGTTGTTGGCTGCGCCGGCGTCGCTGACATTGGACGCTGCGGTGGCCACGTGGCAACGGCGTCAAATCTCCGCCGCCCCGGGCAAGGTGATTTGGGAAGCGGAAGGCCGCTGGCCGAACGTGCGGGCGACGTTGCGGACCACGTTGGAATACGACGGCATGTTGCGTTACGATCTGACGTTGACGCCCGTTGCCGCCGGCGTTCGTCTGCGTAACCTGGAGTTGGCGCTGCCGTATCGCAGCGAGCGCGCCCTGTTTGGCGTGAGCGTGGTTGCGACGAATTTCACGCCGTATCACGAAGTGGCCGACATGGAGACCGGGCTGGCCTGGTTCTGCGAATGGGCCAAAGGCTGGCAAATCGGCGCGGCGCCGTGTCTGGAAACGCCGAAATCCGGCGACCGCGTGAACTGGAAAGTGCGATTCATCGGCGCGGAAGGCCGGGAACTGACCGGCGGCGCGCTCACGTTGACGTTCGGTTTGCAGGCGTTGCCGGTGCGCGAGCTTGATCTCTCCTATCAATACGACAAGCGCCGCATCCATCATCTTCCCTCTTTCGACACGAATCTGTGCGCCGTGGCCGACATTGCCGACAACGCGCTAACCTATTCGGGTCTCGACCTGGGAAGGATGGAAGCCGGCACGCTCATTTTTCATTGCGCCCCGACGTTGAATGATTGTCCCGTGGTGGACCTCGGTGGCGGTCGCGGACTTCTGAAGGCCATGCGATCCAATGCCACGAAATATCAGATCGAGTTCTGGCATGTCGCCGCCCATGACGACCGCAAACCGCTGGCGCGTCTGGGGCCGTTGACGCGCGTCATTCCGTGGTTCCCGCTCGCGCTCACCTGGCAACGGGCGGGCGAACAAGTCAGATTGACATCGCATTCGCGTCAGGCCAACGGCGCGGCCCTGTCTGCGACATCCGCCGTGCCGTGGTCGGTCTGGTCGGTCGTCGCAACCAACGGCCTGCGTTTCGGCGGCGTCACGACGCTCGCCGTGGATGAAATTGCGTTGCATGACCGCGCGTTGTCGGCGTCGGAAATCGCTGCGCGCTGGGATCGTCCGTTGCAGCGCGAACCGGGGGCGCGTTTGTTGGACACGCTGGATCGCATCCGGTTTTCGCGCGGCGGCTACGCCACGGAGCCGTTGGTCGCGCCGCAAGGACAGGTCGGCAGAGCTGGCGCGCGCTACGGCGGCGTGTTTGTGCGGACGCTGGAAGGCCGGTTTGGCCGGGCGCTGTTGCTGCCGGCGGGGGAGAATCCGAGCGGACTGGATTGGTTCCGCGCTTACGGCGGCGATCTGGTTTATCGAACCCACGGCACCATGGATGTCCTGTCGGGCTTCTACGGCAGAGAGTTTGTGGCCGATCCGATTTGGAAACGCGGCAATCAGGCCATTCAGGAGGCCGGGCTGGGATTGATGAGCTACGGCGGATTCGGTTTCAATCGCGCGCACGACCCCGATCTGCAACCCTATCTGATGGGACTGGTGCGCGAACCGCTTCGCGGCGTGGAGCACAACAACGCGCTGCTGACCTGCGCCGCCGCGCCGGGCGTGGCCGACTACTATTTGCATTGCTGGAAACAGACCGTGGATTACTACGGCGTTCGCGGCATTCACGCTGACAACACATGGCACGTCTGGACCTGCTACAACGAGCGGCACGGTTGCGGCTGGCGAGACGAGCGCGGCCAGTTGCAGGGGCGCACGCCGATTTTCGCCGCGCGCGAGATGGCCAAACGTTTCCGCTGGTTGTTCCACGTGTATCAAAAAAATGGGTTCATCCAGTTGCACGCCGGCGCGCGGCACTTTGCGCCGGTGGGCGGTTTCGCCGATTTACACCTCGGCGGCGAGAAAATGGGTTGGACCGGCAAAGCCGAAGACCTTCCCGCGCCCGAAACTTGGAACTGCTACCAATACCGTCTCGGCGTGCCGGTCGAAATCCTCACCAAAGGCCCCAAACACGCTTTCGGCCCGAACTGGCTTTACATGTACACGCTGCTGTCCGGCATGTCCGTGCGCATGATGGGCAGCCATCTCCATCCGGCGTATTGGTGGAGCGATTTGCCGGCAAAAGAAACGCAGAAACCGAAGTTGCGGATGGATCACTATCAACCCTACGCCGTGCGCGGCGGCGTCTCCCAAATCGCGCATCCCGGCGCGCTCTGGTGGATGTTGCAGGACGAGTTCGACACCCGTTCCGCCGCGTTTTATCCGTTCTGGCGCAGCGCCGAGTTGTTGACGCTGAACAATCCCCAATTGCGCGCGGCGCTCTACGTTCATCACGGACGCGACGCGCTGGTGATCGTGTCGAACTTTGGAGCAAAACCCTGTCCAGTGGCGGCAAAGCTGAATCTGTCGAGGCTCGGTTTCGCTGGCCGGACGCTGACAGCTTGGGATGCCTACACCGACGAACCGTATGCTCTGAGCGACGGCCAATTACAGCTTGAACTGCCCGCCGCGTCCTACCGCATCATCCGACTGGAGGCCAAATGACATTTCAGCCTGCCCGCCTCGCCATTACGCGCAGACAATACATTCTCGCTTTCATCCTGCTGCTGACTTCGCTGGCCACACTGCGTGCGTTTTCCGTCACCGATTACGGCGCGGTGAGCGACGGGAAAACGCTTTGCACACGAGCAATTCAGAACGCGATTGATGCGTGCGCAGCCGCCGGCGGCGGGACCGTGCGCCTGCCAGCGGGCACTTATCTGTCCGGCGCGATTGTCCTGAAAAGCCACGTGACCTTGCACATCGAGCGCGGCGCGACGCTGCTCGGCAGCCCGAATCCGGCAGACTATCCGGAAAACCCACACTCGTTTCCGTCGCGGTTTACGACGGAATACGGGCGATGTAGCCTGATCACAGCGGAAAAAGCCGAGAACGTTGCCATCGAGGGCGGCGGGACGATTGACGGCCAAGGCTGGGGCACGGAAATGAAGGCGCTCATCGGCAGCATCAAGGCCGGCAAGACGAAGCCGGGCATGAGGCCGCTGGTGCTGCGGTTCAGCGAATGCCGCAACGTGAAGGTCCGCGACATCACGTTGAAACGCTCGGCGTTCTGGATGCAAAACTACTTGGCTTGCGAGAACGTGTTGATCGAGGGCATCACCGTAGAGAACGTCGGCCCGACCAACACCGACGGGCTGGACTTGGACGGCTGCAAGAACGTCCGCATCGCCAACTGCCGGATCATCTCGCGCGACGACTCGCTCTGCCTGAAAAGCACCTCCGACCGACCGTGCGAAAACGTCGCGGTCACCCATTGCGTTCTCAGCAGCCGTTGCAACGCCATCAAGTGCGGCACCGATTCGACCGGCGGTTTCATCAACTTCTCCGTCGCCGATTGTGTGGTGACCAACTCAGGCTGCGGCATCGCCCTCGAATTGGTGGACGGCGGAAAAATGGAGCGGGTAAGGATTTCCAACATCACCATGCACACGGTGGCAAATCCGATCTTTGTGCGGCTCGGCAATCGCGGTCGCGGCCAGCAACAGCCGACGCCAGGCGTGCTGCGCAACGTCACGATCCGCAACGTGCAGGCGCGCGATGTGACAAATCTCACCGGTTGCTCCATCACCGGACTGCCGGGCCATCCGGTCGAAGACATTACGCTGGACAACATTCGCATCACGTTCAAGGGCGGCGGCGTGCGCGATGACGCATTGCGCGACGTGCCTGAATGGCCGGAACGGTATCCGGAGTTTTTTATGTTCACGCCGGAAGGCGTGGAGATGTTCAACAACCGCGAGGCGGGCCGGCTGCCGGCCTATGGTTTCTGGGTTCGTCACGCGCGCAATGTGCGATTCGCGCATCTCGACTTGCGGTTCGCACAACCCGACGCGCGACCCGCGCTGTTCTTCGACGACGCGAAGGATGTGAAGGTGTCGAACCTGATTGCGCAAAGTGTTGCCGAAACTCCGGCGGTGATTTGGCTGCGGCAGACCGACAGCGTGTTGATCGCAGATCGCCGCCCGCGTGGTCCCGCGGCGGCGTTCGTGCGTGTCGAGGGCGATTGTTCACGGCGCGTGGTGCTGGCAAATAACGATTTGCGCAATCTTGCAAGGGCAATAGACCAGAGTCCAGAGGTTCCACAAACCGCTGTGGAGGAACGCAAATGACAGTCATCCGACGCTTTTACCCTCAACGCCATGAAGGATCGCCTGTTGCGCGGTCAAGCGCCCATCGGGCGATGAAACGCTTCATTTCAAGCCCGCGATTGTCGCTCGTGGCGCAAACGGCGCAACTGTTGCGCGATTGTTTGCAGTCGGGTCTGTGGCGCGATTTCCTGCCCGGCGAACGGGAACTATGCGCGCGTTTCCAGGTCAGCCGGCCCACGATGCGCGGCGCGCTCGAACAACTTCATCGGGAAGGTTGGTTGAGCGTTGCGCATGGCAAACGCCGCCGCATTCTCGCTCCCCGGCGGCGCATCGCGACGGGGCCTTGGGCTACCACCATCGGCTTGCTCTCGCCCGTGCCGTTGAAACATCTGCCGCCGTTTGTCCTCTGCTGGACGGATGAATTGCGCGCGCACCTCTCGAAACAGGGCTTCGAGTTGCAGATACACGTGAGCCGAAAATGTTTCGCCACCCAACCCGCCGGCGCGTTGGCGTCGCTTCTGACGCGCGCCCCGGCAGCGGTGTGGCTATTGTTGCTCGGCACGCCGCAAACCCAGCGTTGGTTTGCGGAACACGAGCAACCCTGCCTGCTCGCCGGCACCTGCGCCACAGGCATCCAACTGCCCTCGATAGACGTGAACTATCGCGCCGTGGCGCGACACGCCGCGGCGTTGCTCTGGCGCAAGGGACACCGTCGCGTGGCGCTGTTGTTGCCCGCCGGCGGTCACGGCGGCGACGCGGAAACCGAAGCGGGTTTTCGCGCGGGATTTACTGCCAGCCCCGGCCTCGCCGGCGAGGTGCTGTTGCTGCAACACGATGGTTCGCCAGCGAGCGTCGAATCGTGTCTCGAAACAGCATTACATCCGCCGGAGCCGGTGACGGCGTTTTTCGTGGCGCGCACCGCGCCGGTCTTGACAGTGGTGACGTATCTGTTGCGGCGCGGCCTGCGGATTCCCGAAGACGTGGCGGTGATTTCGCGCGATGATGATTCGTTTCTGGAATTTCTCACGCCAAAGCCGGCCCGTTACGTAAGCGACCCGGAAACGTTTGCCCGGCGGTTGTCGCGCGCGGTGATTCAATTCGCCCAAACGGGTGTTGCGCCGTCCCAACCGATTCGCTTGATGCCCCAATTCGTCGCGGGAAACACCGTCTGAAGCGCCAACTGGTCAGTTGGCCTGACCACTCGAACAACCTTGCCACCGGAAGCCCCAATAGGGAGAATCGCCTGCATGAAAGCGTCCTTCGCCCTGTTTGTTCTCCTCCTCAACGCGCTGGCTGCCGCGCAACCCAATCTTCCCACCGTTGACCTCTCCGGCGACACCAACCGCCACGTCATCATCGCGCAGGGCACGCAGAAAATCTATCAGGGGCATCCGACTACGTTGCTGCTGCCCGACGGCAAAACGATGTTCTGCGTCTGGACCTACGGTCACGGCGGGCCATGCGGGCCGATGAAGCGCAGTGATGACGGCGGTCTGACGTGGAGCGACCTGCTCCCTGTGCCGGAGAATTGGGCGAAGGTCAAAAACTGCCCGGCAATTTACCGGCTGACCGACCCGCACGGCAAGACGCGCCTGTTCGTGTTCGCCGGACAAGGACCCGATGGCACGATGCACCAGTCGGTCTCCACCGATGACGGCAAAACGTGGTCGCCGATGACAAGCAACGGACTGGTCTGCGTGATGCCGTTTTGCGCCATCGCGCCGGTGGAAGGGGGCAAGAAACTCATCGGCCTCACCAACATCCGCCGGCCCGGCGAGACCAAATACAAACGTTCCAACGTCGTTGCCCAAAGCGAGTCCAGCGACGGCGGCTTGACGTGGAGCGAGTGGCGCATCCTCGTGGACCTCGGTGACTTGAAGCCGTGCGAGCCGGAAGTGGTGCGGTCGCCCGATGGCAAACAACTGCTCTGTCTCCTGCGCGAAAACATCCGCACTGCGCCCGGCCACTATATGACCAGCGATGACGAAGGTCGCACGTGGTCGAAGGTCAAAGACCTCCCGCCCGGCCTGCACGGCGACCGGCACAAAGCCGTCTATGCCAAGGACGGTCGGCTCGTCGTTTGTTTCCGCGACATGGGAAAAGATAGCCCGACCAAGAACCATTTCGTCGCGTGGGTGGGACGGTACGAGGACATCGTCAGCGGACGTGACGGCGAATACAAAATCAAACTGCTCCACAGCTACAGGGGAAGAGACTGCGGTTATCCCGGCGTCGAACTGCTGCCCGATGGCACCATCGTGGCCACGACCTACATCAAATATCGCCCCGGCCCGGAATTGAACTCCGTGGTCAGCGTCCGTTTCCGATTGGAAGAAACCGACAAGGCCGAGAAGCAGACGCACTTTGCGCCTGTTTGTAGCCGCGAGCCTGCTCGCGATAGGAGTGCCCAACTTCCCGAAGGCCGCGAGCAGGCTCGCGGCTACAGGGAAAGCCAATTTGCAATTTCCGAAACACGTTCTATGAAAGCGGCCGGAATCGTGCTGGATGATGCGGCGGCGACCTTCACCGGCCCGTGGGTCATCAGCCGGCGGCTCGATTCGCTGGTGGGCGACAGTTATCATCATGATGACCGCGCCAAGAAACAACCGGCCACGGCCACGTTTGTCCCGGAGATTCCCGAAGCTGGCCGTTACGAAGTGCGCCTGCTTTACGTGGCTGCCAGCAATCGCGCGACCAACACCGCCGTGACCATTCGCAGCGCCGACGGCGAGAAAACGGTGTTCGTCAACCAACGCAAGGAACCGCAGCCGCTGGGCGTGTTTGCGTTCGCCAAAGGCAAATCCGGCTCCATTCGCATCTCCAACGCGGGCGCCAGTGGCTTTGTCGTTGTGGACGGATTGCAACTTGTTCCGGCAGCCCTCGTCAAGGAAACAAGGACGGGCGCGTTGCAAGCGCCCACCGGCGGCGGTTTCAAACCGCCGCTCCGTGAGGTCAAGGCCGCCAAACCGCAGGATGTGGACGGCAAGAGCTACGACCTCGTTGTCATCGGCGCGACGCCGGGCGGCATTGCCTGTGCGGTGCGCGCCGCGCGGGAAGGATTGCGCGTGTTGCTGGTGAATCACACGCAGCATCTGGGCGGCTTCATCACCAGTGGCGCCGGCGGTTGGGAAGCGCCGTATGACGGCCTGCGCTCGCCGCTCTACGGCGAGATGCTCACCGGCGCGGCGGACTATTACCGCAAGACGCACGGCCAAAACTCGCCGCAACATCTCGCCTCGATGCCGAGCAAAACGAGTCGGGCGCACATTGACCGGGCAAAAGTGGAGCCGCGCATCGCCGAAATGTTGTTCAATCAAATGGTCGAACGCGAGAAAACACTGACCGTCCTGCTCGGCCACATCGTCACCAGAGCGGAACGCCACGGCGCGCTGTTGAAACGTGTGACGCTCAAACCGATGCAAGGCGACAGCGCGATCACGGTCAGCGGAAAAGTTTTCGCCGATGCGATGTATGAAGGTGATCTGATGGCCGCCGCCGGTGTGACGACGCGAATTGGACGCGAAGCGCGCACCGAATACAATGAGCCGCACGCAGGCGTCATTTACACGAAGGAACGCCACAAAGCGCCGGGCCAGCGCGGTTTTCCGAAGGACGCCGACGAAGGCCGGTTGAACATTCGCTACAACAGCCACGCCACCGGCGAAATCGTCGCCGGACCGAACAGCGGCGAGGCCGACGCTTCCGTGATGGCCTACAATTACCGGCTCATCCTCACGCGCGATCCGTCGAACAAGGTCATGGTGTCGAAGCCCCCCAATTACGATCCCGCCATCGCCAAGGCGGCAGCCGGCGGCGGGTTCGTGCCGAACCTGCCGAACAACAAGGTCGCGTGGAACGGCGGCCGCCTCATCGGCCCGCAAGACGATTACCCCGGCGGCGACTGGGCGACACGCGAGCGCATCTCGCGTCAATATCTCGACGCGATGTTGATGCGTCTGTGGTGGCTGCAAAACGACCCCGGCGCGCCGGAAGCGGAACGCAAGAAGTTCGCCGGCTACGGTCTCGCCGCTGATGAGTTTCCCGACAACCATCATCTGCCCTACGAGATTTACGTTCGTGAAGCCCGTCGGCTTGTCGGGCGTTACGTGTTCAGAGAGCAGGACAACGTCATCGCCGAAGGTATTGCGCGGACGCCGATTCATCCCGACAGCGTGGCCATCACCGATTGGCCGATGGATTCCGTGGCCTGCCTGCCGCGCAAAGCGCCCGGCGGCTCGAACCTTGACGGCGTCTTTTTTCTTGCGGAAGAATCGCGTCCGGCGCAGGTCCCGTATCGTTGTCTGCTGCCGAAAGAACTCGACAATCTGCTCGTGCCCGTGGCGCTATCGGCATCGCATGTCGGTTGGGGCGCAATTCGGCTCGAACCGGTCTGGATGCAAGCCGGCGAGAGCGCCGGTTTCGCCGCTGCGCTGGCGGTGAAGAACAACACCACGCCCGCCGCGCTCGATCCCGATCTGCTCATCCGCACGCTGGTCAAAAACCACGTGATGGTGAGTTTCTTCAACGATGTGGATGTGACCTCCGACGATCCGCGGGTGGTCGCCGCGCAATACTTCGGAACGAAAGGGTTCTTCCACGATTACAACGCGCGGCTGAATGAGCCGTTGAAACTGGCGACGGCCAAGGTGTGGGCGGACGCCACGCTGTCTCCGACCGCGCGTGCCCGCGCGGTGGCGGAGGCGGAAAAGAGCGTCGAGACCGGAAGCGCGACTCGCGGCGCGGTGCTGCAATCCATGTGGGAATCTCTCAAATGAAAATGGAGTTTCTGCTTCTGTGGTTCACGGCGTTGGGTGTCGCGCACGCAACGGAGGCGGGACATTTTCGCCGCGATCCGTTGGCGGTGCCGGACTCGAAAAAGCATACGGTCTCATTGTCCCACTACCCGCTGCACAATCCGAATCCGCAGGGTTGGTATCAATCGGTCGCCAACGTGGCCGCAGCGCGCGGCGGCAGCCTGATCGCCGTTTACCGTCTCTCGGATTGTCACACGGCGCTGCAAACCTACATTATGACGGCTCGCTCCGAGGATGGCGGCCGCACGTGGAAGGATCACCGGCCGATCGCGTCGGCCAACGTTTGGGTCGAGAAGGGCGCATGGATCGCGCCGCAATTGACGGCTCTGAAAGACGGCCGGCTCGTTGTCATCTGCGACTTTGGGAAACGCAGCCCCAGCCAAGACTGGCCCATGCTTTCGCAGTGGCAAAAACGCGACCGGGGCATGTCGAATCATCTGTTCTGGAGCAACGACAACGGTCGCACGTGGAGCGGTCCGCAGAAGATTGACGATGTCGGCGGCGAACCGAGCTACATCGCGGAGTTCTCCGACGGCACGCTGGCTTTCACGCGCACTTCATCGGCGGAAAGTTTGTTGCTGAAAAATCCGCCACAACCCTGGGGCAACATTTATTATCGCAGCGAGATTGTCTTTTCCCGCGACGGCGGCAAGACATGGAAAAGCGGCGGCTGGCTGGCCGACAGTCCGTTTCACGGCGATTGCGAGGTGGGGCTGGCCGACCTCGGCGGCGGGCGCGTGTTGGCGGCTTCCCGAATCGGATTCGGTCTCGGCCGGTTCGGGCATCCGAGCCGGCTGTTCACGAGCCGCGATTACGGACGCACATGGGAGAAGCCGGTGCTCGCGCCGTTTTACGGGCATCGAATTCACATCGGACGGCTGAAATCGGGCCGACTGCTTGCAACCTTTCGCAACTTCTGGGGATCGCCCGGCAGCCGGGCGTTGGTCTTCGATGCCGATGAATCGCTCGGTTTTCAGCCGACTTCATGGATTGTCGAGGAAGACCGCTGCGAACTGACATCGGACGCGCTGACGTTGCGCACGGCCAACGGCAAACGCGGCGCAGTGGAGTTCTCGTTGTATCCGGCGCAAGACGACCAGTCGCGTGTCGAGGTGCACGCCACGCTGCGCGTTGAGTCGGCGGAAAAACATGCCGTGGCCATCAGCGCCGGCTGTTGGGTGCAGTTTGCCACCAACCGCGTTTTCCTCGGCGACCGTCCTGCCGCCGGGTTCGACTTCGACACGACCGGCTGGCATGACTATCGCATCCTGCGCGAAAAAGGTCGCATCCGAATTTTTGCCGATGGCGTCGAGCGATTGAACGAGCCGCTCGGCAACCTCTGGGTGCGACACGTTCGTTTCGGCAACCGCGCCGTGACCGAGGCGAAAGGTTCGATGAACGCCGACCGCCAACCGTATTCCCTGAACGCCGGCGTCAGCCACTGGCGCGCCCTGCGCGTGAAGGTGGACAACGCGCTGGAGGATTCCATTGACTGGCGATGGACGCCCGCGCAGGGCTACCCGGATCAGTTTCGTCGCGACCGCATCGTCACGCTCGACCACGCGTACTTTGCCGATTGCGGCTACAGTTCTTGGACGCAGTTGCCGGATGGCAAAATCGTTATTCTCGACTACACCACCGTTCATCTCGACAGCAGCCATTCCAGCGGCGTCATGCCATTCATCCGGGCATACCTGGTGACGGAGGAGGAACTGACAAGGCGTTGAAACCGTTTCACCATTTCCTTGCCCTCTCGCTGTGCGCGATTGTTGCGGCCGCCGAGCCGGGCCGCCTCATCGTTCCGTCCAGCGCCGAGTTCCCGCGCAACGGAGAATCTTCCATGATCGCGCTGAAGAATGGCGAGATCCTCATGCTGTACGGCGCGCAGACCGGCACGGGCGACTGGGCGCTCGGCGTCATTCGCGAGATTCGCTCCGCCGACGAGGGCAAAACATGGAGCGAATCGCGCACGTTGTTCCGCGATCCCGAACGGTCGCTGTTTCAGCCGTCGTTGACGCGAATGGCCAATGGCGAGATCGGGCTGACACACACGTCTCTGTTGCCCAAACGAGGCGCGTTCAAGGTGTTTCGCCGCTCCACCGATGAAGGCCGCAGTTGGTCGGAGCCGGTCCGCATCAGCGATGACTCCTGGCCGTACACGACCGGACCGTGGGACAAATGCTACACGCTCTCGAACGGACGGGTTCTGGCGTTGTTGCACTGCATGCTCAAGCAGGACGTCCGCAAACAAGGCGGCCAGCACGGCGTGTACGTCGTGTATTCCGACGACCACGGCAACACGTGGCAACGGTCGCCGCGCACGGGGACATTGACCGTGACGGAGAATCCCTACCGTGACATCGAATGGGGATTCTGGGAACCGTCGGTCGTGGAGTATGCGCCGGGCCGCTTGCTGATGTTGGGGCGCACCTCGACGGGATTTCTCTGGGAGAGCCGCTCGGAAGATTTCGGCGCAACATGGAGCGCGCCGGTTCGGTCGCCGGTGCCCAATCCCATCGCGCCGCCGGTGCTCACAAAGATTTCCGGCAGCGACATTCTCCTGTTGCTTCACAATCCGCGCGTGGCGATGGGCGTCGAGCGGCTCGGCGGCCATCGCACCATTCTCGCCTATCGGACCAGCCGCGACGCAGGCCGCAGTTGGTCGGAACCGCAGACCATTATCGAATCCAAAGATGGTTCGCACTGGTTTGATTATCCCGCGATCCTCTGGCGCGGGAAACAACTTCACCTCGCCTGCCGCCACATCGGCGTCGTCAACTCCAACAAATGGACCGGCGTCGGCCTCTGGCATCAAGTGCTGGATTTTGATCGTTTGCCGATTGCGCCTGCGGGCCAGGATCAGGGAAAGACGCGCTTCTCGGTTCTCGATTTCGGCGCGGTGCCCGATGATGGCCGCGACGACGGACCGGCGGTGCGGGCGGCCGTGGCCGCTTGTCGCAAGGCGAAACGTCCGTGTCTGGTGTTTCCGCCCGGCGTTTATCATTTCCGCGTCGAAAGCGCGAAATTGGAAGGGCTGGTCGAGTTCAGGGATTTGCCGGAAATCACCGTGCGCGGCGAACAGGCCACGCTGATCGGCAACGGCCACAAAACACTTTTCCGGTTCGAAAACTGCGGCGAGGTCGTGGTGAGTGGCTTCGAGGTGGATTGGGATCCGTTGCCGTTCACTGCGGGCCGCGTCGTGGCGTCGCGCGACGACTCGGTTGATATCGAGATTGTGCCGCCGCATCCGGTGCGCGGCGACTCGCCGGTGCAATCGCTCATCGCCTTTGATCCTGAACGGTGCATTCCGTTGGGGTCGGATCATCCGGATTATTACCAGCTCACCCAGAAAGCCTACAGCAAGAAGGCGGAGATCATTGGATCAAACCGCCTGCGAATCTACATCACACCGAAACCGGAAACGCTCCGCTCCCGAAAACAACGACGGATTCCCGCTGTCGGCAGTCATCTGCTTGCGTTGTATCGTGTGCGCGGCGGCGGCGCGTTCCGGCCATTCGGCTGCGGCAACGTGCGGTTTGAGAATGTCAGCGTTTTCGCCACGCTCGGTATGGGGTTTGCCATGAACACATGCGACCGCGTGACTCTCCACAATTGTCGGGTCGTCATCAAACCTGATTCGGGCCGCTGGATGTCGAGCACGGTGGACGCCACGCACTGCAACATGGTGCGCCAGCGCGTCGAATACTCCGATTGCCAGTTCGAGGGCATGGGCGATGATGCCATCAATGTTCACGGGATGTATGCGATGGTGCACGAGCGTCTTGACGACCGCACCATCGTCATACGCGGCTGGAAAAGCATCTTCGACACGCCATTCCTCCAAGACGATTTTGCTCCCACCGCCAAAAACTCGCATCGGCCCGGCGAAACGCTGGAGTTCGGCGCGCTGGATAATCCGCTCGTCCCGGCTTTCACAGCGCGAATTGTCGAAACGACGACTGTTGACGTGAGAGGCGTCGCGTTGAAACGCCTGCGTCTCGACCGCGACCTGCCGGAGTTCGTGCAGGCCGGGAGCATCGTGGCCAACACAGCGGAGATTCCCGAATGTCTCATTCGCAACTGCGTTGTGCGCGGCGGCCCAACCCATTGAAGTGTCGCTCAGTTCGGGCGTCCAACTCGAAAACAACCAGATCATCCCGTGGACAAAACAACCATGAGCCATCACTTCGTCGCGGGTGCCGTCTTTTTCGGCTTGTTGACGGCAAGCCTCGTGTCAACCCGGATGGCAGCAGACGGGGTCCCGGACTGGGCCGGGCGAGCGCCCGACGGCACGCCGGCTCGCGTTGCCGTGGCGCCGCCGGACAATCCGCGCTTCCACCACCTCGCCTGGCCGAAGGCTGTGCGCACCGCCGACGGCACCATCGTTTTGGGCTTTCTCATGGGACGCAAACACGTGGGTGAAAATTGCCCGGCAGTTTCGCTCTCTACCGACGGCGGCAAAACATTCTCCGCGCCGAATATCCTCAAGGAGTTCGGCAAGGACAAAGACTACGGCGCCAGCGGCAACATGGCGCTCGGCATCGCGCACGACGGCGCGGTGCTGTTGCTCTCGCACGGTTACGCACCGGACTCGTGCCACATTTTCGGTTGGCGTTCCACCGACAACGGGCGCACATGGAAACCAGTGGACACTTCCGCGCTCGGCCCGAACAAGGCTGGTTCGTCCACGGGACATATCGTGCAATTGCCCGGCAAACGGCTGATGGCCGTTGGGCACTACCGCGACGGTTGCCGGCCTCACACGCGCGGCATCTGGCGCGCCATTTCCGAGGACGACGGCTTGACATGGGGCGAACCGGTCTTGGTGACGCGGGAAGACGGCGTGGAACCGGTGCTCGTGCGACATGACAACCGGTTGCTGGTGTTCATTCGTCGTCGGGGCAATCACGCGACGCAGCAGTTCATCGCCGTCTCGGATGACTGGGGCAGGACGTGGCGGCTGGAGTCGCCCAACATCGGCGCCATTCTGCCCGGCACGCGCGCGCTGGCGCATCCGTTTGCGATGGTCAACCCGCATCGGCACAACGAACTGCTCGCCGTCACCTTCGAGCGCGGCCCGGTGGGCGCGGCGCAACTCTGGCGGGGCGATCTGGCGACGTTGCAATTCACGCACGATCGCACGTTGGTCGAGCTTCCCAAACAGAGCGTCAAAACCTACAACGATTACGGCTACGGCTGGCTGGTGCCGATGGAAGGCCGCCGCGCGCTGCTCTTTTACTATCACGGTCGCAAGGACGGCCCCGCCGCCATCTGGGTCTTGGAAACAGAGATTTGAAAGCACCATGAAACTCATCGTCACCATTCTCGTCGCTTTGCTCCTGGCGTCGCTGGCCGCGCACGCAATCGCTGACAAAGCCGCGAAACCGGGTCCTGCCCCGCTCGCGGGGAAAGGCACGGCAGCGCCCGCAAAATCGGTCGTGCTGCGGTTGATCCCCAATCCGGGCAGCACCGAGGACTACGCTCGTGCGAAACGCACCTGCACCGGCGTGCCGAGCATCGCTGTTTCGCGCAGCGGGCGCATTTGGGCAGCTTGGTATTCGGGCAAGACGCCCGGCGAGATCATTGAGCGCTGCCCGCATTCCTACACCGTCGTCAGCACAAGCGGCGATGGCGGCAAGACATGGAAAGAAGTGCTCGCCATTGATCCGGATGGAGCGGGGCCGCTCAAAGCCTACGATCCTCGGCCGTGGATTGATCCCGAAGGGGGGCTTTGGATGATCTGGCATCACTCCGGCACTAGGGAAGCTTGGGCCATCACGGCAGACGACGCCGAGAAGGAAAACCCGACATGGTCGCAACCGTGCATCATTGCGAAGGGCATCATAATCAACAAGCCCATCGTTCTCGCCAGCGGCGAGTGGCTGTTTTCGGTCAACGAACGGAAAACGGAAACGATCAGCGCGATGCAGGCGCTCGTCTCGCGGGACAAAGGTAAAACCTTCGCCGTGAAAGGTGAGGTCGAGGTCAGCTACGACCTTCGTCCTTCCGAACGGATGACGGTGGAGCGACAGGACGGCTCGCTCTGGATGCTGGTGCGCACTGCCCGAGGCATCGGCGAAAGCATTTCCACCGATGGCGGCGCGACCTGGAGTCCGCTCAAAGTTCCCGCCATCCAGCACACCGCCTCGCGTTTCTACATCGGCAGGCTCCGGTCGGGAAATCTGCTCCTGGTGAAGCACATGGGCATCGCTGTGGACCCCGCATCTGTTGGGCGGCAGCAGCGGCGCGAACTCACCGCCTTTGTTTCCACGGACGATGGCAAAACCTGGTCCAACGGCCTTGTGATAGACGAACGCATCGGCTGTTCCTACCCTGATGTCCAACAAGTCGCCAATGGCACCATCTACATGATTTGGGATTTCATGCGCTCGAAAGAGCAGGAGATTTGGATGACAACCTTCCGCGAAGAAGACGTGCTGGCCGCCTCCGACGCCGCCAGTGCCCGTGTGAAGTCAAACCGCAAACTCGTCACCAAAGGGGGGACACCATGAAACAGAACCTCATCCTCACCGCCCTGCTATTGGCACCGCTGGCCGCAGTTGCCGAAGAGAAACCTGACCTTCCCATTGTGGACATCTCCGGCGAGACGAATCGCCACGTCATCATCGCGCAGGGCACGGAGGAAATTTATCAAGGTCATCCGACCACGCTGTTGATGCCGGACGGCAAGACCATCTTCTGCGTCTGGTGCATCAACCACGGCGGCGCGGCGGGACCGATGGCGCGCAGCGATGACGGCGGGCTGACGTGGACGCGCCTCGACGATCAGTTGCCGCCGGGTTTCAAGACGCATCAGAATTGTCCGAGCATCTACCGCATGGTGGACCCGAAGGGCAAAGAGCGGCTCTGGGTTTTCTCCGCCGCGCTCGGCAAACGCGGCGGCCCGCCGATGCCGTCCATCATGAGCGAGGACGGCGGCAAAACATGGAAGGAAATGCCGCCGTTGGGTGAGGCGTTTCGGTGCGTGATGACCTTCAGCAGCATCGTGCGGCTCAAGGACGGGCGTTACCTCGGTCTTTACCACAAAGGCCCGGAAAGCAAGGACAAAGCGCCGCTCGGAGTGCTGCAAACCATCACCGGTGACGGCGGGTTCACATGGTCGGAACCGAAAGTTGTCGCCAGTGTCGAAGGCAAAAATCCCTGCGAACCATTTGCGTTCCGCTCGCCGGATGGCGCGGAGCTTTGTTGTCTGATGCGGGAGAACACGCACAAGGGCCGCAGCCTCGTCATGTTCAGCCGCGATGAAGGCCAGACGTGGAGCAAACCGGTGGACACACCATGGGGTCTCACCGGCGACCGCCACACAGGTGTCTATGCCAAAGATGGACGACTCGTCATTGCGTTCCGCGATCAAGCGATCAACAGTCCGACACGAGGCCATTTCGTGGCGTGGGTCGGCACGTACGATGACATCAAGCAAAGCAAACCGGGCCAATATCGCATCAAGCTGTTGCACAGCCACGCCGCTCGCGTGAGTGACTGCGGTTACCCCGGCGTCGAGCTTCTCGTCGACGGCACCATCGTGGCCACGACCTACATCAAATATCGTCCCGGCCCCGAAAAACATTCCGTCGTCAGCACCCGATTCAAACTGTCGGAGACAGATGCGCTGGCAAAGAAAACACCGGTCTTCAGTCATGCTGTTTCATCGCGCTTGGATGAGTTCTTGGGCAAGCCGCTGTTTGTTCCTATGCAGGCGCTTTGGAAAGGTCGCGGCGGCTGGAGCATCGTTACGGCGAAGGACGGCACCGTGGTCGCGTTTCAAGGTCCCGGCGGCAACAACGTCCGACGCAGTCTTGACGGCGGACTGACGTGGGACACTGACATCACGATCGGTTCCGATGCGAAACAAGGAAACGCGATTGTGGACGAAACCACGGGCGACATTCTTTATGTGGACCCGAAAGCCGGTTGTCAGTGGCGCAGCCGCGATCACGGTGCGAGTTGGACGCGCGAAACCATCCAAGTCCGACCCGATGGTTTCGGCCTGATTCCTTCCAGTGTGACGGCCATGCAACCCGGCATCACGTTGGCATTTGGAGAACATCGTGGCCGGTTGCTGATGCCGGCGCGAATCATGGGGCCGCAACACTCGAATGCTGTCGAATGGCGTCCCTATCATTACAGCACGGCGATTTACAGCGACGACGGCGGCACGACGTGGCAGACCTGCAAACCGTTCCCCGTCTTTGGCACCGGCGAAGCGACGTTGGCCGAGCTTTCCGACGGCAGCATCCTGTATAATTCCCGCGAACACATGAGCCGGGGCAACCGCTTTTTCGCGTGGAGCCACGACGGTGGCGACCTCTGGTTGAATGCGTATCGCAGCCCGGACCTGCCCGATGGCGCGCGAGGAACATCATACGGTTGCATGGGAGGCATGATCCGGCTGCCCGTCGCCCGACATGACATTCTCCTCTACAGCAATCTCGACACCGATGCCGGGGAGATGCCCAAACGAATGGGCGCATCCATTGACAAAGGCCGCGAAAAAATCACTGTCTGGGCCAGCTTTGACGGTGGGCGGACATGGCCGGTCAAACGCCTCGTGTACGACGGCCCGAGCGCCTATTCCAATCTCGCTGTCGGTCGCAGCGGAACTCCGAGCCAAGGGAAAATCTATCTGATCTTTGAAGGCGGACCGACCGATCACTATGAAGCCGTTCAAGTGGTCTCCTTCAATCTGATCTGGCTGCTGAACGGGCGAGATATTTCGACGCTTCTGAAAACATGCGCCAGCCGCTAACCACGATGCGGACCCGTGTTGGTTATTGGAGCGATCTGCCTTCGCAGCGCTGGAATCCGGCAGCGGAGGTTGCGCTTGCTTCCCATTGGGCGCGATGAATAATGCAGAGCAAACCAACAATGAACATTACCCAAACCACCACACAATGGTCGCGTTATTTCTGTCGCAGGATGCGTTGCTTCCGCGTCTTGTTCCCCGTTGCCATCCTCGCCTTGCCGATTGCCGACGGTGTCGGCGCTCAGAACGCGGCGGCCGAAAAGCCCGCCGTCGTGGAGCATCCGACGCAGCAGGAGTTGGAGCAGGGTTTTGCGGGTTGGGCGGCCAAGTATCCGAATGCATTCACCTTTGAGATGCGTGGTCGCACGTTGGAGGGCCGCCCGATATTGATGGGGCGCATCACCGACCGCCGCGTACCGGACGACGACAAGCAGGTTGCTTTACTGACCTCGGCCCATGGCGCGAAGGAAATGAATGCCGTCACGGGACTGCTGCGCTTTATGAAATGGCTCCTCAGCGACGACGCGGAAGCGGCGGAAATCCGTCGGCGGCAAATTGTGCTGGTGGTGCCGTTCACGGACCCGGACTTCATTGCGCGCGGAGACCACACCGAGTCGCGTCCGATCTACGGTGGCTGGGCGGCGCCGGGAATACGACTGTGGAGCGTGCAGGGCGTGGCAATGCCCGAACGCCATCCAGAGGCGGCAGCGATCCAGCGGATCATGGACGAATACCGGCCGGAACTGCACATTGACTTTCACGGCTTCAACGATCCCCGACGCACCATGTGGGACAGCACCGGGGTTTCGTGGGCCTCGGCCGTGTCGCGCCCGTTTCTGCACGAGGTGGCGATGAAGATTGACGCGGCGGCTGAGGCGGCGGGTTTCCTCATCACACGCGGCGAGCAGGACGACGGGAAAATTCGCACCACCAGTCCGGTGGAGGGTTTCCCCGATTACACTTTTTATCTGCGCAATGCTTATGCCAATTTCACTCTCTATCCCTATTGCCGTTACCACACGCTGGCTTTCATCATGGAGACCGGTTCGGAGGAAAGCCTCATAGTGCGAGCGAAGCGCGCGTTGCAGATCGGACATGAGCGCGGCCGCTACGAGCGTTACGAAGGCTATCCGGTGAATCAGGTGGGCATCCACACGCTGATTGCCGTCGCCGCCTACGGCAGAAACGCCAGCGAGCGACGCAAAAGCCGTGTGGAACTTTGGCAAAAGCTGCCGCACTTGTATTACGGCACCGCCGCGCCCACTCCGGCGCGGGACACGTTGATGGGTTACATCAGCACGCGCGGCGGGCAAAAGAATCCCATCACCAACCGCCGCGTCACAAAGGTCATCGAGAGCCTGGAGGGCAACCCGCAGTTCGACACGGCGGGATTGCGCGCGGCGGCAAGTCTTTTCCCCTATGGCGCCTTTGGCGGTCCGCGTCCCGAACGCAAGGTGGAAGAGGGTGCGCTCGCCGAAGGCCCCATCGAGCATGGCATCGCACTGCGCCTGTTGGTGCCCTATGGCGATGCCACGATCACCGAGGTGCGTTTGGACGGGCATCTCATCGCCGAATCGGAAACCGATGGCTACCACATCACACGCGGCCCCGGAGTAATCGTGGAAATCGCCATTCCGCCGGGCAAAGTCAGAGACTTTCACATCGTCTCCTGCAACTACAAAACGCCCACACAACGGCGGCCGGGGTTCACCGCCGCTGACTGGTAAAAGCCCCCGCTTTTGATTGCTGATTTCTCATGAAAACCACCTCACTCAGTCTTCCGATCCTTCTCGCCATCGGCCTTGTCGCCGTCACCGCGCGCGCCGTCCAACCCGTCAACATTGGTTCGCGGCTGGAGTTGTTTGTGGACCATCTTCTGATCGAGGAGAGGCGGAACGTGCGTTTGGAATTGCATCACCCGGTCAAAGCGCCACGTCCGAAGTCGCCGTTGCCCGTGCATCACATGGTCACGGTCATTCGTGACGGCAACCTGTTCCGCGCGTGGTATCGCGGCGCGGACAAGTCGCTGTCGAAAAAGAAGAAAGGCGCGCCCTCGGAGGGGGCGGAGGTGGTGCATTACGCCGAGAGCGATGACGGCCATGAGTGGCGATTTCCGGTGCTGGGACTGCACGAGGTCAACGGTTCGCGCGAAAACAACGTCATCCTGGCGCGCAAACCGCGCCTGTTACACAATTTCATGCCCTTTCTCGACACCCGTCCCGGCGTGGACCCGGCAGAACGCTACAAGGCGTTGGCCGGACACCCCGGACCGGGCAACAAACTCGGCCTGGACAAGCCAGGCCACGGGCTGGTCGCGTTCGTCTCGCCGGATGGCATTCATTGGACAGAGAAGGGCGAAGTGATTCCTTATCGCCCGCAGTGGCATCATGCGTTCGATTCGCCGAATGTCTCCTTCTGGTCGGAGGCGGAGCAACAATACGTCTGCTACTTCCGCACGTGGACAGCGGACCGTCGGCGCAGCATCAGCCGCGTCACCTCGCCGGATTTTGCGCACTGGAGCGAGCCGGCGGCGATGGAGCCGAACCTCCCCGGCGAACATCTCTACACCAACATGACCGCCCCCTACCCCCGCGCGCCACACATCTACCTCGCGTTTCCCACGCGCTTTGTGCCGGGACGGGGTGACGCGCCGGACTATGATCCGAAGGATCGCAACGTGACCGACGTGCTCTTCATGACGACGCGAGCCGGTTCCACGCAGTACGACCGCACCTTCACCGAGGCGTTCATCCGCCCCGGTCTCGACAAGACCCGCTGGACCAACCGCGCCAACTACGTGGCGCAGGGTATCCATTTCCTGACCCCCGAAGAAATCTCCATCTACCACCGCAGCGGCGACCGCTACGTGCTGCGCACCGACGGCTTCATCTCCGTCCACGCCGGGGCGCAAGAAGGCGAACTGCTGACCAAGCCGCTCATCTTCCGTGGCGCCCAACTCTTGCTGAACTTCAGCACCAGCGCGGCGGGCGGAGTGCGCGTGGAAATTCAGGACGACGGCGGCCAACCCATCCCCGGCTTTGCGCTCGCTGATGCGGAAACGCTCTACGGCGACAGCATCGAACGGGCTTTTGTCTGGAAAGGCGACCCCGATCTTTCCAAGATCGCGGGCCGGCCCGTCCGTCTGCGGTTTGTGCTGCAGGAGGCGGACGTGTTCTCGTTCCGATTCCGATGAAACGGTCTTTCAAAGGAGTCGTTCAAAGAGCCGAAACCATGAACTACGGTTACGTTCTGCTCATCGTCTTGTTGTCTTCGCACGTCGTGCCGAGCGACGCGGCCAGTGTGTCGCGTCCGAACGTTCTCTTCATCGCGGTGGACGATCTCAATGACTGGTGCGGCGTGATGGGCGGCCACCCGCAAGCGCGCACGCCCAACCTCGACCGGTTGGCTGCGCGCGGCGCGTTCTTCGAGCGCGCCTACTGCGCCGCGCCATCCTGCCAGCCGTCGCGCGTCGCAATTCTCACCGGGCTGCGCCCTTCCACTTCGGGCGATTACGTCAACGAACAAAAACTGCGCAAGCTGTTGCCCGATGTGGTGACGATGCCGCAGTATTTCACCGCGCAGGGTTATCGCGTGGCGGGCGGAGGAAAAATCTTTCACCACAGCGACACCGACCCGCGTTCATGGCCGGAGTATTTTCCTCAGCCAAAAGACCCGGTGCCCAGACCACTGGCGCCGAGTCCGATTAGCGACCACTGGAGTTGGCAACCGCTCGACGAACCGGACGAGGCGATGGGCGATTGTAAGGTCGTCTCGTGGGCAACCGACTGGCTCGCCAACAACAAACAGCAACCGTTCTTTCTGGCGGTCGGGTTCTACCGTCCGCACATGCCGTTGCACGTGCCGCGAAAGTATTTCGACATGTTTCCGCTCGACAAGATCGTCTTGCCGGTCGTCAAGGAAAACGATCTCGATGACGTGCCGGAGATGGGCCGTTGGCTGCCGCTGCATCGCGGCTACCATGAGAAAATTGTTGCCGCCGGGCAGTGGAAACACGCCGTGCAAGGGTATCTGGCGGCGGTCGCGTTTTTCGATGCGATGCTCGGCCGATTGATTGAGGCGTTCGACCGCAGTCCGCACCGCGACAACACCGTCATCGTGCTCTGGTCGGATCACGGCTGGCATCACGGACAAAAACAACACTGGTCGAAGTTCGCGCTCTGGGAACAAGCCACGCGGGCGCCTTTTCTCATCGTCGCGCCCGGCGTGACCCAGCCCAACCAGCGATGCAGCGCGCCGGTGAGCCTGCTCGACATTTATCCGACGCTGATGGAGTTGTGCGGTTTGCCGCGTCCGAAACAGATCGAGGGCGCCAGTCTCGTGCCGCTCCTGAAAAATCCCGCCGCGCGACGCGCTGAGCCGGCAGTGATGACTTGGGGGCCGAACTGTCATGCCGTGCGCGATGCGCGTTGGCGGTACATCCGATACGCCGACGGCACCGAGGAACTTTACGACCACCAGACCGATCCTTATGAGTGGACCAACCTCGCCGGCCGCCCCGACCACAACGAAATCAAAAAGCGGCTCGCCCAATGGCTCCCCAAGATCAACAAACCGCTGCTCACCCGGACGCAATGGTTGCCGCCCGGCCTTGTGACGCGCGCAGCGCCCGCAACAACCGCACCGAAGCACGGTGGGATTATTGTGGACGATGAGCAGGCGGTATTCACCGGTGAATGGACGGTAAGCGCCAAACAGCGCGCGCTGGTCGGCAAAGGCTACCGGCACGACGGCAACACGGGTCGCGGCGCGAAATCCGCCGTCTTCACGCCCGACATTCCGCAAGCCGGCCGCTACGAAGTTCGCGTGCTCTACACTCCCGGAGCGAACCGTTCCTCGCGCGTGCCCGTGACGATTCGCTGCGCCGATGGCGAGAAAACCGTCATCATCAACCAGCGCCAAGAACCGCAGCCGTTGGGCGTGTTCCAGTTCGCCGCCGGTAAGGCTGGTTCCGTCACCGTGTCGAACAAAGACGCCGATGGCTTCGTGGTCGTGGACGCCGTGGAATGGAAACCAAGGAACGGCGGTTTCAAACCGCCACTCCCTGAGGCCAAAGCAGCCAAACCGCAGGATGTGGACGGCAAGTCCTACGATCTCGTTGTCATCGGCGCGACGCCCGGCGGAATTGCGTGCGCGGTGCGCGCGGCGCGGGAAGGTCTGTCGGTGCTGCTCGCGCAACACAACCGTCACATCGGCGGGATGCTCGCCAACGGCTTGATGCAGTGGGACGCGCTCTACGGCGGCCCGCGCGCGCCGATCTTCGATCAATACGCCAAGATGATCGAGGACCACTACCGCACGACCTACGGCGAGAACTCGCCGCAGTATCGGCAGGCGCGTTACACGCAGGAACATTATCCGATGAGCCGATTCGAGCCGTCGGTGGCCGAGCGCGAATTCAACCGGCTCGTTGCCGCCGAAAAGAACATCACGCTGTTGCTCGGCCATTACCCGTCGGCGGTCGAGCGCGACGGCGTGCTGTTGCGAAGCGTCACGCTGCGCGAATACGGCGGCAGGAAGGAAATCCGTGTGCGCGCCGCAATTTTTGCCGACGCCACTTACGAGGGCGACCTCGCTGCGCTGGCGAAGGTGCCGTATCGCGTGGGACGCGAAGGCCGCGACGAATACGGCGAGCCGCACGCGGGCAAGATTTTCACCAACATCAAATCCGGGCGCGGACCGCGCGACGCTCTCGAAGGCCGGTTGAACCTGCATCCCTACGGCCACGTGCAGGGCAGCATTGATCCGACAAGCCCGTTCACTGCTGACGGCGCGATTCAGGCGTACAACCACCGTTTCTGCCTGACCAACGAAGCGCGCAACCGCCGGCTCTTGGCGCGTCTGCCGCCGGGATACAACCGCGAGGAGTATGTGAACTTCAACCGTAAAGGCATGAGCGCCGGCGCGCTCAACGGCAAATCGCTTTGGAACGCAGCGATTTTGCCCGGCGAAAACCACGCCTATCCCGATGCCACGTGGCCGGAACGCGAGAAGATTATCGAGCGCCACAAAAACTTCGCGCTCGGTCTGATGTGGTTTTTGCAAAACGATGACTCGGTGCGGCCCGCGTCCCGCGAAAGATTCCGGCAAATCGGTCTGCCGCTGGACGAGTTTCCTGACAACGAGAATCTCCCTTACGAAATCTATGTGCGCGAAGCGCGGCGCATCGTCGGTCGCTACGTCTATCGCGAGCAGGACAACTCGCTCGCGCCCGGTCTGGGACGCGCTCCGATTCAGCCCGACAGTGTCGCGTTCACCGATTGGCCGATGGACTTGCACGAATGCACAACCGACCGCCGACCGGGCTACGATTTTGACGGCAAACTCATTCTCACCGAGGAATCGCGTCCCGGCCAGATTCCGTATCGCGCGTTGTTGCCGCAGGGCGTGGACAACCTGCTGGTGCCCGTCTGTCTCAGCGCCACGCACGTCGCGTGGGGCGCGGTGCGGCTGGAGCCGGTCTTCATGCAAACCGGCGAAGCCGCCGGGTTCGCGGCGGCGTTGGCCAAGAAACAGGGCGTCACGCCCGCTGCGCTTGACTCCGACCTGTTGGTGCGCACGCTGGTCAAGGCGGGCTGCGTGGTGACGTTTTTCAACGAGCGCGAGGCAATAGAAAATTCGTCGGCGCAATACTTCGGCACAAAAGGTTTCTTCCACGATTACAACGCCCGGCTGAACGAGCCGCTAAAACCAGCGTCGGCCAAGCTTTGGGCCGACGCTACGCTTGATCCGAACGCCCGCGCCCGTGCCGTCGCGGAGTCTGAAAAGAGCGCCGAGACCGGAACCCCGACTCGCGGCGCTGTGTTACAGTCCATGTGGGAATCACTTCCCTAACCCAAGTTCGTCAGTCAGGGAAATGCTTGGCTTGATTTGCAGGCACTTATGACTTTTTGGGGGCGATTTTCGGCACTACATTTGGCAGGATCTTGGGCCGTTTGGGCAGGGCCAAGCTCAGGTGCGCCAGCAGTTGCGC